>LSQX01034472.1_pt1 | contig 24119 bp, 21 predicted proteins | sample 654561 | NCBI WGS metagenome assembly LSQX01 (sample SAMN04489861, study PRJNA283612) | anaerobic digester metagenome | isolation source: 4 biogas reactors fed with cattle manure at either 37C or 55C with and... | place: Denmark: Kongens Lyngby | collected 2014
CAAATGCCAAAATCAAGCATTTACCTAAGTATTTGCCCTTCATAATGGGAATTTAGAGAATTAATAATGTGTTTTAAGGTTTCGCAAATTAAGGGTTCAAATCACAATCCACAAGGGGATTTTTCCTGGAAATATTCAAGGGTTTTTCCTCTTGTATAATTGAGAAATATTTATACAACCAGCACTGCTACCATACTCATTTGTATCACGTGGTAAAATAAGTAACCTAATACATTCTACAACTTTTAATTTAGTGCCCTTTGCACTTCCTTTGTCTTCCTTGTATTTAAAAATCAGCGAACATCGGGCTTTTTTTGATGTATAGTGTATATTGTAATGCTGTAGAATGTATTTTCCGAGCTTCGAAGATCGTAGCTCCTTTTCATCCAGACGATAGGATGGATCTAAGGAGCCTATAGAGAATCTTCACACTCATTCTTCGTGTTCGGAATGACAACTAACCTCTTTCTTCTTGCCTGCCAAAACTCCTTGTCACTCAGAGCATTTGATATTAAGAATTTGATATTAAGAGGAGAGACCGATAGGTTTCGGAAAAAGGTTCGGTAAAAGTTTTCTGTAATTGCTTTTTTGGCAAAAGGATTTTAGATAACGGTTTTCTGTGAGATTTGATAATAAGATGAAAATCTTCCAGTGGAAGATTGGAAAAGCGAAGCGAAGAGTCTCAGGTTTTCTTGCTGTAGAATGTAGATTGCATTCTTGTATAATGTATTTCGAACTTCGAGTTTCAAGTTTCAAGTTTCGCCCTCCTATGTTCTACTCAAGTAGCTATGAACTCTATACCACGCTCACTAAAAAAACTACTGTAACTATGTGGTTTAAAAAAATCAGCGTACATCCGCGCAATCAGCGGGATTTTTTTTCTGTATAATGTAAATTGTATTTTTTCGAGCTTCGAGCTCCCTGTCATCCAGACGATAGGATGGATCTAAGGAGCGCATAGAGATTCCTCACCATCATTCCTCGTGTTCTGAATGACAGCTAATCCCTTTCTTCTTGTCTGCCAAAGCTCCTTGTCATCCAGACGATAGGATGGATCTAAGGAGCGCATAGAGATACCTCACCATCATTCTTCGAGGCTTCGGAATGACAACGAAACCCTTAAAAATCCTCCGAAGTAGATATTACGCCCTGAGTGAAAGAACTTCCTGCTCTTTGGGGTTTAAAAAACAGTTAACGTAAGCACAAACACCTTCTACATTCAAACTTCTAACTTCTGCCTTCTAACCTCTAAATTCCATCCTCTAAACTCACCAAAAAAACAACCATCCCAAAAATAAAAATACCCCTAAACGGCGAGAAAAACCCCCTTATTCCATAGATACTCCATAGATACTCCCAGTATACTCCCAGTCAACCCCCAGTATACTCCCAGTCAGAAAACCCCAAAAAACCATGACATACATGCATTTAAACGCCATAATAGGACAAAAACGCCATATTGCACAAAAAGCCGATACCCCAAAACGGCGAAATTTAAGCATCGATTTTTCAGCCTCAAAAACAGCTAAAATCCAGGCCTCATTTTAACTTAAAAATACGGAAATTTACCTCCGAAATTCGGACCGATATAGAGAGAAAATTACCACCCTAACTTCTAACCCATCAAAATATTACAAAAAGAAAAACAGTACAAACCAATATCTGTACTGTTTAATATCTTTTTGTTTAATCCTGTATCATTTTTCAGGACAGTAGGAGATTTGTTCTATCCCGAAAATTCACCCATTGCGATGAATTTGTCCTGACGCTGCTTTTTCAATTCAGCTCCGGGAAGTTTGGATAATTCATCATAAGATTTCAAAATCTGATTTTTCAGGTTTTCAGCGGCTGTAGCCGGATCATAATGCGCGCCACCCAATGGTTCTTTGATAATTCCATCGATGATCTTCAGTTCAAGCATATCGTTGGGCGTCATTTTCATCTGACTTGCCACTTGTTCTTTATAATCCCAGGAACGCCACAAAATAGCCGAACAGTTTTCAGGGGAAATCACTGAATACCAAGTGTTTTCCATCATAAAAACTTTGTTTCCCACGCCAATTCCCAGAGCACCACCCGAAGCCCCTTCGCCAATTACAATGCTGATGACCGGAACCGTCAGGTTCATCATTTCGAAAATATTTCGGGCGATGGCTTCACCTTGTCCGCGCTCTTCCGCTTCCAGTCCGGGATAAGCGCCCGGCGTGTCCATCAAAGTAATGATCGGCATATTGAATTTTTCAGCCAGTTTCATCAGTCGCAATGCCTTTCTATATCCTTCCGGATTGGGCATTCCAAAACGTCTGTACTGTCTTTCTTTGGTGTTTTTTCCTTTTTGTTGACCGATGATCATAAACGGAATTCCATTGATTTTTCCCATTCCGCCGACCATGGCCTTATCGTCACCAAAATTACGGTCGCCGTGCAATTCCAAAAAAGTATTATCAGTAATCTGATAAATATAATCCAATGAATAGGGGCGGGAAGGATGCCGCGAAAGTTGAACTTTCTGCCAAGGCGTTAAGTTCGAATATATCTTCTTTTTGGAGTCTTCAATCGCAACTTCAATCTGTTTACAGGCCTGCTTTACATCTACACCATTTTCTTCGCCCACCACCTTGCAACTTTCCAATTGTTCCTGCAATTCTTTTATCGGCTGCTCAAATTCTAAATATTCCATAATTCTTTTGTCTCTTAGGAAAAACAAATATACTAAGTCTTAAATAATATTTAAGGAATTATAAAATGAATTAAATTTGAAACAAATTATATACAATGAAATTTCTTAATCTTTTAATGATAAGTCTTTGTTTTTCAGCTTTCTCTTTTGCTCAAACTCAAAATCCCGATTTTGACCAAGCACTTGCCGACTCTTTGGAAGATTACAAAAAAAACCTTAGATGAATACGTACATTGCTTTGCTTCGCGGAATTAATGTGAGCGGTCATAAAATCATCAAAATGGCCGAACTGAAAAAGATGTTTGAAAACCTCGGATTTCAAAACGTCAGAACTTATATTCAAAGTGGAAATCTGGTTTTTGAAACGAATGAAACAGCTATTCCAAAACTTGAAAAATCAATTCGCAAAGCAATCGAAAATACCTTCGGATTTGACGTTCACATTCAAATTCTCATTCCCGATGAAATTCATAAGGCATTGGAAATGAGTCCATTTCTGAGAGATAACTCGCTCGATATCAAACAGCATTATTTTGTATTCCTGAATGAAATTCCCTCCGAAGAAAATTGGAATATATTGAAAAATATGGAATTGAAAGGCGAGCAAATGGCGCTGGCTGACAAAATTCTATTTGTTTACTACGCAAATGGAGCAGGCAAGTCCAAACTCACGACCAATTTGATTGAATCCAAACTCAAAGTAGCGGCAACCGCTCGCAATCTGAATACGACTAAAAAGTTGCTGGAAATCGCTTCGGATTAAATTATCCTTTCGGCATATTTTTACCCATCGCTTGCATCATCTGACGACCGCCGGGCGATTGCATGAACTTCATCATTTTGCCCATTTCAGAGAATTGTTTCAGCAATTGGTTTACTTCCTGAACCGAAGTCCCTGAACCAGATGCAATTCTCCTTTTACGGCTTGCGTCAATGATATTCGGATTTTTTCGCTCTTTCGGCGTCATCGAATGGATGATGGCTTCCACACCTTTGAAGGCATCATCATCGATATCCACATCTTTCAAAGCCTTTCCTGCACCAGGAATCATACCCATCAAATCTTTCATGTTACCCATGCGTTTGATTTGCTGGATCTGCTTCAAAAAGTCTTCAAAATCAAATGCATTTTTGGCGATTTTCTTTTGTAAACGTTTGGCTTCTTCCTCGTCAAATTGTTCTTGCGCACGTTCCACCAAAGAAACCACGTCACCCATCCCCAAAATACGGTCCGCCATACGTTCTGGATAGAAAATATCCAAAGCCTCCATTTTTTCACCGGTAGAAATAAATTTAATCGGTTTATCCACCACCGTTCGGATCGTCAAAGCCGCTCCACCTCGCGTATCACCGTCCAATTTGGTCAATACGACACCGTTGTAATCCAACACATCGTTGAAAGCTTTGGCCGTATTCACAGCATCCTGACCGGTCATTGAATCCACGACGAATAAAGTTTCAGTGGGCTTTACAGTTTGATGTACTTGACGAATTTCGTTCATCATTGCTTCATCAATCGCCAAACGTCCTGCGGTGTCAATGATGATTACATTGTGTCGGCCTTCTTTGGCTTTTTGCAATGCATTTTGTGCAATCTGAACCGGATTTTTATTCTCTTCTTCGGCATAAACCGGAACATGGATCTGCTCTCCCAAAACTTTCAGCTGATCAATCGCCGCCGGACGATAAACGTCGCCCGCTACCAAAATAGGATTTTTACCTTTCTTGGTTTTTAGGTAATTGGCGAGCTTTCCGGAGAAAGTCGTTTTACCCGAACCTTGCAATCCGGCAATCAGAATTATCGTAGGATTTTCAGAAATATTTAATTCAGAACTTTCGCCACCCATCAATTTTGCCAATTCGTCGTGAACGATTTTTACCATCAATTGATTGGGATTCAGCGAAGTCAATACATTTTGCCCAAGTGCTTTTTCTTTTACTTTATCGGTAAAATCCTTGGCTACTTTGTAACTCACGTCGGCATCAACCAAAGCGCGACGCACTTCTTTGATGGTTTCTGCTACGTTGATTTCGGTAATTTGACCTTTACCTTTGAGCGTATGTAGTGCTTTGTCTAATTTATCCTGTAAACTCTGAAACATTTTCTAATTATTTTGGGATTGCAAAGATAATATTTTTTGATGGGATGAAATGAAAAGGAAGAGCCGAATCATTGAAAGCTTTCGACTTCCATCAAATTGATTAAAACCAAAGGGAAACTTATAAATTCCCCTGAATATCAACTTGAAGTTTGAGCAAGGCATCATTGGAAGGCGCGTTTTCTGAAATGGATTTCGTAATGATGTATTCCTGAAGTTGTGAAGCCGTAGCATCCTCACCCAAATCTTCCATGCATTGACGAATGAAATTTTGAGTGGCATTTTTAGCCGAATAAATCAATTTCCAACTATCGGGATTCACATAAATCTGTTGGCTCAAATTATGTTCCCATTCACTTTGAACCGCCTGAATCAGAATTCCTTCATAATTCTTAGCCGTAGATTGCGGACTGAAACGACGCGTAAGACTTGTGGGTTTAATTCTTTCCAGAAACAAAGCCATGCGCTCATATGCCGAAAGACGTTGGGGAATGATTTCTGAATTATTTATTTTTCGAACTTCGATTTCTCGTCTCAAGCTTTCGCTTTTCAAGAATTTATCAATTAAACCATAAGAAATTGCCGCGACTAAAATTCCGGGTAACAAAGCGATGATTACGGTCCACAAAGTATTTGAATCCATTTTTATAATTTAGTTCGCACAAAGATAAAAATCATTTTAAATTCCTGTTGAAAAATCGGGTTACAGTTTTTATCCTGCCGTTAAATTCCTTAATTTTGCGGAAATTCCGAATTATGCAAAACAATATGAGCCCCAAAGAAATCGTACTTGAAAAAATCAAAGAAAAAGGAGGATGGGTCAATACCCACGCACATTTGGATCGTGCGTATTCACTCACCCAAGAAACTTTTTCCTATACCAATTCCTATCTAAAAGAAAAATGGCACTTGGTGGACGATATGAAAAGAAATTCAAGTGTTGATGATATTTATGCACGTATGGAACGAGCAATCAATCACTTCCTAGAACAAGGAGCTCAAGCCGTGGGAACCTTTATCGATGTGGACGATGTGATTGAAGATCGTAGTATGATTGCAGCTCAACGATTGAAAGATAATTATGGAAAAGATATCGAAATCCGTTTCGCAAACCAAGTTCTGAAAGGAGTTATCGATCCGGTTGCCCGTCAGTGGTTTGATTTATCAGTGGATTTTGTGGATATCATCGGTGGACTTCCTGCCAAAGATTTTGGACGCGAAGACGAACATCTGGACATTCTCCTAAGTACCGCTAAGGAAAAAGGAAAACTAGTTCACGTACACGTGGATCAGTTCAATACAGACGAAGAAAAAGAAACCGAACAATTGGCACGCAAAACCATCGAACATGGAATGCAAGGAAAAGTAACGGCAGTTCACTCGATTTCCGTGGCAGCCCATCCTAAAAAATACCGCATGGAATTGTATGATTTGATCAAAGAAGCCGATATGCACATCATTTCTTGTCCTACGGCTTGGATTGACCACAACCGAACCGAAAGATTGGCGCCGAGCCATAACTCAATGACACCGGTGGATGAAATGGTTCCAGCCGGAATTTGTGTGGCTTTCGGTACCGATAACATCAACGATATTTACAAACCTTTCTCCGACGGTGATTTGTGGACAGAACTTCGGGTGATGCTCGAAGCTTGCCACTTCTACGATGTAGAGGAACTAGCCAATATTGCAACCGTGAACGGTTTGAAAGTTCTCGGAATCGAGAAATAAATAAAATGAGAAATATTCCGATGATAGAGGCAGATTATTCTGTCTCTATTTGGTTTAAATATAGATATTATGATTCTAAATGTTCAGAATGAAACTTCCAAACTGGAAGCAGTTGTCTTGGGAATTGCAGATTCCATGGGACCCGCGCCGACTTTGGAAGAAACTTATGACTCAAAATCCTACGAAAGCGTTAAGCTGAACCAATACCCCAAACAGGAAGATGTAATTTATGAGATGAGCCAATTTGAAAAAGTCCTGAAAAAACACGGGGTTCAGGTATTTCGCCCATGGGTTCTGGAGGATTGTAACCAAGTCTTTGCACGCGACGTGGGAATGGCCATCGACGATAAATTCATCATTGCCAACATCATTCCTGACCGTGCCGATGAACAAGAAGCTTACGAACGTATCATAAGTTCTATCGCCAAAGACAAAGTGGTGCATGTACCGGAAAATGTACATGTAGAAGGTGGCGATGTGATTTTGTGGAACGAATTTATGTTTGTGGGATGCTACAAACAAACCGATTATAAAAATTATAAAACGGCGCGAACCAATTTTGAAGCGGTTCAGTTTTTCAAAGATTTATTTCCCAATAAATGGGTAATCGATATGGAACTTCTGAAAGATGATTTTGACCCTTACAAAGGAATTCTTCATTTGGATTGTACTTTCCAGCCTGTCGGACACAACAAAGCGATTATTTACAAAGACGGATTTTTAAATCCCATGCATTATGATATCCTGATTTCACTTTTCGGGCGTGACAATGTTTTCGAAGTAACCCAAGAAGAAATGTATTGGATGTGTCCAAATGTTTTTTCAATTTCGCCCGAGGTAGTGGTTTCAGAGAAAAATTTCACAAGACTGAACAACCATATGCGAGAAGTTTGGGGAATGACCGTAGAGGAAATTCCTTACCGAAACGTTTCCCGAATGGGCGGACTTTTGAGATGTTCAACTTTGCCTTTAATTAGAGAGTAAAGAATATGGAAAAACTGATTGAAAAGTATTCTAAATGGTTTCTTGAACAAAAACCAATCAAAATATTTTTACTCTGTATGTTATTGGGTTTGCCATTTTATTTATGGATGTTTTCAATAGTTTATCAACTTGATATAAAGCAAAATAATAAAAGAAACAAATGGAAAGAATTCTTATTGTATTTTTCCACTTTCTATCCTTTATTTTATGTTTTTATATTCATTTTGTTTATGATAAATATTTTATTTTCAAACGACGCTAATTCAATTTTTAGCATCATATTACCATTCCATTTTTTAGCGATGCTTTGTTCATTGATTTTAATGATTATGTGTGCAAAAAGCTACACAAAATTTGAGAAATCAAATCAAATCAATACTTCTGGGGCCTTTGTAAATTTTATTCTAATTGCTTATTACATAGTAGGAATTTGGATATTTCAACCAAAGCTGAATAATTATATAGAAATGATAAAATCTAAAAACTGAAAATTTAATTTTGCTTATTGCTAATGCCTTTAGTCTAAAATAAATATCTAGTTCAAAACATATATCATCCATCACCCAACACCCATCAAAATTATGAAACAATACACAAACACAATATTAATGATCGAACCGGTAGATTTCCGGTTCAATGAAGAAACGGCCGTTAACAATTATTTCCAGAATAAATCGGAAGAAACGGCTGAAACCATTCAGGAAAAAGCATTGAGCGAATTCCAAAATATGGTTTCCAAACTGCGTGAACATGGCGTGAACGTCATTGTTCTTCAGGATACACCCGATCCGCATACGCCGGATTCCATTTTTCCCAACAACTGGATTTCGTTTCATGAAAATAAAATGATTGCGCTTTATCCGATGTTTGCACAAAATCGCCGTCAGGAAAGGAGGGAAGACGATGTTTTGGATTTATTAGCCGAAAAAGGTTTCGAAGCCGAAGAAATCATGGATTATACCGATGCCGAGTCAGATGAAATCTTTTTGGAAGGAACCGGAAGCATCATCCTCGACCGTGAACATAAAATCGCCTATGCAGCGGTTTCACCAAGAACCGACGAAGAATTATTTCTTGAGTTTTGCGAAGATTTTGAATACACACCTATACTTTTTGAAGCCAATCAAACAGTGAATGGTGAAAGAATGCAGATTTACCATACCAATGTGATGATGTGCGTGGCAGACGAATATGCGGTCATCTGCCTAGATTCCATTGATGATAAAGCTGAGAAGAAATTTGTGGCCGATACGCTGGTGGAAACCGGAAAAGAAATCATAGATATCACCGAAGAACAGATGCACAAATTTGCCGGAAATATGTTGCAAGTAGGAGGAATGGGCACATCAAAATATTTGGTGATGTCGCAAACGGCTTTTGATTCCCTTACGAAATACCAAATCGAAGCCATTGAAAAATACAATCCGATTATTACGGTGGACATCAATACCATTGAAACTTTAGGCGGTGGGAGTGCACGTTGCATGATGGCAGAGGTTTTCTTGCCGAAAAATTAGATGGTCACTTCGAGAACCTCAGTAACCAAATGCTGCAATCTTTGACTGACATTTAGGAACCTTGTCAAGGTTAATCTTCACTTCGAAAATAACCTTGACAAGGCTATTTTCTTTTAATTTGAATTTTAAGTAGTTGTTCAGTTTTAAACGAAACGAACTTCGAATTACGAACTTCGAATTACGAATTTATTTCCTTCCAAAGTAAATCTTTCAGCTCCTGCAAACCTTGTTGGGCAACTGCCGAAATATACAAATGGGGAATATCTTTTGGTAGGAGTTCCGAAATCGCTGCTTTCAGTTCATCGTCCAGCATATCACTTTTGGAAATGGCCAAAATCCGACGTTTATCGAGCAACTCGGGATTGAACTTTTTCAGTTCATTTATCAGAATTTCATATTCTTTCGCATGATCTGCCGCATCTGCCGGAATGAGAAACAATAGAACCGAATTCCTTTCGATATGGCGCAAAAACCGGTGTCCCAAACCTTTTCCTTCGGCAGCGCCCTCGATGATTCCGGGGATATCGGCCATCACAAAAGACTGATGATTTCGGTAATTGACAATTCCCAGATTGGGGGTCAATGTAGTAAAGGCATAATCTCCGATTTTGGGTTTGGCAGCGGAAACCACCGAGAGTAAAGTGGATTTTCCAGCATTTGGAAATCCAACCAAACCGACATCGGCCAGAATTTTCAGCTCCAATATCACAGGCATTTCTTCGCCTGGCAATCCAGGTTGAGCATAGCGAGGTGTTTGGCGTGTAGCCGAACGGAAATGCCAATTTCCCAATCCACCTTTTCCACCCCGAAGTAAAATCACTTCCTGATCGTTTTCGGTAATTTCGCCCAGAAAGTTGCCTTCCTCATCTTTTGCAATCGTCCCAATCGGCACTTCGATGATAATGTCTTTTCCATCGGCACCGGTAGAACGGGAAGAACCGCCGTTTCCGCCATTTTCTGCTTTCAAATGCCGGGTATAGCGAAGAGGCAAAAGCGTCCATTGATTGTTATTGCCTTTCATGATGATATGACCACCACGTCCACCATCACCTCCATCGGGACCGCCTTTGTCGATGTATTTTTCACGGTGTAGATGCGCCGAACCGGCACCACCATGACCACTTTTACAAAATATTTTGATGTAATCTACGAAGTTTGATTGCAAAGTCTTTGTTTTTGGCAAAATTACGTCAAATTTTTTGAGTGGAATTAATTTGATACGCGAGTGCATTAATAAAATCTTAGAAAATTTCAGCAATGGAAATTCTCAAATAATTCCCGAAATTAGCCCGTATGAAAATACTGCATACTGCCGACTGGCATTTGGGAAAACGACTGGACAGCTTTTCCCGAATGGAAGAACAAAAAAAAGTAATGAGTGAAATCTGTGAAATCGCCGACAGAGAAAACGTGGATTTGGTAATCGTAGCCGGTGATTTATTTGATGTTTTTAATCCGTCCACAGAAGCGATAGAACTTCTATACAAAACTCTCAAAAGACTCGCTAAAAATGGCGAACGTCCTGTCATTGCCATTGCCGGAAATCATGACTCACCCGATCGAATCGACGCACCCGACCCGCTGGCACGTGAATGTGGCATCATTATGATCGGATATCCAAATGCACAAATAAACCTTTTTTCTTTGCCTGGTTTTGAAGTGAAAAAATCTTCTCCAGGATTTTTGGAAATTAATTTAAATAAATATAATTATCCAGTTCGAATTCTGCATACACCTTATGCCAATGAAATTCGGCTGAAAGAATATCTGGGAGCGGAAAATAAAGAAATCCGATTGAATGAGATTTTAAAAGAAAACTGGAAGAAAATTGCCAATGAATTTTGTGATGAACAAGGTGTAAATCTCTTGACGGCACATCTTTTTATCATGAAAAAAGGGGGTAAAATCCCCGAAGAACCCGAGGGTGAAAAGCCCATAAAAATAGGAAATGCAGACCTGATTTATTCGGAAATCATACCACATCAAATTCAATACACCGCATTGGGGCATTTGCACGCTTGTCGGAATATGGGTTCGGAAGAAAAACCTGTGGTTTATGCATCATCGCCTTTGGCCTACAGTTTTTCAGAAGCCGGACAGCAAAAATATGTGGTTCTGATTGAAGCCGAACCCGGCCGAAAAGTGACTATGGAGAAAATCTCGCTGAAAGAAGGAAAAGAACTCCTTCGAAAAACCTTTACGGAGGTTGATGAAGCAGTAAATTGGTTAGAGAAAAACCAAAATTCATTGGTAGAATTGACCTTGGAAACTGTTGAGTTTATGACCGCAGAAGAAAGAAGAAAAATCTACCAAGCACATCCGGGAATAGTTCATTTAATTCCGAAATTGAGCAAAGAAATGGAAACCGATGCCGAAGTCAAGGAAATTGATTTATCACTCGATGTACGTCTTTTATTTAAAGATTATTTCAAATCAAAACATAATCAGGAACCGAACCAAGAAATCTTAGAATTATTTAACGAAATCCTTTCTGAAAATGATACCCATTAAACTTACGATCGAAGGAATTTATTCGTATCAAAAACCTCAAACCATCGATTTTACCCGTTTGACCGATGCCGGATTATTTGGGATTTTTGGAGCAGTTGGCAGTGGGAAATCCTCCATTTTGGAAGCTATTTCTTTTGCTTTGTATGGAGAGACAGAACGATTAAATGCCCGAGACAGCCGAGCCTACAACATGATGAACCTCAAGTCCAATCGGGCTTATATCGAATTTGATTTTCTCAATCATGAAAATAAAATCTTTCGAATCAGTCGTGAATTTCGAAGAAATTCCAAAAAGTTTGAAGATGTAAAGTCAAGTTCGACTGTGTTTTATGAAAAATCAGCAGAAGAATGGAAGCCATTGGACCACACAAATGCAGAAATTCTTTTGGGATTGACCTACGATAACTTCAAACGTTCCATCATCATTCCGCAAGGTCAGTTCAAAGAATTCTTGGAGTTAAAGCCTACAGAAAGAACGACAATGTTGATGGAAATTTTTAAACTTCATAAGTTCGATTTGGCTTTTAGAACCAAAAATTTAAGCGACAAAAACAAAACAGAATTGGATTTGCTTTTGGGAAAACTGAGCGGATTTGAAGAAGTTTCAGCAGAAAACTTGGAAGAATTAGATAAAAAGCTAAAAGAAGAACTAGAAATACTCAGAATTACCAAAGAAAAACATGAGAAATTAGCGGAAGATTTTAAGCAAATTCAGGTATTGAGAGAAGAGTTTAAGTCGCTTCAGAAAAATCTCGAAAGATTGGAATTATTTAAAAAGCAGAAAGAAAGGATTGAATCGAAAAAACTTCAGTTAAAAAAATACGAAGAGACGCATCAAGCATTCTCTAATTTGTTGAAAGATAAAGAAACCTATGAAAATGAAATTCATAGGAAGTCGGAAGATTTGGCAATGGCTCGGAAAAAATCGGATGAATTAGAAGTTAAACAGAAAGAAACCGAAGTTAAAATTCGTGAATTAAGTCCAGAATTCGAAAATTTAGAAAAACGAAAAGAGAAAGAAAATGACTTTGGAATTCTGATTAAACTAAAAGATTTAGAGGCAAATATTTCCAATGCAAAAAGTCGATTAGCAAAAGGAAAAAAAGTAGTTGAACAAAAAAAGAAAGAAGAAAATAAACTGAAAGAAAGTCAAAACATGATTAAAAAATCCATCGAAGATTTTAAAAAATCCCGAATGGATGCGGAGTTTTTGATGAATATTTCGGCTTGGTATCAGAAAAAAGAAAGTCTTCAAATTGATTCAAATAAAAAGCAAAAAGCTTTGCAAGAATTTCAGGAGAAAATCAAATCTTTGGATGCGGAATTGAAAACTTTGAAAATAAAACCAGAAACTTATTTGTCTGATATTGAGTTGGAAAGGAATAATTCTGAGGCGCTTAAAACCCAAATTCATGAAAGGGAAGCACAATTGAAAGTTCAGCAAAAATTGGGTGAATTTGCGCATACTTTAGTTGATGGGCAGCCGTGTTTACTTTGTGGTTCTATGGAGCATCCGAGAGTTTATGAAGGCGAAGATATTTCGGCGGAATTTGAAAGGATTAAGTCAGAATTGAAAGCGATTGAAGAAAATCTAAAGCAATTGACTGATAAGGAAAATCAAATTGATAGAATTTTAAATACCCGAAAGATTTATCAAGATCAGATTTCTCAAGAACTTACTGAAAATGAGGATTTAAATAAACAAATTTTGGAACATAAATCCAGTTTCATCTGGAATGAATTTGATCCGGAAAACATTGAATTATTTGAAGAGAAACGTAAAATTTCAGTGGAAACTGAAAGAAAAATAAAAGAAAAAGAAAAAGAGCTTGAAGCCCTTGAATTGAAGTTAAATACGCTTGAAAATCAGCTGGAAACTTATGAAAGAGAACTCAATAAACTCGAGAATGAAGAAGTTAGGTTGGGGGCTGAATACAATTCTCAAAAATCCCATTTGAAGCAATTAGAACCGGAAGAATTCACTGAATTTGATGGTTCGAAATTGAATGAATTTCATCAGAAAATAAAACTTGAAAATCAAAGAATTGAAAAGGAGTACCGATCGGCCGAAAAAGATCTTCAGGATTTAAAAATTGAAATAGCAACGGCTATAACTAAAGCGCAATCCATTCAAATTCAAATAAATGAAACAGTTGAAAAGTTGAAAGTTAAAAGTGTTCAAATTTCAGAAAACATTGTTTTGCATAAGTTCAATTCAGTCGATGAGGTGTATGAAATTTTGAATTTGAATTTAAATCCGGCAAATATTCGCCGAGAAATTGAAGATTTTGAAGTGGCGTATAAAACTTTGCAGAATAAAATTGAAGAACAAAATGAAAAATTAAAGCATTTTGAACCCAATGATGAAGTTTTTGAAGCTAAAAAACATGAATTTGAGGCTTCAACAAAGGAATTGGATGAGATCAATAAAAAAAGCATTCAGACAGAAACTGAGTTCAACCGACTCCAGAAATCTTTTGAAGAAAAGCGCGAATTATTGGATTTACAAGAAAAGCTTCTAAAGCGTGCCGATAACCTTGAAATTTTGAGGAATTTGTTCATGAGGCAAGGGTTTGTGCAATATGTTTCTGGCATTTATTTACGTCAGCTATGTGACAATGCAAACATTCGTTTTCACCGGATGACCCGAAATCAATTGAGTTTGCAGGTTAATGAAAAGCTGGAGTTTGAAATTGTGGATTACTTGAACGAAGGTCGATCACGAAGTGTTAAAACGCTTTCTGGAGGGCAATCCTTTCAGGTTTCACTGAGTTTGGCACTTGCATTGGCAGAGAATGTTCAGAATTTTATACGTTCAGATAAAAACTTCTTTTTCATCGATGAGGGATTTGGTACCCAAGATTCGGATTCGGTAAACATTGTTTTTGAAACCTTGTTACAACTCCAAAAGGAAAACCGAATTGTGGGAATTATTTCTCACGTAGAAGAGCTGAAGGAAAAAATGCCTGTGGCACTTCAGGTAATAAAAGACGAAGAAAAAGGAAGTTGGATTGAGTTTGTTTAAAGTTCCTCTTTCAAAAATTTGCCTGTAATGCTTTTTGGGTTTTTTACGATTTCTTCGGGCGTTCCTTGTGCTACTATTTTACCGCCTTTTTCGCCTCCGTCCGGACCGATGTCGATGATGTGATCGGCCAGTTTGATGACGTCTAGATTATGTTCGATAATGATGACTGTATTGCCGTGATTGACAATGGTATTGATAACTTCCATCAAAACTCGGATGTCTTCAAAATGCAGTCCGGTAGTGGGTTCGTCGAGAATGTAAATGGTTTTTCCAGTTTGACGTTTGCTCAGTTCCGAAGCGAGCTTTACACGCTGCGCTTCACCACCGGAAAGGGTAGTGGATTGTTGTCCGAGCGTTATATAACCCAATCCTACATCCTGTAAAGTCTTGACGCTTCGGTAAATTTTAGGAATTGGCTCAAAGAATTCTACGGCTTCATTGACCGTCATATCGAGTACGTCGGCAATGGATTTTCCTTTGTAGCGAACTTCCAGGGTTTCGCGGTTAAATCTTTTGCCATTACAGGTTTCGCATGGAACATAAACGTCGGGAAGGAAGTTCATTTCGATGACTTTCAACCCTGCTCCCTGACAAGTTTCACAGCGACCACCTTTCACGTTAAAAGAGAAACGGCCGGGTTTGTATCCACGAATTTTGGCTTCGGGCAATTGGGTGAAAAGATTTCGGATATCCGAAAATAAATTGGTATAAGTTGCCGGATTGGAACGGGGCGTTCGCCCAATCGGTGACTGATCCACTTCGATGACTTTGTCGAGATTTTCCAGTCCTTCTATCTTTTTATACGGCATGGGCTGAAGTTCAGACCGATAAAAATGTTTGCTTAAAATCGGATAAAGCGTTTCAGTAATAAGTGTTGATTTTCCACTTCCTGAAACACCCGTTACCACTATCAATTTCCCCAAAGGAATTTCAAGATTGACATTTTTTAAATTATTTCCGGTCGCACCACTCAGCTTGATGGACTTGCCGTTGCCTTCTCTTCGTTTTTCAGGAATTTCAATTTTTAAATCCCCATTTAAATAATCCGAAGTGAGGGTATGGGCTTTTGAAATATCTTTCGGTTCGCCTTGCCAAACGATTTTTCCGCCACGGCGACCTGCTTTTGGACCTATGTCAATTACATAATCAGATTCCAAAATCATGTCTTTATCGTGTTCTACCACCAAAACCGAATTTCCGATGTCACGAAGTTTTTTCAAAGAATCAATCAATTTAATATTGTCGCGCTGATGCAAACCAATCGATGGTTCGTCCAGAATGTATAAAACATTGACGAGTTGGGAACCAATTTGAGTTGCCAAGCGAATTCGCTGTGCTTCACCACCGGAAAGGGATTTGGAAGGACGATCAAGCGAGAGATAATTGAGTCCGACATCCAGCAAAAAGCTCAATCGGGTTTGAATTTCTTTTAAAATTTCTTCGGCAATGATTTGTTGCTTTTTGTCTAACTTTTTATCCAAGGTATGAATCCAGTTCAATAAAAATTGCAAATCAAAATGAGCAACTTCTGCAATCGGTTTATTGTCGATTTTAAAATGAAGGGATTCTTTGTTTAATCGGTAGCCCCCACATTCATTGCATACTACGTTTTTAGAAAATTTTCTCGCTACACTCCAAGAAGAAGGGTGTTCCTTGTCTTCCATTAGTGCTTCTAAATAGGGCATAAGCCCTTCGAAGTCAATTTTGTAAACTTTACTAACATCAGCGAATTTGAGTTGAACATCCACCGATTCACTCAGTCCATAAAGGATATCCTGAATGAGTTCTTTTTTTAATTTTTTATAAGGTGTATCAATTGATTCACCATGTTTGGCATAAATGGATTCGATTTGTTTGCGAATTCGTCCGGTGTTTTTTAACTCCTCGAGCGGAGCGATCATTCCACTTTTAAGATTCCGATTGGGATCGGGAAAAATTTTGTCTATATCTACAACTTTTAGTTCGCCTAAACCATTGCATTTCGGACAAGCGCCTTTGGGAGAATTAAAAGAAAAAGTATTGGGCTCGGGAGTCGGATAAGAAATTCCGGTAGAAGGACACATCAGATTTCGGCTATAATAACGAGCTTCATTGGTCCCATAATCCAAAACCATCATCACATTGTCTCCTTGTTGCATGGCAGTGTCAATGGAACTCAGAAGTCTTTCATCAGAAATCTTGTCGTTTAATTTTAATTTATCGATTATAAGTTCTATGTCATGGGATTTGTAGCGATCGAGTTTCATTCCAGGTGTTATTTCCCGGATTTCTCCATTTACTCGAACTTCCATATATCCTTTTTTGGCCAATTGCGTAAACAGTTCCCGATAATGCCCTTTTCTCATTCGAACCAAAGGAGAAAGCAAGGCTATTTTTTCATCTCGAAACTTTTCTTTGATGAGGTCTTTGATCTGATCATCGGTATAACTGACCATTTTTTCACCGGTATTATAGGAATAAGCAGTAGATGCCCGGGCGTATAATAACCTGAGGAAATCATAAATTTCGGTAATGGTGCCAACGGTGGAGCGAGGACTTTTGGAAGTGGTTTTTTGCTCAATGGCAATTACAGGCGAAAGTCCATCAATCTTATCAACATCCGGTCGTTCCAAACCACCAAGGAATTGCCTGGCATAAGCCGAAAAGGTTTCGATGTATCGTCTTTGTCCCTCCGCATAAATGGTATCAAAAGCGAGAGAAGATTTCCCACTTCCGCTCAAACCTGTGATAACTACCAATTTTTCTCTTGGGATTTTTACGTCGATGTCCTTGAGATTATGTTCTCTGGCTCCGTAAACTTCTATGAAATCATTCATTCTTTCGCTCAAAATCAAGCCGCAAATTTACGTCTTTTAATGCCAAAAAAAAAGTGTTCCGAAGAACACTTGGTATTGTTATTTCTGAATGGGGATATAAATTTTTGTTAAGAAATCATCTTCATTTTCAATGGATTCCGGGTCGTTTTGGTATTCTTCCCAATAAGAATTCGAGAGTTTGATTTTATGCTCGTGTGCGTATTGTTTCATCAAATCAATTGTAAAAGGGATTTTCTCATAACTTCCTTTGTGAATGCAAACTAAAGTTTCTTCAGAGGGAAGAGCTTTGAGTTCCATACCTTCGCCCAATTGCACTGATTCGGTAATTGGGTAACCACAATAAAATCGGGCTTTGCCTGCTGCAATGTCTTTAAATTCATAAAATGAAATGGGTTTGCCAATTTTACTCGGAGCGATTTTTAAATAATCGGTTAGATAACTAAAAAGTAATCCAAATGTTTCCGCTGTAGCCGTTTGGATTTCGTCCTCATCCAGTGAAGTTTCATTCATCACAGTAATGAGCTTCATGCCTTCAAACATTTCTCTTTTGACATCTCCTGGAAGTAGAGATTCAGCTTGTTCAGGAGTCAGGGCAGAGTTCGTCAGGTTGGACTCGAGAACTTCCAATCCTCTTTGCATTTTTTCGTTTAGATTTTTGGAAGTGAAATAACTAAAGTACCGCGAAAAATAGCCTATATTATCGCTTTCTATGAGCCATTTTATTTTTGTTTTGCTTGGAGTTTCGGAAATAAACTCGACTTTCATTATGGCATTTTCCCCGATTTTTAATCCATTTAAATTATAATGAATGCTTTTATTGGTTTCAGATCTCTGAATGGTTAAATCTCCTTTGGATTGGACGGAGCTCCATTTGTATCCGGCGCCTTGACCTCTATAGGGAGCGAAAAATTCCTGAGTGATAAGGGAATCTGCCGATGTCCAAGGATCCCATTCTGAATATTCTTTCAGATTATTAAATTCTTCAAAAATAATTCCAGTCGGAAATTCGAGTTCTTTTTCTATTTCAGCTGTGAGTTTTTTGGGGAGAAATACGGGAACCAAAAGGATTGCCAATGCAAGCAAAATTAGAATTTGGGTAAATCTTCTCATATCAAATTAGTTTTTTTGAAGTTACAAAAATATTAATTTCAAATCTTAATCTCCAATAATTGATTTTGTGTTATATTTGATTCTTAACCAAATATTTTTTTAAAAGGATGGATATTTCAAATTTACTACAGGGAGCAATGGGGCAACAGATGGTTGACGGCGTTGTGAATAGACTGGGAATAGAGAGTGATCAGGCTAAACTTGCTATATCAGCAGCTGTACCCTTATTGATCACTGCTCTAAATAAAAACGCAAATAGTGGAGATGCTAATAATATTGCAAATGCTTTGGATAAAGACCACGACGGGAGTATTCTCAACAATCTTAGTGGATTTTTAACCGGAGGAAATTTATCAGAAGGCATGGGGATTTTAAGCCATGTTTTGGGAAATCGTCAAGGTCAAGTGGAGAATGCGATTGGTAAAACCTCTGGATTGAATGCCAGTCAAATTTCTCAAATCCTTGCTATTGTAGCACCCATTGTGATGGGTTATCTTGGAAAAGAAAAGAAAGAACAGGGCTTAGACGCTTCAGGACTTTCATCTTTGTTGGGTGGCCTGGTGGGCGGAGCTGCTAAAACCAATCAAAGAGAAATGAGTACAATTGAGAAATTGCTTGATCAAAACGGAGATGGAAACGCCATGGATGATGTGATGAATATCGGGAGTAAACTTTTGGGAGGGTTATTTAGAAAGAAATAATATTTTAGATAAAATTATAAAAAAGGGGAAGATTTTTTGAAATCTTCCCCTTTTTTTTTCAATTCTTGAAAAGAACCAAATTCTTTTTCAAGATACCACTCCTAATTACTGATAATGTTTTTGAAAAATTTAAAATATTTTGAACCGTTTCGGGCTTTGGTGATAATTGTTCACCGATAAAATAGTAGTTTTGCTTCATATATAAATAATTTAGATTTATATACTTAACGCAAAATTTAATAAGATTATTGTGAAAATAAAAGGTTCAATAAAGTTAAACTATTGTTAAAGTTAAATTGTGTTCATCTATTAACTTTCGCATATTTATCAATGCATACCGCATCCTTCCTAATGCCGTGTTGATACTGACATCTGTTTCTTCTGCGATTTCCTTAAAGCTTAATCCTTTAAAAATTCGCAGATTTAGTACTTCTTTTTGATCTTCAGGTAGAAATTCAATGATCGAACGGAGGTCGTGATCGATTTGGCTTTTGATAATCTTGGTTTCTGAGCAATCTTCTGGATCGGCCAAGAAATCAAAAATACTGAAATCCTCATTGACAAAAGTTTCTCCTATAATAGGCATTCTCGCTTTTGATCGAAAATGATCAATGGTCAGATTATGGGCAATTCTCATAATCCACGGTAAAAATTTACCTTCCTCACTATACTTTCCTTCCTTCAGTGTAAGGATGACTTTGACAAAAGTATCTTGGAAAATATCTTCAGCTATATTCTTGTCTAAAACTTTGGAAAATATAAAGCCAAAAACTTTGTTCTTGTATCGTTCGATTAGTTCTGCTAAGGCAGATTCGTCCCCTTTCAGGAATGAATCCACTAATTTAGAATCATCAGTTAATTCCATATTCATCTTCTTTGTCCTTCAAATGTTTAAAAAAGAATAGAATATTTACCTATAAGCAGATTGTTTTTAAAGTTTATTAAGAACAAAGATATAAATTTTTCTTAAAGTATGATTAATTTCATAAAAAAAGCTGCTTTTTTACCAAGCAGCTTTCTGTTTTCTAAATTATATAGTTGGTAATTAGATTTTTGCAGCGTGAATCAACATATCTGCTAATTTGTGGGAATATCCCATTTCATTGTCGTACCAAGATACTAATTTAACGAAAGTAGGAGACAGCATGATTCCGGCTTCTTTGTCAAAAATTGAAGTTCGGGTATCGCCTACGAAATCTTGGGAAACAACCATATCCTCTGTATAACCCAAAATTCCTTTCAACTCTCCTTCGGAAGCTTTTTGCATAACGGCGCAAATTTCTTCGTAAGTAGTTGGTTTTTCGAGGCGAACCGTCAAGTCCACCACAGATACGTCAGCGTTGGGAACACGGAAGGCCATACCGGTCAGTTTACCGTTAAGTTCAGGGATTACTTTTCCAACTGCTTTTGCGGCTCCGGTAGAAGATGGGATAATGTTCAATAAAGCAGAGCGCCCCCCTCTCCAATCTTTTACAGAAGAGCCATCTACTGTTCTTTGAGTTGCGGTTGTCGCATGAACCGTGGTCATCAATCCTTCTTTGATCCCGAAATTATCATGCACAACTTTGGCTAAAGGCGCCAAACAGTTGGTTGTACAAGATGCATTTGATAAAATCTGAACATCAGGAGTTAATTCATGGTGATTTACACCCATTACAAACATAGGAGTATCGTCTTTGGAGGGAGCTGACAAAATTACCTTTTTGGCTCCCGCATTTATATGTGCCATTGCTGTTTCTTTGGTTAAAAACCTTCCGGTACATTCTACGATGTATTCAGCACCTGCTTCGCTCCAATTGATATTGTTCGGATCTCTTTCGGCTGAGATTCTGATTTTCTTTCCATTTACAACCAGATCTTTACCTTCAGCTTTTACTTCCCCTTTGAATCTTCCATGAACCGAATCGTATTTAATCATATAGGCCATGTATTCTGCATCAATTAAGTCATTGATGGCAACCACTTCTACATTTTCTTTTTCAAGAAGGGCTCCGAATACCAGGCTTCCAATTCTTCCAAAACCGTTAATTCCTACTTTGATTGTTGACATTTTTTTGATTTTAAAGTTATTATACTGCTAAAATTTTAGCTATTTTTATTAATTCCTGATCTATTTCATTGTGTTTTTTAATGGCATCTTGAATGGGCGTAAATACAATCCGGTTGGAACGTAGTCCTGCCATTAAATCCGTTTTCCCATCGATAAGTGCTTCCACTGCGGCAACGCCCAGACGGCTGGCGAGAACGCGATCCATGCAAGTCGGATTCCCTCCTCTTTGTATATGGCCCAAAACCGTGACTCTCACATCGTAACCAGGAAATCTTTTCTCAGTAGCCTTGGCAAGTTCAAAAACATTGCCCAATTCTTCGCCTTCTGCAACCACTACGATACTTGAATTTTTTCCCGATTGTTCAGATTTCTGAAGTGTTTCAAACAATTCTGTCAGACTATCGTTTTCTTCAGGAATCAAAATATCCTGAGCTCCGGAAGCAATTCCACTACTCAATGCGATGAATCCGGCATCCCGTCCCATAACTTCTACAAAAAACACACGGTTGTGAGAAGTGGCCGAATCCCGAATTCGGTCGATGGCTTCAATGGCTGTATTGAGCGCAGTATCGTATCCGATGGTGTAATCTGTTCCAAAAATATCATTATCGATGGTTCCGGGGATTCCGATGAAAGGAAGTCCAAATTCTTCGTGAAAAACGGTGGCACCGGTAAAAGAACCGTCACCGCCAATTACTACCAAACCTTCAATCCCATTGTTCTGAAGGTTTTTAAATGCTTTTTCACGTCCTTCCTTGGTTCGGAATTCTTTGGAACGAGCAGTTTGTAAAAAGGTACCTCCACGGTTGATGATGTGTTTTACGGATCGTGCACCGAGTTCGGACATTTGATTCTGAATCAGGCCTTCATATCCCATTCTTACTCCCACACATTTAATTTGATAATAGGCACAGGCTCTTACAACGGCTCTTATGGCAGCGTTCATTCCGGGAGAGTCTCCTCCCGAAGTTAAAACACCAATTTTTTTCAGTGAAGCTTCAGGCACGTTTTAATAAATTAAGAAATGCAAATATAAAGCTTTGAGAACTGAATTGGAAACAAAATCAAAGAAAGTTAAACCTAATAAAATTCACGGATTCTTTCCAACCTCCCGGTTCTGAAATCTTTTTCCAATATAACTTCAATGTATAAATCTTCCCGGGTTTTATGAGGATTGAATTCTGTTTTTAAATCCAAATCAAAAGCTCCTCCCGCAGAGTTCCAAATAAAAGCATTCATGCCACCACGTAATTCCTTTATGATGTCAAAAGAAGTTTTACCGGTCTCACGATGAATGAGTTTAATGAGAATTTGACCTCTCGATAATGATAAATCCCGAAGTTTTTCCTCAAATTCATCGGCCAAAGCTTTCTGTCGGTTCTTGATGTATTTTTTTCGCTCGCGATTGTTTGTGAAGTATTGAGAGGTGTCTTGTATGGAATTGTATTCATCTACTGCTACTTTTACATAAGGCCAAACATCACGTACACGTTTTCTGAGCCAGATATAATATTTCTTCTCCAATTCCGTTTCTAAATGTAGATACATCAATTCGGCATTGTCCAATTCAATGGTGTCGAAAATAGCAAGTTCCTCAGGAGTAACAGAATTCATTTCTGCAATTTCTTGCTGCTGTGTTTCGTTTTTCTCTTCTTGTCCAAACAAAGTAGTTCCCAAAAAAACAAGAATCAGTATTAGTAGTTTCCCATACATACACCTGCCTTAGCAAAAATTGTTCCTAAATCATTACATTTGTGTAAAAATAAGGATTATGCCAAAAACTGAATTGATAAATAAGAAATCTTTGAAGTTTCTTGAAAAATATCTGAACACAACATCTCCAACAGGTCATGAAGCAGAAGGTCAAAAAGAATGGATTAAATACATTGAGCCTTATGTAGATGAAATCCGTTCAGATAATTATGGAACGGCCTATGGGATTCTAAACCCCGATGCTAAATACAAAGTAGTTTTGGAAGCACATGCAGACGAAATTTCATGGTATGTAAATTATATTTCACCCGAAGGAATGATTTATGTAATTCGAAATGGAGGTTCGGATGCAGTGATTGCTCCGTCTAAACGGGTGAATATTCACACCAAAAAGGGAATTGTAAAAGGAGTTTTTGGATGGCCGGCAGTTCACGTAAGAACTCCTGACAAAGACGAAACGCCGAAAATCGATACGATTTGGATAGATTGTGGAGTGAGTTCGAGAGAAGAAGTAGAAAAATTAGGAGTACACGTAGGATGTGTTATTACTTATCCCGATGAATTCATGGTTTTGAACGAGAATTATTATGTATGTCGGGCATTGGACAATCGGGTAGGTGGTTTCATGATTGCAGAGGTTGCTCGATTGATCCATGAAAACAAAGACAAATTTGATTTTGGAATTTATTTTACAAATTCAGTTCAGGAAGAAGTCGGACTACGTGGAGCAGAGATGATTACGAAAACCATTCAACCGGATGTAGCCATCGTAACCGATGTGACGCATGATACTACAACGCCCAAAATGAATAAGATGAAAGATGGAGAAGTGAAATGTGGCGGTGGTCCCGTTGTGACCTATGCGCCAGCGGTTCAAAATAATTTGAGAGAATTAATCCTTGAAACAGCTGAGAAGAAAAAGATTCCTTTTCAAAGAGCTGCGAGTAGCCGAGTGACCGGAACTGATACAGATGCTTTTGCCTATAGCAACGGCGGAGTTCCATCGGCTTTGATTTCTTTGCCTTTGCGTTATATGCATACTACAGTTGAAATGGTGCATAAAGACGATGTCGAAAATACCATCAAACTAATGTACGAAAGCGTGAAAAAAATTAAGAACAATCAAAGTTTCAAATACTTCTAAAATAAAGAAGCCGTCTCACCACCGAGGCGGTTTTTTCA
>LSQX01070743.1_pt2 | contig 24119 bp, 20 predicted proteins | sample 654561 | NCBI WGS metagenome assembly LSQX01 (sample SAMN04489861, study PRJNA283612) | anaerobic digester metagenome | isolation source: 4 biogas reactors fed with cattle manure at either 37C or 55C with and... | place: Denmark: Kongens Lyngby | collected 2014
ATATCAGTACGTGTCACACATAAAACTTGGAATCTGTCTTGTGTCTGAGTTAGGCGTAACAAAGGCTTTAAGTGGAAAGAGTCTGACACTACGGCAAACTCCTCGGGTTGCCTTTGTAGTGTAAAAATCTGGAAGTGCGTTTCATCAGCCAAAATGGCTAAACCATCAAGAACTTTTTGTTGCCAAAAATCACGGTCCTCACCTAATTCATGAAATGGCTTCATGATGGCTGTGATATCGCGTTTAGCATATTTTTCTGCTAAAGAACTCTCAAGCTCTTTAACTAAATTCTTGTAACGAATAATATCCTGTTGGTTTTCAGGATGGCTACGATGAGTCGGCTGGTATAAAGACAAACAAGGACCCTCATGTCTTTCCAGGAAATAAGTTAAACCTTGAAGATTTACTTGTTGCATAAGACTCTCCTTTTTAATATTTTTTTATGAAAACCGCCTCTAATCATCAGATCGCTTAGGCGCGGTGGTTTTGAGATTTTGATATAACCTTTTCTAAGCCACGAACTAATTGACGTGTTGCCTCTAGAATGGCTTGTTGAATATCCTCGGAGCGATGCTCTGCTGCTACTGGTTTTAGACCAGCAACACGCCCCTCAACTAAACAACGTTTATCAGTGGCACCTGCACGGGTCTCACTATTAATATCAGACAAATGATACTCAACGCGAGTTAATTGTTGTGCTTGATGTTTTAATTCTTTTTGGGCGATAGCCTCAACGCGTTCTACTAAATCCGCAGTGCGTTCGATATGTCTATCTGTGTTAATTAGTACTTGCATATAGCCTCCTTGTATAGCAGAACCGGTTAAATTTAGTTCATTAAAAACTAACACCTTGTACTATTATTATTACTGTTTCTACGACAATAATCCAATGTTATGGTCAATATTCATAAATGCTTTAGATTGCAACTAAAGGTAATTTTTATTGATGGATTTTGATACTCACAAAGCGTCTAAGCCTTATTAGCACTAATCGATGAAAGTAGTAATTTAAATATGGTAACGCTCTTTTAATAAAATACCTAGCGTAATAAAACTTACAAACGCTTATGTTTATAGTCAATTTTTAAAGCATTGTTGTCATAATCTGTATAAAATCAATTGATTAGGCAACCATCCAACTAAGCACAACGAGAAAATTATGAGTTCATTTACTAGCTATAAATCGCGCTATAAACACGGAGTGTGGCTACTTAGTTTAACTTTAGTCAGCCTATTTTCCGCCCCAATTTACGCCCAAAACAAAGGTGATATTGAGTTCGTTGATGCTGTTTTTGCAGTGTCTTATAACAATGCAACCTCAGGTGGCGATGCTAAATTAACGATTAAAAACCATCAAAATAACTATGATGTGAGTTTTAACCTTAAACATAGTTTGATCGATATCAATCAAAATGCGAATTTTAGCGCCAAAGATTGCCACATCACACCACAAAGCTATCAGTCGTCAACGAGTCCGGCACTGCGCAGCACCACCAAGGAGTCACTTAACTTTAATTGGGCCAACAAAACGGCGATCCGTCACCACAGTAAAGACGGGGATACGACGTTTAATTTGAAGCAGCACGTTTATGATCCGATGAGTTTATTTTTTAAGGCGCGTTGCGACTTAATGGCAGGCAAAAAACAGCTTGCTTATCCTCTAATTTATAAGGGCAGAGAAACAACCCACCGTTACCATGTGATTGGTACAGAAAAGGTTAAAACTGATATGGGTGTCTTTGAGGCTTTAGTGGTGCAGCGTCAACGTAGCAATAAAAACCGCCAAACTACTTTTTATGTAGCCCCTGCTTTGGATTATTTAATTGTTAAGATACATCATCGCGAAAGTAGCTTAGCGCAGATTTCAATGACCTTAAAAAGCATGAATTACAAGGCCAAATAAGCATAATAAAACGCTTCCAAATTTGGAAGCGTTTTATTTTAAACCATCGACTAAATTAGCGACCTGCTTTTAATTCAGCCCATAAGCGAGTCTGCAATCTTAGCAACTCCATCGACTGCGGTTGCATTAAAAATAAGGTATCGCGCACCTCTTGCGGCGGATAAAGCATTGGATCATTAGCGATTTCAGGTTTGACGTGCTTGATCGACTCGAGATTAGCATTGGCAAAGAACATCTCATTAGTGATCTCAGCGTGTACCTCGGGGGTTTCCATGTAATTGATAAAGGCCATGGCATTATCAAAGTTAGGTGCATTTTTTGCGACGGCCATCATGTCCATCCAGACTAAGGCACCGCCACGAGGGATAAAATAACCAATTTCATAAGGGCGATTAGCCTCCTCGGCACGGTCTTTGGCAATATACACATCACCATCACCCGCATAGACTAAGCAAATATCATTTTGCGCCAACTCCTCAATATGAGCGGCTGGACTAAAATGTTTTACGTATGGACGAATTGATTTTAAAACCTCAAAGGCCGCTAAATAGTCATCGGGATTAGTAGAAGCGGGGTCTTTGCCCATATAGTTCAGTACCGCTGGGAAAATCAATCCGGCCTCATCGTATAATGAGATACCACAAGAAGCGAATTTTTTGGCTTTTTCAGGATCAAATAAATTACCCCAATCCATGAAATCCACATCGTCACCAGCTACTTCCCTAGCGCGGGTCATGTTATAGCCTAAACCTAGGGTGCCCATAGCCCATGGTACAAGGTATTCATTGCCCGGATCGACCTGCTCCAGGATTTTCATAATCTCTGGGTCTAAGTACTTTAGATTAGGGAGTTGAGACTTATCAAGTTTTTCTAAAAGACCTGCCTCGATTTGACGCTTAGCATAGTAGCTACTTGGAATCACTACATCGTAGCCAGATTTACCGATTAATAGCTTGGTTTGTAAAACATCGTTATTATCGAAGGTGTCAAAATTGACCTTAATGCCCGTAGTGCGCTCAAAGCCAGGAATAGTGTCTTCGGCGACATACTCGGCCCAGTGGTAAATATTAACCACACCCTTATCTTCGGCAACCGCACCACCACAAACGGCATATAGTGCACCAGCAACAGCAATGCCTTTTATTACTTGAGAAAGTTTCATCATATCCCCCTATATAAAGTGGACACCACAATTGAAATAAAAGACGATGCCGTCTTATGAAAAATTTAGCTAGATTTTATTGCATTTTAATAGCAGATAAGTGCAAAAAATGTCTTTTTATTATAAATTTTTTTTAGCAAAAAAAGAGCCTACCAATGCTAAAAACATAGCTATCGATAGGCTCTATTTCCAATGACTATTTACTGCAAAAAAGGCAATTGAGTAAAGATTTGAAGTACCGTAGCGTTAATTAAATCAACAAAAAACGCCCCTACAATAGGTACTAATAAAAAGGCTTTATAAGAGGGACCATAACGATCTGTAACCGCCTGCATATTAGCCACTGCAGTTGGTGTTGCGCCTAGCCCAAAACCGCAATGACCCGCTGCTAAAATTACCGCATCATAATCCTTACCCATTACTCTATAAGTGATAAATATGGCGTAGAGCGCCATCACTAGCACTTGCACCACTAAAATTACTAATACGGGTAAGGCTAAATCCACTAGCTCCCATAATCTTAAAGACATCAACGCCATCGCCAAAAATAACGACAAGGAAGCATTACCAAAGACGTCAATGGCACGATCAAACATATGGAAACTAAAGATATGGGTCAAAACATTACGAAGAATCACACCGCCCAACAGCGCCCAAACGAACGTAGGTAACTCAAAGACCGAGTCCTTGGCTACACCAGTCATGAGATCTGAAAAAGCTAAACAAGCAGAAAATAAAGCTAAGGTCTCAATAGCAGAAGAGGCTGTAATTCGACGAATTTGGTCAGGCTTATCAAATAAGGCATCACCTAAAGTGTCATCATCTTCGTCATGTCGCGTGCTATATAAAGAGGCTTTTTTTGCCTCTTTTTCGAGGAGGCTCGGGTTATCAATTTCTGGCAAACGTTGACGCTCCATACGCTTTAATAAGAGCTTAGCCACTGGTCCACCAAGCATACCACCAGCAACCAAACCAAAAGTAGCCGTCGCAATACCCAACGTAGTCGCTCCGACAAGACCGTAGCGATCCTCAAGAATTGGTCCCCAAGCAGCCGCTGTACCGTGGCCACCAGTCAAGGTAACAGAAGCTGTCACTAAGCCCATCAATGGCTCTAAACCGACTAAAGTAGCCATGAGCACACCAACGGTGTCTTGCACAATAATAAGGCCAGATACCGTAATAGCAAAGATAACCAAAGGCATACCACCTACTTTAAGACGCTTAAAATCAGCACTTAAACCGATAGAAGAAAAAAACATCAGCATAAAGGCTGTTTGTAGGGTCGTATCAAACTTAAATGAGAGACCGAAAATGCTCTTTAAAAGCACCACCACGAGCCCAGCGAGCAAACCACCTGCAACGGGTTCGGGAATATTAAAGTTTTCTAGAAGCTTGATGTTTCGGGTCAAAAAACGACCTAATAACAACACCAAGGTCGCCAAAATCATCGTGTAATAAGCGTTTAAAGCGATTTCCATAATAAGACCCCTTTATCTCCGTTAATGAGTCTTTTACAGTGTAACGCAAATGCTAAATCGCTTTAAGTTAACGTTACGTTACCTAGCATTAGTGCTAATTCAAAATTTAAGGGAAGTATCCTATGCTAATGACAACTTACTTTATCGCTTTTTTCTAAGTTATTAATTTTTTTAATCACCTATTACTATGAGTTCTTATTACACATTGCTTTCTAGAGCAACCCTAGACGATGGCACGGTAGTCGCAGAGTATCAACCAAATATTCACTGCCAAGGCGCGTGGAATGCTCACGAACAGCATATGGCCCCTGCTTCAGGTCTAATGAGTTATGAATTAGAGTTGTTTGAACCACGTGATGATATGGTTTATGGCCGTATTAGTTACGATATTATGGGTCTCATTCCTTTTAAAGATTTCACTATTACGACACGTAATATTCGCCCCGGCAAGACCATTGAGTTAATCGAATCCACCCTTAGCTGTGAGGGCAAAGATGTCATTGTTGCTCGTGCTTGGCGCATGGTCAAAAGTGATACCAGCGCAGTAGCTTGCATTAAAGACGAGCCCATCACCGCGCTCGATGATATGAAATCTTGGTCTGAAATCGCTGATATCTGGGGTGGTGGTTATATTAAGTCGATATCAAACCACATCCGTACAAACCACAACCGCGCTAATGGTAATGCACAAGTGTGGCTTAGCAACGATCTCGAAATGGTAGAGGGTATTGAAACAAGCCCTTTTGTGAAGTTACTGGGCATGGTTGATACCAATAACGGCGTGGCGGTCGCTCAAAATCACCCCTTTACCCATATGTTCCCCAACCTTGACCTACAAATTCATTTGTATCGCCTACCTAAAGGCAAATGGTTAGGTCTCAATACCCGTCAACAATATGGTAGCGACGGTGTTGGTCTAACCACCGCTATTTTATATGATGAAAAAGGGCCTTTTGGACGTAGCGAACAAATTCTAACGGTGCGACCTATGCCCAAATAAGCTGTTTAAACGCCTTGGCGGGCAGCTTCCCAAATACCTGCCCAGCCTAGCGATAATTCAGCAGCACGCTCTGCCGCCATAATCAAACTATCTTCACGAGCGATATTTTTGCCGGCAATATCAAAAGCCGTACCATGGTCCACCGAAACACGCACCACGGGTAAGCCCACAGTGATATTAACCCCTTGATCGCCATAAACCGCCTTAAATGGAGCATGACCTTGGTCGTGATAGCACATCACCAAAAAGCGCCAACGATTATCGCGTACGGCTTGAGGCCAAATCACATCCCCCGGAATAGGGCCATGAATGTTAATACCACGCGATTTAGCTCGCTCAATTGCAGGTGTAATAATTTCGCTTTCTTCGGTGCCAAAAAGATCATTTTCACCGGCATGGGGATTTAGACCTGCGACAGCAATGGCCTCGTCACCACGGCCTAGGGCCTTAGAAAAGGCCTGAACTAGATTAAAAATATCATCAAAGCGCGCGGGGGAACAATCCTCAATGGCTTGCTTCATTGATACATGTGTGGTCGCATGAAAAACAAATAAATCACCACTAGAGAGCACGAGAGAGTAATTTTTGACCCCAAACTCATGAGCTAAAAGCTCGGTATGGCCAGGCCAATGATGACCACCTAAATGCATCGCCTCTTTGTTAAGCGGTGCTGTAACAATGCCGTCAACCTCGCCCGCACGAGCTAAGGCACAGGCTTTCATAACAAATTCTGCGGCACTAGCACCGGCCCGAACATCTACCCCTGCTAATGGCACATCGCCTAAGCATGGCCCCACTTGGATCACCTCAATGGTACCTGGTGCATTACAAATTTCTGCAGGGCTTTGAACCTCAAGCACTAAGGATTCTTCAAAACCAATTTGCTTAGCGGCTTTTTTTAATGAGGCAACATCACCAATCACCACAAAACGCGCTTTATCGCGCAAATAAGCGTGTTTTAATAACATTTTTGCGGTGACTTCAGGACCGATACCAGCAACATCACCTAAGGTAACGGCTAAGGTGGGTAAGCTATGTTTACTCATAATAAAAAGAATTCCTTTGTGTGTGAAGGTTGAGTTACCTTAGGACATTGTCACAGCATCAATCAATAGCAATACTACCTAGTAGAGGAGAACGATATGCTTTGCTCTGATGCGTGTGTATGAGCTGTTGGGTTAACTAAATTGAAAAACAATAAGCCCAAAACAACACTTAATATAACTGCCAATAACTTATTATTGAATAACTTACTCATGAAAATTTACTACGTATATTGAAAAAAAACGAATGATAATAATAACTTAGCTACGAGTTAATTATGTCCATAGCACAACAAAAAATAAAAAAATATGGATAATTCATTCTGAATGTGTTGGATTAGCAATCTCAATTAGGCGATTAACAAAAATGCTGGGAGTAACAATATGCTCTGGGTCTAAGGCGCCTAGCTCAACCACCTCTTTCACTTGCACAATAGATACAGCCGCTGCTTGACACATAATGGGATTAAAGTTACGGGCTGCTTTTCGATAAATTAAATTACCCCAGCAATCGCCTTTTTCCGCCATAATTAATGCAAAATCACCTTTAAGGGGTTTTTCAAAGACATAATTGATGCCATCAATTTCACGAGTCTCTTTGTCTTTAGCTAACTCAGTACCATAGGAGGTTGGAGTGTAAAAGCCTCCCAAACCAGCAGCCCCAGCATGAAGACGCTCAGCAATGGTACCTTGAGGTACGCACTCAAGCTCGATTTTGCCAGCTCCATAGAGCTCAGCAAAGACATGACCGTAGGCAGCTCTTGGATAAGAGCAAATAATTTTACGTACGCGCCCCGCCTTAAGTAAGGCAGCTAAGCCGGTCTCATGGTTGCCTGCATTATTATTAACGACGGTTAGCTCACGAGCGCCTTGATCAATTAAGGCATGGATTAAATCGGTAGGGTGCCCAGCCCCACCAAAGCCGCCAATTAAAACGGTGGCACCATCAAAAATGCCAGCTACGGCCTGTTCTAGTGAGTCAACTACCTTATTTATCATGTAAAATGAGTATCATTAGCTATAAGCTATTAATTTGAAGAATTTAACGATGAGTGAAAATATTATCCCCGAGGGCTTTACTTTATTAAACCGTGACAGCCCTTTTTCTGATTTAACGGGTCCCTATTATCAAAAACTTGATGCCAATGGCAAACACGAGGTCTTAGCCATACGTCTACGTCATGAGCACCTCAATAAAGCGCGCTTTGCTCATGGTGGGGTTTTTATGACCTTAGCAGATAATGCCTTGAGTGATGCCATTATTGCTCATTATGATACACCGATATCTTTTGTGACGGTGAGTTTAAATAGCGAGTTTTTAGCCGTTGGACGTGAGGGTGATTGGGTTGAGGCTCGCGTCGTGATTAATCGGGCCGGTCGTCGTTTAGTTTTTGCTCAATGTGAAATAAGCATTGACGATAAAAACGTATTTAACGCCAGCGCGGTTTTTGCTTTGGTGTAAACATTCAACGAGATACACTTTGTTAAGTTGCAGGGCGTATGACCCTGCTTCAGCTTAGTCTCTAATTATCGGCTTGAATATTAAATTGTACGGCGATAACTGCGGCTTGAACGCGACTATTAACCTCTAATTTTTTTAAAATATTTTGCACATGGACCTTAACCGTATTTTCTGCAACATCAAGGCACCTAGCGATCTGCTTATTGCTTTCACCAGCAGCCACATAAGCTAAAATTTCGCGCTCTCGAGTAGTTAATTCAGCCACTTTAGCCTTGGTAGAGTCAAGCTCCTCTGCCTCTATTTCATCTCGTTTGTTCGTAGTAGTTTTAGAAATTAATTGATTAAGTAGCTTTTGGGTCATCTCTGGTGAGAACACAGTATCACCCTTTAATGCTCTATCGATAGATGTTAATAAAAAATCAGCTTCAATATTTTTAAGTAAAAAACCACTAGCACCTAACTGCATACACTCTGTTAAATCGGCTGCATCCTCGGAAACAGTAAGCATAAGCACCATTTGCTCTGGGTTAATATTCATTATCTGCTGTAAAGTCTCTTTGCCATTCATCACTGGCATTGAAAGATCAAGCAAAATAATGTCGGGATTATGCTTACTCATCTGCTTAATGCCCTCTAAACCATCAGCGGCTTCGGCTACCACCTCGTATTTAGACTCCGCTTCACGCTGAATCAAAGACTTTAAACCACTCCTAAAAAGGGTGTGATCATCAATAATTAATATCTTAATCTTTTGTATGTCACTCATAAATCTAACCCTAAGGTTTTGTTGGAATCATTAAATGAAGCTCTGTACCTTCACCAAGTTGCGAGTGAATGCTTAACTGGCCACCGATTTTTTGTGCTCGCTCACTCATGATTAAATGACCTACATGCTCAACAGACTTATCGCGTAGCAACTCTTTTTTAAAACCAATGCCATTATCAATCACTTTAATAACATTATTATTTCCATCGTTATATATTTGTAGTGAAACTTTAGTAGCCTTGGCATGTTTACGAATATTAGAAAGAGCTTCTTGAATAATTAACACAATTTCTAATTTCTCTTTATCAGAAAGATTAATATTGCTTGCATCTACCATTGCTGTTACCTCAATCGAGGTCTGTTGCTTAAAGCGTTCAATCAACTCTTCTAAATTATGAGAAAAAGACTCTAAACGTAAAGGTGTTCTAAAGTTTAAAAGTAACTCGCGTACATTATCATAACTTTCCTTAATACCATCTTTAATAAAAGCTAGGTTTTCACTAACCGCGGCTTTGTTATCGGTATGGAAAGCTTTTTCAAGCATTTGCACTTGCAAATTAAGAAAGTTTAAGGCTTGAGCAATTGAATCGTGGAGCCCTTGAGCCAAAAGATTACGCTCTTCCAATACAGCTAATCTACTAGTCCTTTCTAAAAGACGCACTCCACCTATGGCAATACCTAATTGATTACTAAGCGACTCTATTAAATTTTTCTTAGCTATATCAAGTTTAGTAGATTCATGGCTAAAAAAAGTAATAATGCCTATCTNNATCTTCTCTTTATCGTAATAGATAGGAAATATATTCATCGTTTTATAAGTATCGATGGCACATGGTGGCTCACTTTGCAAAAGAGATTGAATAGCAAACTCTTCTGTCGCCGACTCTGCAAGTGCAAATTGTCCACAGTAGCACTTATCAAAACGCTCGCAAATCAACGAGTTACTTAACTTACTTGATAAATTAACCTCAGCGACCAGCTGCATTTTCTGGTCATTATAGTCATGTAGGCGAATGGCTCCAGAATCCGCATTAAGGATTGGTACCACTTGATCTAAAAAGCCCTGACAAATCGTTTTAATATCGTGTTGGTCATGCAAAAAAGACGTGATGCTATAAAGCGATTCCAGCTCTGAATTTCGCTGTTGTAAATTTTCGGTTTTTTCTTTAATCGACTGTTCTAAACCTCGATAAACCGTTTCTAAGCGCTTTGCCATTTTGTTATAGCCAATACTTAACAAACCAAACTCATTATCATCACGGTTGTCAGTCTCTTGATAAGAGAAATCCCCCTGTTGAGCATGTAGAAAAGCATAGTTTAAGCGTTGTAAAGGCTGAATAATTAAACGATACAAAATATAAAGCATTACTAAGGAGCCAGCAATTACAAGTACTATTAAAAAATACTGGTAGAAATGGAGGCGCTTTAATGTGTCAGCATTACTTTTTTCTACCATTTGCACTAAAACATCAATATCGCTAACAAACAGATTGGCTTTATCGTAATTAAACGCTCCTTTATCACTAATAAGCAGCTCCGGCAAGACTTGCTCATTCCACCGGCTCAGTAATAACTCAGCCTGTTCAATTATTTGATTGTCTTGTGGCAACATTAAAGGACGCTTTGGGTCACCCTTAACTAATCGATTTAAAACGACACTAAACTCCTCCGCAGCATTGACAGCATCAGCCTTGTCTTCAAATTGATTCAAAATAACCAACTGATAAGTACGCATCCGTAAACTACCAGCATCATTAATTGCTGCCCCGGCCCCTTGAAGCTGCCAAAGTAGCGAAAGAGTAAAGAAAAGAGCCAAAAGCGCACTGAACCACCAAATAAGCGTTACAACAAAAAGCTTGGTTGATAATTTCTTTTTTAAAGGCAATTCAGTGAAAGGTATTTTTTCCATAATTAACCCTTATATCGTGCGTTTTTCCGTGCGTAGTAATAGTAGTTTAACAAGATGCAGCTAATGTAGAAAATAATAAAAACAACAAAAGCAGCACTAATGCTTCCTGTCTTTTCTAAAGCGAGACCGTAGCTTTTAGGGATAAAGAACCCCCCATAAGCTGCTATAGCAGCACTAAAACCTACAACGGTTGCGCCCTCTTTAGCGGCAATTTTTTCTGCTTCTTCGGCCGACACCAACCCAGCCTCCGCACGATAAGCATGTACTTTAGAAAAAATAATTGGAATTTGCATAAAAGTTGAACCATTACCAATCCCACTTAAAGCAAAAAGCACCATAAAAGAAATGAAAAACCCCATGAAATTACCACTAGTCCCCTCAGATGGTAATGAAGCGATAACACCACAAACAACGAGCACCATGCTGACAAACACCCAATGAGTAACACGAGCTCCACCTAATTTATCAGCAACCCAACCCCCAATAGGGCGCATAATGGCACCAATCAAAGGACCTAAAAAGGCTAAATGTAAGGCATTTTGATCGGCAAATTGATTTCTAAGTAAAAATGGGAAAGCGGCAGAGAAACCAATGAAAGAACCAAAGGTACCAAGGTATAACCAACACATATACCAGTTATGTTTACTTTTAAGAATAGTTAATTGATCCTTAAAACTCGCTTTCATCAGACTTAGATCGTTCATACCAAACCAAGCCAGTAGACCCGATAAAACAATAAAAGGCGCCCAAACAAAGCCTGCGTTTTGTAACCATATCGTCTGCACTTGGCCATTAGTCTCTATTAACTGCCCCTCACCGCCAAGCGCGCCGAATAAACTAAAGCCCACCACCACAGGAATTAAAAACTGCATAATGGAAATGCCTAAATTTCCAAGACCAGCGTTTAAACCAAGCGCTGCACCCTTTTGAGCTTTAGGAAAAAAGTAACTGATATTAGCCATGCTTGAACTAAAGTTACCGCTACCAAAACCGCAAAAAAGTGCCAGTATTAATAGCGTGCTATAGCTTGTCGTAGGATCTTGTACTGCAACACCCAAGCCAACAGCAGGTATCAACAGAAGCAAAGTAGAGATTGCTGTCCAACGGCGCCCTCCGAAAATAGGTACAACAAAGGAGTAAAAGATTCTCAAAGTGGCTCCAGATAACGCTGGCGCTCCGATTAACCAAGCCTGTTGATTAGCCGTCAATTCAAAACCTACTTGTGGAAGATAAACAACTGTCACACTCCAAAGCTGCCAGATGATAAATGCCAGTGCTAGCGCAAAAATGGAAATAGAAAGATTACGATTAGCCACTTTTTTACCTGTATCTTCCCAAAACTCTGGACTCTCCACACGCCAGTCTGTTAATACATATTTCATAATAATGTCCTCATTATTGAGTCAAAAAAAATTTTCGCTTTGTTTGCTCAATCTTCATTTAGGGTCTTACGAGACCAAGCTAAATAAATCAGTGATACGCAGGTGGTACCAAAGAGCAACATAAAACAAGAAGAACGAATACCGGTTAGATCCAAAGCAAAACCAAATAAGATGGGTAATAAAAAACCACCCAATCCACCAGCTAAACCAACAATTCCGGATACTGCACCGATATTTTCTTCGTATTCATCAGAAATAAACTTGAAGACTGACGCTTTACCAACTGCCATCGCCACCCCCACCAAAAATAGAATCGCCGTAAAGAAATAGACATTGAGTGAGATATGTAAACTCAAATCACCACGTATAGTTTCAACAATAAAATCCGTTTTTGGATACGACAGGATAAAAAAGCTGATAAAACAGACCCACAAGACAGCAGCCGTTACTCGATAGGCACCGAATTTGTCCGATAACCAACCACCAAAAGCCCGTAACACACCACCAGGCATAGAGAAACAAGCGGCCAAAACGCCAGCAACAGTTAAGGGCAAAGCGAATTCAGCACGATAATAACTAGTCAACCAAAGTGCTAAACCGACATAACCACCAAAAACCACACTATATAGTTGGCTGTAGCACAACACTTTAGGATCTCGAAGCAGCCTTATTTGGTTTTTAAGTGAACTACCTTCGCGTGATATATGACTTTCATCATGGAAGCTGAAAATCAGGAAAACTAAGAAGGTAAAAGTAATCATTAAGGCATACACTTTAGGTACTAAATGCCATGAACCTAAGGCGATAATAGATGGTGCAATTAAAGTATTAAGTGAGGAGCCCATATTACCAGCACCAAAAACCCCCATCGCCAACCCTTTACGGTGAGGCGGGAACCACTTCGAAACATAAGGCGTACCCACTGAAAAAGAGCCACCTGCAAGCCCCATTAACAAACCAATTGCTAAAAGCGCATAGTAATTACTAACTGATTGAATCAAATAAATTGGGACAATAGAAATGGCTAAGAGCCACAAAAAGACTTTACGACCACCAAAGCGGTCGGTCATCATGCCCAAAGGAATACGAATAAGCGAGCCTGAAAGGACTGGCATCGCGGTTAAAAGACCAAACTGAAACTCACTAAGACCCAATTCATCACGAATAGGAATTGCAATCACAGAAAACATGGTCCAGACCATAAAACACATGGTAAATGCAAAAGTGCTACTAGCAAGCACCGAATTCTGCTTAAAACGGTCTGAGAGTTGGTTACGATTCAATAGCATAATTGACTTCCTTTTTCTTATTGTCTAAACATCCAAAAACATGGATTTGCTCTGACAAAGCACCTTAAACGCTGTGTTAATACACTGTAGCAACCTAGCGCCATTGATGATATTGACCTCATTAGCTAATTCTTGAATCTTTATAATTAGTCTCATCTAATTACTTCGAGCTAATTCCACAAAGGCACACAAAAAGTAAGTAGTAGTCATATAGAAGTCAATAAAACGAAAAAAGACTGACCCGTGCAGATCAGTCTTTTCATAGCAATAATTAAGGGAAAACTACTTAGAAGCGACGAACAATTTGACGCTTACGGCCTAAAAAACCCACCGTAGCAAATCCGCTCCATGCATGAACTAGACGAGTGAAAGGGAAAATCACAAAAAGACTCATACCCATAAACATATGCAGTTTGAAAATGATTGAGGCGTCTTGGATAAAGCTAGCGGCATCCCCCCTAAAGGTGACGATATGCTGCGCCCACATCATCAACTTAACCATTTCATGTCCATCCATGTGACCACTACTCACAAAGATCGTGCTTAGGCCTAGTAAAAGAGTTAACAAAATCCAAATTAGTACCAGTTTGTCACGCCAAGTTGTATTTGCATTAAGACGATCATTACTTAAGCGTCGGTGTAATAAAATTAAGATACCCACTAAGGTCATCAGACCAAAGATACCCCCAACAACAATGGCGATCAGTTGTTTAAACCCATGGCTAATACCAAAAGCCTCCCACACGGCAAGAGGTGTTAATAAGCCAACTAAATGACCAAAAAAGATCCCTAAAATACCAACATGGAATAGGTTATTACCCAACCGTAAATTACCCTCATAAAGCAATTGACTACTTTCTGACTTCCAAGAATATTGTTCACGTTCGAAACGAATTAAACTACCTAATAAGAAAATCGTCAGTGCAATATACGGATAAATACCAAAAATGAACTGATGTAAGGTGTTCATGCCTAGACTCCTACAAATTTAATCGGTTGCTCACCGCCGACACGACAAGAAGATGGCAATCCAGGAGTTAATAGAGGCTCTACCCCTTCATTGCTAACGCCAAACATATCCATCGCCTCATCCATATCACGTACCGGCGGCTCAATCAGTGGTTTTGGCTCACATGGACTCATGGCTACAATCACGTCAAATAACGACGCATAGGGAATAGACTTTTCCTTGAGCTTGATACCTAAATGATTAATTACGCTCACCGCATCACTTAAAATCATACTTGCCACTTCATTCTCTACCTCAGATAGAAACTCTAAAACTAAGGGAAGATAATCAGGCAGCTCATTTGCCCCTATCACTAAACCATGTCGCTCATACTCTGCAACCAAATCTACCATCGCGCGACCACGGTCACGGTCTTCACCATGGATGTGTTCGAATAGGTAAAGCGCTTGAGAACGGTTTAAATCAAACGTATTAACATAGTTCATCTGTAGCATTAAGAGATCGGTTTCCTCTAAGTAATTTAAAACCGACTCTAACTCCGCTTCATAACCTTTTAAAACGGGCAATTCACTAACCGCTTGGCGAATTTGTGGCAAACTTGCTTTTAACTCTTCTGTTGGGTAGCGCAATAAAATCGATACCAATTTAAATAGCATATGCATAACTAATCCTCCTCAACTTTAATGCGCTTAGCTTGATGCTCTTTAAGCTGAGAACGTAGATCATGGAAAATAATCGGTGATGTTTTACGCTTACCAAAAAGCGAAGCCTCAGATTCCCCGCTGGAGCAACCGTTACCAAAGCTAAAACCACAGCTACCTTTTTCATCGAAGGCGTATTTAGCTTGCTCTTTATGAGTCGTTGGAATGACAAAACGATCTTCATAATTAGCGATTGCCATGATTTGATACATCTCTTCAATCTGCTCAGGACTTAAACCCACATCCTTTAAAAGCTCCGGATTTTTGCGTTTATGAACAGTCTCTTCACGCTTGAATTGACGCATAGCAATCATCGTATTTAACGCCTTTTTAATTGGCTCTATTTTGCCAGCCGTTAGGAGATTAGCTAAGTAACGTAAAGGGATACGAAGCTCATCTAAATTCGGCAAAATGCTGTCGCTTTCGCGCTTAATCTGACCTTTATTCATTGCTCCTTGAATCGGCGATAATGGCGGTATATACCAGACCATTGGGAGAGTGCGATACTCAGGATGCAAGGGAAAAGCTACCTTCCACTCCATGGCCATTTTGTACACTGGGGAACGTTGAGCAGCTTTAAGCCATTCCTCGTCAATCCCTTGCTCCCGTGCCTTTTTAATCACGACTGGATCATTAGGGTCTAAAAAGATATCAAGCTGTGATTGATAAAGATCCTGCGGATCTTCTACACTAGCTGCCTCCTCAATGCGATCAGCATCATAAAGCATCACACCTAAGTAACGAATACGCCCTACACAAGACTCAGAGCAGGCGGTTGGCATGCCCGCCTCGATACGTGGATAGCAAAATGTACATTTTTCTGCTTTCCCACTGGTCCAGTTGTAGTAGATCTTTTTGTATGGACAACCTGATACGCACATTCTCCAACCGCGACACTTATCTTGATCGATGAGCACTACGCCATCTTCCTCACGCTTGTAAATCGAACCAGAAGGACAAGAAGCGACACACGCTGGGTTTAAGCAATGCTCACAAAGTCGTGGCAAATACATCATAAATGTGCGCTCAAACTCACCATAAATTTCTTTTTGAATACCCTCAAATAACTGATCTTTTGAGCGTTTTTCAAACTCACCACCAAGATCGTCTTCCCAGTTTGGACCATGTTTGATCTTCTCCATCTTCTTACCCGTTAATACGGATACTGGACGCGCCACCGGTGACGTTTTCATCGATGGTGCATTTTGAAGATGCTCGTAATCGTAGGTAAAGGGTTCGTAGTAGTCGTCAATTTTAGGCATATTTGGATTTGAAAAAATCGATGCCAATACTTTTAAACGATTACCTTGTTTGAGTTCGATGCCGCCGTTGGACTTACGTACCCAGCCGCCTTTCCATTTATCTTGATCTTCCCAAGCGGTAGGGAAACCTACGCCGGGTTTGGTTTCAACGTTGTTAAACCAAGCGTATTCAACCCCATCGCGACTCGTCCAAATGTTTTTACACGTGATAGAACAGGTGTGGCAGCCAATACACTTGTCTAGATTTAAAACCATGCCTATTTGAGCTCTAATTCTCATTTTTTACCTCATTCATCTATACTTAACGTCGTGAATGTTAAGCGGTTTATTGCTAAACTGCTGCCGGCTCATCAAGCCAGTCCACACGATTCATTTTTCTAACCACGACAAACTCATCACGGTTTGCCCCAACTGTTCCGTAGTAGTTAAAACCATAGGCGTATTGCGCATAACCACCAATCATATGGGTTGGTTTAGTTACCGCACGCGTAACGGAGTTGTGAATACCACCACGATTACCAGTAATTTCTGAGCCAGGAACATTAATAATTTTCTCTTGAGCGTGATACATCATTGTCATGCCATCAGGAATTCGCTGACTCACAACGGCGCGTGCAGTGATGGTACCGTTAACGTTAAAGACCTCGATCCAATCGTTATCCACGATACCCGCTGCTTTTGCGTCCGTTTCACTTAACCACACATGAGGTCCACCACGAGAAAGCGTTAACATGCGCAGGTTGTCGGAGTAAGTACTATGAATACCCCACTTTTGGTGTGGTGTTAAGAAGTTAAGTACGATCTCCTGATTACCATTACCATGTCGACCAATCACTTTTTCAGTGGTTTTTAGATCAATTGGCGGTTTATACACGCAGAGCTGTTCGCCAAAGCTACGCATCCATAAATGATCTTGGTAAAACTGTTGACGCCCAGTCATGGTGCGCCACGGAATCAGCTCATGAACGTTGGTATAGCCTGCGTTATAGCAAACATTATCACTTTCTACCCCAGACCAAATTGGTGATGTAAGGATCTTGCGTGGCTGTGCTTGTATATCTCTGAATCGAATCTTGGTATGCTCACTAGATGCGGCTAAATGCGAGTGATCGAGTCCAGTGTTTTCAGACAGTGCTGCCCATGCTTTTACAGCCACTTCACCGTTGGTTTCAGGTGCTAAGGTTAAAATCATCTCAGCGGCATCAATCGCGGTATCTAAGCGAGGCTGGTTTTTAGCAACACCATCACCACCGCGGACTTTATTTAACTTACGGAGAAATTCAACTTCCTTAGCGGTTTCCCAGTTCATGCCCTTACCACCGTTACCCAATTTTTCTAATAGTGGGCCAACGCTGGTGAATTTCTCATATAGTGCACCGTAGTCACGCTCTACCACGCTAACTTTAGGCATGGTTTTTCCTGGAATCGGATCGCACTCACCTTTTTTCCAATCTTTAGGATCAAAAGCTTGGCCAAGCTCCTCAGGCGTATCGTGCATTAATGGCGTTAACACCACATCTTTGCGAACACCTAAATAATCTTTAGCTAGCTCAGAGAACTTTTTCGCTAAACCCTTATAGATTTCCCAGTCAGTACGACTTTCCCATAATGGGTTAACGGCTTCTGATAAAGGATGAATGAATGGGTGCATATCCGAGGTATTTAAATCATCTTTTTCATACCAAGTAGCTGTCGGTAACACCACATCTGAATACAAACAAGTGGTTGACATTCTGAAATCAAGGGTGACTAATAAATCAAGTTTGCCCTCAACCGCCGGACGAACCTTAATCTCTTTTGGTTCAATACAACCTTCAGCATGGACCTCATCAATCGCGTTTTGAGTGCCTAAAAGGTATTTCAAAAAGTACTCATGACCTTTTGCTGAGGAGCCTAATAAGTTTGAGCGCCAAACAAAGAGGTTGCGCGGAAAGTTCTGAGGGTTATCAGGGTCATTACATGACATATCTAAAGCGCCAGACTTTAACTGCGATGCCACAAAGTCCCCCGCCTCTTGACCCGAGGCTTGAATCATGTCGGCCACATCAAGCGGGTTAGTTGTCAATTGAGGCGCTGTTGGTAACCAGCCCATACGCTCTGACTTAGCGTTGTAATCAATTAAGCTCATGTTTTCGATCTTGCCTAATTGATTCGGTGCAGCGATCTCATCTACACCTAGGGTCTCATGACGCCATTGACCAGTATGGTTATAAAAGAAAGAAGTACCATTCATTTGACGTGATGGACGATTCCAGTCAAGACCAAAGGCTAATGGAGTCCAACCACTCTGTGGACGTAATTTCTCTTGACCCACGTAGTGACACCAGCCACCACCACTCTTACCGATACAACCACACATCATCAACATATTAATGATGCTGCGATAAGACATATCCATGTGATACCAGTGGTTTAAACCAGCACCCACAATCACCATGCTACGCCCCTCAGTATCGTGCGCATTTTGAGCAAACTCACGTGCAACCTGAATCACATCCTCTGCAGGCACACCAGTGATCTTCTCTTGCCATTTAGGAGTATAAGGTGCATCGTCGGCATAATCTTTGGCAGCGTTTTGATCACCCAAACCGCGCTCAATACCATAGTTCGCAACAATTAAATCAAATACCGTAGTAATAAAACATTCATTACCGTCTTTATCAATCAAGCGCTTTACTGGTACTGGATGTGTGATGACTTCGTCTTGGTCTTTATCAAAATAGGGAAAAGCTACTTCTAAGACATCATCACGGCTATTAAGAATTGAAAGCTGGGCTTTATAATCTGTATTATCTGCACGTTGCTCTAAATTCCAACGTTTGTTATTGTCCCAGCGGAAACCAATAGAGCCATTAGGTACCACAAGTTCGCCAGTATTTTCATCAATAACAATCGTTTTCCATTCGCTATGTTGCTGCTCACTTACCTCACCCGCTAAATGTGAAGCGCGTAAGAAATACTCAGGCTCATAATGCGCACCATTTTTAACTAAGCGCACAAGTACTGGCATATCAGTCAAACGACGACAGTAATCTTGGAAATATGGTGATGGATTATCAAGGTGAAACTCTTTTAAAATCACATGACCCATGGCCATTCCAAGCGCAGCATCGGTACCTTGCTTAGGAGCAAGCCAAATATCACCGAATTTAGCCATTTCACCAAAATCACTAGAAACCGCAACGGTTTTGGTTCCCTTATAACGAACCTCAGTATAGAAGTGCGCATCAGGCGTACGTGTCATTGGGACGTTAGAGCCCCAAACTAAAAGATAATTTGAGTTGTACCAGTCAGCGCTTTCGGCAACGTCAGTCTGTTCACCCCATACCTGCGGACTTGCAGGCGGTAAGTCACAGTACCAATCGTAGAAAGATAATGGTACACCCCCCATAAGAGATAAATAACGAGTACCAGCGGCATAACTCACCATGCTCATCGCTGGAATCGGTGAAAAACCAATCACACGGTCTGGGCCGTAATTTTTAACTGTATGAGCATTGGCTGCCGCAATGAGCTCATACACCTCATCCCAGCTGGAACGCACCATACCACCTAAACCACGACGTGATTTATAGGCTTTTAATTTTTCGGGATCATTGCTGATAGCAGTCCATGCACTGATTGGATCTTTAGTCTTACGCTCATTACGCCATATTTCTGCTAAAACACCGCGAAGCATCGGGTATTTAACACGTTGTGCAGAATAAACATACCAACTATAGGAAGCACCGCGAGGACAACCACGTGGCTCGTGATCAGGTAGATCGGGACGGGTGCGCGGATAATCCGTTTGCTGCATTTCCCAAGTGATCAAACCATTTTTAACAAAGATTTTCCAGCTGCAGGAGCCGGTACAGTTTACGCCGTGCGTCGAGCGCACTATCTTATCGTGTTGCCAACGACTACGATACGCATTCTCCCAATCGCGACTTTCATTACTTACCGTGCCATGACCATCGGAGTAACTCGTTTCTTTCTTAAAAAAGAAATTTAAACGATCTAAAAAGTGACTCATTTCACATTCCTTACTCATTACATTAATGATGTTTACACTGTAGCAATCTGAGTCAATTTAATATATTGACCGCATTAGCTAATCATCAAATCTTTGTAATTAGTCCGACTAGTCATAAATAACTAGAACGTTATATATGAGCTATCTATCGCAATTTAGATCTAATAGCAATGCACTTGACGTTACGACATTGCTGCTTGAAACCCAGCCTGAATAACCCCTAAGTCATTGAAAAAATTAATTATATTTTGCAAATAGTGGGGTAAATGCTATACTGGCACTAAGTTTTATAGAAAAAAACTATCACTACAGGACAATAACTAAATAATGTTAATCAATAAATTAATGCCAGATATTGAGACTCGCAAACTCACTATTGAAATCGGTGCGTTTACAGCTAAGCTCTGCGCTCTCAAGGATAAGACACAATACGCTGACCCTGATGGGTCTGCTGAGCGTGCGGGCATTTGTGATGCTAGTTGGAGTCTTTTCGGGCAGTTATGGCCAGCGGGCAAGGTTCTCGCCAAGGCCATGAAAAAAATTAATTTAAAAGATAGGCGTGTACTTGAATTAGGTTGTGGATTAGCACTACCTAGTTTAATCTTAAAACATCGTGGTGCCGATGTTACTGCAAGTGACTATCATCCCGTGAGTAAGCAGTTTTTAGCCTATAACTGTGAGTTAAATAATCTAGATAAAATCCCATTTATCCAACTTGATTGGGAAGAGCCACAAGTCGATAATAAATACGAGCTGATTATTGCCAGTGATGTACTTTACGACCCAGGCACTCCTAAACTCTTAGCTAATGCCGTTAAGGGAGTGGCTGCCGATCAATGTAAGGTATTAGTGACTTGCCCTGGCCGTGGTTATAAAAACCAATTTAGCCGTTTTATGAAAAAACTCGGCTTTAAACTTGAAGAAATACCAGTGGCATTTAGTGCCGACGAAGAAGCACCTTATAAAGGTCGTATCCTACGCTACCAACGATAACTTAATAAATATTGGGGATTATTAAAATAAATAACGACACCCCTCTTTACTAAATAGATTACTGAGATTAAGCGGTTGTAGCAAAAGACCTTCAGGCCTCAACTTGTTTAATATCCATATGACCGCTTTCTAAGTCTAGGCTAGTACGCAATAAAAACTCGCGAGGATATGGGTTACACCACATCATGCCTTTAATAATTAGAGTAAGCACATTATGATGTTCTAGGTAATTACCATCATTAATAAACTTAACGACTAATGTGTCAGCCAATAGTCTTGGCTCAAAGTTCACGATACTATCGCGGATGGTATTTTGTAATCTGACATGGTCAATCTCTGACATACGGCGACCCGCCAAAGGTGAAACGCCGAAATTAATTGACGACTTTTTAACCTCATCCAAACCGTCTAAATCCACAATGGCCTCAAGGTTCACGGTATTTAACAACCAAGCTAAATCCCTTAAGATAGCCGCACGTAATACCTCATAATCTACGTGCACGATATCACGAGCCTCTTTTACTTTATTAGGGGCATGATCAGTTAGCCGGTCAAATAGCGTTGGTTGCAAGCGGTTTTTAGTGGCTTGATGTTGCTGACGCTCTAAGGCATTTTTTTTGCGCTCTTGGTACTCAATAACCATGATTTAAATAGTCAAACTTATAACAATGGCGAATGGCGTTAAGACAACATCTGCCCTAACGCCAAAACTCTTAATTCTTAAATACAAAGTTTAAGAATTAAGCAACCGCTTTGTTCTGTTTGATATCGTAGCCAACAACCGACTCAGCACCCTTACCACCTTGGTCAGTTTGCTCCCAATATTGCTGCTTGATCTTAGCCGCTTGGAAAGCATAGCTCACCATCATCGTATCGCCTTCTTGGTCGCCAGTGTATTGAACCGAAGTCACTAATACATCTTCTAAAGTGATGCGAGAGTACTCAACTTGCTCACCACCTGCTTTACATACAGCAACTTCAACTTTACCTAAGTGCTTACCAGTAGCGCAATGCTTTAATACAGCAGGTGCTGCACGGTCAATACGAGCCAAGACGTGTAAATCATTGAAGCTCGCTTTACCAGTACCGCCACCACCACCGGTAGACATTGAGCCAGGCTGAGTAGCGCCCCAAGAGAAAGACTCGATATCAGTCCAGTCTTTGTACTGAGAGTCCTTAGACTCACCATTAGCTCCTTCGATTTTCATAAACATAGCAACAGCCATTACCTTCTCCTTAAGAAACGAAATAATCAAAAATTAAAACCTAAAAATACTGCTTGCGATACAACCGCTGTGAAACCATCTGCCTGCCTTTAAAATTACTTTTTAAAAACCCACCAAGCAAACAAATAGAAACTTAGCCAATTTCAATGCTAAATTTATGAGAAATTCTAATGCTCAAAAATTACGAGTTGATGACCGATTTATGTCAAAAAACGGCCTTTGTAATATTTCAATTATTAATTGTCATCAATCTCATAACATCGGCTCGTCCCAAAACTAGGTAATGATGGAGTAAAGTACAACTGCAATAATTTGAAACGCATTAAAAAAGCTCATAGAAAATCATCTCTATGAGCTTTGAACAGTTAAATTTCAATCGATTTAAGCTTAAAGCATTTCTTTACGCAACTGCTCTGGTGACTTAATCGACAATAGTCCTGGCGCTACATCGAATACTGTTTTAGCGCCGTATTGACCTTGTTGGTTCATACGATAAGCCGCACGAGCATAAGCTACCAACACACTTGAGGTAAAACCTGGATTATCGCCAAGCTGTAAACCATATTCAATGACTTGATTATGCTCAGGGCGGGTATTACCGCTACGAATCACAAAACCACCATGTGGCATGTTGCTGTGTTCGCGATCTAAGGTTTCTTGATCTATAAAGTGAACCGTAGTGTCATACTCATCAAAGTAGTTTGGCATCGTTTTAATCGTCTGCTCAACCACTGCAGGATCGGCGCCCTCTTGTAGCACCACATAGCACTCACGTGTGTGTTTATCACGTGTAGCTAAAGTCGGACGGCTACCTTTACGTACCTCTGCCATGGCTGTTTCTGAAGGTAAGGTGTACTGTACACCCGCCTTAACACCCTCAACCCGGCGCACTGCATCTGAGTGACCCTGACTTAAACCCTTACCCCAGAAAGTATAGGTTTCACCATCAGGGATAACCGCTTCAGCATATAAGCGATTTAATGAAAACAAGCCTGGATCCCAACCCACACTAATTAGCGCAGTTTTTTTAGCTGCCGTAGCTACTGTGTCAACTGAGGCATAAAACTCTGGGATTTTGGCATGAGTATCAAAGCTATCAACTGTGTTGAATAAAGCAGCATACTCGGGTGTTTGCTTTGGCAAATCATCTTTTGAGCCACCACAAAGAATCAGCACATCGATTTTGTCTTGAAAAGTTGGCAAATCAGCAATGGCATAAACCTGCGTTTGCTCATCAACTGTTTCCAGCTGCTCAGGGTCACGGCGCGTAAACACACCGACCAAAGACATATCTGGGTTATGTTTAATCGCCGTTTCTACGCCACGACCAAGATTGCCATAACCGACAATGCCAATACGAATAGATTGAGTCACTATTTAACTCCAAAAATATGTGATCTATAAAATAATTAAAAATTACGGTGCCTTAGTCTATTGCCAGATAATGCTTAGCAATCGCAACAAAAGCGCTAGCTGCTGTGTCTAAAATCTCATCATTGAAATTGTACATTTCATTATGTAGATAAGGCACATCCTCACCTAAGCCCACAAATAAAAA
>LSQX01386099.1_pt2 | contig 24110 bp, 20 predicted proteins | sample 654561 | NCBI WGS metagenome assembly LSQX01 (sample SAMN04489861, study PRJNA283612) | anaerobic digester metagenome | isolation source: 4 biogas reactors fed with cattle manure at either 37C or 55C with and... | place: Denmark: Kongens Lyngby | collected 2014
TCGCCACGCCCGACTACGTGCACCTTGAGATGGCCGAGGCGGCCTTCGCGAGCAAAAAGCACGTGATGATGGAGAAGCCCCTCGCGCGCACCAACGATGAGTGCCAGCGCATGATCGACGCCCAGCGCGCCGCCGGCACCAAGCTCATGACCGCACATGTCGCGCGCTTCTACGACGTCTTCCGCAAGGTCAAGGGCTGGACGCAGGACGGCACGCTCGGCGAGACCTACAACCTCTACACGAGTTACATTCACAACTACGAGAACATCCCCGGCTACAACCGCTGGCGCTTCGACCCGGAGCTTCGCCACCAGCTTATCGGCGGCGGCTGCCATGCGCTCGACCTCGCGCGCTGGATCGGCGGCGAAGTGGCGGAGGTCTCGTGCTACTCGAACCACTTCAACATCCCGGTGCTTGAGACCGACGATCACTTCAACGTGAACCTCAAGTTCCAGTCCGGAGCGGTAGGGATTACCGTCGGCTCCTTCGGCTGCGCCCACCCGTACAACATCGACATGCACGTCTGGGGCACCAAGGGCAGCGTCATCGCCACCAACACCTTGCCCGAGGCGAAGATTTGCCTGCGCACGATCGACCGCAACAAGTGGCTGGACATGCCCGCGGGCGCTGCCCCCAAGGGCCTCGCGGCGGAGTTCCAGGTGCTCGCCGAGGCCATCCGCAACGACACTGAGATCGAGAGCGATGGCATCTCCGGCGCACGGACGGTCGCCCTCGGCTGGGCGGCGATTGAGTCGTCCCGCGAGGGCAAGCCGGTGCAGCCGAAGCTGGACTTCTGAGCGCGACTTCTCGATGTCACTGCCACACATGGCACTCCAACTGCAGCAGAACTATCGCAGGAGCGGGAGATAATGGACCTTACACCGCTGATGAAGCTGGATCCGCGGCAGTTGATACTCGGCGGCATCGCGCTGCTGCTGATACTCGTACACATGGTGGCGCCGGGCGCGGGGATAGATGACACGTCACTTGTGCTGCTGGTCTTCCTCGGCATCGTGCTCTACGGCGATGATCTGACGCTGTGGCTGGCTCAATGGCAGGTGGCGAGGCCCGGTGGGCCGAAGCCAGAGTCGGAGCTTCCCGGGCGCGTGAGGCAGGTAGCCTACCAGGTGGAGCATGCGCGAGTGGCAGCCACCACCGAGGGCATGGCCGGGGGCGGGCCCGTCAATCGCGCGCTGGATCGCGTCGTCGAGCACTCCGCCGGTCAGCCGCGGGCGGCGCTGCTGCTGGTGTGGGGCGCGCTGGAGGATCGGCTGCGGGCGGTCACAGGAGCCCCCGACGGGCAGCAGGCGGCGCGGAGACTGGCGCAGGAGGGCAGGGTGTCGCAGCAGTTCGTGAAGGCCTTCGAGGCCTTCCGGAGCCTGCGCGATGATCTGGCCCGCGCCGGGAATGGCGACGTAACCGACGAGATCCTCTGGAGTCTCGTGGATATCGGCGGCGGCCTGCTGCAACTTGCGCCGATACCACGCAGTGAGGAGCAGAGCCGGTCAAGCGCGTGATGGATGGGAGCGAAGCGTATGGAGGCGCATGAAGTCGAAGCAATTGTGCTGGACATTTCACCGCGCGAGTATGCGATGGAAGGCGACCCCACGGGGCTGCTCTACGGCGACCCGGAGACGGAGGTCACGGGCGTTGCGGTGACGTGGACGCCGACGGTGAAGGTGCTGCGCGAGGCTGCGGTGGATGGGCTGAACTTTGTCCTCACGCACGAGATACCGTTCTTCTCATACGCTCCGTCGAACTGGTACCGCACGGTGCCGGAGGAGGAGAAGGCCGCGAACATCGCGCGCCGGCGCATCCTCGACGACAACGGCATGGTCGTCTGCCGCTGCCACTCGAACTGGGACGGCACGCCGGGCGGTGTGATGGACTCGTGCGCCGAGGCGCTCGGCTTCGACGAGATCGCCGATGGCGGCGACTACTGCCGCACCTACGCGGTCGATCCGCTGACGCTCGCCGAACTGGCCGATCACGCGAAGCTCGCGCTGGGGGTGCCGCAGATACGCGTGGCGGGCGACCTGGCGCGGATCGTCACGCGCGTGACGGTCCTCTACGGTGGCCTGCTGCAGCACTGGCACGGGGTGGACGAGGCGGTGCTCGCGGGCGCTGATGTGATCATCTGCGGGGAGGCGCTCGACTACAGCTTCCGCGCCGCAGTGGATGCCGACGTGGCGCTGATCGAGACCTCGCACGTGAATTCGGAGAACCCGGGGATGCGGGAGTTCGCGCGGCTCTTGCGCGGAAAGCTGAAGGACATCCCGGTGCGGTTCATCGATGCCGGAATGCCGTGGGTGTTCATGTAACGCTATCTGCGGCGGACACAGCCGCGCTGAAGGTGTAACGCGACGCATATCAGAGCAAGCACACGGAGGTGCTGATAGATGGCTGTGAAGTGGGGAGTAATCGGGTGCGGAGGTATTGCCGACCGGCGGACGATCCCGGAGGGCATCATGCCTGCATCATCGGCGGAGCTGGTGGCGGTGCAGGATGTAGTTGCGGAACGCGTGAATGAGGTCGCGGAGAAGTATGGCGCGACGGGCTATGCCAGCGTCGAGGAACTGCTGGCCGATGACGCGGTAGAGGCGGTCTACATCGCGACGCCGACGCATCTGCATCACGAGCAGACGGTGGCGGCGGCGCGCGCGGGCAAGCATGTGCTGTGCGAGAAGCCGCTGGCGCTCACGGTCGAGGAGTGCGAGGAGAGCATTCGCGTCTGCGCCGAGGCGGGCGTCAAGTTCGGCACGAACTTCATGATGCGCTTCCACGCCTGCCACAGCGCGATCCGCGACATCGTGGCCGCGGGCGATCTCGGCACGCCGGTGATGGGTCGCGCGGAGTTGACCTGCTGGTACCCGCCGATCGAGGGCGCGTTCCGACAGAGCCAGGCGATGGGCGGCGGCGGCTCGCTGATCGACATGGGCAACCACTGCATCGACCTGCTGGAGTTCATCTTCGGCAGCCGCGTGGCCAGCGTATCGTGCTTCACCGGGCATCTCGTGCAGGACTATGAGACCGAGGACACCGCGCTGGCGAGCCTGCGCTTTGAGAACGGTGCGGTCGGCATCGTCGATGCGCTCTTCAACGTGCCCGACTCGGCGGCGCGCAACATGCTGGAGGTCTACGGCAGCCGCGGCAGCATGGTCACGAAGGGCACCATCGGCCAGGGCTCAACCGGCAGCATCTCGGCAGTCATCGAGGGCGAACTGCAGGGCTACGACGCCCAGCAGGCGCGCGGCGGTGCGGCTGAGCAGATCATAGAGCCTGACGTGGTCAACATGTATCAGGCGGCGATTGAGGGCTTCTGCGCGGCGATCGAGAACGACACTGAGCCGCCGGTGCCGGGCGAGGATGGCCTGTGGAGTCACAAGGTCATTGACGCCTGCTACGAGGCGGCGCGGACCGGGGTCACCGTCAACCTCAGTTGATCGGCGCGCAACCGGAAAGATGGTCGCATAGCAGAAGGCGGGCCGCTCAGGGCGGCCCGCCTTCTTCGTAGCTGTGGGTTGTCCGACCGTCAGGCCTTTGCGGAGGCGCTTTCTTCGGCCTCGCCGGTGAGGGCGGCCTCGAACTCGACCTGTTCCTCGTCGGATGACTCGGCGGCCTTCGCCGAATCCTGCTCCGCGTAGGGGTCAACGACCTTGCGGCCGATCAGGTCCTCGACGGTCATCTCGCGCCGCGCTGCGACCTCGTTCGGGTCGTAGAGCGAGTTGAGTGCGTCGAAGCAGGCCATCGCGCGATTGAAGACGTTGCCGCTACCCAGCGACTTGGTGAGAATGTCGCGGATGCCGCTGACTTCGACGATCTGCCGCACCGCGCCACCTGCGATGATCCCCGTGCCACGGGAGGCGGGTCTGAGCAGGATAACTGCCCCGCCGACCTTGCCCTGCACCATGTGCGGGATAGTGTAGCCGTCAAGCGGCACACGGATCATGTTCTTCCGCGCGGCCTTCATGCCCTTCTCGATTGCGGCGGGGACATCACGGGCCTTGCCGACACCGACGCCGACACTGCCGCGGCCGTCCCCGACGACGCAGACCACGCGGGCGCTGGAGATGCGGCCGCCCTTGACGGTCTTGCGCGTACGATCTACACGAACTACTCGCTCTTCGAGTTCCTCTGCGCTATCAAATCGTGCCATCCGTGCGGCTGTCCCTTCGACAAACGTAATCACGCCCCCGACCGGACATCCGGGGGCTAGGGTTCTGTAACGTAACACATATCCGAATCAGAGTCAACTGCGCCACGGTGGGAATCGAAGGCAGTGAGGGCGAATTCAGAAAACCAGTACCGCGGCGACGGGCGCAGAGGCCAGCTTGTGCTTGACAGCCCTCCGTCTCGGACTGCAGACTCCACCTGTCACGCGGTGATTGATCCGCATCGGTCACCCGAGCATTTTCAAACCAGGGAGCGTCGAATGAGCGTGTCAGATCGCTATCCTTCGCTGCACCTCGCGACCAGCCTGATGGCTGCATCACTGCTGCTGCTCATGATCTGCGGCCATGCCTCGGCGCAGGAGACGATCAGCGTCGATCCGCAGCACTGCCGCATCGTGCTTCCGGAGGCGCCTGCGCCAGCACAGACAGCCGCCGCGGAGCAGTTGCAGAGCCATCTCGCGCTGATTACCGGCATGGAGGTGCCGCTTACTACCGCTGGCGATGGGGCGGTCGGGTATCCATTCTACATCGGCGTTAACGCGCGCGGCGACCTCTTCCCCATGGCGCCCGAGGAGGCGCGCTGGGCGGTTACTCCGGAGGCCACTTACCTCTACGGCGAAGACGAGCGACATGCCGGTTCGCAGACCGCAGTCTTCGCGTTCCTCGAGGATCAGCTTGGTGTGCGCTGGCTGGCGCCCGGTGACCTCGGCCTCTCATACGTGCCACAGGAATCGCTGACGCTGAAAGTCGGCGCATCGAGTTGGCTTCCCGTGCTTGAGCAGCGCGGCATCCGCACCAGCACGCGCCCCGGGCGCTACCCGGAGCGCAAGCCGGATACCGAGGAGTTCTTCGACCTCTTCGCGCGCAGCAATGAAGAGCATGATGACCATGCCGAGCAGGTGCGGCTGTGGCGCGCGCGCATGAGGATGGGCAGCCACACGCAGATCAGCTACGGCCATGCCTTCACCGACTGGTGGGAGCGCTACAGCGACACGAACCCGCAGTATTTCGCGCTGAACGTCTGGGGGCGGCGTGAACCGGAAGCGCTGACCCGCCCGAGCGGCGTCCGGTCAACTTTCACCCAGCGGGAGCGGCAGAGCGTCAAGCTGTGTGTGAGCAATCCGGATGTGGCCGAGCAGATCGTTGCGAACTGGGTCGCCGAAGGCATGCGCAGTCCGTGGATCAGCGTCTGCGAAAACGACCTCACGTGGGGCTTCTGCCGCTGCGACAACTGCTGCGCGCTGGATGTCCACCGGGAGGGGGAGGAGTTTGTTGACCACCTGACGGACCGTTACGTCTACCTGACAAATGCCGTCGCCAGGCTGGCGAAGCAGCACAACCCCAACGCCGGGGCGGTGATGTACGCATACGAGGCCACGGAGCAGCCGCCGCGCCGCGAGCGTGTCGAGCCGAACGTGGTGGTGGGCATTGTGCCGACCACGGTGGACCTCGACAAGCTGGAGGAGCTTTACGGCGGCTGGTCGGCGATGGGTGCGAAAAAGCTCTTCCATCGCCCGAACCTGCCGCTTTACTTCCACTCGACCGCGATCCCCATCGGCGCCGAGCGACAGATGTTCGAAGTGCTGCAACTGGCGGTGAAGCATGGCGCGGTCGTGGCCGACTACGACTCACTGACCGGAATGTGGCCGGTATGCGGCATGGCCGACTACATCCTCGCCCGCGCGATGTCGGAACCGGAGAAGCCTTTCGAGCACTGGGAGGACCACTACTGCGCGGCCTACGGTGCCGCCGCCGATGACGTGAAGCGCTACCATCGCTACTGGCGCGAGGAACTCTGGGAGGCGCGGCTGCTGCCTGACCTCGACGCGATCGTCACTCGCGGGAAGTACTACAACTTCGCCCGCGGGCTGATGTGGTCGCTTAAGGACTACTACCGCACCGGGGACTTCGACCGAACCGACGCGATCCTGCAGGAGGCCGCAGCGCATGATCTCGCGCCGACGCAGCGAAGGCTGCTCGACCACCTGATCCTCACCAACCAGCACGCGCGGCTGACCTTCACCGCGATCACCACCACGGGCATACCGAAGTTCGAGCACTCGCGCGCGCTGCTGGAGTTCCGCGAGCAGCATCGTGACGACCTGCTCTTCTCCTGGATGGGCCTGTTCGCCAACGAGACGCGCTTCGGCGACATCTGCGGCCTGAAGACCGCGCAGCGCCTGCAGGAGTACCCGCTGCCGTGGGTGCCGACGGCGCTTGCGTGGCGCTTCAAGCTGGACCCGAACAACGTGGGGCTTGCCGAGGGCTGGCGTGATCTTGCGCCGGATCAGATGGAAGACTGGGAGTTAATGAGGACCGACTTCCACTGGGAGAACCCCTACGACCGGGAGGCGTATCCCTCGGAGGAACTGCGCGCGCGCTTGAAGGACTACGACGGCATCGGGTGGTATGCGACGGAGCAGTCTATGCCCGCGGAGTTCGAGGGCCGGGAGATCTACCTCTACTTCGGCGCGGTGGACGAATCGTGCTGGGTGTACGTCAACGGGCAGCTTGCCGGAGAGCACATCTTCCGGGAGTCGAACGACTGGAACACGCCCTTTGAAATACGCATCGACCCATTCCTCGACCCGGCGCAAAATCGGCAGCAGATCCGCGTGCGCGTGGAGGACCGTAGCGGCGCGGGCGGCATCTGGAAGCGCGTGTGGCTGGTGTCGCGCATGCCGCAGTGACGCCGCTTGTTCAGCGCATCCCCGGCAGGTCAAGTTGCCCGGTATCGCCGGGAGCGGCGCGGCCGTAGCGGCCACCACCTCCCGCGCGCAGCGGTAGCGTGCCCTCGCGCGCCTGGATGATCATCTCGGCGATGCGCCCGCCGACGCATTGCGCAAGCTCCTCCGGCCCCGCCTCGTGCAGCACCGCCATCTCCGAGCCGAAGCGGTTGATGAGCTTGCTGAGCGTCACCGCCCCCACGCCCGGTACAAACTGCAGCGGCACCTGGTACTGATACGGCGGCCGATGCGAGGGCATCCGCGGCTCCTCGCTGTCGGCGATCTGCACGATGCGGTCGAGCACCCCGCGCGTGATCTTCTCCGAACCGCAGCTTTCGCAGACGAGCACCGGCGGCATGCCGCGCGCGATCTTCTCGCACTCCTCGCAGAAGGTCCGGTGATACTTTCCGAGGCGCGGATCGAGGCCGAAGTTGGCCTCCACGCGGCGGCCATCCTGCCGCAGCAGCGCGAGCCGAAGCTCCTCAAAAGTCGGGGCGGCCATCTCGATGATGTTGTACTCCCGCCCGATCTTCGGCAGTGAATGCGCGTCGGAGTTCGACAGGAAGGTCTTGCCCGCAAGCTCCTCGATGCGATCGGCGAGGAAGCTGTCGGCGGAGAGCCCAAGCTCAATCGCCGGAATGTCATCCCAGCGCTCGCCGAACATCTCCGACATCCGCTCGACGCAGGAACCGTAGGGGCTGCGGTGCGGTGTGAAGCAGTGCGCCGGCACGAAGAGCGCGTCGAATGTGGTGGCGATCTCCAGCAACTCAGCCGCCGGCATTCGGCAGGCCTGCGAGCTTAGCTCGAGGTTCGTCACGTGGCGCCCCATCTCGGCGGAGAAGCCCTCAAGCGCCTCGACCGTGGGGAAGTAGCTAACATGGTGCGACTGCCCGCCGGCGGTCTCGTAAGTCTCGAACTCCGCGGCAGGAATGACCGTCACCTGCTCGCGGTAGCGCAGGCCGCCGCCGGGCTGCTCGACCATCTCCCCCGTCTCGACCAGCGCGCGGATGTCATCGAGCACCGGCGGCGAGGCACAGTCCACCACGCCCACGATCTCGATGCCTTTGCGGTCGGCACACTCGGCGGCGATGTTCTCAAAGGTCAAGTCGCGCGCAGCGGTTATCTTGACGGGCCGCCCGCTGCCGGAGCGGCCGATATGCACGTGCAGGTCAGCGACAAAGAGCATCGTATCATCCACCGGTGAAAGATTCGAAGTGATCGGGCGCGGGCTGATGGTGCACGTCGCAGGTTACTCGGCCGCCTCCCATGCTTCGCGCCAGAGCCGCAGACTCTCGGCGCGCGTTGCCCAGACATCCGCCGGGCGGCGATCATGCAGGCCGGGGCAGACCTCGATGGTCGAGATGCCGTCGAAACCGCGCCCCCTCAGCGCCCCGGCCGCCTCCGCGTAGTCGAGCGTTCCGGTCCCGAGTGGCATGTGCGCATCGCGGTCGCCGGGGTTGTCATGCACGTGGACCTCGATGATCGGCGCGGCGAGGCGCGCGATGTTCTCGGCCACGCTCATGCAGCCGAAGTAACCCGCCCCGTGTCGGCGCAGGTTCAGGTGTCCGATGTCCACCAGCATTCCCCAGCGCGGGTTGTCGAGCACAGGCCGCAGGTCCTCGGCGAACTCGGCAAGCGCCTCCCCATCGATAGGAAAGTCCTCGATCCCGAAGAGCACGCCGGTCTCCGCGCCGACCTTGTCCACCATGAGCAGCGTCTGCACCATCCCCGCGGCATCCCAGCGCCTGCCGAACGGCGTCCACATCTGGCTGCCGTCGAAGGTAGTCGCGTACAGGCGCGGACCAAGTCGCTCAAGCAGCCCCTGCAGCAACTCGGAGGGGAACTGCGTGACCGCTGCGTGGATGGTCACCGGCATCGCGTGCTCGTCGAGCAGCGCGTTCAGGTCGGCAAGCTCGGCTTCGTCGAGGCCGAGGATCTGCCGGGGCTGCATGGAGATTGCCTCGAAGCCCTCGTCCAGCAGTTCCTCGACAAAGCTTACGAGCGTGCGCGGAGGTTCGAGCCAGTTCCAGACTGCGACGCCGCACTTCACGTTGCCTCAGCTCCTGAGTTGGATAGTCGTGGTGGTGCTGAGCGATGGGCCGATACGGCACCTCGGCTGCATAGGAGACGCCTCTGCCCGGCCGTCTGGCTGTCACCTTTATATACATCTCGGAATGCGGCGGTTTGCCGGTGGAGGGGCCGCACGAGGGCAGGTTGCGAAGCAAGCTGCACGAGGTCGGCCCTATACGGTCGTCTCAATGGCATTGGACTGAACAACCGAGTGGGCCGACCTCGCCGCAATGAACGGCGATTGGGGCTCGTGCGGCCCCTCCCCCACCGCGACTGCTTCCACTCAGTTCCCTCTTCAACTGCACAACATCTGGCCACATTGCGACAGGGAAGCGAGCTATCCACCTGAACGACGTCGCCGGGCGCGAGCCCGAGAGCCCGCAGCCCGGCGATGATGTCGACCTGTGCGACGATTGTTTGTCCGGCGTGATCGTGCGGCACCTGTGCCTCCCGCTCAGAATGTGCCTGAGGCGCCGATAGCTACGCGGTCCTCCCAGTCGAAGGTGGAGGCGAGGTCGAGTTGGAAGCCGCCCAGGTCGAAGCCGAGGCCGAAGGTCGGTGCGTCATTACCGTAGCCGAGACGAAGCGTCACGACATCGCAAAGTGGCTTTGAGATGCCGACTGCGATTTCGCAGCCGACGTCGTTGGCCTCAAAGATGTTATGAGCATCCACCGCGATGATGGAGCCGTCGGAGGCGGTGTGGGCGAAGCCCAGATCCACGGACGGGTCGATCTCGGCGCTGATCTGCTGCGGGTTGCCGAGAGCGTCGTCGAGTTCGAGATCGAAGCTCGGGCTGGTGAGGTTGCGGCCCACGAGGCCGAAGCGGTTTCTCGCGTCAGGGCTGTAGAGCACACCAAGGTCCACGGTGTAGGAGGTGTCGGCATCGCTATCGGTGACATTATCGGAGGTCACCACGGGGTTGGGCACCACGGGCCTTGCGGCGGTACCCTCCGCGTTGGCGAGCGACAGGACCGCGGCGCGGGCGGTGATGCCCACGTTCCAGGGGCCGGAGACGTTCCGGCCGTAGCCAAGACCGGCGCCGGCCTGCCCGGCGGCGTCTGCGGTCCAGTCCACCACTTCCGCGCCGATGTTCTGCGTGTAATTGAGCACGCCGTTGCCGGCCGCCATGGCCCAGTAGCCGAGGGCGAACTGGCTGAACTCGAGGGTGCCGATGGCCCCGATACCACCCTCGACCGGAATGCCACTGTTGCGCTCCGCGACTTCGCGTATCAGGTCGAAGTCTTCCTCGGACAGCTCGTCCTCATCGCCGAGGATGTCGGCGACATCAAGCAGGTCCTGGATGGTGTCTATGTTCTGCGATGCCCCGCCCACTGCTCCGTAGATGCGGAAGCCGCTGTTGTCGGCGAGAGCCGCCGGGTTCCAGTACAGCGCTGTCCCGTCATCTGCAACCGCTACAAAGGCCCCGCCCATTCCGGTCGCCGCGGCTCCGATCACGGAACTCATCGTCGCCTGAACGCGTGCAGCATTCTCCTGCGCCGACGCAACCCCGATACAACCTGCGATCACTACCAGGGTTAGTAGAACCCGCGTGGCATTTCGTCTCATCTTCTGCTGCCTCCCTCTGACAGTGTGATGACTATGCGCCATCAGGACGACGGAACCGACGCTGGTTCCGGGGGCCTGCTGATGCCTATCCGACTTCAGTCGAGACTCGTCAGGCCCGTCGCCTCCGGATAGCGCGCCCGAAGCAGCAGCGCCTCAAGTATGCCGCGGTTGTCCTGCGGGTTCTCCACGCACTCCACGATGCGCGCGTGGTCGAGGCCGTTGATGCGATCGTTCATCGCCTTGAGCATGTCCATGCAGTTAGTCAGCGCGCGCTCGACCGGCATGCGCTCGGGGTTGAGGTCGAGGCCGAAGTGCTCCTGGAAGCCGCACATCTTCAGCGCGTACAGAGCCGCCTCAGTCTGCTCCGGGTACACAACGCCTACGTTGAGGTCCTGATCGTAGTTGCCCATCGGCTGCGAGTTCCAGTGGGTATGCCCGAGGCGGCCATACTCGCAGACGAGGCTGAAGGCGTAGGCGAGGTCCTCGTAGGCCATCAGCATGTGACCGACTTCGGGGTTGAGGCCCATCAGGGCGGTGCCGCCGTCGAGGATCGTGCGGTTCTCACTGCTTCCGAGGAGCGACTCGACCTTCTGGCAGAGCAGCAGCGCCTCGGAGGTGGTCCCGTACATGATGTTCGGGCGCGGCTCGTAGGGCTTGGGCTCGATGCAGATGCGCACTCCCGGCACCGCGTCCATGGCCTCGGCGAGACCCTCCGCGAAACGGTCTCGCGCGGCGACGTGATTCTGCCCGAAGGTGTTATCGAAGCCGTCAATGCCGGGCCAGACGATCGAAAAGTCCGTCTCCAGTTCGATGTTCAGTTGCAGGGTGGTGATCGTGCGGTCAATGGCCGCGCGGCGGGCCGACTCGATCGGCGAAGACAGCGAGCCGAACTCGAAGGGCGCCTCGTAGAAGAGATTCGGCACGAGCGTTATGAGCCGCAGGCCGGTGTCCGCGCGCACCTGCTTGAAGAGGTCTATGTTGTCCTCGTTCACCTCATTGGGGTAGTGCGCCTCGATGCCCACGAGCCCCTGATCCATCATACCGACAGCGATCTCCAGCCGCTGCTCCATCGGGATGTCGGGGGCGTAGCGGTCGTGGAAGCGGCCACCTCCGGGGGCGAAGAACCACACGCCCGCGGTGAACCTGAGGTCAAGCTCGAAGCTCTCGAGGTGCTTGACCAGTTCCTGCCCGGATCGCCGCACCTTCTGCCCGTTCAGATCTCTGATCGGCATCATCATCACCCTGTTCTGCCCCTCGCCTGCAGTTTCCACCGCGAAGGCATGGAGGCGGCATATATGCACTCGCCGTTCAGCGCGGCAATTCTCCGCCGCATGACCGGCACCTTCCCGGTAGCGGAGGAAGTACCGTTGATTGCGGCGAATGTTGTCTCATCAGCCATCTTCGAAGCACAGGAGCACTACCGTGCCACGACGCGAAGAGACCTTCACGTATGAGGAACACACACGTATCCGCGGCGCTATCGGCCAGCGGACGCTTGCCAGCGTGAACGAGATCCCGCAGTTCCACCTGCGCACACTGGTGGACATGGAGCCGCTGGTGGCCTACCGCGAGCAACTCAAGGGTAGCGCCGACCCCGTCCCCACCTACAACGACCTGAGCATCAAAGCGGTCGCGGTCGCCCTGCCGGAATACCCGCGCTTCAACGCGTGGTGTGGCGATGAGGGCATCAAGCTGCTCGACGCGGTGAACGTCGGCTTCGCGGTGGGCACCGACCAGGGCGTGCTGCTGCCGACTGTCCATGACGCCGACCGCAAGGGCCTGAGCGAAATTGCCGCCGAGACGAGCGAGATGATCGAGATGGCGCGCAAAGGCCGCCTGCGGGCGTCGCTGCAGATGGGCGCCGGCTTCACGATCTCGAATCTCGGCCCCATCGGCATCGATTCCTTCGCGCCGATCATCAGCCCGCCACAGGTCGCGATCCTCGGCATCGGCTCAATCAAACCACAGCCGATGGTCATTGATGGCGAGATCGTTGCCCGGCGTGCTGCGCACCTGACACTGGTGATGGACCATCGCGCGGCCGACGGCGCCGATGGCGCGGCGTTTCTCGCCGCGCTCGCCGAGGTATTCACGCAGCCGCAGCGTCTGGAGCAGTGACCGTGGAGCAGGCGAGCGCGGTCGAAACGCTCTGCGATGTCGTGGCTCTCGGCTCGGCAATGGTCGAGATTACCCCGTCCGAGATGGGCCGGCCCCTGAGCGATGTGGAGGGGATGACGCCGTTGCCCTCTGGAGCGGCGTCAAACTTCGCCTCAGTCCTCGCCTCACTGGATGTGCGGGTGGAGCTGATGTCGCGCGTGGGCGATGACGAGCTGGGCCGCTGGCTCGTAGACAGGCTCGGCGGGCGCAACATCGGGACGCGCTTCGTGGACACCGTCGCGGGCCAGTTGACGCCGGTGTCGCTGGCATGGATGGATCAGGGCGGGGCGAAGACCTTCTACTTCTACCGCTTCCCCGGCTACAGCGACCCACTGGCAACGCTGACCGCGAGCGAGATCACATCGGAACAGGCGGCGGCCGGCAGGATCTTTGACTTCTCTGAAGCGGCAATACGGTCTGAGCCGCTGCGTTCGGCAGCACTACGGGCCGCGCGGCTTGCCACCGAGGCGTCGCGGGAGGTCTGCTTCGCGGTCAACTACAGGCCCTCGGCATGGCGAGGCACCTCCGAGGACGATACTGCGGAGATTCTGCGGACCGCCTGCGGCGCCGCTCACATTGTTGCCATGAACCGCGATGAGGCGCAATTCGTCACAGGTAGAGCTGAAGTGGCGGACGCTCTCGAAGACCTCAAGGCAATGGGCCCGACCCTCATCGCCGTGACAGCCGGGGACGAAGGCGCCTGGGTGCTCGCGGAGGGGAGCACTATTGAGGTGCCCCCGAGGCGCGTTAATGTTTTGTACGATATCGGTGCGGGGGATACTTTCCATGCGGGGCTGCTTGCCGCGCATCTTGCGGGAATGCATGCGGAACGTGCGGCACGGTTTGCGTCCGATGCCGCCGCACTTCGGATCAGCCGCGCCGCCGCTGCCCCCAGTCCGACCTTTGACGAGATAACGGCGCTGGGAGACAAGCGTTTCTGACGGCGCCCGCGCCAAAGAGCTGCATGAGCGTCCGGCAGAGTGGCGGTGTGGGGCCGTTTATTGCGAACTGCTTTCTTAGGTGGCGAAACGACCCCGAAAAGCCACTGAGATGGAATGATCCGACCACAGCTTTTTCGCGTCTCATGGACTGTCACGTAAGAGGCAATACCTGTTGCGGTTCGCGACAAGCTCTGGTATGATAAAGCTTCACAAATGACCCGTTAACGAGAGTTTCATGCCTGCCGGATTTCATAGAACCAAAAACATGGCTTCAATGGCGAAGCTATCGGAGGTGTCGTTTCTGGACCCGCGAAGGATCGTAATAGTGGAAGATGATCCACAGTGCAGCAAGTTGGTGGCCACCAAGCTCGAGGCCGAGGGCTTTGACGTCGAGGTGGCCCAGACGGGTGAAGAGGGTCTCGAGGCAGTGGAGGCGGATATGCCCGACCTGCTGCTGCTGGACCTTATCCTGCCTGGTATTGACGGTCTTGAGGTATGCCGCCGCATCCGGCGGAAGTACGACCTCCCGATCATCATGCTGACGGCCAAGGACGACGAGATTGACGCCGTAATCGGCCTTGAGGTCGGTGCTGACGACTACATCACCAAGCCGTTCGGGACCCGCGAGCTTGTGGCGCGCGTACGGGCGATGCTCCGGCGCGTGAAGATCAACCGGGAGCACACTGAGCCGCTCGAGCAGATCGCCTACCCGGAGCTTGAGATTGACATCCCGAGGCGGAGCGTGACTGTGCAGGGCGAGGTCGAGCACCTGACGCCGAAGGAGTTCGGCCTCCTCGTCTATCTCGCATCGAGGCCGAACGTGGTCTTCACGCGCGAAGAGATCATCCGCGACATCTGGGGGCGCACCGATGGTGGCGGCGATCTGCGCACCGTAGACACGCACATCAAGCGCCTGCGCCGGAAGATCGAGGAGAACCGCGCCGTGCCGTGGAGCATCGCCACGGTCTGGGGCGTCGGCTACAAGTTCCAGGTTAGCGAGTAGCTCATCGGTCAGCAGTAACTACAACGGCTCGTGACTTCGGTCATGGGCCGTTCGCGTTCCCGGCAGGTGTTCGAGGCCGTCTAACGCTCCTCGCGCTGGATGAGGTAGATCGCCGGCTGCATCCCCGACAGGCTCAGCAACCTCTCCTCCAACAGCGTCAACCTGCGGCTCTTCTCCAGCAGCCGCAGCAGAAGCCGCCTCTCCTGCGTAAGAAGCGCCGCTTTCCCGCCAGGTCTGAGGATGCGTCGCAGCTCGCGGACAAAGCCCGGGTAGAGGTGCCGGTTCACCAGGTGCGAGCCGATGCGGCGGCCCCAGGGGAGGTTGCAGATCACCGCATCCACGCTGCCTCTGCGCAGCGGCAGCCGCCGGGCGTCCCACTGCAGCAGCGCGCCGTCAACGTCCGCGGCCACGAGATTCTCCCTTGCCGCCTGCAGCGGCTGCGTGAAGAAGTCGCCGCCGATGAGCAGGTGCGGCGGCTGCAACCTGGCCTGCTCGACGAGGATCGTCCCTGCCCCGCACATCGGGTCCACTACGATCTCCCCGGGGCCTGCTGCTATCAGGCGGCACATCGCATGGGCGACGGTGGCGTTGAGCGATGCCGCGGCATGCCGGACGCGCGCGCGCTGGTGTAGCGGCTCCGGCGAGAGTCTGAGGCCCGCAAGCGCGGTGCCGCCGATGACGTAGACGCGGATGTCGTAGTCGTAGCCGGTGAGGTCCACGCCCCAGCCGCGGCTGCGAATCACGCCCGCCCCTGCGGCGGCGGAGACCTCCTGCGAGTTGTAGTCGTGGCTGCCGGAGCGGTAGGCGGTGATGCGGAAACTCGGCCGCGCGGGCTCACCATGCAGCAGGTGGAAAGAAGCCAGGGCCGCGTCAAGCTCAAGGCCCGCGGCCCACTCCTCGATGACAGCCAGCCCCTCGCGTCCTGCGGGAAGATCGGTCAGTTCTCCGAGGTAGCCGAGCAGGTGCTCGATGGTCATCAGGTCGAGCGCCTGTTGGGGCGGCGCGGAAGCGGCGAAGAAGAGCTTGCCGCGAGTTGCCGCGCGCAGCTCGGCCGCCGGGATGCGCTCGGCGATCTCATCGGCGACAACCGACTCAAGCCCCGCGATGATCGTCGCGAAGTAGAGAGGCTCGCCATCCGCCGCCTCGAGTCCGACCGGGGGCTCGATGATCTCCATCAGGCGCGGTCCCTCTCGCTCCAGGCGGTCACCTGCGCGCGCAGTTCCGGCAGCGCATCGGCGGCAATCGCCTCGCGCACCCGCTGCATCAGTTGCGTGTAGAAGCGCACGTTATGCAGGCTCAGAAGCTGCCAGCCAAGCGGTTCCTTGATGCGGTGCAGGTGGCGGAGGTAGGCGCGGGAGAAACCGCCCTCACATGCCGGGCAGTCGCACTCCTCAGAAAGCGGGCGCGTGTCGGTCTCGTGTGCGGCTCCGCCGATGCGGATCACGCCCTCCCACGTCATGACGCTGCCGTGGCGGGCGTTGCGTGTGGGGAGAACGCAGTCGAAGAGGTCCACGCCCTCAGCGGCGCAGTCAACGATGTCCAGCGGAGTACCCACGCCCATCAGGTGCACCGGCCGCTCCGGCGGCAGCGCCTCCTGTGCCGCGCGAAGGGCGATCATCATGTCCTCGCGCTCCTCCCCCACCGAGAGGCCGCCGATGCCGAAGCCGGGGAAGCCCATCGCGGCGGTCTCGCGGGCACTGCGCTCGCGCAGATCCGGGTACAGGCCGCCCTGCACGATGCCGAAGAGCTGCTGGTAGTCGTGCGAGTGCGCCTCCAGGCAGCGCGCGGCCCAGCGCAGCGTCATCTCCACGGAGTGTTCGACGTACTCCCGCTCCGCCGGGCAGGGGCAGCACTCATCCAGCGGCATCGCGATGTCGCTGCCGAGCGCCATCTGAATCGCGACGGAGAGTTCAGGTGTGAGCAATATCTTCGTGCCATCCACGGGCGACCGGAAGGTGACGCCCTCTTCGGTGATGTCGCCGGGGTCGGCGAGCGAGAAGACCTGGAAGCCGCCGCTGTCGGTGAGGATCGGGCGATCCCAGCACATGAAGCGGTGCAGGCCGCCGCATTGCGCGACGACGTCCTCGCCGGGGCGCAGGTGCAGATGGTAGGCATTGGCGACGAGGATCTGCACGCCGGCAGCCGCGATCTCCGCGGGCGGGCATGCCCGCAGCACCGCGCGGCTGGCGCAGGGCATGTACGCGGGCGTCTCGACCACCCCGTGCGCGAGCGTCAGGAGCCCGGTGCGGGCCCTGCCGCCGGCCGACTGGTGCCTGATCTCGAAGGTCATGCCTGCGTCACGTCCTCAGTGTATCATCATCGCATCGCCGTAGCTGTAGAAGCGGTACCCGTGCTCCAGCGCTTCCTCGTAGGCGCGCATGAGCATTTCGCGGCTGCCGCAGAAGGCCGACACCATCATCAGCAGCGTCGAGCGCGGCAGGTGGAAGTTCGTCACCATGGCTTCCACGGCGCGGAAGCGGTAGCCAGGGTAGATGAATATCTCGGTGTGCCCTGAGCCGGGCTCGATGCGCCCCTGCTCGTCGGCTACGCTCTCGAGCGTCCGGCAGACGGTGGTGCCAACGGCGACGAGGCGCCCCCGGCGCTCGTTGGCGAGCGCGGCGAACTCGGGGGATACCCGGTAGAACTCGGCGTGCATCCGGTGCTCGGTGACGAACTCCGTGCGCACCGGGCGGAAGGTGCCGAGACCGACGTGCAGCGTCACGTAGCCGACGCCGACGCCAAGCCGACGCACCTCATCGAGCAACTCCTCGGTGAAGTGCAGCCCAGCGGTGGGCGCCGCCACGGCGCCGGGTTCCCGGGCATACACTGTCTGGTACCGCTCGCGGTCGGTCGGCTCGGGTTCCCGGTCGATGTAGGGCGGCAGCGGTGGCAGGCCGACATCATCAAGCACCACCAGCAGATCGCCCTCGTACTCAAGCTCGACGAGCCGGATGCCCTCGTCACCTTCGCTGCCGCGAACGTGCGCGCGGAGCTTGTCCTCGCCGAAATGCGCAACATCACCGGGCCGCAGCCTCCGCCCGGGCTTGCCGATGGCGCGCCACAGATCGCCCTCCACCGGCTCAAGCAGCAGCAGTTCGACGCGCCCTCCCGTGGGGGCATGTCCGATGAGCCGCGCGGGTATCACGCGGGTGTCGTTGAGCGCCAGCACGTCGCCGGGCTCCAGCAGCGTGAGGATGTCCCGGAAGCGGTGGTGGCGGATCTCGCCGCTGGATCTTCGCAGTTCAAGCAGGCAGGAGGCATCGCGCATCTCGGACGGGTAGCCGGCAATGCGTTCGGGGGGAAGCTGGTAGTCGAAATCGCTCACTCTCACAGGGGGGCACCGTCAGACACTTTCGCCGAGACTGCGCGAAGACCTGCATCGGATCGGGAACTCCCGCCGTGAACGGTGCGTTGAAACAGGTGATACATGCTCCGCTGGCGGGATCGAGCGCCGCGGAGGTCGATTCATCTGTGCGAAGCGCTGATGAGAGGAACATGAGCATGAGGATCAGGCCAGCCGTCTGGCTGATGGTTGCGCTCATTTTGACACTGGCTTTGACGCTGTACGGCTGCCGGGAGGCCGCGCAGGACAGCGCGGTGCAGAATGACGCCGACGCCCACGAGCACGCCGAGGCCGAGGCACAGGAGTCTGCCACGGAGGGCCAGGTCACCGAGGAAAGCGTGGAGCCTCTGACTGCTGAAGAGGCTGAGGCCGCGCTGAACATTACGATTGATCCCGACCGCGCCTACCCGCAGACTTCATTCGACCACCTGCGCAACGTGCTCTGGACCGGCTCCGAGCAGTACAAGGCACAGGCCGTGGATGTGTTGGTGGCCCTTCTGCAGCAGAGCCGGAACGTTGATACCCGCAGGATGGCCGCTGACACGCTCAGCGCAGCCGCCGATCGCGCCGTCGGGCCGCTTACCACGGCGGCACTCAATGATAGCGACAAGTGGGTGCGCAAGGCTGCGATCGACTCGCTGGCGAAGGCGTCTCCGTCGGACGAAGTACTTGCGGCGCTGCAGCAGGCTGAGGCGGCGCCGGATCCGGATGTGCGCTACTCGGCGCTGCTTGCCGAGATGGATCAGCGGATGAACATGTCGCTTGCGCCGGAGACGTGGGAGTGGATCGCACGGCTGCTGGCGAGGCAGAGGGATGATGCGAGCGCCCAGCTTCAGATCAAGCTCGTATCGCGTGCCGAGCCGGTCCTGCCGGTCGTGATACGGGTGCTCGAGCAGGCTCCCGATGAGAACGCCCGTGCGGCGGCCGCCTGCGTGATCATGTGCATCTGCGCGGGCACCAGCCCCAAGCAGCAGGAGTTCGCTGAGCTCTCGCAGGCCATCATGAAAGAGGGTATCCCCGAGCCCAAGCCGGCCAATCTTGATGGCGTAGCGCCACTTGAGACGGCGCTGGCGGGCGATCCGTCATGGCGCGTACGAGCCATCGCTGCACAGGGCCTCGGCTACCTCGGTCAGGACAGTTCGGCGCGTCTGCTTGGCGAGGCGCTGAGCGATCCGAACGAAGAGGTGCGCTGGTGGGCGGCGCTGGCGCTGGAGACGGTGCCCTCCGAGGGTTCCGTCGCCGCACTTGCGAGTGCAGCGAACCGGGATGCCTCGACACGCGTGCGCGCGGCGGCGGTCCGCTCCCTTGGGTGGACGGGTAGCGAGCGCGCGGTGCTGCCGCTGATCCGTGCCACCGCCGACCGATCGTCCGCGGTTCGCCAGGCGGCGGCGGAGGAGCTCGGGCGCTTCGAGGACCCCGCCAGCCTGGAGGCGCTGCTGCAGCTGTTCAACGACACAAGCGAGGATGTGCGTTGGGCGGCCGTCGTGGCGGCGGGTAACCTGCGTGACGAGGAGTCAGTCCCTGCGCTGGTTGAGGCAATGCGCGACCGAAGCCCGATGGTCGCCAACGCCGCGGAGCGCGCCCTGCAGCGGATGGGCCGCGCGGAGCAGCGCTTCGGCACACGAGGCGAGGAGATGTAACGCAAGGAAGCTCGCGATGAAGCGAAGCGGCGGCGCCCTCAGGGACGCCGCCGCTCTTGTTGTACGCCCGGGCGCGCAGCGTCACCTGCTACCGTTCGACCTCCGGCGCAAGCTCGACCAGCCCCCACGTGGAAGGATCGCGCTCCCACGGGACGTCGGCTGATGTCCCGAAGAGTTGCCGGCCGTGCTGGATGTCATGCACTACCAGCGCGAGGCCGATGCGATTGCCCGCGACCGGCTCGTAGCCATGCAGCGCCTCGGGCTCGATCGCAAGCTCCAGCGCGTAGCCATCGTCGCGCAGGTCCGACGCGAGGCGCAGACGCTCTGAGCGCACCTCCGGAGCGTGCTGAAGCGACCTGCGGAGCGGCTTGTGAATGAGTTGCGGCTCATCGCCGCCTCGCCCCGGAGGGGCAGGAAGCAGCACGAGGTGGTAGCAAAACTGCGACGCGCGATGGCTGGTGCGCGCGCCGCGGGTGTCAATGAAGAGCTCGACTGCGTCGCCCGCCGCCGGGTTCTGCCGGTTGGTGACCACGCGCGCATCCTTCGGCACCTCGACGGCGAGGTAGAGCCCGCGCTCGTTCCACGCCATGAAGACGTCCGCGAACTGCTCGCCGCCGGAGAGCTGCCCCAGCGGCGGCATGCGCTGTTCCTCAGGCCAGTCGCTAAGGCATCCGTCAATGCGCGGCGACTTCCCCCGCCACGGGCAGCGCAGGATCGTCGCAAAGAGCGCGCCGGGCGGGAATTCCCAGCTTCCCTCGCTCATTCCGGCGCCACCTCCCCGTCCATCGTCGCTGCTGCAAGGGCACGGACGACCATCCGCTGGAAGGCCGCCGTGCGCACCTCGTGCTCGTAGAAGCCCCAGACGGTGATGAGGTCGTAGTCGCGCGAGCGAGTGTGCAGACGCACACGCGGCCCGCGTCCGTAGCGCGGCAGGCCCTCGATCTCATCCCATGTCGGCAGCGCAAGCTGCCGCTCCAGCGTGGCCTGGTCGAAGATACCCTTCGGCGCGCGGATCTGCAGTCGCACGTCCCAGCGCTGATCGGTGCACGCCCGCGCGAGCCAGTCGCCGTTGCGGCCCAGCGTCACGTAGCGCCGGTCCGCCCAATCGGCATCAGGTGCCTCCAGCGCGTCGGCAGCGAGGCCGATGAACGCCTCGAGCGCGGCGGGCTCCCACTCACGCGGGTCGCCGCCGGGGGTCGTCTCTGAGAGGTGCCACGCGCGACCATCGGCCTCCCACGGCCGGCGAGCGTCCTCGGCCAGCGCCTCCAGCGCCTCACGATGCCCACCACGCTGCGGCGGCGCTATCTCCTTGACTGCAAGCTCCTCGCGATGACTGCGCGCGAGCGCCTCGCTGAGGAAAGGCGCGGTGGCCGAGTCACTCGCCTGCGCGACGTCCTCGGGGCGACCGGTGACCACGATCTCGCCGCCTCTGTCGCCGCCCCCCGGCCCGAGGTCGATCACCCAGTCGGCGCACTTGATCACGTCGAGGTTGTGCTCGATGACGATCACGCTGTTGCCCGCCTCCACCAGCCGCTGGAGCACCTCCATCAGCTTGATGACATCCGCGCAGTGCAGGCCGGTGGTCGGCTCATCGAGCAGGTAGACCACCCTCCCGCGCGCCGGCCGCGCAAGCTCTCGCGCAAGCTTCACCCTCTGCGCCTCGCCGCCGGAGAGCATCGGCGCGGGCTGCCCGAGCGGCAGATACTCCAGTCCCACGTCCGCCAGCGTCTGAAGGATATGCCGGATGCGCGGGAATGCGGCAAAATGCTCGAGCGCCTCGCCAACCGTCATCTTCAGCACGTCCGCGATGCTGGCGCCGTGGTAGATCACCTCGCGCGTCTCGGCGTTGTAGCGGCTCCCGTCGCAGTCCTCGCAGTCCACCCAGACGTCGGGGAGAAAGTGCATCTCAATCAGCCGGCGGCCCATGCCCTCGCACCGCTCACAGCGCCCGCCGCGCTTGTTGAAGCTGAAGCGGTCGGGCCCGTAGCCGCGCACCATCGCGTCCGGCAGCATTGAGTAAAGCTCGCGGATCAGATCGAACAGGCCGGCGTAGGTGGCCGGGATTGAGCGCGGCGTCTGCCCGATTGGCCCCTGATCGATGTTGATCACCGCGTCCACCTGGTCAAGGCCGATCACCCGGCGGTGCAAGCCGCCGACCTCCTGCGCGCCATGGAGGTGATACGCAAGCTCCGGGTAGAGGATCTCATTGACCAGCGAGGTCTTACCTGAGCCCGAAGGCCCGGTGACGGCCGTCATCACGCCCAGTGGGAAGTGCGCGTCCACTCCGCGCAGGTTGTGATGGCGCGCGCCGATGATGCTCAGCCACCCGTCTTGAGCCTCACCGTTCCGCCGTGGCGCAGCCACCTCACGCCGCCGCTTCGGCACCGGCACCTGCAGATCGCCTGCCAGCAGCCGCCCCGTGGCCGAGCGCCTGCGGCGGCTGACCTGCGCCAGTGTGCCCGCCGCAACGACCTGCCCGCCCTCGGGGCCTGAGCCGGGGCCGAGATCAATGATGTGATCGGCCTCCCGCAGCGTGCGCTCATCATGCTCGACGACCAGCGCTGTGTTGCCGAGGTCGCGCAGTTCGCGCAGCGCCTCCAGCATCCGCTCGTTGTCCCGCGGGTGGACGCCCACCGTCGGCTCGTCCAGCACGTAAAGTACGCCGGTGAGGCCCGACCCGATCTGCCCGGCGAGGCGCACTCGCTGGCTCTCGCCGCCCGACAGCGACGGTGCGGGGCGATGCAGCGTCAGGTAGCCGAGGCCGACGTTGTCAAGCAGACGCAGGCGGCGAGTGATCTCGCCGAGGATTTCCCCCGTCATCTCCGCCTCGCGCGGCGTCGGCTCGAGTCCGGCCAAGAACGTGTGCGCCTCGGAGAGCGACATCTCACAGATCTCAACGATGGTCTGCCCGTGCAATCTTGCAGCCGCGGCCTCCGGGTTGAGCCGCCCGCCGTGACAGGCAGGGCAGGGCAGGTCGCGCAGGATGCGCCCGACACGCTTGCGGAAGCGCGCGCTGAGCCTGCTCGTTTGCTCGATCGAGGGCACCAGCCCCCGGAAGGCGACGCTGAGACCGTCATCCACCGCGAACTCGCGCTCGCCCGCGCCGAAGAAGACCAGCCGCTGATGCTCGTCCGCCAACTGCTCGAAGGGCGCGTCGAGGTCGAAGCCGATCTCTCGTGCGACGGCGCCAAGGATGCGCTCAAGCAGTGAACCCGGCTGCAGTGGCCCCCACGGGCTGAGGGCACCCTCGCGCAGTGACAGCGACGGGTCGGGCACGAGCGCGCGTGGATCGGCGCCCCGGCGCGTGCCGAGGCCCTCGCACTCGCTGCACCAGCCCTCGCGGTGGTTGAATGAGAACGCGCGCGGCGTCAGCGGTTCGTACGCCGCACCGCACTGCTGGCAGGAGTTGTGCTGGGAGAACGTCCGCTCATCCGCGCCATCGATGGTCGCAACCCGCAGACGCCCTCCACCAAGCGCCAGCGCCGTCTCAACCGCCTCCGCGAGACGCGAGCGGCGCACATCGGTGAGGTCAACGCGATCCACCGCCACCTCGACCGCGTGCCGGCGGCGGCGCTGGATCGTCCGCTCCACCGGCAGGCGCTCGACCTCGCCGTCAATGCGCACCCGCAGCCAGCCCTCGCGCTGCAGGCGCTCGAAGAGATCCGTCCACTCCTCATTGCCGCGCGGCTCCACCGGCGCAAGCACCAGCAGCATCTGCCCGCGGTAGTCGGCGGCGATCTCCTCGACGAGCTGGTCGGGCGTCTTCGCGCCGACTTCAGCATCGCAGCGCGGGCAGTGCGGCGTGGCGAGGCGCGCGTAGAGCACGCGCATGTAGTCGTAGATGGTGGTGACGGTTCCGACGGTCGAGCGCGGGTTGTGCGAGGGCTGCCGCTGATCGATGGCGATTGCCGGCGGCAGGCCCGTCACACGGTCAACCTTCGGCTTGTCAATCTGCCCGACGAACTGCCGCGCGTAGGAGGACAGTGACTCTACGTAGCGACGTTGGCCCTCGGCGTAGATCGTGTCCAGCGCGAGAGACGTCTTGCCCGAGCCGCTGACGCCGGAGATGGCGGTCAGCTTGTGTCGCGGGATCCGCACGTTAACGCCGCGGAGGTTGTGCTCGTGCGCGCCGAAGACCTCGATGTCGCCGGCTTTCACATGACTACGCCGCCGCGCCGAGGTGACATCCGGCCGCTCGACCTCTCCCCCGCCGAGCACCTCGCGCAGCATCGCGCCGGTATGCGAGCCCGCGCAGGCCGCGACCTCCTCGGGCGTGCCGCAGGCGATGATCTCACCGCCCTCGGCACCACCCTCAGGGCCGAGGTCAATCACCCAGTCGGCGCTCTTCACGATGTCCGGATGATGCTCTACGACCACCACGGTGTTACCCTCGTCAACGAAGCGCTGCAGCACGTTGAGCAGGTGCTGCACGTCCGCGAAGTGCAGGCCGGTGGTGGGCTCGTCAAGGATGTAAAAGGTGCGGCCCGTGCG
>LSQX01211069.1_pt2 | contig 24105 bp, 17 predicted proteins | sample 654561 | NCBI WGS metagenome assembly LSQX01 (sample SAMN04489861, study PRJNA283612) | anaerobic digester metagenome | isolation source: 4 biogas reactors fed with cattle manure at either 37C or 55C with and... | place: Denmark: Kongens Lyngby | collected 2014
CTGGATTTGAATTATTATTATAAGCATACAACCGATTTGTTGTTCAATAATATTTCGATACCTAACCATACCGGTTACACTTCTTTGAACGCCCGTAACGGTGGAACCATGAACAATAGCGGATGGGAGGCTAACTTTCATGTACGTGACCTGATTAAAGTTGGCAAATTCAACATGTCTTTTAATTTCAACACAGCCAACAACCGCAATATTATTGTAGAGTTGGATGATGATATTCTGGCTACCTACAATCCCGATTATACCTATTCAAACGGAGAATACCTGACTCGTATTCAGGAGGGTAATCCCTATGGTTCGATATATGGATTCAGGTACAAAGGGGTATACGAGTACAATGATTACATCGAAGGAGTACAGGAAAGTGCTCCGGTGGTTCGTGACAAAAACGAAGATGTTATTTTGGATGCTGATGGCCAAACCAAACCCATGTATTATGCTTACGGTAGTTCGGCTCAATATGAATTTAAGGGAGGCGATGCCATTTACGAAGACATCAATCACGACGGCAGCATAGATGAATTGGACATAGTCTACCTGGGCAATTCTCTGCCTAAATTCATGGGTGGTTTTGGCTCTACTTTGCGTTGGAAACAATTGTCCTGTAATCTCTTTTTCAATTTCCGTGTGGGAAACAAAGTGGTTAATTCTGCCCGAATGATGGCCGAAAACATGTACACCAACGATAACCAAAGTATTGCAGTAAACTGGCGTTGGCGCAAAGAAGGAGACAAAACTCAAATGCCCCGTGCCTTGTATAATTACGGTTATAACTGGCTGGGAAGTGACCGTTATGTGGAAGACGCTTCGTTTCTGCGCTTCAAATACATGACTTTTAATTATGCAGTACCACTTCAGTACCTTAAACCCTACAAGCTGAATACATTGAGTTTTTATCTGACTTTCCAGAATTTACTCGTTTTTACCAATTACACCGGTGTTGATCCCGAGGTTGGATATGGTTCTACTTCCGTTGCCAAAGACGCCAGTAAAACTCCCCGCTCCAAAGACTTTACCATGGGAATTAAAATTGGATTCTAAGCTTTTAAAAATCAAACAATGAAAACAATAGTCCAAAAAATAAAAATCGTTTTCCTGAGCGTTTTATTAAGCCTGGGGATGAATTCCTGTCAGGATTGGTTGACCGTTTTTCCCGAAGGTGAACTTATTCTGGAAGACTTCTGGAAGGAAGGATCACATGTGGAATCGGTGGTGGGATCTTGTTACAGGTCTTTGATAGAACCAACCTGCATAGAACGCATGATAGTCTGGGGTGAAGCCCGTTCCGACAATATGGTAGCCGGTCCCGATACCAAAAAGGATCTGTCAGATATTTTAGATGTAAACATTGTAACTACCAACAGCTATGCAGACTGGTCGAGTTTTTATACCGTGATCAATTACTGCAACACGGTTTTGTTTTATGCTCCAGGGGTTGTAAAAATAGACAACACCTACACGAGAAACCAGATGAATACACACAGGGCAGAAGCACTTTCTATTCGGGCACTTTGTTATTTTTATTTAGTACGTGCTTTCAGAGATGTTCCTTATGTGACTCATCCCAGTGTAGATGGTGCGGAAGACTTCACACTGCCCAAAACCGAAGGACACCTCATTTTGGATTCCCTTATTCAAGATCTTAAAGAAGCCAAAATGTACGCTCAAAGTATGTATGGTGCTACTAACATCAGGCACAACAAGGGCCGGTTTACCAAGCAATCTATCAGGGCTCTGCTGGCAGATATTTATCTTTGGCAGGGACGTTATCAGGAATGTGTGAACGAATGCCAGGAATTTCTTCGCGAAAATGCAGCCTTGCCCGTTGCCAACCAATTGCGCTTGTTGAACGCTGATTTTATGTATTCCGAAGTGTTTACCCGTGGGAATTCAACCGAGAGTATTCTGGAATTGCAGTTTTCTGACGATGCTGTTCGCAATACGGCCGTTGATAATTTGTACGGTGGTGCAATGGGAGGATCTGCCGGGTCACTGACAGCCCCCCTGACTTCAATGGATTATACACCGGGAAGTATGTCATCTCCTTATAGGGCTACAGATGTGCGTGGTATAAACTTTATTCGGGGTGGCGGAGCGAACGGCTATCTTTTTATCAACAAATACGTGGGTAATGCCCCGGTACAGCAAGGGAACATTATATCTTATGGTATCAGGGGTTCCACCAGTAACTTCATATTATACCGTCTTTCTGATATTTACCTGATGCAAGCAGAAGCCCTTAATGAGTTGGGTGAAGAAAATCTGGAACAAGTGCTTTCGCTGGTGAATCAAACCTACATGCGTTCAAATCCTTCCCTGAGTGATTCTCTGAGTATAATCAACTACAACGATGTGGAAAGTATGCGGGAATTGGTGCTTCTGGAGCGTCAGCGTGAATTTATGTTCGAAGGTAAACGTTGGTTTGATCTGGTTAGAATGGTCAACAAAGGGGAACCTATTTTTAAATTAACCAACAAAGTATCTCAAAAGTTTAGTATGGAAGCCGGAGCATTTATATTGGCTGTTAGTAAAATGTCCAAGATAGATGCCTTGTATTTTCCAATTTTGCAGGACGAAATTCTTGCTAACGACAAACTGGTTCAGAATCCCTTTTATCAGTTAGAAGAAACATCTGCCAAGAATTGATGCTTACTAAATACGATTAATAAATAGACTCAATATGAAGCATTTAATTAAAAACGTTTTGTTCATAGCCTTAGCCATAGGATTGTTTTCCTGCAATCAAACCTGGGAGGAGCATTACAAGACGCAAAATGAGGCCTTGATCGAGAAAAAATTGATGGAGCTCATATACGAACAGCCCGAATTGAGCTTGTTCACTGCTATGCTTGAAAAAACAGGTTACGACAAAGTTTTGGCGGCCAGTCAGGTATATACCGTTTGGGCACCAAACAACGATGCTCTGGCTACTGTTGATACAAGCAACATAAACGAACTGAACAAGATAGTCCGCAATCACATTGCCCGTTTTTCTCGCCCCAGTTCCGGTGTTCAAAACGAGGCCGTAAGTATGTTGAACAAAAAGAATGTGCATTTTGTTCGTGAGGACCAGAATCTTGTTTTCGGCGACAGAACAGTGCTGGAACAGGATTTGTCAGTTGGTAATGGCATTTTGCACATTATCGACGGCCTGGTCACTTTCTATCCAAATGTATGGGAATATCTCGGCAGTGCTGACGGAGTCGATTCACTACGCAATTACATGTATTCTTTTGAAGAATACTTTTTTGACGAAGAAAACAGTTTGGTTGTTGGAATAAACGATTTGGGACAAACTGTTTATGACTCCATTATTATTTACTCCAATCTTTTGTTTGATTTTCTGGGAGAGCTCAATAACGAGGACAGTCTTTATACAATGTTGATTCCGGACAATCAAGCCTGGACCGAAGCTTATGACACCATTAGTTCTTATTATAAGTTTTCCGGTTCTGTTGCCGGAGACAGTGTAGAGAAAGCAGAGGCCGATTTAATGCAAAGTTCTGTAACCAAGCTTGTCATCACGAAAGATTTGATATTCAGAGAGAATCTGAGCAAAGACCAAATTTTAGCCCGCGATAGCTTGATATCCTCAGGAGGAAATGTTTTTAAGAATCCCGGTTTTTTGTTTAATAATTCTACGGATTCCACTATGAGCAATGGCAGGTGTTTCATAACCAACAAACTTAATTATACCACCGATGTGTGGTGTAAACCCATTGTTGTAGAGGCCGAGGATGTCAGAGGCCGTTTGTTCGAACGCTGCCAATTGTACAACCGCGACACTTACCGTTCCTGGTTAGATTCTGCGGTATCCAATTCCGGTTATGTGGAAGTATCTCCCTCCTCAACCAGTGCGCAGCCGGTGGTGAGTTTTGACATACCTAATACGCTGAGTACAGCCTACAATATTTATTGTGTATTTGTTCCGGCTAATGTCAATAACAAGAACATGGATACAACAAGATTGTTGCCTACCAAAATACGTTATTCTGTTGATTATTTAAATGCCAGCGGCAGACCTACCAGAAGGACCTTAAGCCGTCCGGCACTTTTTGTGACCAATCCCAGAGAAATGACCAAGATGTTAGTCTCTCAAACCTCGGCAGGCCTGCCCGAACCCTTTAGTTTCCCCTTTTGTAATTATGAAGAGGAAATAACCACAGTTCGTCTAACCCTGAACAACATTGTTACCAATGCAGAAATTGAATCCGGACAATACACTCGGGATATGCTGATTGACTGTATAATACTGGAACCCGTTTACTAATCCATAAAAGAAGCTTTACACTATGAAAAATGATTTTAAATCTCGTGTTTGTCATTTAGCCTTGACGGTAATTCTTTTAATGGGAAGTAGGGGCCTTGCTGCACAACAAAACCAAATTGAGCAGGAAAGGCAGCAAGTCTTTGTTGAGGGTAAGATTACTGATGATGCAACGGGTAAACCTGTATTCGGAGCTACGATAAAAATGGGCAAGTCTTCTGCATTTACCAATGAAGAAGGGCTATTCAAGCTCCAGGTTATCGGAGAGCCTAAACCAAGTATTATAGTCAGTGCCCCGGGTTACCAGACCCGTGAAGTCCCTTCCAGAAACCAAGACTTTCTGAGTTTTACGCTTTCAAATGAACAATTTGGTAAGGCCTTAGGCAGCAAAGCTCAACAAGCTCAAATAGATCCATTTATCAAGAAAGAAGGTGCAGCCATAGTGACTATGGAAGAAATCGATCTGGTTAATCCAATGGAGTCTGTCGAAAGTGTGTTGCAGTCAAAATTTGGCACTATACGTTCAGTTACGCATTCCGGTATGCCGGGAGTTGGTGCTGCGATGTTCTTAAGAGGAATAAACACTCTGAATGTGAATGCAAAACCCTTGTTTATACTCGACGGGGTAATGCTGCAGAATTATGATGATCAGAATTCGGTGCACGATGGATTTTTCTCCAATCCTTTGACACATATCGATTTAAGGGAAGTTGAAAGTATTACCGTGATTAAAGATGCCGTTTCACTTTACGGTGCCAAAGCTGCCAATGGTGTTGTCGTGATTGAAACCAAAAGGAGCAAGGATATGGTCACTCACATCACGGCCAATATTAACGGCGGAGTACGCAACCAACCCAAAACCATTCCGGTAATGGATGCTGAACAGCACCGTCTGCTGGTGAGTGATATTTTAAAAGATAACCCGGAGTACAGGGCAGCATCGCTGGATCAGATGAATTTCTTTAACGACGATCCAAATTTTCTCTATTACAAACAGAATCACAACGATACGCAGTGGAAAGATCTGGTCTACCGCGATGCAATAAGCCAAAGTTATTCTCTTAGTGCCACCGGTGGTGATGCGGTGGGCATGTATGCCATTTTTGTGAATTACAGAAACAATCAAGGTTTGGTTCGCAATACCAGCATGCAGCAAATTAGCACCCGATTCAATTCAGATATTGTTTTAAGAGACAACATTACAATATCAACCAAATTTGCCCTGAGCAATCAGAGTTACGATCTTAAGAACGACGGAATGATTTCTCCGACTTCTCCTTCGGGTTTGACTTATATTAAATCACCGGCTTTATATCCCTATGCCTACACCAAGATAGGTGGTAATATCTCGTCAATACTGGAAAGCTATGATGAATTGGGGGTTAATAATCCGGAAGCCATCATTAATAAGTCGGAACAGATAAATACACAAAACAGTTTTATTGCTTCGGCCTATCCGGTATGGGAAATCAATAAAAATTGGGTTTGGAAAGCCACACTGGGTTACAGTCTCAATAAGTTGTTTGAATCTTATTTTACTCCCAAAGAAGGAGTAGCACCTATCTTTAAGATTCCCAGTGTTTCGGAATATGAATTGTCGGACATTACCATCGAAAACGAAGCCCGCAGCCAAACTATGCGCAGCATTCAGACAAATCTGGACACTCGCTTTATTTATACTAAACAACATAAGAAGCATTATATGCAGGCTATTGGAGGTTTCCGTTTCGTCGGACATAAGATGGAGATGGACTTCATTCAAGGCTACAATACCGGAGAAGATAATCTGGTGAACATTACCAACGATTTGAAATATCGACAAACAGACGGGATATTTGAGCGAACCAAAGATATGTCCTGGTATCTGAGTGGTAACTGGAATTACAGCGAAAAGTACTTTGCCGGTTTGGCTGTTTCTATGGATGCTTCTTCGCGTTTTGGTTATAATATCAAAGGCAATGCCTTGAATTTATTTGGTGTTAGCTGGGGTGTATTTCCTTCTGTCAATGCCGCCTGGATTGCTTCGTCAGAAGATTTCTTTTCCGGATTCAAAAGTCTTGATTTGTTAAAGTTCAGGCTTAGTTACGGTTTGACGGGTAACGACGATATAGAAGATTACGTAAAATACGCCTACTTCTCTTCCGAAAATTATATGGGCAACGGAGTCGGACTTGTATTGGCCAATTTAGGCAATCCCCGGCTAAAGTGGGAAACCACGGTTAAAGGCAATGCGGGAATGGATCTATCCTTATTTAATAACCGTTTTTCTTTGTCTGCTGATTTATTTAGCGGCAATACTTCAGATTTGTTAGTTCTTAAGCAATTACCCTCCATCGCCGGTTTTGATTATTACTGGAGCAACGACGGAGAATTGTCCAACAAAGGTTATGAACTTTCGGCCAATGCCCGTGTGCTGAATATCGGAAACTTCCGTTGGGAAGTAGGAGCTTCTATGGCTCATTACAATAACGAACTGGTACGATTGGCTGACGGAGATTACTCTACTTTGTCACACGGAGCAGAAATTTTAACGGCAGTTGGGCAACCCATAGGTGTATTTTACGGTTACAAGACCAAAGGAGTTTATGCTACCCAGGCGCAGGCCGAAACAGATGCTTTGCTCAACAGAAACGAAATTACCCATTTGACCGATTATTCTTTTGGAGCCGGTGATGTCATTTTTGAAGATTATTTTCCTGATGGCATTATTGATGAAAAAGACAAACAAATAATAGGTGATCCTAATCCCGATTTTGTAGGAACTTTGAGTAGTCGCATTGGATACAAAGGAGTTAATTTGGATATTCTGTTTAATTATTCCTACGGCAACGATGTCTACAATTACGCCCGCAGACAACTGGAATCCATGAGCAGTTTATACAATCAGTCTACTGCTGTACTCAATCGCTGGCGTTCGGAAAACGATAACACCAGTGTACCCAAGGCTGTTTGGGCTGATCCTGCAGGCAATGCCCGTTTTTCTGACCGCTGGATAGAAGATGCCTCTTACCTGAGGCTGAAAAGCCTTTGCCTGTCCTGGGACTTGCCTTACAACATTCCTATGGTTCAAAACCTGACTGTTTGGGCTTCTGCCAATAATTTATGGACAGCTTCCAAATATCTCGGTGGCGATCCCGAAACATCGATTTCCAACCAGGCTATTTATCAGGGTATAGATATAGGTTTAACTCCACAGAGTTCAGCCTTCTACATAGGTGTAAAAATAGGCTTGTAATCATATATAATAACATACCACAATGAAACATATATCAAAACTTCTCTTATTCCTGAGTTTAGGCGGATTGTTGACCATATCCTGCGACAGGATGCTGGAAGTTGATTCGGAACGATTTATTACCGAAAATAACAACAATCTGAACGACGCCAGTGATACTTTATATACTATGATGGGAGCCCTCAGTAAGTTACAGTTGCTGGGTGATCGCTATGTAATTTTGGGTGAACTCAGGGCTGATCTGATGGATGTAACGGAAAATGCTGAAGCAGACCTGAGAGCCTTAAGCAATCTGGAAGCCGACAAAAGCAATGCATGGCTGGACGGAGGCGATTATTACAAAGTAATCAATCATTGCAATTACATGATCAACAAAATGGATACTACGCTCGAAATGAGCGGAAGAAAGGTTTTGTTGGCAGAATTTGCTGCTGCAAAAGTTATCAGGGCCTGGACTTATATGCAGCTGGCCCTGAATTTTGGTAAAGCCATTTATATAAATAAACCTATATTAAGTATTGACGACGCTTTGGGTACCTACCCTGTACTTGAAAAGGACGCCATTTTGGATTCACTCATAACGGATTTGGAAGCAATTCAATATGTTCGTAAGCCCTTCTATGGTTCTGTGGGTAATTTCAATAGCAGTGATCTATTCCTGTCCGCCAGGTTTCTTTTAGCTGATTTATATCTGTGGAAAAATGAATACGCCAAAGCGGCTGCCAAATATTTTGAATGTGCCAGGGACGAAAACTTATTGGTAACGGAGATGTTTACTTCTACCTGGATAACCAATACCACTCCGCCCAGGGTCAGCGAAAATTGGAAGATGATTTTCTCCAATTCGTTTATTGGAAACGATGTTTCTGCCATTATTGGCTATTACAATTCAACTTCTTTTGGTGATTTCAAACAATCCTCCCTGGCCTTGATGACTCAAACCAACTACATTCTGGCACCATCGGCTAACGCACTGGATCTTTTCGAAAATCAAGTATACAGTGACGGCCCCGAAGATGTGGCTACGGTGATCATTCCCGGAGATTTAAGAGGCGAAAGCGGATCATACGAATACAGAGAACGTCTGGCGGACAACACTTTCCAGGTCTCTGAAAATCCCAGAATTACAATATACAGTGGCGAGGCAGTTTATTTGCAGCGTAGTGCTTTGTTGTATCTGCGTTATGCCGAGGCAGTAAATCAACTCCAAAAGCCTTCCCTGGCTTTGGCTGTGGTAAATTATGGTTTAAACCAGGCGAACATTAATACTTATGTGAATTCCAACGAAATAGATTCAGGTGTACCCTGGCAGGAATTCAGTGCTAATATTTTTACTACTAATGTCGGAACCCGCAGCAGGGGACAGGGGAATAAATCAATATTGACTTTTCCTGCAAATTTGCAAACTATGCAGGATTCAATGGATTTTGTTGAAGAAGTACTTATCGAAGAATGTGCTTTGGAATCGGCTTTTCAGGGTAATCGTTTTCACGATTTGATGAGAATGTCTCTGCACAACAACAAATATTCTTTATTGGCTGAGGCTATCGCCAAAAAACATAAAAACAATTACGATGCCATATACGCCAAGATGATTGATCCGGCAAACTGGTATCTGCCTTATCCGGATGAAGAATAAATAAAAATCAGATCCTGACCCTTTTGTTTGTCAATTTTAAATTGACATAACAATTTAAAGAATCTCCCGAAAATAAATCGGGAGATCTTTTTTTGGTCTTTTGTTTGCCAATAAGAGAATATTTATGCTTATTGCAGCAAATATTTTAGTAATTTTGTTGCTTTAAATCTATTTTCTCAACTGTTATGAATTCTATAAAAGACTTAACCGATCAGCTGTTCCAGGAAGGTGTGGAAAAAGGCCGGAAAGAAGCTCAACAGCTTATTGATGAGGCAGGAACAAAGAAATCCGAACTAATTGCAGCTGCTCAAAAAGAAGCCGCTCAAATTGTTGATGCTGCCAAAAAGCAGGCTCAGGAATTGGAAAAAAACACCAAGGCAGAGCTGCAATTATTTGCCAACCAATCACTGGAAGCTTTGAAATCGGAGATTGTCAATTTGTTAAGCGATAAAGTCGTCAGGGATGCAGTCAAAAAATCTATTGAGGACAAGGCTTTTATGCAAGAACTGATGTTGCGTTTTGTTAAGCATTGGGCAGAAAACGGAGAACTCGAAATTCAAACAGAAGATGCCAAAGCGCTGACGGCCTTTTTTAAATCAAAAGCCGCCGACTTGATGGACAAAGGATTGAACATTAAACAGGTAAATAATTTGAACACCAATTTTGTTTTGGCGGCCAAAGACGGTTCTTACAAAATACAATTCGGTGAAGAAGAATTTACCAACTATTTCAAAGAATTTTTACGTCCACAGCTGGTGGAAATGTTATTTTAAGCATGAGTCAGTATTATTACATGGTGGCAGGCTTGCCCGACATTTCCATGGATGACAGCAAACTTCAGTTGTCATACACTGCCTTTATGGAGGAATTGTTGAGAGCGTTTCCCGGCAGGGATGCAGATTTGCTGCGCTTGTTCCGTCTGGATTACGACAACAATAACCTGCTGGCCTGGATTAATAATAAGGAAGCCGAATTTCATCCTCTGGGGCTTATAAGTCCCGAAGAGCTCAAGGAGCAGACAGAATTACTGGAATACGACGAAAGAGCTCCCCTGGAAAACATACCGATTTATTTTCTGACTTTCATGCGGGAATGGAAGGCCGAATTATTGGAGGAGGGTAAAGAAAAAAAACGCTTAAGTGAGCTGTATTACAGTTATGTCCTGCAAACACCCAATACATTTGTACAGGAATGGTTTGAGTTTGAATTAAATCTGAACAACATTCTGACGGCTTTAAATTGTCGCCATTATAATATGCCCGTTGCTGAGCATATTATTGGCAACAATTCCGTAGCCGAATCCCTTAAAACATCCACGGTTCGTGATTTTAACGTTTCCGGGCTTTTCTCCGGAATGGATAAGCTGCTCAATTTGGCTGAAGAAGAAAACCTGTTGGAGAGAGAAAAGATGATTGACCGTTTTAAATGGGATTATCTGGACGAACAAACAGTCTTTTATTATTTTTCGGTTGAGGTATTGCTGGCTTTTCTGATCAAGCTAAAAAGCCTGGAACGTTGGATGTTGCTCGATCCTAAAACCGGTGAAGAAATATTCCGCACATTGGTCAGTTCACTCAGATCCAGTGTCAACACGCCGGCAGATGCACAAATTAAGTAAATAAACAAAATAAACCATATGTCAACAAAAGGAATAGTAAAAGGGATAATTTCCAACCTGGTTATAGTGGAGGTGGATGGCCCGGTGAGCCAAAATGAGATTTGTTATATTATTTACAAAGAGGCCAGGCTTATGGCCGAAATTATCAAAGTGGTTGGTCAGCAAGCCTACGTTCAGGTTTTCGAAAGCACCCGCGGACTCAAAGTTGGATTTGAGGTAGAATTCAGTGAGCACATGCTCGAAGTTCAGCTGGGTCCGGGCTTACTTTCCCGCAACCTGGACGGACTGCAAAACGACTTGGACAAAATGAAAGGAGTTTTTTTACGCAGTGGTGAGTATACTTCTCCTTTAAATATTGATCAATCCTGGGAGTTTAAGCCTTTAGCCAAAGTGGGTGATAAAGTGCAGGCCGCCGATTGGTTGGGAGAAACCACTGAAAATCTCCAGCCCCACAAAATTATGGTTCCTTTTGTATTTGAAGGAAGCTACACCATAAAAAGCATAGTTGATAAAGGGACTTATACCCTAAAAGATACCATAGCGGTCTTACTTGACGACAAGGCTAATGAAATAGCTGTTACTATGGTTCAGCATTGGCCGGTCAAAAAAGCACTCAAAGCCTACAAAGAAAAACCCAGGCCTTTTCGTTTGCTGGAAACAGGTGTCCGCATCATTGATATAGCCAATCCCATAGTCGAAGGCGGAACCGGATTTATCCCCGGTCCTTTTGGCACGGGAAAAACCGTGCTGCAGCACGCCATTTCCAAACAGGCCGAAGCCGACATCGTCATTATGGCTGCTTGTGGAGAGCGAGCCAACGAAGTTGTGGAAATTTTTACCGAATTCCCCGAACTCGAAGATCCTCACACCGGTCGCAAGCTGATGGAGAGAACCATCATTGTGGCCAATACTTCCAACATGCCTGTAGCAGCCAGAGAAGCCTCTGTGTACACAGCCATGACTATAGCTGAGTACTATCGTTCCATGGGCCTGAAAGTCTTGCTAATGGCCGATTCCACTTCGCGTTGGGCACAGGCTTTACGTGAGATGTCAAACCGACTCGAGGAATTGCCAGGTCAGGACGCCTTCCCGATGGACCTTTCCGCCATTATTGCCGGTTTTTACAGCCGGGCCGGTTATGTGATTTTGAATAATGGCCAAACAGGCTCCATTACTTTTATCGGAACGGTCTCACCGGCCGGAGGTAACCTCAAGGAACCGGTGACCGAAGGAACAAAAAAAGCTGCCCGCTGTTTCTTCGCTCTGGAACAGGCGCGTGCCGACAGCAAACGTTACCCGGCCATCAATCCCATTGATTCTTATTCCAAGTACATAGAATACCCCGAATTCGAAGACTATATCAAAAAAACGGTTTCAGACCAATGGATTCCCATGGTCAACGAAATGAAAACCTTGCTCCAGCGTGGCAAGGAAGTACAGGAACAAATCAATATTCTGGGCGACGATGGTGTGCCTTTGGATTATCATATTACTTATTGGAAATCGGAAATAGTCGATTTTGTGATTCTGCAACAAGACGCTTTCGATACGATTGATGCTCTTTGCCCCATTGAACGTCAGCAATACATGCTCAGAAAAGTAATGGGGATTACCCGCATGGATTTTGAATTTGATAATTTCAACGAAATCATGGATTATTTCAAGAAAGTGATCAATGTACTTCGTCAGATGAACTATTCTGAATTTGAGTCGGACAAGTTCAAGGAATTCGAAAAACAACTGGAAGAACTATTAAAAGAACGCGTAACTCAATTAAATCAGGCATAATGGCAACAAAAGCATTTCAGAAAATATATACCAAAATTACTCAGATCACCAAGGCTACCTGCAGTCTCAGGGCTGCCAATGTCGGAAACGAAGAATTGGCCACTGTAGACGGCAATTTGGCGCAAGTGGTAAAAATCATAGGTGACGAAGTCACCTTGCAGGTTTTTGGAGGTACCGAAGGTTTGCGTACCAATGCCGAAGTGGTATTTATGGGCAAGGCTCCCAGCCTCAGAGTCGGTGACCAGTTATCCGGGCGTTTTTTCAATGCCTTTGGCGATCCCATAGACGGAGGTCCGGTACCCGAAGGCAAAGAGGTCGAAATCGGAGGCCCTTCGGTTAATCCCGTCAGGCGCAAGCAACCCTCGGAACTGATAGCCACAGGTATCGCCGGTATAGACCTGAACAATACTCTGGTTTCCGGACAAAAGATTCCCTTTTTTGCCGATCCGGATCAACCCTATAACCAGGTAATGGCTAACGTGGCTCTCAGAGCCAAAACCGACAAGATTATTTTGGGAGGGATGGGGCTGACCAACGACGATTATTTGTATTTCAAAAATATTTTCAGCAATGCAGGTGTGCTTGATCACATTATAAGTTTTGTCAACACCACCGAAAATCCTCCGGTGGAACGTTTGCTGATTCCGGATATGGCATTGACGGCGGCTGAATATTTTGCCGTAGAGAAAAACGAAAAGGTACTGGTACTGCTCACAGATATGACGCTTTACGCCGATGCTCTGTCTATAGTCTCCAATCGTATGGACCAGATTCCTTCCAAAGACTCTATGCCCGGCTCTTTGTATTCAGACCTGGCAAAGATTTACGAAAAGGCAGTACAGTTTCCCGACGGAGGCTCCATTACCATTATTGCGGTAACTACCCTGTCAGGGGGTGATATTACGCACGCCATTCCCGATAATACAGGTTACATTACCGAAGGACAGTTGTTCTTGCGCCGGGATACTGATATAGGCAAAGTTATTGTGGATCCTTTCCGCAGTTTGTCCCGACTAAAACAGCTGGTTATAGGCAAAAAGACCCGCGATGACCATCCCCAGCTGATGAATGCAGCTGTCCGGCTCTTTGCCGATGCTGCCAATGCCAAGACCAAACTGGAAAACGGTTTTGACCTGAGCGATTACGACGAACGTTGCCTGGATTTTGCCAAAGAATATTCGGCTCAGATACTTGCCATAGATGTCAATATTGATACCACCGAAATGCTGGATACTACATGGAAAATCCTGGCCAGCCATTTCCGTGTCGAAGAACTCAACATCAAGCAAGACCTGGTTACAAAATACATGCCCAAAGTATCCTAAATTATGGCCATTAAATATCAATACAACAAGACATCCTTGCAGGGACTTGAAAAACAACTCAAGATCCGCGAAAGAGCTCTTCCTACCATAAAAAACAAGGAAAGCGCTCTGCGTCTTGAAGTGAAGAGGGCCAAAACCGAAAGCCGGGAGCTGGAGAAAAAGCTTGAAATGCTCATAGAAAACTACCGTGGCATGCATGCCCTGTGGACTGAATTTAATGCTGAGCTCATCAGGGTAAAAGACGTGGAACTGGACGTACGAAAGATAGCAGGTGTCAGAATACCTGTTTTAAAGGAGGTCCTTTTTGAAATCACTCCTTATAGTATGTTTCATGCTCCTAAATGGTATGCCGGCGGTATAGATTTGCTCAAAAAACTGGCCAAGGCTGGTATAGAACAGGATTTCAGTGTTCGAAAGCTGCAACTGTTGGAATATGCCCGAAAAAAAACCACCCAAAAAGTGAATCTTTTCGAAAAAGTTCAGATTCCTGGCTATCAGGACGCCATACTCAAGATTAAACGTTACATGGAAGACGAGGAAAATTTGTCCAAGTCGTCACAAAAAATAGTAAAAACCAGGCAAAATGCCCAAAAGCAGGAGGAAAGTCTATGATTATTCCTATGAACAAATACAGCTTTTTGGTCTATCATGCCATTTACCGGGATTTTTTAGAAAATCTCCGGGAGATCGGTGTGGTTGATGTGGTCGAAAAGCAGATGGGGCATGTAGAAGAGCACAGCGAGTTGTACGAAAAGCTCGAAGAGCGTAAACGCATCAACGACCTGGCTAAAATTCTTAAATCATATTTGCCCGAAGATGCTGAGCTTGCGCCGGCCGACAAAGTTGCCGAGCCTGAAGAATTGCTCAGGGCTTTGGAAAGTAGATTGGACGAACAGGCTGAACTGGAAACGAAAATGCAGGCATTGGGTCGGGAGATCAACAATCTTTCGGTATGGGGTGATTTTGATCCCCGACGTCTGGAAGAACTGCGGGAAGCCGGTTGCCGTCTGGATTTTTATTTTTGTCCCAGGAGTAGTTTCAAACCAGAATGGGAAGAGCAATACCAGGCCCTGAAAATAGCAGACAGCGGCAATGCCTTGTATTTTATCACGCTGAGTTTTGACGACCAACCACCCGAAATTGATGCTGAACATCTTCGCTGGCCCCAAAAGTCACTCTCGGAACTTCAAGCCGAATTGCTCAGCCTGCAATCGCGCAGTCAGGATCTGAGCCTTCAGCTTAAGACTGAGGCTATGAACTCTTACAACACGCTCATGTATCAGGATAGTCTGCTCAGCGATCAGTTCAACTTTTCCAAAGTCTTGATTGGAACCGAAAAGGCAGCGGGCGACAAAATCAGGATACTGGAAGGCTTTGTCCCCCGAGACAGGGAAAACAGCCTCAAAGACTTGCTCCATCAGGAGGGTATTTTTTACCGGGCCGAGCAAGTGCAAAAGCAAGATAAGATTCCTGTTCTACTCAAAAACAATCGCTTTGCCCGTTTGTACGAACCCATCACAAAAATGTATTCCCTGCCCAATTATTCAGAATTGGATCTCACCCCAATGATGGCGCCCTTCTTTATGTTGTTTTTTGGGCTATGTCTGGGAGATGGAGGCTATGGTTTATTAATCTTGTTGGCTGCCACTTTGATTAAACCCAAGCTAAGCAAAGACAAAAAGTTTTTTGCCACGCTGGGGCAAACCCTGGGCTTATCGACCGTACTGGTAGGAATATTGACCGGATCTTTCTTCGGAGTAGCCCTGGAAGCTGTGGAATGGCAATGGCTCAAGGGTGTGAAGCAGTATTTTCTGACCGAAAACAATTTCGGAGCCATGGTTGGCGGCTATCATCCCCTGATGATTTTGGCTTTGGTGATTGGAGTTGTACAAATTTTGTTTGCTATGTGCATCAGGGTAATAAAGATCAGTGTGCAGCTTGGATTTAAATATGCCTTATCCAATCTGGCCTGGGTCGTATTGCTGGTGACATCAATCGTGGCATTTGGTCTTCCGGCTTTGGGCCTTGCCCTTGTTATGCCGCTTACTTACGCTCTTTATGCAGTTCTGGGGCTTGCTGCCCTGATCATTGTGTTCTACAATTCTCCGGGCAAGAATATCTTTATCAATGTGGGATCGGCCTTGTGGACTACCTACAATATGGCTTCCGGCTTGTTGGGCGACACTCTTTCGTATGTCCGCCTGTTTGCCCTGGGGCTGACCAGCAGCATTCTGGGGGCTGTGTTCAATTCCATGGCTTTTGGTATGACCGAGGCTATGCCCGTCTGGATACGTTGGCTGGCCGTGCTGCTTATACTGTTGGTGGGACATGGATTAAACATGGCTTTGAGCGTTATAGGTGCCTTGGTTCATCCCCTGCGTCTGACTTTTGTGGAATTTTACAAAAATGCAGGTTTCGAGGGAGGCGGCAAAGCTTATAATCCTTTCAGAAAATCGGCACCAACCAATTAAATAGCCAATAAAAGAATTATTTTAAAAAATTGAATACTATCAACTAAATTTAAAACTCAAATTATGGAACCTATTGTATTAGCTTATGTCGGAATTGGAATAATGGTCGGATTGACCTGTGTGGGTAGCGCATATGGTGTAACCATAGCCGGTAACGCCGCTGTCGGAGCCTTAAAAAAGAATCCTGATCAGTCCGGCTCCTACATCGGTTTGTCTGCTTTGCCTTCTACTCAGGGCCTCTACGGTTTTGTGGGCTTTTTCTTTATGAGCCCTTATTTGCTTCCGGGTATGGACTGGTATGCTGCTGCCGCCATTTTTGGTGCCGGGCTGGGACTAGGTATTGCCGGTTTGTTTTCGGCCATACGCCAGGCTCAGGTTTGTGCCAACGGTATTGCTGCCATTGGCTCCGGACACAACGTGTTTGGTATGACCATGGTCTTGGCTGTATTCCCTGAACTCTACGCTATTCTGGCGCTTTTGGTATTGATCCTTATCCGTGGTTTAATTCCGGTCTAAACCGGCTTAAACAGAAGGCAAAAGACATACTATTGAAAGAAAAAATAGTCATTGGCTTATCAGGCGGCGTTGATTCTAGCGTCGCCGCTTTCTTGCTCAAAGAGCAGGGCTATGAGGTTATTGCCGTTTACATGATCAACTGGAAGGACACTACCGGCACGTTGTCGGGGGCCTGTCCTTACGAAGAGGATGTGCTGATTGCCGAACTGGTAGCCCGCAAACTGGACATAGCTTTCCATGTGGTTGATCTGAGTGATACTTATCGTCATCAGGTGGTCGATTATATGTTTGAGGAATATGCCCGGGGCAGGACTCCGAATCCGGATGTACTATGTAACCGGGAAATAAAATTTGATGCTTTCCTGCAAGCCGCTCAAAAGTTTGGAGCCTCAAAGATAGCCACCGGGCATTATTGCCGAAGCGACAGTATAAGCAAGGACGGCGGTCGGGTTTATTATCGCCTGTTGGCCGGCCGCGACAAGAGCAAAGACCAATCCTATTTTTTATGTCAGTTAAGCCAGGAGCAACTCTCTCAGGCTGTTTTTCCCATAGGAGAGCTCAACAAAGGCAGGGTGCGGGAACTGGCCGGGGAACTGGGCCTGGCTTCGGCACAAAAAAGAGACTCCCAGGGCATTTGTTTTGTCGGCAAGGTGGATCTGCCCGTGTTTCTCCAACAAAAACTAAGCAGCAAAAAAGGCCCGATACTGGAAATTCCTTCCGATTTCAAGGCATACAGACGCTCATATCCCGACGATCTGGAAGCAAAAATCAAAAAACAAGCCCGTCCATATCAATATCGTGCTTCCGATGCAGTAGTGCTGGGCGAACATCAGGGTGCCCATTTTTATACCGTAGGGCAGCGCAAAGGTTTACATGTGGGCGGAACCGAAAAACCGCTTTATGTGCTTGCTACCGATGTTGAAAACAACTGTGTTTATGTGGGCAGGGGAGAGGATCATCCGGGTCTGTACCGAAAAGCCCTTAAGATTCAACATCAGGAAGTGCACTGGATCAGGCCCGATATGGCATTGAAACCCGGAGAATCAGCAGGATATTCAGTACGTATACGATATCGTCAGGCTTTGCAGCCGGCCATCTTGTATTGTTTCGACGACGCTTTGTATATTGCTTTCGAAGAAAAACAACGCAGCATAATGGCCGGACAGTTTGCCGTCTGGTACCGGGGCGATGAATTGGTAGGTTCGGGAGTAATATCTTCGTGATTCAAATCAAGACGGAGTCTGATTATGAAAAACAACACTAAAGCTCTCTATATTATTTTTTTAATGCTGGCTTGCCACCTTCCTGTCAAGTCTCAGCTGGAGCTGAATTATTCTCTGGATTTGGGTCAAAGCAATGTTTCGGAGGCTTTGTATGTTTCAACGGCTTTATCGGGCTCGTACAGTTGGGATAACTATACTTTTAATGCCGGCACACAGTTTCTGCTGATTCATCCTGCCCACAGGGTGTTTTCGGCAGCTGAACTGGCTGCAGGCAGGTCCTTTTCAATAGGAGAGCAAACGCTGGCCTTTGAAGCCTTTTGCCAGTATCGAAATTTTTCGAGCTTAATGTATATTACAGACTGGGGTTTGGCCGTCAACATGAGGCTGAAACATTGGCAGTTTGATTTGGGGCAGGATTTCAAGACTTATCGTGTCAGAGAGAAGGCCATTTCGTACGAAGTGGAAGCTAATGTATTACGCGAAAATTTCAATTTAATTTACAACATTGCTTATTTTGTGAACGGTCCGGAGAAGCCCTGGAATATCAGCCTGAGTCTGACCAACAGAGATCATTTTCTGATCAATCAGGAAACCAATCCCATGTTGAATTTGAAGGCCGAGTATCTTGTGGCTCCCGGTATGAGCTTATATCTCGAGAATTGGTATAAATCGGCAGGCTCTCTCAACATCAGTGCCCATTATTTTGGCTATTTTTTAAGAACAGGATTGATATGGACTCCCGCATTTGGAAATTGAGTTTATGCTGTTTAGGCCTCTGTCTGCATGCCTGTCAGCTTTTTGAACCCAGAGGTTTTATAGTTTCCTATGAAACAGCGGATCAACGTTTTGAGCAATCCATGAATTGGAATGATCAACATCCTCTTGCTACACTGACAAGTACCGAAAGCGAATATGACTTGTATGCCATTTCAGATATTCATGTGGGCGGCACTACAAATCTTGACTTGTTTTTGGATCAGGCTTTGCTCCGGCAGCCCATGGCTGTTTTTATGGCCGGTGACCTGACTACGGGTCATACCGAAGATTATCAGCGTTTTTACGCAGCCTTGCCATCACAAGATTCGCTGAACTTGTTTCCTGTACCCGGCAACCATGACCTCTATTTCGAGGGCTGGAAACAGTATCAACAATTGTTTGGCAGCTCGGTTTATAGTTTTAGTATTAAGACTCCGGAGGCCAGTGATTTATATATTTGTTTGGATAACTCGGGCGGCAGCCTGGGGGCAAAACAACTGGAATGGTTAAAGCAATTACTCCTGAACGAACGTTCCCTGTATCGTTATTGTATATTGGTAAACCACAACAATTGGATCAGGTTGCGTAAAATGGTTGCTACCAATCCCTATGTGGAAGAATTGGAAGTTTTATTGGATTTATGCCTCAGACACCAGGTGGATATGGTCATTAGCGGACACGATCACCAAAGGCATACTGCCGTGTTCGGAAACATCCGCTTTCTGACTTTGGACGCCTTAAGCGACTCTCATCCTTCACCCTCGTATCTGGTTCTAAATGTCAGTCCCGATTCGATTGCTTATAGTTTTAGAGATTTATAGACTGGGAGGCTCCAGCATCAATACAATTGACTTGCAGCCCGGAAAATCTTCGCGAATAAGTTTGTTCAAGCGTTCGATGTCGCAATTTTCGGTACTTCTTGTCCCACAATCCCAAAGTTCAATCAGAGGATATTTGTCTATAATATTTTTGAATAATTCCTCTTTGCCCGGAACTTTTTTAAGGCTCGCGTATTCTTTGTAGGTATATTTCAAAAAAGCCACATTGGGGGCGATGCCTCTGTTGTCTAGCAGATAACCCTGCTCCAAAGCGACAGGAATGGCTGTTTTACCCTCCGGCCCCAGATCTGAAGGGGCAGGGTAGCTGATAATAGCTGTTTTTTGCTTGTTGAGCAAAACGGGAACATTGCTGGCATAGTCTGCCCGGGTTTTGTATACCAGACAAGGAGGCAGGGCTGCCATACCGCTTTCTGTTGCCGTATTTTCTATTGTAAGTATTTCGGGTTGATTGACGCGTCGGCTTGATTTGCAACCGGTTAAGCTGAGCGCAAGCAGCAGGCAGCTGCTGAACAGAAGCTGTAGTTTAATCGTGGATCTCATAATTTGATAAATCTTAATATGGTGATTTTGGTTCCGGAATAGACTTTTAGCAGGTAGAGGCCCGCAGGTAAATATTCTACGGAAATATCAGCAGTATTGAACAGGCCTAAGGAACTACCGTTCAAATTCATGATCTCGGCCCGGATGTTTGGCCCGGCATTGAGCAAGAGTAAACGATTTCTTACCGGATTGGATGCCAATTTTAATTCTTCTTCGATGGCAGACTTAGGGATGTGGGTGGCAGCTTCCAGCTGAAAGTCTGTTACAGATGCTGTATCCGGTTGCATCAAGGTCCAGGCCTCCTGATAATAATATAAAGCAAGACGATAGTTTCCGGCTTCCAGATTAATGTTACCCTCGAGCTCCAGACTTTTGGTTTCGTCCCGGTCAATAAACAGCTCTTTAGCATTCAGGCTGCCTACTGAATAATTATTGTCGGGAGCAAAGAAAAAGGCGTTGACTATTTCGTCAAAATAGCCAGCTTTATTCGTGATTTCCAAATGGAGTTTTTGTTCGGCTTCGGCGTACAAGACGCTATTTTCAAAAACAGGCTTCTTATTTAGGATTAATTCTGCCGGGGCAGGTTCTGCCATAATGGTAATTTGCAGGGTATCAACTTCAGGCTGGGGCATCAAGCTGTATTCTTCTGTTATTTGATCGTTGCTGATGTTGTAAATGGCCATAACTTTATAATTGCCGGGCTCCAGTTCAATGAGTCCTTTGAGCTGAATACTGTACATGCTTCCTTCCGGAATCAGACACAGGGCCTTGTCCAGGTATTGGTAGTTATCCTGATTGCCCGGATCATAAATATATAAACTCACATAGGAATAGAATTCCTGACCTGTGTTTTGCAGGCTTAAGTTAAATCGCCCCTTACGATTCTGGTAAATAGTTGATTCTGTAGTTATTGCTGCGTTCAGTCTAAGTAGGGCTGAGATATCAGGAATACTGAAGGTGGCTGAATTGTCGGTGATAGTCGCGTTAATATAATTATTCAATTTTGAACTGCCGGCGACTTCTTGCCAGCTTGAGCTGGTTTGGCTCTTATGTACCACAACAAGTTGATAATTGCCTTCTTCCAGTCCGGATAAAGACAAATCCTGAAAAGTATAATTTTCGTATCCCCAATAAGTGATCAGGTTTGTTAAGTCAAGATTGCCTAAAGTTTTTAGCAAAATCTCATTCTGATAAACGCCAATGGCGACTTTGCCGCTGAAAGTACTCAGGCCGTCGTTGATGAATCCAAAACTCAGATCGAATTTGTTAATGCTGATATTTTTCAAGTTTATGCTCTCAGTATTCAGCCCGTTTTTGTACATATTGAGCTGATAATTTATGTTGCTTGTGTTGTCTGGTTTTTGAATCCCGGCCAACATCATTTGTCCGTAGGAATAGCCCAGGGCAGAGTAGCCGGCTCCCTGGTAGTTTGGATCCAGTGTGCTCAACGAAAAATAGCCGTTACCGTAGCCTCCCCAGCCCCAGTTGATATGATAAAAGTCATCGTTGTCGTAACCATCGCAAACAAAAGCATGACCACTACCGTCAATGCCTCCGCCACGATATAGTACCGGCCTGCCGGCATCCAGTTCCGAACGTATCAAGCCTGACCATTCGGCAAAATTGTAGAAATCTCTGGTGTACATCTGTAAATCAGAATCGTATCCGAAGTATTTGCTAAGGGCTGCTCCGGCATCGGAAAGATAGGCCCAACTGCCTCCCTGAGACGCTACGTTATATTCCATGTTTACAGCTACTCCGCAGTGATACATCAGGAGGGCAACCGCCTGTTTTTGTTCTTCAGTGCTCTCCGGATTATAAGTATCCAGCATATTCTGCCAGGCGTATTGTGTTTGACCAAAGTCTGCCGATAAATAGAAATTTTCAGCGTTAATATCAAGATTATAACTGTTGGAACCTGTTCCGCTTAGCGGCCATTGATGGTAATACATAATTTGAGCCATGGCTGTGGCCAGACAGCCGGTAGCTGTATGTTCTGAATATACTTCACTGTAAGGGCATTGCAAATTATAAGGATAGAGCTGATCCCATTTGGTATTACCGAGCAATGCTTCTACAGAACTGGCAGAGCTTGAGAAGTCTGTTGGCGAAAAGCCCTCTTCCGCTATACTAAGATTATGATTCATCAGATATTGAAATTCTGATTCATAAAAATCCAGCCAGGCTTGCAGGTTATCAGGAATTTGCTCAGAGGGAAAAGCTCCGGCGTCAGCGTATGCCAGCACCGGCTTTAATCTGTCGTCGGCAGCGGCCAGTATGAAACCACGGTTTTCTCCTAGATTGAAAATATAAAAAGCTCCGCTTGCTTCTTTACTAGTGAAAGAATTTGATTTGTCCAATACAACAGGCCTCAATTCCGGAGCAGTTCTCAATAAGTCTTGATGTCTGTTCATGAAAAAGAACCGGGCGTTCTCCCTGGCTTGTTCCTGACTGATGAATGCAGCAAACAAGGCTGACGAGCAGAAAGCCATCAGCAGAATACAACAGTATAATCGAAGGGAATTCATGAATCAAATCTTAGATAAAAAGCGTTTATAATTCACAAAGATAAACATGAAATTCATTTATTCAGTTAAAAATAAATATCTTCGAAAAATTTTCAAACATGAATTCCTGGGCTAAGCTATCCATTTTGTTGTTTTTAATAACAGCAAATCTTTGCTACGGGCAAAACAAAAGTGTTGCCAGAGTCCCCTTTAGTATGCTGGGTAGTTATATTCTCGTGAAAGCCGGAATTAATGAGTCGTCCGAACTTAATTTTATTCTGGATACGGGAATTCGGAGTACTATCATTACTGAGCTTCAGGCCGGCGATAGTTTATCGCTGGTATTTAACGATGAACGTTTTGTGCAGGGGCTGGGTGGTAATAATCCTATTTATGCTTTTGTCAGCGAAAAAAATACTATTCATTTAGGTAATAAACTGGCATTCGAAAACAAAACGGTGGCTTTGCTGCAGGAGGATGTGCTGGAGCTTAGCCGGCAAATAGGCAGTCCTGTTAACGGCTTACTTGGTTCCGATTTGTTCGAAGATCATATAGTACAAATTGATTTTACGGCCCAGAGACTTACTTTTTACGAAAGAGAAAGTTTTAAGTTGCCAGGAAGATACCATAGCCTGCCTTTGATAGTGGAACAGCAAAAACTTTATGTCCCTCTCTCAGTCAAAGACACAGAGAACAAGGAACACCAGTACAAGATGCTTCTGGATACAGGTGCCGGTCTTTTTGCCTGGTTCCGCACAATGGGTTCGGAAGTTTTGCCAATACCTGAAAAAAAAATCTATGGCCGCATTGGAGAAGGCATCAGCGGTGAAATAACAGGTTATCTCGCCAGAATTCCCGCTGCATGTATGGGCGATTTTTGCTTAAAAAATCCGGTAGTTGTTTTTCCCGATTCTGCCTGTATTTCCGATTTAGTTATCAATACCGGCCGTGATGGAACTATTGGCAATCAATTGTTAAGCCGCTTCAATTTATTTATAGATATCGCTGGTCGACAGTTACATTTGCGCCCCAACAGTTATTTTAACAAGAAATTTTCGTACAATGTTGCCGGGCTGGAGGTGATTCAAAGTATTGTTGGCCTGCCCAGGTACGAAGTGCTTGATGTTTGGGCCAATTCTCCTGCAGCATTGGCCGGGGTTCTTCCAGGGGACATTATCCACGAAGTAGATGGGCACAGTGCTTTTACTATGAGCATGTCCGAATTGAGAGGATATTTTGAACAAAGTCGAAAAAAGAACCTGCGAATTATTTTGGAACGCGAGGGCAATATGCTTAAGTTAAACCTGAATTTAAAAGCGAAAATATGAAATTCGTTCTTTTGTTTCATTCAGATAAAAAATTG
>LSQX01229058.1_pt2 | contig 24104 bp, 17 predicted proteins | sample 654561 | NCBI WGS metagenome assembly LSQX01 (sample SAMN04489861, study PRJNA283612) | anaerobic digester metagenome | isolation source: 4 biogas reactors fed with cattle manure at either 37C or 55C with and... | place: Denmark: Kongens Lyngby | collected 2014
TGTCAGATACCGTCGGGTTTATCCGCAAGCTCCCACACCACCTGGTTGAGGCGTTTAAGGCAACCCTGGAGGAAGCCGTTCTGGCTGATCTGTTGTTAATCGTCGCTGATGCGTCCGACCCATTCGCTCCCGATCATATCCGGGTCGTGGATGAAATCCTGAACGACCTGGGTGCATCCGGCAAGCCATCCATCGTTGTGTGGAACAAATGGGATAAGGTTGCTGAGGATTTCCGCACACCCTTTTTCAGGGATGCCAGGGAAGAAATGAATGTTTCAGCCTTAACCGGTATGGGGCTTGATGAATTAAAGGCAGCCATCAAGCAAAGGCTCGAAACCAAGACGGAAGATGTAAAGCTAAGCATACCCTTTTCCGAAGGATGGGTGCTGCCGTATTTATATGAAAATGGCTCGGTGAAGGTTGTAGCCTACAGCGAAAATAACGCTATGGTGGAAGTGGAAATTGATAGAAAATGCATGAACCGTATCCGTCCATTCATTATTCAGTCTTATTCGATAGAGCGTGCTGTTCTCAAAGACGGCAGCGTAAATGAGATATACGGATATGATCCGTCCTGCAAACTATAATCGCATTCGAAAAATTTTATAAATGGCCGATGCATATGGCTTACCGGCTTTTTTCATGCCCTGTGCGACAAGGAGTACTCTTTACAAATCTTTCACAAATCGATAAGATAGATGTACAATATGTTGAAACAATTCGACATAAAACATACAATATATTGTAAAATGGGGGTAAAAGAGCATGAAGCTTTCAGAAAACGCAGTGAAAGTACTAGAGAGAAGATATTTAGCCAAAGATGAAAATGGCAACTTAATTGAGAATCCCGAGCTGATGTTCAGAAGAGTAGCAAAAACCGTAGCAATGGCAGATAAGGACTATGTTGGTGAAGATGAGCTGAAGGCTATCGAAGAACGGTTTTATAATCTGATGACTCAGCTTTATTTTTTGCCCAATTCACCAACCCTGATGAACGCCGGAAGGCCTCTCGGCCAGTTAAGCGCATGCTTTGTACTCCCCATCGAAGACAGCATGGAGGGCATATTCGACAGCGTAAAGAACGCGGCATTAATACATAAAAGCGGTGGTGGCACAGGGTTCAGTTTTTCAAGACTGCGCGCGAAAGGGTCTTCGGTCAATTCCACCGGGGGTGTTGCCAGTGGCCCGGTTAGCTTCATGAAGGTGTTTAATTCCGCAACCGAAGCCGTGAAACAGGGCGGTACACGCAGAGGCGCCAACATGGGCATCTTGCGTATTGATCACCCGGATATCCTGGAGTTTATCACCTGCAAGCAGAACAATGCCGAGATCACCAATTTCAATATCAGCGTCGGTATCACCGAAACCTTTATGGAAGCCGTGGAGCTGGGCAAGGATTATGATCTGATCGAGCCCAAAACAAAGCAAAAGGTCGGCAGCCTGAACGCCCGTGAGGTTTTCAACATGATGGTTGAGATGGCCTGGAAAAACGGCGAACCCGGCATCATTTTCCTGGACAGGCTGAACCGCGACAACGCCACCCCCGAGCTGGGCGAGATTGAAAGCACTAATCCGTGCTTCCATCCGGATACACTTATTTCGACAGAAGAAGGGCTTGTGCCGATCAAAGAATTGTATGACAGGTACAAGGATGAAACATTCAATATTTATGTGGATAAAAGAGTTCAGGGCGAGAAGCTGGAACTGAATGGCCGAACCTACTATAAGAATGGTGTGGAATTAAAGCCTGCCAGGGTGTTTATCACCGGCACAAAGCAAACCTATAAGGTCACTTTAAAAAACGGCCAGGAACTGAAGGTCACCGGAGATCACAGAATCCTGACCACCGATGGCTGGAAGGAAGCAAAAACGCTTACCAGTAATGACATGGTATTTGTTCAGTCCGGAGCGGGAACCTTTGCAAAGCAAGATTCCATCGGTACCGATATGGGTCTTTTCCTTGGCTGGGCCACCGGTGACGGCTGGTTTACCGCAGCACAGGATGTTGTAGGCCTAACCTTTGCCGAAAATGAATACGATATTTGTGAAACCCTGAACATCATCGCCCAGGAGAATGGCGGGGGAAACCGGAAGGCTTTTCAGCGTGAAAACAAAACCTGGAACCTGATGTTCAAACGGAAGGACTTTATTGAAAAGGTTTCATCCATTGGTTTAATGCCAGTCAAGGCACCGGATAAGAGGGTTCCACAGGGAATCTTTACCGCAACCCGGGAAACCGTTATCGCTTATCTGAATGGTCTTTTCAGTGCTGACGGGACAGTGAATGTTATAGATGAAAACCACAGGGATTTACGGCTTTCTTCCGCTTCTGAAGACCTTTTGAAGGACGTTCAGCTACTGCTGCTCCAGCTTGGTATTTACAGCAATATCTATAAAAGGGATAAAGCGAATCAACATAGCTTTACTTATACTACAAAAAGCGGCGAGGAAAGAACCAATGTTGGCGGAACCTATTTTGAACTAATCATCACCGGCGATGATATGGTTACCTTTGCCCAAACCATTGGAACACTGGTAAATACAGCAAAAGACATGAAACTGAAAAAGGCGGCCAGGACTTCAAGGAAGAAAACGAAATTCATGTCTTCAGTGATATCCGTCATTGAAGATGAAATAACACAGGTTTATGATATCAATGAAGGTGATACCCATTCCCTGATAGCACAGGGATGTGTTGTCCATAATTGTGGTGAGCAGCCTTTGCTGCCGTACGAAGCCTGTAACCTCGGATCGATTAATTTGAGCTTGATGCTAAAAGAAACAGATAACGGGCTGGAAGTGGATTACGACAAGTTAAAGGAAACTGTTCATGAAGCAGTGCATTTTCTCGACAACGTGATCGATGTGAATAAATACCCGCTGCCCCAAATCGACCAGATGACAAGGGGAACCCGCAAGATAGGGCTTGGCGTGATGGGCTGGGCGGACATGCTGTTACAGCTGGGAATTGCGTATAATTCCGAAGAGGCAAATGCACTTGCTGAAAAGGTGATGGGCTTTATCGGTGAACAAGCCCGTGCGAAATCCATTGAAATCGCCAAGGTAAAAGGCGTATTCCCGTTATATGACAAGAGCATTTTCAAAAAGGAAAAGATAAAAATTCGTAACGCGACCACCACCACCATTGCGCCAACTGGAACCCTCAGTATTATCGCCGGAGTATCCAGCGGTGTGGAGCCGTTATTCGCCATCTCTTTCATTAAGAACGTGATGGACAATGACGAGCTGGTGGAAACCAACCCAATCTTCAAGGCAGTGGCAGAGCAAAGAGGTTTTTACTCTGATGAACTGATGAAGGTGATTGCTAAAAAGGGAGGGCTTCATGGTGTGGACGATGTTCCGGAGGATGTTCGGGAAATCTTCGTCACAGCCCATGACATCACGCCGGAATGGCATGTCAGAATGCAGGCTTCCTTCCAGAAGCATACCGATAATGCCGTATCAAAAACGGTGAACCTGAGAAATGAAGCCACCACTGATGATGTCCGTGAAGTTTTTATTAACGCCTACAAAACTGGCTGTAAGGGTGTAACCATCTACCGCGACGGCTCCAGGGACATGCAAGTTTTGAACATTGGAAAGGTGAACGGCAAGGAAGAGGCCGCACCAAAGCCGGAAGAAAAGCTGACCGGCAAATTCAAAATCATTCCCAGGCCGCGCCCGGATATCACAAACGGTTTCACCGAAAAGGTCAGAACCGGCTGCGGAAACCTGTACATAACCGTCAACTACGATGAAAACGGGATCTGCGAGGTATTTACAAACACCGGCAGGGCGGGAGGATGCCCGTCACAGTCCGAAGCTACCAGCCGTTTAGTATCTATTGCGCTGCGCTCGGGTATGGATGCTGAATCAATCATCGAGCAACTGAAGGGAATCCGTTGCCCATCCACCATCCGCCAGCGTGACATGACGGTTCTTTCATGCCCGGATGCCATTGGCCGGATGATTCAAAAGGTCATGGTGCACCAGAACGGTAATGGAAATGCGAAGAACAAGCTTGAAGCCAGTACCGAGCCGATTCGAGGTGCCCTTCAACGCCCCACAGCCCGGCAGGTAGGAGCGGTTGACCAGCTGACCGGCGGCGTGGAACCAAAGCGTAATCATCACGATGAAGGCACATGCCCGGACTGCGGAGCATCACTGGAGCACGAAGGCGGCTGCAAGATGTGCAGAAGCTGCGGATACTCGAAGTGCGGGTGAGATTGTGTCAAGCTATCAAGAACTGCTGATTCCCAAAGTATGGGTAATTCTTCGGGGTTCCCATAGAATTTAGTAACAATTTTATATGATACCGAAGGGGAAAAGACAAAATCAGACTGTCTTTTCCCCTTTTTTACGTTAAGGAACAAAAATTCACGACGTAGTTACTCTTATTGTAAAAAGTATACAAAAGATGTATAATTACAATAACTGGCTCCTCTAAGGTCGGTGGTTGAGAGTGAAAACTTCAAACGGATAAAATGTTAAAAGTCGGAGATGTATAGCATGATAAATGTCGATTTACTTTTAATAAATCCACCTTTTCATACAAGAAACGGTAGTGGGAGTTTTTTCCCTCTTGGGTTAGGGTATATTATATCTTCTGTCATTGATCACGGGTATACTTGGAATGTAGTTGATTGTACAAAAATGATTCACAGTTTTTATGAGACTGAGCTTCTTAATTTTGAAGAAGAGTTTTTTAGCGAATTAAAAAAGTACTCTCCTGTAATAATTGGCATTGGACCATGTATAACTTCACAACTACGGGCATTAAAAGTTATATCGAATTGTTGTAGAAAAGCCTTTCCGACTATTCCGACAATTGCTGGGGGACCACTTACCTTAATAGAAGGACAAGAGTGGTTATTCTACGACAATTTGGGTTTTGATTACATTATAAGAGGTGATGGAGAATTTGCAATACCCGATGCCATTAAAGCAATTAAAGAGACAGGTGAAATTGAAAATAGTGCTATGTTGTCTAAACGTGGTTGTAACATTTTAAATGAGATCGATGACATAGATACCTTATTGTTTCCATATAGAGGGTTACATAACGGAGATGTTTTTTCAACAAGACGTTCTACAGTCAATACTCTACAAAATCAAGCAGCTATGATAACTTCACGTGGATGCCCTTATTCGTGTAATTATTGTGTATCTGGAAATAGGATGGCAAAAAAGAAGGTACGTAAAAGAAGTGCCAATAACATAATTCTTGAAATGGAAGATTTAAACAATAAATGTGGTATTAACGATGTAATTTTCTATGATGATTGCTTTTTTAGCAATACTAAAACTGCAGCAGCTGATATTAAATTGTTCTGTGATACTTTACTCGAGAAAGAGCTACATAGGTGAAAGTCTACAGGAACCTGAACTGGAACCTTCAAAACCGGTTATTTCTGAAAAGCTTTCAAAGTTTGATTTTCCGGAGATTACAGAGTTGTTTCCTTACCATGAAAATGTTTATAAAGACGATGCCAGGATCCTCTTCATTGGACAGGATGGTGAAATATATCAAAAAAATCTGCATGAGGATATCCCTGAATTGATTGCAGATGAAAAGCTTGTTCGATCTCATAAATACGATCAAGAGCATGCCATTTTGCTATTCACGAACGGGAATTTGTATAATTATAACCTGTATAGCCAGGAAAAAACCCTTATAGAAAGCAACATCCGAGATTTCAGGTTTTATGGAAGTACGCTCATGTACTACATCAAAGATGCAAATAGTACCGATGGCACCAAAGTTGTTGATTTAAGCGATGATGATGAAGAAATATCAGACAATATGGAGCAATCGTCGGATAAGGTGTATGAAAAGATTTACAATAAGGCAAAAAGCTTCACGGATAAACTGGAAGGCATTGAATGTCCGGATTTGGTTTGTAAGTATGATGGGTGGTATTACTTCAGCGTAAACCCTTATCCACGGGGAGGCAGCGGCGAAATATACGGCTGGTCGGCATCCGGAACTTACTTTGGGGTTAACCACGATGGAACAAAGATTAAAAAATTTGATGACTTCAGGGCTGAATACATCGGTAAGGAAGATGATTGGCTCTATTATGTAGACCTAACTACAGCAGAACAGTACGATTATCCCGGGAGGGGAAAGATATACAGGATGAGGCCCGATGGGACAAACAGGACAGAGCTTACATCAGACATCATATATGGTGGATATCACTGGCATCAGGATTATTTTATCTACAGAGTTGAAGATATAGGAATGGTTCGGTTGAAAAAGGATGGAAGTGAGCGAAAAGTCATATGCCGTTTTGAACTGAATTATCTTAACTTTTTTGGCGATTGGATAATAGGAGATTTACTGTCTCCACCTTATGACAAAAAATGTCTTTTGAAGGTCGATGGAAGCCATATGAGTAAAATCCCCGACGATTTGGATGAAGAGAATGTATTGAACTGGAATGATGAAAGTTTTTTCTTCCTTACAGATGATAAACGGCTTCTCATTTACAACAAACAATAAAGAGCAGCATAACACTGCTTTGGAGTGATAACCCTGCCAGACATTTCGGTGAAGTGAACCAGCAATAGATGCTTTTCTGGGTTGCCCATTGACAACACCAGATTATTGCGACAGTATAAAGATACTACTGTGGCAGTGAAATTGTTTTACAACAAGGATAACCTTGAAATGTAGTCACCATGCTGCTTTTACGAAACAAATAGGGGGGATTATGATGAGTAATTACAAGAAGTTCTATTTATCTTCCGTATTGGGAATCACCTTGATTTCGTTTTACCCAATTTATATGCTTATCAAAGTAATCGCAGATTACACTGCAACAGGTTCCGTCGATATTATGAATTATCCGAAGTACATTATTCCTTACACGCCCATCTCCATCGCATTGATATTTTCGGTTTGCTTCATGCCTGCGGCTATTTCGCTTTTTAAAAGATTCGATTTACCGGTGATTTCGGCCTTAGGGATCATACTGTTTTTTATTGCTGAGTTTGCACTTGAAAATATGGTTGTCATAGACGGCACGAACCTCATTACAAAAGTCGAGAACTGGCAAATGTTTTCCTGTGTAGCCACCCCGCAAATGCAATTAACTGCCGGTGATATTTTGGTTGGAAACTATAATCCTGCACTTAAAACTCATTTTTACATCATCTCGATCATCATCATTTTAGCTGTAGTCAATGTGATCCATGGGTTTTCCAGGATGATAAAAACGAATAATTTTTCCAGGAAAAGCCCATTCGTTGCACAGACCATATCCGTAACTGTTTTTATTGGGTTATGTATCTTCGCCTGCTTTACTGCTTTTTACAGGACGGGATCGATTTTGGTATCTCCTGTCTCTGCTGCTCTGATGTGCTTGTTCTTTATTACAATGGGGGTGACATCAGGAACGTACATAGGCTCATTCTTTTACAATAGGGGTAAGCTTTTGTCTGTTACCCTCCCCGCGGCCGTTTCACTTGTAATGACCCTTGTCATGTATGTCGGCGAGCTTATTTTACTAAACGGGAACCTGTATCAGTTTGGAACCGGATCTTTGTTCAGGCCCGTTGCTTATATACCTTTCACAATAATTGATATCGCTGTAATGTTTTTATCAGGGGTTATTACATATGTGATAATGAAAAAACTGAACAATAAAAACACATACCTCTGAAGCTTCATTCTGCAGGCTGTGCCTTCTGAACGCTGGATAGTAATAGATCATGATTTACCCCGCGAGTGTTTGGGAAGCTATTTGGGACAGGGAGTATTGAAATGCCCTGTCCCAAATTAAGAAAACCATTCAGAATCACAAAATGAAGGATTCCAGCTCTAAAACCGCATGATACGTGGATAAACCGACTCCCGAACAAGCTCCTGTCTTAACCATTTACCTGGATATTACCGCTGACGGAACTCAGGGTCAAGTCACTTCCCTGGTTTCCATAAGTATAGATTCCGGTTTTCAGGTTTCTCTGGTGCAAATCGTTGTATTGAATGGACAGGTGTCCGGATACGGTCCTGGACTTAAGCAAATAGCCGTTCACAAAGTTATTCAGGTGAACGTGAATACTGCCGCTGGTAGAGGAGGACTCTAATGTTACGTCCCCGGTTAATGACGCTTTTACATTTCCACTTTTTGAGCTTGCCCGGCATTTTCTGACATTCACATCAAAATTCACATCTCCGCTGGTGCTCTTCACGCTTAAGCTATCACCGGCCATGTTTGAAAGCTTAATGTCACCGCTGATGGTGCCCACATCTGCATTGTTCATGGTAGAATTGTTGATCTCTATATCTCCGCTGGTGCTTTTAAGCTTACATTCAGCCGCTTTTAAATGGTTAATGTCAAGAGAACCGCTGAGTGAACTGTAGTCAATGATGTCGGCTTTTGTGTGATCCGTGTCTACATCACCACTTGTGCTTTTAAGCGTGAGATCTCTGGCCGTGATGTTTTTTGCTTCAATGTCTCCACTGATTGTGGATGCCTGGATGACAGCCGCATTAGAATCTTCCGCTTTGATGTCACCGCTGGCGCTTCTGATTTTTAGCTCATCCGCATCAATGTGCTTCAATGAGATATCTCCGCTAGCTGTTTCCGCAAAAAAGCGCTCGGGTTTTACATTTTCACCGTCGATGTCTCCGCTGGCTGTTTTGATATCAACTACTCCCATACCTTCAGGAATTTCCAAATAAATAATCATATCGTATGCTTTGAAGTTAAACAAAAACACCGCGTTATTCACGATACGGACCCCTGCGTAAATCGTATTTCCTTCCATGAAGCTATAGAAATTATACTTCTGCCTTTGCCGTTCGCTTCCATTGTTTTCATACCGGATATTGATTTGGCCGTTGTTGGATTCTCTAACCCGAATATCTGCGCACAGACCATCCACAACAAGGTTTATTCTTTGATTGTCGGGCTCAGCGTTATCATAGCTTTTAGTAACATTATCCTGGAAGCTTTCGAAGTTCATGTGATTTTCATCGAAAGAACCGGGATGCCTTCCGACATAGCTCTCCGTAAAATCATTCAGGCGGGAAGCGGCGCGCTCAAAGCCGTCTTTCACCTTGTTGCCAAGCTCGGTTACATCCACCTTGCTGATAGCCTCACTGGTGGCTTGTAAAGCATGATTGATTGCGTTACTGGTAGAGTCCAGAACACGGTTAATGGTTTTGGTGATTTTATCTGTATCGGGCCCGTAATACCACTTTTCCTGCCCTTCCTTTGATGACTGCTCTTGCTGGCCGGTGGATTTTTCCTCTGTATGCGGCTGAGATTTCTGGCTGTCGGTTTGATATACCTCATTGATTTCCTTCACCAGATCCTCGATGGAGCCCAATTCTTCACAGATTTGTTCTTCGCTTTTCCCATTCTCCAGGCCGACCTGAAAATGCTCCTCATAATCGGCGACGATCTCTTCCATTATCTGAATGTCAACATTTCTTAATGCGTCCTTCAGTGCGTTTAAATATTCAATCTTGTTCATATGCATCCTCCAAACTCTAATCGATTATTTCCTGAACGGTTTTAACAAACTCCAACCATTCGCTTTTCAATTCTTTTTGATAGTTTCTTCCTTTTTCGGTTAACTGATAATATTTACGGGCAGGCCCTTCCCCTGATTCCACCAGATAAGTTTCAACATAGGCCTCATCCTTCAGGCGCTTTAAGATCAAATACAATGTTCCTGTGGCTATGACCATCTTTTGTGAGATCGCGTCGGTCAATTCATATCCGTAACGATCTTTTCCCACCAGCTTTGAAAGGACACATAATTCCAGCGCTCCTTTTTTAAATTGTGCGTTCATATACCCGTCGTCAACTCCTTTCGCAGATATAAATGAAAATTTTGTGCTTATTGCGTCATTGTAAACAATTGCTTCTGCTGCCATATAAAGATGCCCAACCATCTTACTATCATGTATTGTATCACTAACTATTCTATATTGCAATATAGTATTTAATAAAATACTGCAGAAATGAAAAAGACTCGATATTTTAGTTAAATTAATTCATAACATGGTATCAAGATAAAAAGTTCGTCATACATCAAGCTGGATTTACAAAACATATCAAAGTTTTCTATCATTCACCGCTGCAACAGAACACGAGTGAGGAAATTATTTCCTTGCCCGGCATTATGCTTTCGCTAGCGTTTCAGGTGGTCTTTCCGATAAAACGAAAAAAGCCATTTGAAAATTAAAGAAGTATAAAGCGTGACAAAAGGCGTGTATTCTGGTGCCCTTCTCCATTGTTTAAACTTTAAAAAGTTTATAAATTCCGGAACCGTATGAAACAACAGGATGTGACAACTATTCATGGTAAGATTAGTTTCTAAATGGTGTTTTATATAAAGCTGTAGAGAGGGTTTTGTCAGTGTCTATTTTAATTGCGGGAAACGATTATAGAGTAGCAAAATCACTTGCTAAAAAACTCAGCACTGAAGAAAAAGTGGTTGTAGTGACAAAAGATATCAAGCTACAATCTCCTGATCACAAAATTTTAACCTTGAAATTATCACCTGACAGCACCATGTTCGAAAAGTTATTTAAGAATTATCAGTTCAGGGCAGTTTTATTCCTGAGCTCCCGGCATTTGCGAAATGAAGCAGTACACAGTGGAGAGCTGGACGAGCTGAACAGGGTTCTTAAATTGGCATCACAGGAAAAGGTAGAACAGGTTGTCTGTATTTCATCCACATTAGCCTGTGCAGAAGATTTTCAAGTGAATGAAGAAACTCACCCGCAGCCTTCCAGAGTTACTGGGATGCTGCTGAAGATGGGCGAACAGTTATGTCAATATTATAAGAAAAGCATGAAGCTAAACGTTACCGTCCTCCATGTACCCTATTTATACGGAGAACAGGGCAGTGATCTCCTAACACAAGATTTTCTAAAGAGGTGTTCAAAAAAGGAAACGCTTTATCTTCCAGGCAGGTTCAATGATGAATGTGATTTTTTAAATGAAAATGACCTGGCAGAATTTATACTGAGGCTTCTCAATTCACCACAGCCGTCTGAGCCCTGTGAATGTATTGATTTGGGCAGAAGCACCGCAATAACCTTCGGCATGATTGCCAATCAGTTGTCTGATATCTTTCCGGAATCCAAGTTAAAATTCTCCTCGGAAAAGGGTCTATTCCCGATGCCTGTAAAAGTGGAATCGGCACGCAAATATTACGGTTGGGCAGCCATGGACTACCTCATGGACAGTTTTTCTGAGAGAATGAACAATTATGTCTGTTATACACCACACAAGAAAAGTGTTATCGACCGTTTCCCGATTCTTGCCAGGATTAATGGCACGCTGGTGAAATGGATGGAGTTGATTGCTGGTTTGTTTCTCATGGAATATTTAAACAGAGCCACGCACACCTACGCGCAATTCCAATTTATTGACTTCAGGCTTCTATATGTTGTTTTAATGGGGTGCATACACGGCCTTCAAACCGGTATACATGCAGCTTTGCTCTCCTGTGTGTCCTATACGGTTGGGGTTTTGCGCACAGGCATGAACTGGGAAACGCTTTTTTACAATATTGACAACTGGCTTCCCCTGGTTTCCTATTTTATTGCAGGTTCGGTCACAGGATATAGCAGGAATAAGCATTTAAGCCGCGAGCAGTTCATAAAAAACCAATATCAAACCCTTGAGGACAGATATTCCCTTTTAACCAAAATGAATGAACATACCAACAGTAATGAGGAACAATTGAAGCAGCAGCTGATTGGATACCGGAACAGCTATGGTCGCCTTTATGACGCAATATGCAATTTGGAAGCGGAGCATCCTGAAGAAGTGCTCATGAAAGCTGTTCCGGTTCTGGAAAACATGTTAAATTCCAGGAGCATCGCTATTTATCAACTGGATAAAGGAATAAACATCGCAAGACTTGCTGTCAGCTCGGAAGGCTATGGCAACCGTCTTCAGAACACAATGAGGCTGTTTGAGTACCCGCATATCCGTAAATCATTAGCGGCAAGGGAAGTCTGGTGCAACAAAGCGCTTCATTCAAATGAACCGGGATATTGCGCGCCGTTAAGTGAAAAAGGCGAAATTAAAGCAATGGTTGTGATTTGGAACACTGTTTACGAGCAGATGACAGCCTCATATTTCAATCTGCTTAAGGTGATGTGCGGAGTGGTTGAGTTATCATTTGCAAGAACAATTCATCTACAGGCTATCCAGGGGAGAAATGCATTCGTGCCGGGCACGCAAATTCTGAAAAATGATGAGTTTACTAAGCTTTTGAAGATAAAAGATACTATGGAAGCACAAAAAATTGCAAGATATATATTGCTAAAAGTAGAGGATAAAGCGAACAGCACGGTGTGGCTGAGCAAAACCATCCTATCGGGTATCAGGAATACAGACATTCTGGGACAGAGGAGAAATGGTAAATTATACATCCTTGTATCCCAGGCAGATGAAAGCAATGTCGGCTGCGTTTGTCAACGTTTGAAGGATCACGGGGTGAACTGCACGGTTGAGAAAGGTTTGATGATATCATGAATCTTCTTTTCGGGTTATTGCTGTTATGTATTCATCTGCTGATATGTATTTATTATGGTATTCGGATCGGAAGGAAACCCTCAAGCCTTCCACGATACTTGCTTGCTGTAATTTGCTTTGTGCCGGTATTTGGTTTTTCCAGTGCTCTGATTGTGGAATACCTGTATAAACATAAAAAAACAGGTACAAAAACACTGCCGCTGGGTGAGTTTTATGCGAACCAGACGAACTTGAATCCAATTCCCATATTGGATAAAGAAGATGTCTCATCCCTGGTACCCATGGAGGAAGCATTAATCCTGAATGATTCCCGCTCAAGTCGTTCTTTGATGATGGAGGTGGTAAAAGATCCCTCCTGCTATAAAGACCTTTTAAGAGTTGCACGACTTAGCCATGATCCAGAAATAACTCACTTCGCGTCGACGGCTATCATGAAAATGCAGCACACTTTTGAGTTGGAAATCCAATCCTGCAGGACAGCCTGTTTAGACAATCCGGAAAATGAATCCATTCTGGATCAATACATTAAGGCCATATACAGCTATATAAAAAGCGGGTTCACCGAGGGAATCCTTCTTGAGAATCTTCGGGAAAGGCTGGATCAGCTCCTTGACAAGAAAATTGGATTTAGGCTGGACGACAGGCAATCCTATTTTCAAAAGCTTGATAATTGCATTGAATGTGCCCGTTTTACCGACGCATGGGAGGTTGTGAACCATATGCAGGACAAATGGCCGGCGGATCAGAATGTCTGGCTGCAAACCATCCGTGTTTGTGTGAATAGCAAAGACCAGCTTGGCTTGCTGAAAACAATAAAAAGACTTGAATCTGAAACCATTTGCTGGACAAAGGAAGGATTAAACCAATTTGAATTCTTCAAGGGTTCATTCAGTTATAACGAGTTAAAAACATTCCCTGCCGTGCCTCATCGCATGTTTTCAGCCATCAGGGGTGAAAAGTTCCTGGCGGCCGGCAACGATGCGGGATACAGACGGTGAGTATTACAGCCGGCGGTCCGGCCTTTTACTTTTTATGAGTATGCTAAATTCATTGGCAGTATTGCTGCATCGAAAATCAATAAGCTGGAGGCATGAATGAAAAAAGTATCATTTGGTTGGTTGGCAGGTCCCTTGCTGTGCCTTATTATGCTGGCATTTTTTATTGGCATTGAACGGGCAGGCATAAGATATGAGTACCAGTTATCTCATCTCACCTGGCTACCGGTGGATAATTCTGCGGAAAAGGATGTGGAGGAAGATGCCGAATGCGTAGTCCTTTATGATTCCGGATGGAAAGAGAACCTTGATTATAAAAATGCGATATCTTTTGTTTTGCGCAGCATGTGTATTCCACATGATATTGTTGATGCGGCAAACGAAGGCATTCCCGACCTGACCCGGTATAAAACCATGATAATAGCTTTTAATAATCTGGATATCATCAGCAGCTCTATTTTTAATGTAATTGATTGGGTTGAGTCCGGAGGACGGGTATTGTTTGCGGTGATCCCAGACATTACGGCAACCATGAACATGATATATCCCAAGCTTGGGATACAGTACGGAGAATTCTCCTATTACAAAGAGGCTCCGCTGAGCTTTAAAACAAATTTGCTTCCGGGAACGAAGGACATGGAGTTTAATAGCGGAGTGAGTTGTGGAAGCAGTATGGTATTGAGGGTGACAGCTCGCTGTACTGTTCATATTGCGACCTGTGATGAAAAGCAAATTCCCCTCTTGTGGGAGTGCAGTTATGGGGAAGGAAAATTCGTGGTCAATAACAATGACCTGATGAAGGAGAAAGGCTCAAGAGGCATTGTATGTGCTGCATACAGCCTGCTGGAAGACATATGTGTCTACCCGGTTATGAACTTCTCCCTGTTTTTTATTGATGATTTTCCGGCGCCGATCCCCGAAGGTATGCATGATGTGATATATAAAGAAAGTGGGTACAACATTGAAAACTTTTATAAAAACATCTGGTGGCCGGACATGCTTCAGTTCAGTAAAGAGCATGGTTTGAAATATACGGGCATGATGGTGGAAACTTACAATGACAATGTGGCAGGTCCCTTCACGGCTGAGTATAACCTGGAAAGCTTTCAGTATTTCGGGGGGCTGCTAATTAAAAATGGAGGTGAAATAGGTCTTCATGGATACAACCATATGCCCTTGTGTTTGGAGAGCTTTGATTACAAAGATATTTATAATTATAACAAGTGGCCTGGAACCGAACAAATGGTACAGTCCATCAATGAGTTAATCCGTTTTGGTACTGAGTTGTTTCCGGAAAATGAGTTTGTAACTTATGTGCCTCCATCAAACATCCTCAGTAATGAAGGCAGAGAGATGATTAACGAAAGGTTTCCCCAGATTAAAGTGATATCCTGCTTTTACTATGTACATGATCTGGACAGTAATGAGGAATTTTCCGTAGACGACACTGGTGTTATAAACCTGCCACGCACCATATCCGGCTATGAAATAACCCCTTATATGCGCTGGTGCCTGGTGAATGAGTTGGGTTTCCACTATATCAACTCACACTTTATACATCCGGATGATGTATTGGATGATGATCGCGGTGCCCAAAAGGGTTGGAGATATTTAAAGGATCAATTCGAAAAACAGGTTACCTGGCTTGATAAAAATGCCCCCGGACTAAGAAATTTAACGGCAAAACAGGGGGCTACCGCTGTGGAACGTTATGATCGCCTGTCCGTGTACAGACAGGTTCAAGACAATGGCATTAGCCTTACCCTTTCGAGCTTTTATGATGAGGCATGGCTGATGCTCCGCCTGAACACGGGAACGTTGAATGGGATGGAAGGCGGAAGCATAACAAACGTGTGCGATAACTTATATTTAATCCACGCAAAACAGCCCGTCGTTACCATTTTCACGAAGGAGGAATAGAACAATGCGGATATGCATGATTTTGGAAGGATCATATCCTTATGTACGCGGCGGTGTGTCCAGTTGGATGCATGACTATATATTGGCCTTGCCACAGCATGAATTCATCCTTTGGACCATTGGTGCGGCAGAAAAAGATAAAGGCAGCTTCAAGTATGAATTGCCCCAAAATGTCATCGAAGTTCATGAGGTTTTCCTGGATACATCCTTGAAACACCGCATTAAAAAGAATAACGCCTTCAGACTTTCTGCAAAAGAAAAAGAAATGATGGAAGCTTTACTGGAGAGCGGAGATCCTGATTATGATATTCTGTTTGAATATTTCCAACGGAATACCAAAAACCCCGCAGCTTTTTTTATAAGCCTGCAATTCACCGAGCTCATAAAAGAATTAAGTGATAGAAAATATCCATTTCTCCCGTTTTCAGATTTGTTCCATGCAATGCGCTCCATGTTTTTGCCGGTGATCTATCTGATGACTTGCCCTGTTCCGACTGCAGATGTATATCATGCCGCAGCGTCCGGTTACAGCGGGGTATTAGGAGCCCTGGCATCATGGAGCCAAAAAAAGCCGTTTATTCTGACGGAACATGGTATCTATACACGGGAACGGGAGGAGGAGATACTGCGCTCAGACTGGATTTCACCCGAGTTTAAAAAAATGTGGATACAGCTGTTTTATATGTTTTCCCGTTGTGCGTATAAAAAGGCTGTCACTGTAACTTCCCTGTTTGAACGGGCCATGTTCACTCAACAGGACATAGGCTGCCCGAGTGAAAAATGTATTGTGATTAACAATGGAATTCATTATAACTCATTTTATAATATTCCTGTAAAAGAACCTGACGGATGGGTTGATATAGGTGCTATCATCCGTTTTGCTCCGATTAAGGATATTAAAACCTTGATTTACGCTTTTTCTTCCTTGAAGGTTTCTGTTCCAAAAAGCCGCCTTCATATTTTAGGCGGAACCGATGACGAGGAATACTATCAGGAGTGCCTCCTGCTAATAGACCAGACAGGCGTGCCAGATATATGGATTGCCGGAAGTACGGATGTCCAAGTATATCTTCAAAAATTGGATTTTACCGTACTAACCAGTATTTCAGAGGGACAGCCCCTGGCAATTATTGAATCTTTGGCTGCTGCGAGGCCTGTGGTGTGTACCGATGTAGGGTGCTGCCGCGAGCTTGTGGAAGGGAAAAGCGGACAGGATCATTTCGGGGATGCAGGTTTATGCTGTGCACCGATGGACTATCCGGCTATTTCTAAAGCGATGGAAAGATTATGTGTGGATTCCGAGCTCAGAAAAGAAATGGGATTCGCAGGACGTCAACGGGTGTTGCATGTTTATTCTCACAAAAAAATGGTGGAAGCTTATCTCAACGCGTATGAAAGGATGGTGCAGCAATGGCCGGCATAGGTTTTGAACTGAAAAAGCTGTTTGAAAAGAGGGGACTTTTCGCCAGTATTCGTGCATATGGTGTTGGGATTGCAGTTTGTGCCGGGCCCATGCTTTTAAATGTAGCTCTGTTGTCCGGAATACGCTATATTTCTGAAAGAACGGGCATGCAGAGCCAGGAACAGGAGTTTTTAATCTGCATGCTGTCCTATACCTTTATAGCATCCCTTCTGATTACCAGTGTATTATCGATGGTTACTGCCAGATACACGGCAGATATGCTCTATCAGGAACAGTATCAGTTTGTGCTTCCATCTCTGTTTGGCAGCCAGACGATCTCCTTAACTGCTGGGATTGCTCTGTATGGAGGCTTTCTACTGCTTTCAGGAATAGAGCCTGTTTATATTCTGCTCTGTACGGTTCTATTCTCTGAACTGATTGTTGTTTGGAGCCAAATTCAATATATCACAGCCATTAAAGATTATAAAAGCATATTGGCTGCCTTTTTTACCAGTATCGTTATAGCTTTAGGCTCCGGCTTCCTAATCGGATTAGCCGGTGTAAAACCACTTATAGCCTTTATGTCCGGGGTGATCATCGGATATGGGGTTATGTTGGTTTGGAATTTTTATTTGCTGCATTTATACTTCCCAGCGGGAGAAGGAAGTGCCTTTCAATTCTTGTTGTGGATAAAGCGTTATCCGAAATTGTTTTTCATTGGGTTATTTACAACACTTGGTTTATTCGGACACATCATCATCATGTGGTTCAGCCCAGCCGGTGTGAGCATCCGAGGCCTGCTTTATGCCGCTCCCTCTTATGATATTCCGGCTTTATTTGCTTTTTTATCCACCTTGATTACAACAGTAAATTTTATTACTTCGCTGGAAGTCAACTTTTATCCTTACTATCGTAATTACTTCGATCTGATGAATACCCGGGGAATGCTGACAGATATGCGCAGAGCGGAGGATGAAATGTTAACCGTTTTGAAACAGGAACTTTTTTATCTGGCTTTACAGCAGGGTTTTGCCACAATTCTTTTAATTGTGATAGGAGGACCTGTTTTCTTAGGTTGGAATATGGGCTTTAACGAAACTTTTTTGGGTACGTTCAATACTCTTTGCATCGGTTACGCCCTGTATGCCATTGGGAACAGCATCATGTTGGTGCAGTTGTACTTTACTGATGATACCGGCGCTTTTTACTCATCCCTGCTTTTTATGCTGTCAGCCAATATCGGAACCTTATTCTTCCTGTTTCAGGATTACCGGTTTTATGGTTTTGGGTTTCTCATCGGTGGTTTTGTGATGTATGTTTGCACATGGATTCGGTTAGCGTTATACGCCAGGAAACTGGTTTTCCATATACTTTGCTCACAGCCGGTAAATCCGCAAAACAATCAAAACAAACGATGGCGCACGCTGCAGCTGATATCAACAAATTGTCAACTGCTGGAGGATGGAAAATGAAAAGAAACAGGATAAAAAGAACCATAATACTCTTTTACTATATTGTTACTGCGGCCGGTATACTGTTTTTTCATACCGGATGCGCTATAGATGATACAATTCAACCCGTACAACCATTTATGGCAGCAACAGCAGTGGAAAAAGAGCCCGTGCCCGATATCGATAGTGTGTCGTTGCAGGATAATAAAGCAATCTATCTCAGTGATAACCATGGGAGTGTCATAACCATGTATCTTACTGTCCGTCGAGGCAACCCGGCGGATAGTACGGATTATTCCTGGGAGGAAGTAAACCGATATTCCGTCACTGATTACATAGAAATGGGTGTTGAACGGTACGGGGTAGAAGCAATTTTACAGGTTGGTGACGATAATGGCCCCGTTCCCGGAGAACTGGGCTACAATGAAATCATTCCCAATGCAGTTGTGAATATCAGGGGGGCAACTTCATCGAGCCATGTTCAAAAATCCTACAAGATTTCCTTAATGGAGAATTCAGAGCCCTGGCGAGGACAAAAAACCATTGCGCTAAACAAGCATGTTTATGATAATGTAAGATTCCGCAATAAGCTTTCTTATGATTATATTAAGCAAATTCCCGATATGATCGGCCTTCGTACCCAGTTTGTCCACCTTTATGTGAAGGATGAAACCAATAAGGTAAAAAACACCAAATTTGTTGATTATGGATTGTTTACACAGGTTGAATTACCCAATAAAACATATTTGAAGAAACACGGGCTTGACAGCAACGGTCAGCTCTATAAAGCAACGTTCTTTGAGTTCGGGTGCTATGAAAGCAATTTATGGCTGAAAACCGATCCCGCCTATGATGAGGTGTTGTTTAACAAAATACTCGAAACCAAGGGAAACGAAGATCACACAAAACTCTTGGAAATGCTCGATGCTGTGAATGATTACGGGATATCCATAGAAAGTACATTTGAAAAGTATTTTGATGCAGACAATTATTTCACCTGGCTTGCGTTTAATATCTTAACAGGGAACGTTGATACGCAATCCCAGAATTATTATCTGTATAGCCCGACCAACGGCAATAAATGGTATTTCATTTCATGGGATAATGATACAGCCTGGATGCGCTGTGAAGATAGCAAAATAACAGTGGATACAGGGTTTGAAACAGGAATCATGAATTATTGGGGTTCGATTCTACACAAGCGTGTACTGGCATTGCCAAAATATCGGGAGTTGCTGAATGAAAAAATCCTCCGCCTGAGAGAGTTTATTACCGTTGAAAAAACCAGAGCAATGATTGATACTTACAAACCAGTCGTTCTGCAGTATTCATTCAGAATGCCCGATTCCATGCATATAAAAGTGAATGAAAAGCAATTTATAGATATTTGTAATGAGATTCCATATGAGGCAGAGCGAAATTATTCTCTATATCTTGATAGCCTTGAGAAGCCAATGCCATTTTACTTAAACCCCCCTGAGGTGATCGATGGGACTAAGCTGCGCTTTTCATGGGAGGCTGCCTATGATTTGGATGCGGAAAGCATTACCTATACTTTTGAATTATGCAGGGATTATTTGTTTGAAGTACCGATTCAAATAGTGTCCGACCTGGAAGTTCCGGTGATGGAAACGGATATTCTTCCGCCAGGGCAATACTTTTACCGCGTAACAGCGAAAAACTCCTCGGGTTACAGCCAGACTGCCTTTGATTACTATGTGAATGTAAAACATGTAAAGCATTATGGCACGAAGTGTTTTTATGTTTTTGAGGACGGTAAAGCGGTTGTAAGAAAAGAGGTGAAATAGAGTGAAGCAAATGGATGAATTAAACATGCGGCAGGAACTGAAATATTTTATTCGGTATTCTGACAGAGATCTGTTAAAATACCGTTTTACCGGATTATTGCAGCGGGATCGAAATGTGGGAGCCAACGGAGAATACAAAATCAGAAGCCTGTATTTTGATGATTACTGGAACAGCGCCTACGAAACCAAATTAATGGGTACGCAAAAGCGTTACAAATATAGAATCCGGATTTATAATGACAGCGATACGGTGATTAATCTGGAGCGAAAACTCAAACATGACAACTATACCACGAAGGATAAGGCTACTTTAACGAAAAATGAAGTATATTCAATCCTGGAAGGTCGGTATACGTTTTTACGGGATAACAGCCAGCCACTGCTCCGTGAGTTTTATTATGAATGCGTCGCAAAAGTTCTGCGTCCTCAGGTCATTGTGGATTATGAACGCGAACCCTTTGTTTTTAATCCGGGAGATATCCGCATCACCTTTGACAGATGTATACGTGCCGGCAATACAAGCTTTGACATATTCGATAAAAAGCTTCCTACTATTGAAACGATGGCACCGGGTTGTTTGGTCATGGAGGTAAAGTTCTCCGGTTTTTTACCCAAAATGATTAAGAAAGCGTTACCCACGGGTGCTTCAGACTATACATCAGTTTCAAAATATATTCTGTGCTGTGATAAAAGAATGGATTTATACGGTATTTTATAACAACAGAGGAGAGATGAAAATGAACAATGATCAAGCTTTAAGTGTAAAGGATATAATCAAAAAATCATTTCTGGATAATGTATTGGTGGATGATCCCAATTCCATGAATCTTATCATGCCGTTTGTCATTTCAATGCTGATTGCACCTTTAATGGGGTTGTTTATTTATGCAGTCTATAAAAAATCCTTCCGCGGTGTTGTTTACAGCCAATCGTTTGCGATCACGCTGACGGGCCTTTGCATCATCACCTGTATGATTACACTCGCAATCAGTACAAATGTGGTGCTGTCCCTGGGAATGGTAGGCGCACTTTCCATTGTACGGTATCGTACCGCTATCAAGGAGCCCATGGATCTTTTGTTTCTGTTCTGGTCCATATCATCCGGTATAGCAATTGGTGCAAAAAGCTATATGTTAACGTTGATCAGCGCTTTGGTAATCGTGGGCGTATTGTTTCTTTTGAACCGGAAAAATTCCGGTCAGGACGTTTACATTATGATCGTTCATTACATGGGTGATGATATCAGTGATGAAATCAAGCGGATTATTCATAAAACAAAGTATCAGATCAAATCGAAAACCATGCGGGGTGAGACCTCGGAAATGGCGATTGAAGTATTGGTCAGAAACAATAATTTCGCCTTCGCAGAGCATATCCGCAATTTGGATCGGGTGAATGATCTGACGGTCATACAATATAACGGTGAGTTTAATGGTTAGAAGTAAATGGATACTCATCATGCTGTTGGCCGCTTTCAGCCTGCCATTTTGCATTTATGTGTTTTCCTGTGATAAGAAAGTTGTTTATCCTGAAGCTACGGATGACGTTCTTTTCAATCCAATGACAGGTTATGCCCCATGGGCTTATTTTGATGATGAGGGGACAGATGAGAAGTTTTCTTTGGTTTATGCGGATTTGACCTGGCGGGAATGGGAACCGAAACCCGATACCTTTGACTTTGAGAGCTTTGAAAAAAGAGTTAACCTACATAAGTGGCGCAGTGAGGGGAAACGGGTCGTGTTTCGCTTCGTCTGCGACATGCCCGGAGATGAGAAGCATATGGACATTCCGGACTGGCTTTATGAAATGATTGGAGGAAGGGGAGATTGGTACGATACGACGTATGGCAAAGGGTTTTCTCCCGATTATTCCAATTCAGCTTTTATTTCAAGGCATGAAAGGGCACTGAAAGCGCTTGGAGAACGATATGGAAAAGACGACTTCTTCTGTTTTGTTGAACTGGGGAGTATCGGTCATTGGGGAGAATGGCATGTTAAATATTCGGAAGGCATCAGGCGTATTCCGGGGGCACCCATCCGGGAGCAATACGTTTTGCATTATATGAAAGCTTTTCCCAATGCCCATTTGCTGATGCGCCGTCCGTTTGCTATTGCTGCACAGAAGGGCCTGGGGCTTTATAATGATATGACGGGTGATCCCGAGAGCACCGAAGAATGGTTGGATTGGTTAGAAAACGGGGGGGAGTATGAACAAGCGTCTGAAGGAATGGGTGCTTTGTGTAGTATGCCGGATGGATGGAAAACGGCACCTGTTGGCGGAGAACTGACCGGCAGTCTGTCCTTCCGGGAGATGCTGGCGGATCAGCTGCCCATCACAGCAGACCTTCTCAAACGTTCTCATACGACTTTTATAGGCCCCAAATCCCCGGTGGAAATGGATGATTGCGCCGAATGCCTCGAGGGTAGTCAGGAAATCCTGAAAACCATCGGTTATCGGTTCAGAATTGAGAAGGCGATCTTCACAAAATCCAAGCTATTCAGGGATCATCTGGAAGTATCTCTTGATTGGGTGAATGATGGAATTGCTCCCTTTTATTATTCCTGGGATGCTTTCCTTTATGTAATCAGCAATGAAGGAAATACAGCTATAAAGCAAAAGGTAGAGTTGGATATCAAAGATGTAATACCCGAAATCACAGTAACCACCAAAACGGATATGGATTTATCAAGTTTGCATAAAGGCGATTATCAGATAGGCATCGCAATTATCGACCCATTAACTGAAAAGCCCGGTATAACTTTTGCCATGGAGAATACCAGGGATGACAGAATTTACATATTAGGCGTGTATGAGAAAAAATAACAACCGGTTGGTTAGTCCAGCTCAATCATGCCCTGTTATCCGTCCCTCCGTCAACTTATACTACACCAACGTCCCTGGTAGCAATGATCGCTATGCCTGTTTCTGCTGCATTGTCTATCAGGATATCACCGGCAAAAACAGGGGCAATGGCCTCTGCCCGGTTGATTTCATCCATGCATTCAAATATTTTATTTTTAGGGATGGATCCTTTTGTTTTGACTGATACCAGCGGCCTCTCGCCGTTTTTCACCTTTATCGTGGAGGTCACCATCCTGACAGGGCTGGTGATTTCTTTCAAAGCATAAGCTTCTCCGCGTTTGCAGCTATACCCGTATATATTTTGTGCTGTTCCGTTTTCCATATCCACACGAACCATACAGCCAAGAGGACATTCAATGCAGATCACTTCCAGTTGTTCCATCATTCATCTCCCTCCTTTTGGACCTGAATGGTAATCGATTTCAAATCTCGGAATTCTGACACCTTTGATTTTTCCAGCTTCACTTCCTCCATTTCGCTGGGGACCATAATTCTGCGTTTTCTATGCAAAATCTGTTTGTCATCCAACAGAACATTGATAAAGCTGTCCCTGAAAATATCTGTAACCCGGAACCGAACGGTGATGCTTTCATCCATCTGGTGAACACTAATCGTGGACGGCACTGTGTAGCGAACCCCGCTTCCCGCAATAACAGGTGTACCTGAAGTTATCTGTACTTTTTTCACCAGATTGAATGCAAACTTTGCAGCATTTCTTCCAGCCGCAGCGGCCTCCTCGGAGACATAGTCAACCAGATCATGCACATGCAGCACATTTCCGCATGCAAATACCCCTTCGGTATCGGTTTCCAGGTCCTGATCCACAAAAGGACCCCCCGTAACCTGATACATGCCCACACCCATCTGCTCACTTAATTCGTTTTCCGGTATAAGGCCGACCGACAACAGCAGCGTATCACATTCCACATATTGTTCGGTGCCTTTTATAGGTTTCATGTTGCTGTCCACCTTGGCGGTGGTGACTCCCGTTATCCTGCCTTTTCCGTGTATCTTGACCACCGTTTCGGACAGGTGTAAAGGAATATCGTAATCATCCAGACACTGCACTATATTCCTGGTAAGACCTCCGGGATATTCCATTATCTCATAAACACCCATAACTTTTATGCCTTCAAGAGTCATTCTTCTTGCCA
>LSQX01395923.1_pt2 | contig 24098 bp, 18 predicted proteins | sample 654561 | NCBI WGS metagenome assembly LSQX01 (sample SAMN04489861, study PRJNA283612) | anaerobic digester metagenome | isolation source: 4 biogas reactors fed with cattle manure at either 37C or 55C with and... | place: Denmark: Kongens Lyngby | collected 2014
CATAAGCTAAAGCTAGGTACCCTTACACAATTACAGCATCTGCACCAAACTCGTCTATAAGCCCTTCCATCTCATCCTTGGACATTGCTCTAAACACATGGTCTTTGAATTGACCAGAATTCCTACAGCCCTTAGTATACCAGGAAATATGCTTTCGCATTTCCCGCACAGCAATATGCTCACCCTTTAGCTCAACAAGCATATTCAAATGGCGCAGCATAATGGATTTCCTATCATTTATACCCGGTCCCGGCAAGATATGTCCAGTTTCGATATAATGGTTAATCCTTTTAAATATCCAGGGATTTCCCTGCGCACCCCTGCCAACCATAACAGCATCACAGCCTGTATACTCCAGCATCCTTACTGCATCCTCCGGCGTATATACATCCCCGTTTCCAATAACGGGTATGGAGACTGCCTTCTTGACACTGTGGATAATATCCCAGTCCGCCTTGCCACTATAAAATTGCTGCCTGGTTCTACCATGCACAGCTACGACACTGGCGCCGCTTTCTTCAGCCACCATGGCAAGCTCCACTGCATTGACATGCTCATCATCCCAGCCCTTACGTATTTTTACTGTAACAGGCTTATTCGATGCAGCCACAACTGCCTTGATAATTTCACCGGCAAGCTCCGGCTTCAGCATCAATGCGCTACCCTCCCCGTTCTTTGTGATTTTAGGTGTCGGGCATCCCATGTTTATATCAATAACAGCCGCTGGCGAATCATTTAGCTTGTCCGCTGCATATGCCATAATATCCGGCTCAGATCCGAATATCTGTATGGCTGCAGGCAGCTCAGCCTCGCTGAGTTCAGCCAGCTTCCAGCTTTTTTCATCCCTGTAGTACATACCCTTGGCGCTAATCATTTCAGAATAAATAAACCCGCACCCCTGCTCCCTGCAGAGCACTCTAAAGGGCAGATCCGTCACTCCCGCCATAGGGGCAAGAAATATGTTGTTTTCCAGTACTAATGAACCTATTTTCATATCAACCTACCGTCATTATCATTTATTCGCATTATGAGACTTTGCTCAAAAGCTTATCACACGGTCAAAAAAAACCCTGCATATATTATAGCTTACATGCAGGGAAATGTATTATATCTATTTGATGTTTTTTCCTTTTGGGCTCACCCTTGGTTTAAATGATGTCATCAGCCGGTATATTTGTATAAGTCCTGTAAATTACCATGTCCGCCTATAAATAAACACCAGTAACCTCGTGATTACTGGTGTTTAGAGATATGGTGTCCCGGACAGGAATCGAACCCGCATCAATGGAACCGGAATCCATCACCTTATCCCTTAGGCCACCGGGACATATACCGACTATAGTATTATAGCCCAATTTCAGTAACTTGACAACCGTCAAGCAACAGTTATAATTTTACGTAAAGATCCTGTCCCTTGTTTCTGAAGTTCCAGTGTTATAACATCATTCATTCAATCTTTCCCTATTACAGGACAGATATCTAAATGCAAATTCAGGATCGTCGGACAGCCCAAATGTTATATCTACCCGCTCATCCGCATGCATTATCTCGGCATAATTGTCCTTGAGAAAAATTTCCAATACCAGGTCATCCTTCCGGACCTCTGTTTTCCTCTCACCTGCATAATCAAATAAGGCTTTCATGTTTTCACTGATATAATCATATCGCTCCTCAAAGGTATCCAGCTCATGAAAGGAAAAGCCATCGAATACCACCGCGAAAGTACCGTCACTGTTCCTGGATATCTCTCTCAGCCTGTAATAAACGCCGCCATGATAATCCCAGCCTGTAGCAGTGTATCTATCCCCAGTAAAGTCAAAAAGGCTACTGCTTTTGTGAGTATACTCCAAGTCATAGAATAACCTGTCGACCGCTTTTTCAAATTTTCCCTTCGGCATATAAGAGTATCCCTCTGCGTCTCTCTCCTGCTGGAATAACGAAAAGGCAAACAGCAATAGCCCATCCCAGTCAAGATCTGCCCCATTGCCGAAATCCGGTAGTGCTCGCAGTTCATACCAATGATAAGGACCGTTATATCCATGGCTTTCTCTCTGATAATAGAAAAATGACTTAATAAGTTCATCATTCACTTTAGGTGAGTCATCCTTCCGTAGTGCACTTCTAATCCCGTCGACAGCGTTGATTTCTACTGCAGCAGAGTCATCATCGTTCTTACTAGAGTCTGGAGGATTCTCGTTAGATTTGATATTTTCTCGTTCAGATGGTTGGACCTGATCACTGTCATCCAACTGCAAGCCGGTATTATCGCTTAGTTTAGCAATCCCCCCGGGCTCTGGAATATCAGCATCCCCAAGTGCCGGATTTGCCGAAGTACAAGATGGGAGCAAGCATAAACATAGAATCAGCATAACTAATGTGACATATTTTTTAATCATCGATCAATACACCTCTCGTCATAATGAAACCCTAATAAATAGATGGGCCCAAAACTTCCACCTACTAATTCATTATGACGAAAAAAACAGTAAGCGGTTCCCTGTCTAGTTTCGGAAACAACATACCATCCGTTCACCTAAACAGCTTTATCAGCCACTCCACGATTATTTCCTGAAACACCATACCAAACAAAAAGTTCCATACGTATACAATAATGAATGTCAGCCTATTAAAAAGGATGCTGAATCGAAAAGTTGTATTTATTCCCCTTGCCATTATTGCCGAAAACCATATATTCGTCAGCATAAAAAACATAACCGCAATATTAACAAGCCATTCAGGGCCATCGATATAATCACCAGGAAGAGCATAATAAAATGCTGTGGTTATAGGAATTATTATGAAATGAGCCATTATATATATTTTCATGACCTTTATATATGACGGCTTTATATCTGTCTTGATATCAAGCTTCAGCTCTGGATTCTGGCTGATTTTTACTTCCTTTAGCTTTAGTGCTCTGAAAATATCAAAAAGGGGGATGCTAATAAATAAAACATCTATAAAGCCAAGAAGTAATAGTATTACCACCATCATTATCCCATTGTAAATGATATCGCCAGTTTGCTTGCTTGAAAATAACGTTTTATACATAAACCCAACATCAGGTAACAAAAGGTTGATAGCACCTATCAGGGCTATCCCAGCAAACAACGATTTTTTATTGTCAGTTAGATTTTCAAAGCTTTTCTTTGGGAATGCCAAAACATCTATTAGTTTCATTTTTTTACTACTCATACCGTCTCCTCTGGATTACCATTTCTTTTGCATGACAGTTACAAAGCTCCCGCGTATTGCTAATATCGCCCCATCCCCGGACATATACCGTCATAATCTCGGACATAAATCGCCACATCCTCCGAGGATCCTCACCAGTCCGGCTAAGCCCGCCGAAGCTGTGTATTTATTATAACATAACTGACTGGTAATAAAACTAACGACACTACTAAAAGTACAAAAATCGGCATTGCGGCAACAGAAAAATTGCCAGAATCCAGTAGCAGCCCATTCGCTGCTCGAAGAGCCCACCCCTGGGGAGTCAACAGCGACAAAGTCCTGATCCTATCCGGCATTTCAACAAAATTCCAAAAGCAGCCTCCCACAAACCCGGTAAGTAGCGCAACCACAGGCGCACCTGCCTGAAGCTGGGCGTGGGTCTTGAGAATGGAGGAAAGAAACATACTGATACTGATAACCGCGAAAAGGTAGCAGACCAATACAACATATGAATAAAGCCCGTAAAAAAGGACGATGTCAAAAAACAGCTTCAGTACCGCGCTAAACATAAGGATTTGCAATGCTCCTGCAGCAAACAGTGCCAGTATACTGCCCTGAAAAGAAACAGCAACAGCCCTGTTTGCTGCCCCAAGTCTTTTAATCGTACCGTTGGTCCTTTCCTCCACGAGCCATCCGCTACTAAAAAGCATAAAAAACATAATAAACGCTATTATAAGTCCTGCTGAGGATGCGGAAGCTGCAGGCAATGAAGCCCGTCTAACCGACTGTGTCCCTTCCACCTTCAGTTCCCTGTAATCTATCGTCATAAGAGGCTCTGGCTCCCAGAAGGCATCTGCATACGAGGTTACCTCTTCTCTGAAGCCTTCTGCTAACTCTATCCCAAGCTCATTGTATTTTCGTACTACATTATTGGCCGCTGTATTAGTCATTATTAGCCTGATTGCCTCAGCGGCAACCACCTCCTTAGTAAAACCCTCTGAGTACGAAGAGGGTGAGCTGTACATTTCAATAAGACCATTTCCTTCCCCCTCCAGCATACTGTTTTCAAAGCCGCTGCTAATGATATAAACCTGTTCGGCTTCACTATTCTCCAGCATTTCCATTGCACCTTCCCTGTCGATCCTCGTCAATGTGACGCCTTCCTTGCCCTCAAGCCTGTCCAGCAACAGCTTGGAACTGTCGCTCATATCCTCATCGACTATAGCCAACGGTACAGTATCCAGCTTCTCATATCTAAGGGCATATCCGGCAGCAACGGTTATAAGTAGCGGTATAATTATCATCGAAGCAAAAAAAGCCTTGTCCGCAAGGAGCATTTTCAATTTGTAATAAGCAACCGTAAGCAGTCTAATAATCACTACCTCCTTCCAGTAAGCCTCAATATTATAGCAGAGCAACAAAACAGCACAAAACCCATCACAGCAAGTACTAGAGCGTGTATGCCTGTATTTGTCAGGCTGTTCCCTGAAAACAGTACCATAAATCCGTCCATTGCCCATCTATTTATCGTCAGTACGCTTATCCTGCGAACAAATCCGGGCATGGATGACAGCGGATATATACTCCCACCAATTACTGCCATTAGCAGTATTCCAAGGCTCCCCATTACGTCCGCCCCGGCTGGCGATTTTGATAATGACGCAATAAATACAGACCATGCGCTAACAGCCATAACAATCCCGCCAAACAGTAGCAGTACATCCTTAATAGGCGCTCCCCAATAGTTATTGAATACTTTTGATGTCAATAGGATTATGATGCCGAATTGAACTATAAGCAGCATTATAGAAACCAACAGCTTTGATAGCACAACCTTCCACATGGCTACCGGTGCTGCAGAAATCCTTGAGGTTATCCCCTCGCTCCTCTCTGTGACCATCATCTTCATTCCCGGCATCCCTGCAAACATCATAAAAACAACAATCAATGCTGCAGTAAAATATTCCACAGGAGTCACGTTGTTTTGCACATCGGTTCCTGCATTAGAAAACACCGAGGTTCTGGCCAAAGCCTGTAATACGTACTCCATGACTGCACTGTTGAATCTGGAATCCCTTTCATCCCAAGTAATGCCTGCCTGCGTATCGTAATACCATATGGTCGAAATGGCGCTTTGAGCTGCCGAGGTCAGGTTAGCTGCACTTTGCACAATGTTTTTAACAATATAAGCCTGAAGGGGTTTTGAGCCATTGCCAACCACAACGACAGGCTTGTTTTCACCAATAGATACACTATTTGTGAAATCCTCAGGAATTATAATTACTCCTCCGACTTCACCACCCCGCAGGCTCTCCACAGCCTTGGTCTCATCCATACGCTGGATATCACTGAAAATGCTGATGTCCTCCAGTTGATTGATAAGTATCCTCATTTGGGTAGTTTGCTCTTTGTCCACTACAGCTATGGGAAACGGCTCGACAAAGCTGCTTTTATCAATATATGGAGACAGGGCATATGCAAAAAATGAAATAAAAACCAGCGGTGCCACTAAAAGCAACACGCAAGCCTTCCAATCCCTTAAAAAGAGCCGTATATCATTTTTAAGCAATGCTGTGAATGATGTCATCCTCGGTACATTTCCCCCGGTTCTTTTATTGACCTGAGCTGTTCTGCTAGGCATTACCCACACGCACTAGCCAACACTCCTTTACACTCTTTTAATAGCTCAACTGCTGCCTAACAGTGCATCAAAGATATACTTGTTGTTTAGATAAAATGACCCAAACGAAAGCATGACCTCTGTTTCCAGATCCTCCAGCTCCTTATCCGATGCTATATACAGGTCAGTGACTACCTCCCGCCTCATATCCGGCAACGAGAAATTATCTATGCCCAAGCTGTCCTCATTAGCTATGTTCAACTGGGCCGAAAAATCGTTTATCCCAAGAAACGGCAGGTCAGCGTTGAAAGTGATGCCTGTAGTATAGTTTGAAGTGTTCAGCTTTTTATTACTCCAGGACACACTATCCAGTAAGCCATCCATACTTCCGTCCCCGGTCTCTCCGGATATCCTTGCTTCAAAGCTTATCTTTTTGTTGATTTTTTGCGTAGCCTGATCAATTCTCTCGGATACCTCCAGATCTATATCCATCTGGTTCCTAATTTTGTTTGCACCGGTAACAGCATACATAATGCCCACCTTCCCTGTATCAGCACCTGATTTGCCTGTCCCTTCAAACATGGGAACAACAGAAAGCTCCATAGTTTTGCCTGCAGAACCATTCTGTGCACCATCGTAATATTCCACAACAGCGATACTAATAGACCTGTTTCTGGCATCGTTAAATTCCAAATTGCTACTTCCTGTATACAAATCCACCTTAAAGGATGCCGCTCCCTTTGAACTATTGAGATCCAGCATAATTTCCCTTTGCAGTATGTTCCCAGCCTTATCAATAACCACCTTCATAATCACTCCATCCTTCAGCCTATAATCAGCCGCAAACTCCCTCAGTCGGCTATTGAAGCGATCTATATCTTTCCCGGTGCCCAATACATCGACAATTCCCCTTTCGTCATCGTTCAGCCCCATAGCGCCGGTCTCATCTAAATAAGCTAATAACTGGAACAAGCCCGCATTATCTAGAAGTGTAGAAGTATTGGCATAGCTGCCATAAATGTGCTTTGACAACACCTCATCCTCCGATATTGTTGTAAGTAATTCTTTAAAAAACGATGAGGCTTCTCCCTCATTAAGGAAGATGTTCATTTCGTCGCCTTCTATCGTAGCACCATCAATCTTATATTCATGCTTTCCATTGTATATAACAGTCTCATCTGTCAGGTATTTAGTAAAGATGCTACCCACCTTTTTCATTGAGGCCTGCAATGGTTCCTTGTCAAAGACTAGGCTCTCAGCTATCCTTTTACCGGTAACCTGCTCCAGTGGCTTTACAGGTATCGAAAACCTGTCATAAACGTCGTTGAGCCTTTCTCTCTCCACACTGATATATCTGTCAGGCATAATGTCTGGAACAGCAAACCATAAAATCTTATTATTAACAAAAAGCTCAGCATTTAAAAAAGGCGCCCTTTCCAACATCAAGTCAACCTTTGTAACAGCAATCTCATCTTGAGGTTGCCTCCTGGTATCAACGATAAGCTTGGTCTTATTCAACAGCTCGGGGATCTGTCCTGTAAGCTCAAAACCAAACAGCTCCGTACCACCGCCTATTTGGGCAGTGAATTCAGTACGGCTCCTACTGGCGCTTTCCATATATGGCTTTTGTTTATCCATAAGATCAGTATAGTAATCATCTATCATCATGATAATATTGTCGAAATTTTTACTTTCCGCTTCAAGGTATAGCTCCGTAGTGCTCTTTTTTGTGAGTGTAGAATAAACAATATATGCAAGTGAGGCTACAAAAACAATGATTAGCAATATAATAATCGTCTTTCGCACATTAATTTTACCCATATGTTCTCACTCCCCTTAATCTTCCTTCTTGCCCGACAGCTTAAGTAGCACTGTTTCCAGATCATCTGCCCCATATCTGCTCTTTAGCTCTGATGCAGGACCTAAAGCCAGCAACTTCCCCTTACCCATGATAGCTATCCGGCTGCACAGCGTTTCAAGCTCATCGGTGTAATGGCTTGTAAAAACGATAGTCCTGCCTTCCTTACTCAAGCCATCCAGCATATCCAATATGTATCTTCGCGATTGAATATCTACTCCTACTGTCGGTTCATCCATAACAAGTATTTCCGGATGATGCATCAGTGAAACCGCAATATTTAGTCTTCGCTTCATTCCGCCAGAATACTCAGACACCCTGTCCCTGATTCTTCCCTCCAGCCTTGTCATGGCTGCAGCCTCTTCAATCCTTTCCTTCCTGAGCTTTCCCCTCAGTCCGTATATACCTGCCCAGAAATCCAGATTGTCTCTGCCGGAAAGCATGGGATACAGTGCAATGTCCTGAGGTACGAAGCCTATCACTCTCTTGACCATGTCCGGTTGTCCACAGACACTGTGACCGTTGACTACGATATCACCCGAGGTCGGTTTGCAGATCGTGGCAAGAATCGATATAAAGGTTGATTTGCCCGCTCCATTGGGCCCGAACAAACCGAATATCTCGCCCTTGGCTATATCCAGCGACAGTTCAGAAAGTGCTGTAATTTTCCCGTATTTTTTTGTAAGCCCTTTAACCTCAATTACAATACTGTTCATATCATCCTCGACTTTGTTCAACCTGGCCTACCAATAGCTGTACTATTGATATGTATTGCTGTTCCTTTTAAGACATGCATTACAATAGCCATGTATGATTACTCCCATCATTTTACCATAACCAAATAGGCATTTAAACATAGTTAATCATGGGATGAAAAAAGAGGCTGGCCTCATTTTTCCAAAGGTCGCCTCTTCTTTCAATATCTTCTAATACTTTTAATATCTTTTATATCCTGTCAAATTACTTATTCATAGCCTCTTCTATAGCAACCGCTACTGAAACTGTTGCTCCAACCATAGGGTTGTTGCCCATTCCGATGAGACCCATCATTTCAACATGAGCCGGAACTGAGGACGATCCTGCAAACTGTGCATCAGAGTGCATTCTTCCCATTGTATCGGTCATACCATAGGATGCTGGTCCTGCTCCCATGTTGTCAGGATGAAGAGTCCTGCCGGTACCACCACCTGAAGCAACTGAGAAGTACTTCTTGCCCTGCTCAATGCATTCCTTCTTGTAGGTACCTGCTACTGGATGCTGGAATCTGGTTGGATTAGTCGAGTTACCTGTGATGGAAACATCAACCTTCTCCATGTGCATTATTGCAACGCCTTCCCTTACATCATCAGCTCCATAGCATCTTACCTTGGATCTTTCGCCCTTGGAATAAGCAATCTCTTTTACCACCTCAAGCTTGCTGGTGTAATAGTCGAATTTCGTCTCAACATATGTAAATCCATTGATCCTGGAAATAATCTGAGCAGCATCTTTGCCAAGACCGTTAAGTATAACCCTGAGAGGCTCAGTTCTAACTCTGTTGGCAGACCTTGCTATACCGATAGCGCCTTCTGCAGCTGCGAAGGATTCATGTCCTGCTAGGAATGCAAAGCATTTCGTATCTTCGCTAAGCAGCATTGCTCCGAGATTTCCATGGCCTAGGCCAACCTTTCTGTCATCGGCAACAGAGCCTGGGATACAGAATGACTGTAAGCCTTCTCCTATTACCTCTGCAGCATCAGCAGCCTTTTTGCAGCCTTTTTTTATAGCGAAAGCTGCGCCGACTGTGTAAGCCCAGCAAGCATTTTCAAAGCATATCGGCTGAATTGCCTTAACTATGTTATATGCGTCTACGCCCTTATCGTCACATATCTTCTTAGCCTCTTCAAGCGAAGCGATGCCGTACTTATTCAAAGCGGCATTAACCTGGTCTATCCTTCTTTCATAACTTTCAAACAATGCCATGTCTTTGACCCTCCCCCATTATTCTTCTCTCGGATCGATGACCTTGACTGCATCATCAAACCGACCGTACTTGCTGGTTGCCTTTTTGACAGCTTCATTGGCATCCATACCCTTTTTGACCATATCCATCATCTTGCCAAGGTGAACAAATTCATATCCTATGATTTCGTTGTTTTCATCAAGTGCGGTACGGGTAACATAGCCTTCTGCCAATTCCAGATACCTGGGGCCCTTTGCCAATGTTCCAAACATGGTGCCAACCTGACTTCTCAAGCCTTTTCCTAGATCCTCAAGGCCTGCTCCAACTGGGAGACCACCTTCTGAAAATGCCGTCTGTGTCCTACCGTAGACAATCTGTAGGAACAGCTCTCTCATTGCTGTATTGATAGCATCGCAGACCAGGTCTGTATTCAATGCTTCAAGCAGCGTTTTGCCGGGAAGTATTTCAGATGCCATAGCAGCTGAATGAGTCATACCGGAGCAGCCCAGTGTCTCCACTAATGCTTCCTGTATTATTCCGTCCTTTACATTTAGCGTGAGCTTGCATGCTCCCTGCTGTGGTGCGCACCAGCCAATTCCATGTGTCAGGCCGGATATGTCCTTAATCTCCTTCGACTGAACCCATTTCCCTTCCTGGGGAATTGGTGCAGATCCGTGATTGGGACCCTTTGCCACACACGTCATTCTTTCAACTTCATGTGAATAAATCATTCTCTGACCCCTTTCCATATGTAAATTACAATCGGCTTGTTCACCGAATAATCTAAAAACCGGTTTTTGCCGGAATTGCTTCGACTTGCGAAAATATTGCCGCATTTGTTCAAAGCATGGCATATATGCCAACAATCATTTTACTATATTATTGCATAAAAGTATATGTGAATTTTTTATCATAGCCTTTAGTAGTCAATTCGCATCGCTCACTCCACCTAACCAAGGAAGCTAATTAATTCGTCTTCATCCATCGCAGACCTATAGAGGTCAGCGTCTTCTGAAGACATAGATAAATTTTTTAGTTATGGAAAGATGTAATTAATGTAAAGACAAAGTATACCAAGAGACGTATAATGTACATAACGACGCGATAGATATCCTCTCCTATATAAGGCAGGGATGTGTTTCTCTCGCTGAAGGGTGCTTGGAATAATTTTTTCTTATGAACCTACATATTATAACAATCAGCTAAGATTAGCTTTGCATACTTGAGGAGGTTATTATGAAAAAGCTTCTTACTCCATTCATTTGCCTATTGGCTCTGGTATTGCTCCCATCCTGCACATCCTTTACAAGAGGCAATGGTGATCCATATGTAGTAGAAGGAATGAAACTGTACAACGAAGGAAACTATGAAGAGGCAATAGAGGCCTTACAGAGTGCAGTTGATAAAGGAACAAGCAAGTACGAGCTCTCAGGGGTGTACAAAATAATAGGTAGCTGTTATTTGGAGCTTGGTGACTACGAAGAGGCAATAACATTTAGTAAAAAATCTCTAGATGAAGATAGCAGCTCTGTTTCTGTCTGGGTTAACCTCGGTGTTGCATACCGTCAGAATGGAAATCTTGATGATGCGGAGGAATGCTATACAAAGGCTTTGGAAATCAATCCCGAATATGCAGAATTACATTCTAGCCTTGGAACGCTTTATATAGTTAGGAATGAACCCTACAAGGCTATAGATGAATTTGAAAAAGCAATTAGCCTTGACCCCAACCTAGCGGTTGCTTATGGAAATGCAGCTGTAGCCTATTCCATGACCGGAGATTCTAAGAGAGCTGAAGAAATGCTCGAACAGTCAATTGCGATGGGATATGAGAATGCGAAGGGAGTTCAGGAAGTAATTGATATGCTCGAAAAACCCTAGTGAACGTGAGGGATAAAACAAAAAATAAGCAACTATTAAAAGAGAGGTGATGAAATCATGGAAAGATGGCAATACCAAACTATTCAATTCGATACGGGTGGATTTATGGGTGGAATCTTGAACCTTGATACATTTCAGGGTGAATTGAACGCACTGGGTGCAGAGGGCTGGGAGCTTGTAAGCTGCTTTGACACAAATATGAACCAGGGCCAGACCAGACATGTAATAGCGGTACTCAAAAGAAGATTCCAGAATTCTTAGGTAAATACTGCTCATAGTATGTACCCAGGATTTATAGCTTTACAAGATGGAATTTTTCTATACCTTACTGTATAATATTCTTATAACACACCGCAAGCTCCTCATTGAAATAAGGAGAAATGAGAAAATCCTCTATGTGTTATAACACTTATACTAAGGAGTCCAAAATGAATAAAGACGTAGATGGGCATATTATTGAAAACAGCAGTCCTGAACCTTTCATTACAAGCTTTGATTTGCACCTGTTTAGTGAAGGTAATCACCACAAGCTATATGAAAAGCTAGGCGCCCACCCTCATACAGAAAACGGGCGAAAAGGTACACATTTTGCAGTATGGGCTCCATCGGCAAAATCCGTCAGCCTTGTCTGCAATTATAATTACTGGGATGGTCGAAGCCACCCCATGCAGCCTAACGGGAGTTCCGGGGTTTGGTCTGTGTTTATACCGGATATAGGTCCGGGTGAAATGTATAAGTATGAAATTAAAACTCCATCGGATCAGATTGTACTAAAAGCTGATCCTTATGCTTTTTATAGTGAGCTTCGACCTGGTACCGCATCTATAGTATATGACCTGGATGGATACGAATGGCGTGATGCTGAGTGGATTAGAAATAGGGATTCCGGTAATACATTTAATACTCCAGTATCCATATATGAGGTTCATCTCGGCTCCTGGGCAAGATCCGCCGATAACAATTTCCTAACATATCGAGAGCTTGCCGATAGGCTTGTGGCCTATGTCTCACATATGGGATATACCCATATTGAGATGATGCCTGTCTCTGAGCATCCCCTTGATGACTCATGGGGTTATCAGGTTACCGGCTACTTCTCGGTAACAAGCCGTTTTGGACGTCCCGAGGATTTTATGTATCTAGTGGACCAGTGTCATTTACACAATATCGGCGTTATAATGGATTGGGTCCCAGCCCATTTCCCCAAGGACGGACATGGACTTGCAAGGTTTGACGGCACAGCTCTTTATGAGCACAATGACCCGCGCCAGGGCGAGCACCCCGACTGGGGCACACTGATATTTAACTATGACCGCCATGAGGTCAAGAACTTTCTTATTGCAAATGCCGTTTTCTGGTTCGAAACATATCATATAGACGGCATGAGAGTCGACGCTGTAGCATCTATGCTTTATCTGGATTATGGTAAAAATGATGGCGAATGGATACCTAATGAATATGGGGGAAATCAGAATAATGGAGCTGTGCAATTTCTTAAGCATCTAAATTCAACAGTGTTCAATTATTTCCCGGGAATTATGATGATTGCTGAGGAATCCACTTCTTGGCCAATGATAACAAAGCCACCCTTTACAGGTGGGCTTGGCTTCACATATAAATGGAATATGGGCTGGATGAATGACTACCTTAAGTATATCAGTATGGATCCAATTTACAGAAAATATCACCACAATCTCATTACATTTTCAATAATGTACGCAATGAGTGAAAACTTCATTCTAGTACTCTCCCATGATGAAGTCGTACATGGAAAAGCCTCAATGATCAATAAGGCGCCTGGTGACTACTGGAATAAGTTTGCAGGCCTCAGGGTTACTTATGGGTATATGTTTGGCCATCCCGGTAAAAAGCTCATGTTTATGGGCAATGAATTTGGTCAGTTCATAGAATGGAATTTTAGACAAAGCTTGGACTGGCACCTATTGGATTACGAAATGCATAGCAAATTACAGTGCTACGTAAAGGATCTTAATAGACTATACACTACTGAAAAAGCTATGTATGAGGTAGAACACAGCTACGACGGCTTTGAGTGGCTTGATTGCAACGACAATGACCGTAGCATAATTTCCTTCCTACGGAAAGGAAATAGCAAGGATGATGTCCTGCTGTTTGTGTGCAACTTTACTCCAATGGTCTACAGTAAGTACAGAGTTGGAGTCCCTTATGATACGCCGTATAGAGAAATACTAAATAGTGACTCGGAGCTATATGGAGGCAGTAATGTGGGAAATCTCGGAGCGGTGCAATCGGAGGAGGTTGGACATATGAATAAACCTTATTCCATCAGTATCAATGTCCCTCCATTGGCAATGGTCGTATTTAGGCCCGAATTGTAGGTCTTCGCTCCTTGGGTTAACAACGCTCCTACGGTTTTGCAGCTACATCAGTTAAACATATTCTCAAGCTTGGTATAACCGTCACGGGTCAACAACGCATCTTTGTCGGTTCCCTTTAGCTTGACAATATAGGTCCAGCGACCATAGGGATATATCTTGCTTATGTAGTTAATATTAATAATGTACGACTTGTGGCATCTGAAGAACATACTATTATCCAGCTTCTCTTCAATCTCGCTCAAACCATCCGACGTGGCATATCTGTCGTGAATAGTATAAATCGCGGTAGCTCTGTCTTCACGCTGAACAAGTATGATATCTTCCATATCCACAAGACTGATACCTTCCTTGTTCTTTATCATCAGCTTCTTAGGGGTATTTGTACCCTTAATCTGCTCCTTTTCATGAGCATCCAGCTTTAGCTCTTCAATTTTCTTGATTTTGTCCAGCGTCTGATTGAGCCTCAGCATTTTAAATGGCTTTACAAGATAATCAAAAGCATATACCTCAAACGCATCTGGCATATAAATATCGTGGGCAGTAGCGAATATGATAATCGTTTTAGGCTCTATATCAGCAATTTTTTTTGCGCATTCCACACCTGTCATGCCAGGCATATCAACATCAAGAAAAACAATCTCAGGACGGACAGCTTCAAAAAGGCGGAGAGCGGCAATGCCATCCTCCGCTTCACCTGCAATTGCAAAACCTTCGGATTTTTCTATGGCTTTTTTTAAAACCAGCCGCATTCCTATATCATCGTCTGCTATCATAACACTCTTTGGCATGTCCTATCACCGGCCTGTTCTAAAGCATTTTGGTCTGCCAAGTATCTCGGACATGATTAGTCCCCTTAGCAGATTTTCCTCTGAGAACTCAAGTCTTAAACCATTAGCTTTGGTATCGCTGGCTTTATTGTTGTTGGTCATGCTACTGACAGCTTTACTAGACACCACCTGCGTACTAGCTTTCCCTTTATTACCAAGCCTATCGGTATTGTCCACGGACAATCTGTTGCCTCTATCACCTGACACCGTCTGATTATTTTCAGAAGAATCATATCTGACAGCCCCTTGCGGCGCATTACGGCCAGCTATAGCTGATGGCCTCCTATTTGCACTAGCTGCGGCTCTTGGAGTTGAGGCATTCGGAGTCCCGGGCCTGTAGTAACCTGCATTATTGGCATAACGAGGAGTTGATGCATTCGGAGCCCCAGGCTTGTAGTAACCTGCATTATTGGCATAACGAGGAGTTGACGCCGATTGTGGTCTCTGCCCAGCACTTCCGGTACCGGTTCTGTTGCCCTGTGCTCTGACGTTAGGGCGCATAGCATTAGTATTCATCGATGTGCCGCCTTGCCTCATGTCCGGGGTTAACGCAAACAGATCGTTAAATTTATTCTTCATTCCAATATCCCTTCTGTCCCATTTTTCCCTGGCTACCGTCTACTATTTCCCTATTTCTACATCTCCATCAGGCTTGTTGACCTTGGAAATTGAATCTCTCATGCGAGTATCAGATTCTAAATTTTGCAAATTGTAGTAATCCATTACACCCATTTTCCCATTGCTCAGTGCTTGGGCCATGGCCTTTGGTACCTCTGCCTCAGCTTCCACAACTCTCGCTCTCATCTCCTGTACCAGCGCTTTCATTTCCTGCTCTTTTGCAACTGCCATAGCTCTTCTCTCTTCGGCCTTTGCCTGTGCTATGTTCTTGTCCGCCTCAGCCTGTGATGTCTGGAGCTGTGCACCAATATTCCTGCCAACGTCCACGTCTGCTATATCTATGGAAAGTATTTCAAACGCTGAACCCGCATCGAGGCCCTTATTTAACACAGTCTGAGAGATCAAATCCGGATTCTCCAGAACATCACTGTGAAGAGTGGAGCTACCAACAGTTGTGACTATGCCTTCACCTACTCTGGCAATAATAGTTGCTTCACCGGCACCACCTATCAGTCTTTCAAGGTTTGCTCTGACAGTTACGCGAGCCTTAACCAGCAGCTCAATTCCATCCTTTGCCATAGCTGATATGTTCGGAGTCTCAATAACCTTGGGATTAACACTCATTTTTACCGCCTCAAGGACATCTCGTCCTGCCAAATCAATTGCAGCAGCTCTTACAAACTGAAGATCCATATTTGCTCTGTATGCGGCAATTAAAGCATTGACCACCCTATCCACATTTCCTCCAGCCAAATAATGCGCCTCAAGCTGGTTAACACTGATATCAATCCCTGCTTTTCTCGCCTTAATCAAGGGCAAAATAATCCTGTTAGGAACAACTCTTCTGAGTCTCATACCTATCAGAGTGAATATTCCCACACGTACACCTGCTGCAAAGGCTGATATCCACAGACCGACGGGGATGAAATTGAAAAACAGTATTAAGAAAACTATTGCTAAAAACACAATTCCTACCGGTACTAAAACTTCCATACTAATCTGACTCCTTTCAAAATTTATGTTGCAAACTATTACATCCTTCCTGTAAAGCGTCTACTCAACAGGCATTGGCAGATGTTCGAACGTGCTGTCTGTTCATGATACGTAATCATTTTGCTTTTTGTTTAACAACTATCCTACGGCCCTCAATTTTTTCAATAATAACCTCGGTGCCCTTTGGTACAAATCCTCCATCAGAGACTACATCCAGCTTTACTCCATTGAAATCTGCTGTCCCAGATGGCCTTAGTACGGTCAGAGTGACACCTTCACTGCCAAGAAAATAGCTCAGATCATCAATAGCTGAAAACTTTACATCGTCATCTATGGTGCTGTTTAATACAAGATGCTTCGCCAGACGACCCTTTGATGCTGATTGAAGCACCAGTGTCAGAGCCGCACCAAGTATTGCAAGAATAATGACAATTAAGATTAGCGCTTGAAGAAGACTCTGGGCATAAAGCACCACACCTGCCACAAGCAATATCAATCCTATGATTCCCGGTGCCCCAAAGCCCGGATTGAACATTTCTATTATAACAAATACTAGTCCTCCTATAATGCAAAGCAACGGTATCCAATCTACTGTTGCGAGTACTGATGCAATATCCATAACTACACCTCCCTGAAAGTAATGACTGTTTGTCAATGTACTTATATCCTAATACCAAATTGGATTAGAGTGGATACATAACCTACAAATAATACATTTTTAACGTTGACTTGTCACAAATACTGATTGATAATCAAATCAAAGCTTTGTATCTAATACGCAAACCTATAACAGTCTATCTTGGTATACTGCCCTCAAACACGGTCCATCCATCGGCCCTAGACACTCCAATACTCCCACCGATACTCTCCACTACCCTCTTGCAGATTGCTAATCCCATGCCCTCACCCATTTCGCCCTTTGTTGTAAATCCTGGTTCAAATATCCTGCTACTGAGCTTGTCAGGGCTAGTCTCTCCATCGTCCATAACCTTGAAGCAATGACTTTTCAAATCCTCATAAATCACAATTTTTATCGATTTATGATTTTCATCATTATTAAGGACATATATTGCGTTATCAATCAGGTTCCCCAGCACTCTACAAAACTCCCAGGAGGGTATCTTCAGATCCTTCAGCTGTGTCCTTACATCAAGCTCTACGCTGATCCCCTGTTTCTCACAGGTCATGAGCTTTGCCTGAAGCAAAGCATTCACAGCAGCAACAGAGGTTTTCATAATTTTGCTAACCTTCTGTATATCGTCATACACCTTCTCTATGTACTCTGCAGCAGAGCTGTATTCTTCCATCTCAATCAAAGAGTGGACAACCTGCAGATGATTCATAAAATCATGGCGTTGACCTCGCAAGGTGGTATTCAAGTTCTCAAGTCTGGCCAGGGTATCCTGAAGCAATCTGAACTCATTGCCCTTGCGAACGAAGCCGATTCTGCTTCTGAAGGCAGTAATACTGCTAATAATCACCGCTGCAGCAATAACGACAAGAAGCATAACAATCCATGGATCAAAGAGCAATTCAGCCCCCATGCCCATCTCAACAAGGTAGAGCAACACAGCCGCGATTAACGCGACCTGAGAAAGATTGACTAAAATTATTATGAGCGTAGTTTTTCCGGGATCAAACTTTTTCACAGATAATGTCACCCCTCCGGTAAATACCATGTTTAGTATATCCTGTTCGAGCAACAGATTCAAGGTAAATTAACAGATAAAAGCAATGAAAACATGGACCTTCCCCTTTATTGTTCCCATTGATTTTACAAAAAAAAGCCTCATAAAAAGAGAATTATTTATTGCTGAGGTTATTGCCATTATAACCCACAATCCGCATTAAGTAAACTGGTCGAAAAACAATGAGTGATGAAATCCGGTCACAGAGCAGTGATTGATGAAAATAACCAAATAAATGATAAAAAACGCTAAAATTTTTGCTTTGGGCACTTGACTCTCGTGTTAACACTAGGTGTAAACTAATGATAACATGAAATTTTTCTATGGCAACTTGAGTTCCTGCCGTGAAAGGATGCGACGAATATGAGCCTATACAGCCATTGCCTGAAGCATGACAAGCAATATCTGTTGGAACAATGGGATGCTGAAAAGAATGCTCCGCTTACGCCCGAGAAAATAGCCAGCACCAGCACGGAACGTGTCTGGTGGAGGTGTGAAAACGGTCACCCATGGCAGACACAGCTTTCCTCCCGCGTTCGGGGGAACACCGGATGTCCAGTTTGTCTGCGGGAGAAGATCGACACACGGGTGGAAAAGCGACAAGCCGCCAAAACGAGCAAAAAGCACCAAAAAAAATCAAATATTGGAGGTAGAGAGAAATGAGAAAGATTATTTTAAGCGTGTTACTCATTCTGTGTATGCTGCTTGGCCTGCTACCTGCTACAGCTATTGCCGGCACAAGCTATGACTTATACGTCGGCGGAACCAATGTGACGGATTATACCCACAGTATTTCGTACTGGAAGGCGGACGACGGCGGTGCTTATTCCGAGACAGGCACCGAATACGATTACGACTTTTCAGTATCTTTTGACAGCGATGCAGAGAGCTTTACACTGACTCTCAACGGAGTAGATATTGTGGCTCAGTATCATAATTCCGACGGCATATACAGCAATGCAGGGCTCAATGTCATCCTTACTGAAGGCACAGAGAACATTATAACTGCCGGTTACCCGGGCGGCATAACAGCCTATAATGATTTGAATATAAGCGGCGAAGGCAGCTTATCGATTACTCAAATCGGAACCAACTATGGTATTGCAAGTGACAGCGGCAATGTTGAAATTGCAAGTCCTGTTACAATAAACCAAAGCGGAATCGGCATATACGCTAACGGTATCGTGACTATCGACGGGCCGGTTGTTGCGAGAGGCTCGGAGACCGGTGTCAGTGCAAATGAGGTAAAGATTGTAAGCGGCTCCCTGACTGCATCAAGCGATGGGCAGAGCATAGATGCCATACGATATGGGTATGTAGAGCCGATAAGCTCCGGTTTTCTATCCTACAGGACTAACTCGGAGCCTTCTGCGCCTGCGGGAGGCTGGGCGATTGTTAACGGGAGCGAATCAGAAGTAATTAACATTCCTGCAAGCGGCAACAATAAATATTTTGAGGTTTTCTACTGTCACGGCGTATATCTTGCAAACGTTAATATTTCATCCTCAGGCGAAGAAACATATTGGCTCAATGACGGTGAAGGCGGCATAACCCCGACGGGGGCCGACGCTGATAACTATAACGCCAAATATGACAATGTCAGCAACACGCTTACCCTAAACGACCTTGCCATAACAAATTCCTACAACTACAGCGGCAATGAAAGCTTGGGTATAGATGGCGAAAGCTATGGCATATATTCCAGCGGAACGCTGAACATCGTCCTTGCGGACGGCACATATAATACCATAAACACAGCGTCCAGCAACAACAGAATATGCATTAACGTAAAAACGGAGAGCAATATTACCGTCGGAGGTGGCGGAGCACTTTCCCTGCACGCCGAACCAAGGCTCGACGAAGGCTCGTGTACCACCGGAATATTATCCGGCGGAGATATTACCGTTACTGGCGGTGCGACAACTGTAACGGCTGAATACACGGATTGTATTTGTGGATTTTATGCTGCGTCAAACGGCGATATTACAGTCGGGGGGGGCAGTGTTTTTATTGATACAAATACTGCTTGGTCGGACGGAACAGGCATCAGCACAGGGAATGGAAACATCACAATTTCAGGCGGAACCGTAATTGCCCTGGCGGACGATTCGGAATATAGCGGTTACGGTCTCTGCTCCTACGAGGGCAGAATAGACATTACCGGCGGAGCGGTATACGCAACCGGCGATGGCAACAATATAGGGCAATCAGCGGCGATATCTGCAGGCGGGGGGATTACTCCGGGTGCTTATGACGGCTCCTATGATAAGGCATCAGTCATAATGACATTGGCGGACGGCGACAGCTATACGCCGACCCTTTTATATAACAGCAGCAGCATTCCTGAATTTGATGCTTCCAACGACGTCGTATTCACAGGCGGATTTCCGTTCGGATACGGCGAAAGCTGGTACACGGAAACGGATAAGGTCTATGGGAATTTTGATGCCTCATCTGAACATAACTACACCTGGTCGGGAAAACACAACCCCGGGGACGATATCCCAGGAGATGATGTGTTTGACCTTACGCTTAATGGGCTTGACATAGCAGGTTATTCTGATAATGAACGCGGAATATCTACAAATTACGGTCTGAACCTTATGCTGAAGGGTGAAAACAGCATTGGTACTATGACTAATCCTTTCGATAGTGGCATGTACTGCGCAGACAATATGACAGTATCTGCCGAAAACGGCGGGAGTCTTGCCATCATCGCAACCGATGCCGGAATCAATTCAGATGGTGCGGTTTCCTTTGAGAGCGGAACTATTTCGGTCATCACTGACCGCACTGGCATACAAATTTCAAACGGCGGTATGACCATTTCAGGCGGGAATGTCACAATCAGTGCAGGGGATGTCGGAATTCAAACCGATAACACCTGTGATGTAATAGTGTCCGGAAGCGAAACCGTCCTGGATATTACCGCCGGGGAAAAAGATGCACTGGATGAATTTTACGGTATACGTTGCAAAGACGGCATAGTTGAAATTGATGATGCCACGGTAATAATTGAGACGCTCGGTAAGTGTGGCGATGGCGTTTGGGCGAAAAACGATATCAGGATATCCGGCGACGCACAGGTTGAAATTATCGACTGGAGCCTTAGAGACATCGTTAAGTGCGGCCTGCACAGCCAATACGGCAATATAGCTATCGGCGACAGCTCAAATGTGGATATTGTTTCGCAGTCGACAGGCATTTATACGAAATATGACGGCAGCGTATATCTTGGTTATGTGTGGGACGGAACAAGTTACACCCCCTCCGGCAGCCCTACAGTAAAAATAAACGATGCGGGCAGCATTGCAGCGGTCACGCCACTTATTTATGATGATTTTATCGCAGGTCCGTATGGTATTCATTCCGACTCCGGCATTCGTGTCGCAGGAGGCAGCGTTACCGCTCTGGGAACGGAGCAGGCGCTCCGTACAGTTGGAGAAGGCTCATCAATAAATGTAAATATGCCTGCTTACAAGCATAGATCCAACACTGCTGCTGCAGTACCGACCATGCCGTTTTTGTATTATCCCGGCACGTCCTTTGATGTTAGCAGCGCAGGGAATTATAAATATGTCAATATCACTTCCACATTTGTCATCACAGGCGCCGAGTCACAAAACGGCAGCTTTACAGTAACGGTTGACGGCGTTCCGGTCTCTGCAGCCGAACAGGGCGATACTGTTACTCTGACAGCCGAACCGGAGGAGGGTTTTTCCTTCGTATCTTGGAGCGTCTACAGAACGGACGACACGACTACCACCTGCCCTGTCGATAACAATATGTTTACGATGCCCGCTTACCCTGTCACCATCTTGGCATCGTTTGCCGCCCCACCTGTGATTAATCCTGTATTGTACAATTATGACCTGAACTATCCAGGTGATGTAACTGCAACCATCACATGGAATAACGCAACGTCTGTCACTGATGCGGTTTACAGCATAAGGCCCGACACGACGGTATATACGCTTGGCGCAGGCGACTACAATATTGATGATGATGTCCTGACCATAGAAAGCAGCTTCTTATCGGGCATTTCTCTCACATCAGGTGCTTCCCTCGCCTTTGTTTTCACCTTCAACACAGGAGATGAAGCCACCCTGACTGTGAATGCAGTAGAAGGCTTTGTCCCTATAACGGGCATTACGGGTGTTCCGAACACAGTGATGGAAGGCACGCCGCTCACACTGACCGGCACGGTTACACCAGGCAACGCGACGAACCAAACCATCACATGGAGTGTATATAACACAGGGAACACCGGCGCGTCGATAGTGGGGAACATACTGTCTACTACGGGAGCAGGCGTTGCTGTTGTGCGGGCCACCATTGAAAATGGTCTGACCTCAGGCTCGGATTATATACAGGACTTCAATATAACAGTGAGCGCGGCTCCGATAACAACCCATACCGTCATCTTCAACTCAAATGGTGTGGTTTACGATACTAAAACCGTGAATGATGGAGAGAGTATCGGATACGCTGCCTGGTCAGCAAATCCGACGAAAAGCAACTATACCTTTGGAGGCTGGTTCACAGGTGAAAATGGCGCAGGTACACAGTTCACCTCTGAGACGCCCGTTAATGCCGACATGACTGTCTACGCTAAGTGGACGTACACCGGTGGTGGAGGCGGTGGAGGCGGTGGCAACAATACGCCCAAGCCACCTAAAAAAACCATCACCGTCACCGAGACGAGCTGCAAAGTCTTCCAAAATGCCGCAGGCTCCATAACGGCTGAAGCTGACGTAGAAGATGCGTTTTCAAACTCTGTCGAGGTTAAGGTTACAGATACACCAGAGGATGCTGCAAGCTTCAAGATCAGCGCAGGCGACGAGGTTTACCCGTTTGACATATCACTCTACATCAAGGGCACAGATAATAAAACCGAGCCCTCGCCCGGCTACGCGGTTACTATCTCCCTGCCGATACCGGACAGCCTTGTCGATAAGCGTGAAGCCCTCACTGTTGTACATAAAGCGGATGATGGAACAGTTACGACGCTCCAATCAAGATTGACACAGAAAAATGGCGTATGGTACCTCGTATTCAATGCAACTGAGTTCTCGCCCTACGCATTGGTGGTCAGAAAAGCAAGAAGCTATGATGAACCGGCAGGCGTGCCATATTACCTTGACGTAAGCGGTAAAAAGGTGTTCATTGGCTTCGCAGCCAATGGCAAGTATATCGCTCCCGAAGGCGTTTCAGTTTCGGTGACACAGAACGATAAGAGCTTTACCGACATCTCCGGGCATTGGGCGGCCGAGTATATCGGCTTCGTAACCGAACGTGAGATATTCGTTGGTACCGGAAGCAATGTCTTCTCCCCTGATACAGGAATGACCCGCGCAATGTTCGCGACAGTCATCGGAAGGCTTTACGAGCGCAGCTACGGCGAGATTGAAACATCAGACACGCAGGCCTTCACCGACTGCAATTACGACGCTTATTATGGCAAATACATAGCCTGGGCATCGGAGAGCGGCATAATCGGCGGTTACGGGAACGGCAGGTTCGGTCCGGATGATCAGATTACCCGTGAGCAAATGGCGTCGATACTCTACCGCTTTGCTGACTTCCTCGGCATCCTTCCGGGCAGCATGGATACCCTCCTCGATTACCCCGATGCCGACAGCATCTCGGGCTATGCAAAAACAGCGGCGCTATACTGCCAGACCACAGGAGTCATCGGAGGACGCACCTGCGGAGTATTCGCCCCACAGGAAACCGCTACCCGCGCCGAGGTTGCTACAATTATACAAAGGTTTGTTGAGATGGTAGTGAAATAAGGCTCGGTATATCTATTATTAAGCTATTTGCGATGTAACCTTAATTTATATTAGCGGTATAATATATAGTGACCTGCTTACTGTCAGGCTATCAATATATTGTACTGCGGCACAGAAAAACGGGTACATCGCAAATAGCTCATTATTACGGTGCATTGAAACAAAATTACGACGGACATTCGGATTGCAGCCAAAGCGCTGAACCGAATGTCCGTCTTTTGTTTAAATGAGGTTATCAATTGAGGTTGTCAATCGAGATTGTCAATTGATGAAGCGAATATTTTCTATTCAATTTTCAATGAGGGCACGCCCCAATACCCCCTCGCTACGGGCGAAATGAAT
>LSQX01337818.1_pt1 | contig 24096 bp, 23 predicted proteins | sample 654561 | NCBI WGS metagenome assembly LSQX01 (sample SAMN04489861, study PRJNA283612) | anaerobic digester metagenome | isolation source: 4 biogas reactors fed with cattle manure at either 37C or 55C with and... | place: Denmark: Kongens Lyngby | collected 2014
CTTATGTTCTTTGAGTTTCCGCTGCCGCTGATGCCGGCATTTTTGAAGTACGATTTCTCCGATATTCCAGTCCTGCTGGCATCTTTTTCGATGGGACCGCTTACCGGCGTGATCGTGCAGTTCATCAAGAATCTGATCCATCTCCCGTTCTCGTCCACCGGGCTGATCGGAGAGCTTGCCAATTTTATCATGGGATCCAGTTTTGTCGCGGCGGCCGGCATCGTCTATCGCTTCAACAAGACTAAAACCGGAGCCATTCAGGGACTGGCGGCCGGAACACTGGCGCTGACCGCAAGCGGATCGATTTTGAATTATTTCGTCATGATTCCCTTTTATATCGCAGCAATGGGGTTTACGATGGAGCAGATCATCGGTGTGACGGCGGCGGCCGGCAATACGCTTGTGCATGACCTGCCGACTCTGATTCTGTTCGTCTTTGTTCCGTTTAATCTGTTCAAGGGAACGACCATTTCGCTTTTGCTGCTGCTTATATACAAAAAGCTGAGCCCGCTGCTGCACAAATGACGATTCTGGAGTTTTTCGAGGTCAGCACGAAATACGTGTACGGACAGCCGACGCTCAGGAAGGTGTCATTTCGCGTCACGTCCGGTCGGATGGCGGCCTTCTACGGGCCAGGGGCGGACGGTCAGACGGAGGCGCTCCGCGCGGTGGCCGGACTCGTCGATGTGACAGCCGGCGCGATTCGCCTGAATGATGCAGATATCACGAGCATGACACCGGCATTGCGGCCGGTGCGCCTGATTTTTCAAAATCAGGTGCACGATGTGCACCAAACGGTCGAAGCGGCGCTCGGTTCAGTTTCTGGTGATGCTGACCGTCTGCTGGAGGCGGTTCGACTTCAAGACAAGATCGGCGTTCCGGTCGGTGAACTCGCTGCCGCCGACCGCTTCATGCTGCACGTCGCCCGATGTCTCGCAGCAAAGCCGGATGTCCTCTTGCTGGAGGATTCGCTCGCGCTTTTTTCGCGGGATGTTCAGGCGGAGCTGGTGAAACGAATGCATCGTCTGAACCGTCTGACAGCCTGTCTGCTCGTTTATGCGACGTCCGATCGTGCGCTGCTCGCCCGGCTGTCGGCCCATACGGTGGTGTTTGCGAACGGCACTCGACTGACAGCGCAATAATGCTTTTATTATCCGGGCTCCTGTGACTATAATGGTAAACAAAGGGGCAGGATCGATATTTTGATTGGCGCAGCACTGGCAACGGATTTTTTCTCGCAAATCGGACAGTTTTTTTCCGATTTAAGGCAGAGCGTCGTGGACGGACTGCTTTTTTTTGGCGGGCCTCTCGACACGTTCGTGGCAATTCTCGATATCCTGGTCACAACATTTCTGATTTACTATCTGCTGAAGGTCTTCCGCGATTCCAGAGCGTGGCAGCTGATGAAGGGCGTCATTTTAATTCTGGCCCTGTCGCTCGTTTCGAACGTTGTCGGTCTCAACGCCATTGGTTTTTTGCTGAACAGCACATTGTCGCTTTTGGCCATCGCGGTTATCGTTTTGTTTCAGCCGGAGCTGAGACGTACGCTGGAAACGGTCGGGCGGAACAGTTTTGGCCGCCTGACAGGGACGCTGTCCGGGGAAGCGGTGCATGACAGCTATACATTTACAAGACAGCTGATCGAATCGATTGTATCGGCATGTGAAGCGATGCAGCACACGCGCACAGGCGCACTGATCATCATTGAACGGGAAACAAAACTTGGTGACCTGCTGGAACAGGAAAACGCCGTTCCGCTCGATGCAACCGTTACGGCGGCTCTGCTGAAGCAGATTTTTTACGTCGGATCGCCGCTCCATGACGGAGCCATCCTGGTCCGCAACGGCCGTGTGGCTGCCGCCAGAGTCCACATGCCGCTTTCCGACAATTACCATCTGCGGCGTGAATTTGGCACGAGACACCGCGCCGCGGTCGGCGCATCCGAATTGGGCGATGCTATCGCCGTCGTCGTGTCCGAAGAACGCGGCACCGTTTCGCTGGCACTGAACGGACGATTATATGTTCTGTCCAATGCCGATGCCTTGCGCAGCCAGCTGCACCGTCTGCTGATGACGGAGCGCAAAGAAGCCCGCGTCGGGCGCTTCAGCCGTTTGTTCGGCCGCAGCATGAAACTGAAGTCGTCCAAGCCTGCGGCGGTGATCCCGCAGTATGAGGGTATCGATCCGGACGATGCCGAGCCGGAACTCGTTGCTGCTGAACCGAGACAGCGCCGATTCTCCAGAGGCCTGTTCCGTCGCAGAGATAATCGAACGCCGCGCCGTCAGCGTGTGCTCCTTTTTGTCCTCTCGCTCCTGATTGCGAGCGGAATCTGGCTTTATGTACAGGTCACGGTGAATCCCATTGACACCCGCACGTATACGGTTACCTTGTCTTATCGCGGGACGGAAGATGCTTTGGACAGAGGGTTTGTCGTGCAGACACTGCCGCTGCAGACGGTACAGCTGACGCTTACGGCCCGGACCCAGATTCTGAACGATCTCACCGCACAGGAAATCACAGCTTATGTCGATGTTAACCAGGTGACGGAACCTGGTGTACAATCGCTAAGGGTTGAGGTGGAAACTGGCACGCTTCTTTATACGCTGACCGATCAGCTGACACCGACCCAAGTAACAGTGAACGTGTTTGAGCGTCCCTGAATAATGGAGGTTCCATGAGCAGATTATTTGGCACTGACGGCGTCCGCGGAGTCGCTAACGTCGAGATTACGCCTGAACTGGCATTTCAGCTCGGCTATGCCGGGGCGGTAGTCCTGGCGAGACATGCAACCGGCAAGCCGTCAATTATCGTCGGAACGGATACGCGCATATCCAAGGATATGCTGCAGGCCGCGCTTGTGTCGGGCATTACGGCGGCCGGTGCCGACGCGCACCTGGCAGGTGTGGTGCCGACACCGTGCGTCGCGTATCTGACGCGGAAATACGGCATGCACGCCGGGGTTGTCATATCGGCATCCCACAACTCGTTTGAGTATAACGGCATCAAGTTTTTTTCGGCCCAGGGCTACAAACTGCCTGATGATATCGAGGATGAGATCGAACAGGTGGTGCGCGCCGGATTTGACCAGATTACCCGCCCGGCCGGCACGGAAATTGGTACCGTGTACGATCGCAGCGAGGCGGCGCACGATTATGCCGAACATTTGAAACGCCGGCTCAGTGTTGATCTTACCGGTCTGAAAATAGCCGTTGACTGCGCACACGGTGCCAGTTACGCGATCGCACCGGCTTTGCTGTCCGATCTGGGTGCCGCGGTCGTTGCGGTCGGCATTGAGCCGGATGGCGTCAATATCAATGCCGGCTGCGGATCGACGCATCTCGAGCTGCTGCAGAATACGGTCCGAACGCACCGCTGCGATCTGGGACTGGCCTTCGACGGCGATGCGGACCGCCTTCTTGTGGTGGCGAGCAACGGCGACATCATTGACGGTGACATCATCATGGCGATTATGGCGTCCGACATGATGGCAAAGGGCACGTTGAAGCACAACACGCTGGTTGTGACGCAGATGAGCAATCTCGGTCTCGATATCTGGGCGAAACAGGCGGGTGTCAATGTGATCAAAACAAAAGTCGGCGACCGCTATGTGCTGGAGGCTATGCTGGAAGGCGGCTATTCACTGGGCGGTGAGCAATCCGGCCACTTTATTGTGCTTGAGCATACGACGACGGGAGACGGTCTGCTTTCCGCGCTTCATCTGCTGAATGTGCTGGTTGGAAGGCATACGACCATCGATGCCGCCAGAACCATGGTCAAAATTCTGCCTCAGATTCTGAAGAATGCAAGAGTGCGAAACGGTGCACAGCAGGCGGTGCTGTGCGACGAAAAAATTATGTCGGCGGTTCAGAACGCAGAATCGACACTGGCCGGCCGCGGCCGCGTACTTGTGCGCGCATCCGGAACGGAACCCCTTATTCGCGTCATGCTGGAAGGTGAAGATATTATTCAGATCCGCAAACTGGCCGACGACCTGATCAGCCTGATCGCAGAATCCTACGGAGTGTAACCGTGACGGCGAAACAGGCGGAACGTGCACTGGCCGTCATTATGGCTGCAGCAGGTGTGCTGCTTCTCCTGTCGCTGTTTGGTGTGCTCGGCGCACCGTGGCCGCACAGCAGTGATTCGACTGAAACCGAACCGCAAATGACCGGGCAAGCGGAAAATGACGACCTGAATCAGAATCAGGATGTGACGCCTCCGCCTGCCGAAACAGATGAAGAGATAGCTGCGCTGGGACTGCTGCCGCTCGCTGACAACGATCCGGACAGTCTGACACCGGGCGGCACGGCGCTGCGCAGCTGGCCGGCAGACTCGGTTGTTCCGCTGATCCGCGACGTCACCCGCACCTCGTTTGTCGGCCGTGATTTCGGGCCGGAGGCGCTGAGCGGCATCACGGTCATTCTGGACGCCGCGCACGGCGGTGCGGACAACGGCCAGGGCGTCTTTACGGCTCTGGATGACGAACCGGTCTACGAAAAGACGATTACGCTCAAGATGGCGCAGATGCTGGGCGAACGCCTGCGGTCGCTCGGTGCGAATGTTATCTACACGCGCACCGACGATACCGAATTGTCACTGTTTTACCGGGTCGCCTTTGCCGCTGACTACGCCCTGCTTGCCTACGGCGAAGAAGCGGCACTGGCCGGATACGACATCGAACCCATCCGGCATCTTCGTCCCCTCATGAGCGATATTATGCGCATCAATCAGAGCAGCGCCGATTCGGGCGGCCGCGGACTGTTCGGCAATATCGGCACGCCGCCTGATCTGCGCATCATTTACGACATTGAACGCCAGTACGGCGACATTCTGCTCATCTCTCTGCAGACCGGTTTTTCAGCCGACGAGTCGATTCGCGGCGCGCGTGCGGTCTATATGTCGAATTCATATATCGCCTCAGTGAACAACGGTTACGCCGCCGGTCAGCCTGCCGATACGCTGCCGCCCAACTATGCGGGCTACAACAGTGAGGATCGCTTTCGTCTGGCCGGCCTGCTGCAGGCACACATCGTCTCTCAGATTCCGTCGCTTGCTCCGGAGAACGAGCCCGTCAGAGAAGAGGATATGGCGGTGCTTCGCCTGTCGAATCTGAATTCAGCCGTCATTGAACTCGGCATGCTGTCGAATCCCGAGGATCGGGCGATACTGACAGACGACGAGTCGCTCGGCACGATGGCAAACGCGCTTACAAACGCGGTCTATCAGTATTATTGCCTGCCTTGATGCGGTGAGCAAAAGCGTTTGACAAGCGTCCCCGCGCGCGCTACAATCGGCAGGCATTGAGCGAAGAGTTCTGGTGCTGCATTCTGACGGAAAGACCGGGCGGGGCGGCATCGTATGAAAGGAAAGCACATGAAAGAAAATATTCATCCCGAATACAAGACATGCACGGTGAAATGCGCCTGCGGAAACACATTTGAAACCGGATCGGTGCATGCCACCATGAACGTGGATATCTGCTCCAGCTGTCACCCATTTTACACGGGCCGGCAGAAGCTCATTGATACGGGCGGCCGTGTCGATAAGTTCAAGAAGCGCATGGGCCAGCACAAAGAAGGCTGATACAGAGGAGGGAGTCGAGACTCCCTTTTTTCTTCATGACGGCGACCTGGTCGCCGCAGCAGGCGGAGCAACTGAATGAGCAACACAAAAAAAACATCGATCGGCGGACAGGCCCTCATCGAAGGCCTGCTCATGCTGGGACCCGATATGCAGGCGGCAGCCATGCGCCATCCGGACGGGCACATTGTCGTGGAAGAAAAGCCGCGCCGTTCATCCGGCAAGCTGGCGCGCATTCCGTTTCTGCGCGGTTCCATCCGTCTCGTCACTCAGATGAAAACGGGCGTCAGCGCGCTGATGCGTTCTGCTGAGCTGCAGGAAACGGGAGAAGCGACGACGGAACCGACACGTGCAGATCGTTTCTTCGAACGCCACAGCAGTTTGGTTACGGGCCTTTCAGTTGTACTGGGACTCGGTTTTTCCATTGTGCTCTTCATCCTTTTGCCGAGTCTGCTGACGGATGCGCTCAGAGCGCTCTGGCAGATTCCTCTCGGCACGCGGCATTACGGACTCGCGCTGTCGGAAGGCGCTGTGCGCATGCTTTTGTTTATCGGCTACCTGTTTCTGACATCGCGTCTGAAGGACATTCGGCGTGTCTGGATGTACCATGGCGCCGAGCACAAAACGATTGCCTGCTACGAAGCGGGAGCCGAACTCAAAGTCGATCAGGTCAAACTATTCAGCCGCCTTCACCCGCGCTGCGGCACCTCATTTCTGTTCCTCGTCATGCTGATCTCGATCCTGATATTTACGCTGGTGCCGCGTTTCGGACCGCTCGTCAATGTGGGCATCCGATTGCTTTTGCTCCCCCTGATCGCGGGTATTTCCTTCGAATTGATCCGTCTTTCCGGCAAATACGATAATGTATTGACTCGTGCTGTTTCAAAGCCGGGACTGTGGCTGCAGAATCTGACCACAGCCGAACCGGACGACGCCATTCTGGAAGTCGCCATCGCCGCGATGACGGCCGTGATTCCCGCAGAAGCCGGCCGTGATGACTGGGCGGCATGACCGTTCGTGAGGCTCTGGCCGCCGCGGCGGACCTGCTTCAAAAAACTTGCATCGACGAGCCGCTGCGCGAGGCACGCCTGCTCCTTTCACTTCAGCCTCGTTTCACGCTGACATATCAGCTGGGACACCCGAACGAGGCGCTGAGCCGCGAAGAGGTGCGCTTGTTCGATGTACAGACGACGCGGCGGGCAGCCGGGGAACCGTTCGCCTACATTGCCGGCTCCGTCACATTTTTCGGCAGATCGTTTGCGGTCGGTCCCGGCGTTCTGATCCCGCGTCCGGAGACGGAACAGCTGACGAAGTGGTGGCTCGACACGGTTCTGGCAGAACGGGACCGATTCTCCCCGGCCGTATCGATCGTCGATCTCTGCACGGGGAGCGGCGTTATCGGTCTGACCGCGGCACTGGAACTGGCACGCCAGGGTATCCGGACTGCATCCCTTTATCTCAGCGACATCAGTCCGGATGCGCTGGCGTATGCAGAGCAAAACCGGCATGCACTTGCCCCCGGGCTGCCGGTCACAATCCTGAGGTCCGATTTGTTTTTTGAGCCCTGGCCGGAAGCCGATCTGGTCTTTTGCAATCCGCCTTACATTGATATCGCGAACGATGAGGCACTTTCTCCTGACGTGTCGCGGTACGAACCTGCAGCTGCTCTTGACGGCGGTCCGGACGGCCTCTCATTTTACCGGAGATTGGCGGCCGGACTCGTTATGCGGGTGGAACCGCGTACCCTGATCGGCGTCGAGCACGGATACCGGCAGGCTGCCGCCGTGAGGCAGATTTTTACTGATGCGGGGTTTGACGCAGAGGCAGTGATGTCGGATTATAGTGGATGCGAACGCGGTCAGCGATTCAGGCTGAACCGATCTGACAAAGGAAAATAACGTATGAATGGCACAACCTGGAGCGCGAGTGAAACGCGTTACGATGAATTGAATATGCTCCTGGCAGATCCGGATATCATGCGCGATCCGGACCGTTACACGCGCCTGATGAAGGAACACAGCCGTCTTGCCCCGCTCGTGTCCGACATCGCCAGGGCGAGGGAACTTGAACTGGAGATCGCCGAAACAAAAGTGATGCTGACTGACAGTGACGACGAGTCATTTCGCGAACTGGCGAGAGAAGAACTTGACCGGCTCGAATCGGAGCGCGAGGACTGTCTGGCCCGCATCGATCTGGCCATGGTTCCGCGTGACGAGAACGACGACAAGAATGTTTACGTCGAGATCAGGGCCGGCGCCGGCGGCGAAGAGGCCGCCCTGTTTGCCGAGGTGCTGACCCGCATGTATCAGAATTATGCGGAAGCGAACGGCTGGTCGGTCGATGTCATCGACCTGAACGAGACGGGCATCGGCGGATACAAGAGTATCGTATTTGAGATTGAAGGCGAAGGCGCCTACAGCCGGATGAAGTTTGAAAGCGGTGTTCACCGCGTGCAGCGCGTGCCGGTGACGGAGTCGGGCGGACGCATTCACACATCGACGGCGACCGTCGCCGTACTGCCTGAGGCGGCCGAAGTTGATATCGACATCAATCCGGCTGACCTCCTGATTGACACGTATCGTTCGTCCGGGGCAGGCGGCCAGCATGTCAACAAGACGTCGTCCGCCATCCGTATCACGCATCTGCCGACCGGCATTGTCGTGACCTGCCAGGACCAGCGATCACAGCACAAAAATCGGGATAAGGCGATGGCTCATCTTCGCGCGCTGCTGCTGGAGAAAGAGCGGGAAGCCCAGGAAAGCGGCATCGCGAGTGAACGCAGAAGCCAGGTGGGAAGCGGTGACAGAAGCGAACGCATCCGGACGTACAATTATCCGCAGGGCCGCGTGACCGACCACCGCATCAATCTCACGCTTTATCGTCTGGAATCGATTCTGAACGGCGATATCGACGAATTGATCACGGCTCTGCAAAAGGCCGATCATGAGAGGCGGGTGCAGGATCAGTCATGAGCCCTGCCAGACGTTCAACCGATATAGATCAGGCCGCTGACCGCATCAGGCAGGGAAAACTTGTATCGTTTCCCACTGAAACGGTGTACGGTCTCGGGGCGTCCGCTTTTGACGCGCAGGCCGTGGCGCAGGTTTTTGCTTACAAAGGGCGGCCGGCAGACAACCCCCTGATTGTTCATTTGCCGGATGTCGGCTGGCTTGACCGGGTTGCGATTGACATCCCGCCGGAGGCCGTGCGCCTTTTTTCGCATTTTTCACCCGGTCCGCTGACGCTCGTGCTGAAAAAAAATCCGGCCGTTCCCGCTTTGATTTCGGCCGGTCTGCCGACGGTGGCCGTGCGCATCCCGGATCACGAGATGGCGCGTGCCCTGATCCGGTCCTCCGGACTGCCGCTCGTCGCGCCGTCCGCGAATGTATCTGGCAGGCCGTCTCCGACGACGGCCGATCACGTGCTGCACGATTTTGCCGAGCGGGATCTGCTGGTGCTTGACGGCGGGCCGTGTGCCGTCGGTGTGGAATCGACCGTGCTCGACATGACGGTAAATCCGCCGGTCATACTGCGTCCGGGCGTGATTACGGCAGAGCATATCCGGGACGCGTGCGGCATCATGGTCGGCCGCGACAGCAGGGAAAGCGACAAGCCGAAATCACCGGGACAAAAGTATCGCCATTACGCGCCGAGGGCCACGGTCATCCCGGTTGATGACGGCCGTTTCCTCGCTGCATTTAAGAACCTGAAGGTCCAGGATCCCGAGCGGATCGGGGTGTTTGCCGACGAGCAATCCATTCTGCCGCTCCGCGAGACCGGCGTGTCAGCGTATGCATATGCCCCGGAAGCCGATCCTGTGGCCGCTGCCAAAGCGTTATATGCGGCTCTTCGTCAGTTTGACGAGGAAGGCGCTCAGTTCATCCTGGCAGCCCGATTTTCCGCTGCCAGCGAAGCCCTCGCCTATAACGACCGTCTCAACCGGGCCGCTGAGCAGGTAAAGCGTGTTTTATTTGTCTGTACCGGCAACACCTGCCGCAGCCCGATGGCTGAGGTTCTCTTCAATGAACTGGCTCCGCCCGGCTGGCAGGCGTCATCGGCCGGACTTGCGGCCAGGGAAGGGGATCCGGCAGCCAAAAACGCGATTGCCGTGATGCAGGCGCGCGGGCTCGACCTGACGGCGCACAGTGCGACACCGGTCACGGCTGAACTGGTGCAGGATCAGACGCTGATCGTGCCGGTCAGCCGAAGGCACGGCGCCCTGCTTGCGGCACGGTTTCCCTCCGCGTCCGCCGCCATGCTTGCGCTTTCGGATTTTACCGCGGACGATCGCGATATCGGCGATCCGTTCGGCGGGGGCATGGCGGTTTACGAGAAGACCGCCGCCATTTTGGAAACGGCTGTTCGGCGCCTGATCGAACAAATCCGAAACGACGCAGACAAGACGTGACGGCAGCGGGCGAAGTCAGGCGGTTTTTGTCTCTTAACGAATTATTTTGCATCACGGCACGATACCTTTTCTCTGGATCGGCCGGTTGACCGGAGCGAATCCACGTGCTACAATCTGCGAGCTGTGCGCCTTTGGGCGCATGTCCTCGTCATGTTTTCATAACATGGCCATCAGTCCGGGAGGAGGTGAAAGAAAATGACACGGAATTATGAACTTATTTTGGTGCTGAACCCGTCGATCGGTGACGAAAAGCTGGAGGCGGAACTGGAACGCATCAAAGCACTGGTGGAAACTCAGGGTGAGATTGCCGATGTGGATGTCTGGGGACGTCGCCGTCTGGCGTACGAAATCCAGGATGAAGCCGAAGGATATTATGTCCTGATCCACTTTGCGTCGGAACCTGTATTTCCCAAAGAAATTGAACGGCTGCTGCGGATTTCTGAATACGTGCTTCGCTACCTGATCGTGCTAGCCGAGGCGTAAACCCGGAAAGGATGAATCAAGATGAACAAAGTTATTCTAATGGGAAGACTGACGCGCGACCCCGAAATGCGCCACACAGCGAGCAACCTGCCCGTTTGCACCTTCACTGTCGCGGTTGACCGCCGTTTCAAAAGTCAGGACGGCGAGCGAAAAGCCGATTTCATTGACGTGGTGGCCTGGAGACAGAACGCAGAGTTTGTAAGCAAGTATTTTACGAAGGGCAAAGGCATTGTCGTGGTCGGTTCAATCCAGACCAGAACGTGGGAAGACCAGCAGGGGCAGAAACGATATCAGACAGAAGTCGTCGCTGACGAATTGTATTTTACGATTGGTGAAGCCAGACGCCAGGAGGGCGGCTACGACGCAGCCCCGACGAAGTTTGCACAGCCGAACCAGACGGACGATGCTTTTCTCTCGGGTGACGACGAAGAGATGTCTCTGCCCTTTGATTTGTAATCAGAAAGGTACATGAATCATGAGTGACCAAAGACAGGGCCAGCGAGAATACAGGGCCCAGCGTCCGCGCCGGGGCCGCCGCAAGGTGTGCGTGTTCTGCGCCGAGCATATCGAACATATCGATTACAAGGACGCCGCAAGATTGAAGAAGCTTGTGGCCGAGAATGGCAAAATTCTGCCGCGCCGGATGACCGGTACGTGTGCAATCCATCAGCGTGCGCTGACGACCGCCGTCAAGCGGGCTCGCCACGTGGCGATTCTGCCTTACATGGGCGAGTAATCTGCGTCCTTTCGCAAACATTTGGCCCCTGCCGCCGGCAGGGGTTTTTGTATGATAAAATAGCGCTCTACGGAGGGTCAGCCATGAAAGTTGTGTTATTGGAAGATGTCAAGGGACTCGGCAGTGCCGGAGACGTTTGTGAAGTCAGTCCCGGTTACGCGACGAATTTTTTGTACAAGAAAAAACTGGCGATGCCCTTGTCAAAAGATGCCCTGAATGAGGTGACAACGCGGCAGCGTGCCGAAAAAGCAAAGGCAGAGAAGGCGAAAGAGCAAGCTGAAGCCTGGGGCAACCAGCTGAAAGGCCGGATTTTTACGCTGACGCTGAAAGGCGGTGCGGAAGGCAAACTTTACGGTGCCGTCACAGCCATGGACGTTGCCCAGCTGCTTGCTGAGGAAGGTTTCACGGTCGACAAGCGTCACATCCAGTTCAAGGAGGCCGTCAAGACGACGGGGCTGCATGACCTCACCGTGCGTCTGCATGCCGATGTGCAGGTTCCGATCGTACTGAACGTCGTCGCAACCAAGGCCTGATCCATGGCGAGCAATGCACCGCGGGAACTGCCGCGCAATCTTGAAGCCGAACAGGCGGTGCTGGGCAGTGCGCTTTTCAACAGTCAGTATGCACCGCGCATTGTCGCGCGACTGAAACGGGACGACTTTTTCTTCACAGCCCATCAGGTGATTTTTGACGCCATCATTGCGCTGCAGATTGAGGGAAAACCGGTCGATGTACTGACGGTGGCTTCCGAACTGGAACGCATCGATCAGCTGAGAGCTGTCGGCGGACGCGTCTATGTCACCGAACTTCCCGACAAGGTGCCCGTTTACTCCAATTACGAACACTATATTCTGCTCGTCAGAAAGCATGCCATGATGCGCCGGCTGATCCTGTCTTTGAACGAGATCGTCGGTCTTGCATTCAAAGGCGAGGTCGACGTCAACGCCCTGATCGATCTGACAGCCAAACGGATATATGATATCCGCGAGAATCGGGACGATTCCTCGTTTGAAAAGCTGGGCGACATCCTGAGCCGCAAGATCAACGAGCTGCAGGCGCGGGCTGAAGGCAAAGTGGAGAAGCGAATCCGCACGAACTTTCCCGGTCTGGACAGCATGCTGGAAGGGCTTCGCCCCGGTGCATTTTATGTTCTGGCCTCACGCCCCGGTGTCGGCAAAACGTCGTTTGCACTTAACATCGCTCACAATGCTGTGAGAAAAAAACACACGACAGCAGTCTTCTCGCTTGAAATGTCGAAGGAGGAAGTCGGAACGCGCGTGCTTGTGGCCGAATCGAAAATTTCAGCGACCGCACTGGAACGCATCACGCCGCAGCATGAATCGCTCTGGACAAAAATCGCGGACGCGTTGAGCGAACTGTTCCCGGTTCCGCTTTACATCGATGACCGCTCCGGCGCCACCGTGGTTGAGCTGCAGGCCAAATGCAAGCAGCTGCAGCTGGAAGTCGGGCTCGATCTTGTCATCGTTGACTACCTTCAGCTGATGAGCGGCGGCGGGCGGGTCAGCCGCAACGACAACCGCCAGCAGGAAATAGCCGATATCTCGCGCATGCTCAAACTGATGGCCAGAGAACTGAATGTACCGGTCATTGCCCTGTCCCAGCTGAGTCGTGACAGCACGAAGACGAAACGCCGGCCTCAGCTGTCGGATCTGCGTGAATCGGGCGCCATCGAGCAGGACGCCGATGTCGTCATGTTTCTGTATCCGCTGTCTGACCAGACGGAACAGGCGCAGGGCGAAAGCGATGCAGCCAATACGGTTGACCTGATCGTGGCCAAGAACCGGCACGGACAGGTGGGGACGATACCGCTCGGCTGGAATGCATCGCTGACCCAGTTTTACGAGCCGAGCTATCTGGAGGCACCACCCGAATGAGAACCCTTCCCTCAGCCGTTTACCGGGTATTCCAAAGCGCAGCCCGGGACGCACTGGCGGGAACACCCGATCTTACCCGATACCATGTGCTGGCTGGAGTTTCCGGCGGTCTCGACTCGATGGTGCTGCTAACGTTTCTCGTCTGGCTCAGGCAGCAGCGGCCATTTCCCCTGAGCATCGCCCATCTGGATCACGGGCTCAGGCCTGAAGCGGCCCATGATGCCGATCTCGTGAGTGCATACGCAGCCCGCTTTGGACTCGATGTTCACCTGCAAAAGGACAATGTAGCCGCGCGCGCAGCCGCGGAAAAAGAAGGACTTGAGGCAGCCGGACGCACGGCCCGCTATGCTTTTTTCGCTGAACTGGCTGCCGCGTTCGATCTGCCGGTGCTCGTTGCGCTGGCGCATCACCGTCACGACCAGGCGGAAACGGTGCTCCTCAATATCACGCGGGGCAGCGGCCTGTCCGGTCTCACCGGCATGGCACCGCTTGACGGCAACCGCTGGAGGCCGTTTCTTTCGATTTCGCGAAACGATCTCGAAATGGTTGCCGATCAGCTCCAGATTCCCTTTGCCGAAGACAAGACCAATCTGTCCGACGCCTTTTTGCGCAATCGCCTGCGCCACCGGCTGCTGCCTCTCTGGTCAGAGCTGGCGGAGCGGGATATGGCGGACAAGCTCTGCGGTCTTGCAAAGCGGCTTCGCGACGAGGACGACGCACTCGGCCAGCTGGCAGCTGACCTGAAAAACAAGGTATCGATCCGGCCGGGCGAGTACGCTGTCATGGCGCTGCAGGAAAGTCCAAAGGCGTTGATCCGGCGCGTGCTCGAACTGTGCTACCGTGAACATACGGGCGGTCGCATGCTTCAGGCCGCGCATACCGATCTGCTGCTTTTGCTGATCCGCCAGGGCGGACAATCCGGAACCGTTTCGCTGCCGCAGGGGGCCAAGGCCGTGCTGAGCCATGGTATCCTTCGTTTCGTAACTGACCGGCCGCACGAATGACCATTTTCCTATATAATGGCATGCAGAACGCCCGTAGACGGGCTAAAAACGTTGTTGCAAGGGGATTTTGACCGATGTCAAAGCGGATAGATAAAATATTGATCGAGCAGCCTGAAGTGGAGGCGTTCGTGAAGCGTATCGCAGCCGATATCAACCGCGATTATGCCGGCAAGAAAGTGATGCTGATCTGCGTTCTGAAGGGAGCGTTTATCTTTCTCGCAGACCTCGTGCGCGAACTTGAGATCGAGTGCGAAGTTGATTTCATGGCGGTATCGAGCTACGAAGGTGAACACAGCACGGGTGTCGTTCGCATTCTGAAGGATCTGGATTCGGATATTTCGGGTAAGCATGTGATCATTGTGGAAGACATCGTTGACACAGGGCTGACGCTTGACCATCTCACCAGTCTGCTTTGGACCAGAAATCCAGCGAGCATAAAAGTGTGCACGGCGTTTGACAAGCCAAGCCGCCGCAAAATTGATTGTACCGTCGATTACATCGGACGTTCCATTCCCGACGAATTCATTGTCGGCTACGGACTCGATTACAATCAGTATTTCCGAAACATCCCGTTCGTTGCGGTTCTGGCTGATGATGCGGAGGAAACCGATGAATAACCGCCGGCGCTTCAGCGGACTTTCGTTTTACGCGATTTTGATGATCGCCATTCTGTTCTCAACGTACATGATGTCCAACCGCGGGCAGCCGCGTGAAGTCACGCTGTCCGACATGGAAGCACAGCTGGCCGAAGGCGAAGTGCATTCCGTCGTGATTGACGGCAGCCTGATGAAGGTCACGCTGAAAAACAACGAGGGCACGGCCGGTGAGGTTTACTCAAAAGCCATTCATCCTGTCCTGATCGAGGATTATGTGCTGAAGCTCAGGGACGCCCTGGACCGGGGCGACTTGACAAGCTTCGACTATAACCAGCCGGCAGATTTTTCGGGCATCTTGAATATTATTATGGTTGTGCTCATGGTGGGTGCGCTGGGCGGCTTTGTATACCTGTCCTATATGCGGCAGGGCGGCGGAGACGGCAAGAGTGCCATGTCATTCGGCCGCAGCCGGGCCAAGCTGAACGATCCTGCCAAGAATACGGTTAACTTCAATGACGTGGCCGGTGCGGAAGAGGAAAAGGAAGAGCTGCACGAGGTTGTCGACTTTTTGAAAAGTCCGCAGAAATATACGGAACTCGGCGCCAAAATCCCGCGCGGCATTTTATTGATTGGCCCGCCCGGAACGGGTAAGACTCTGCTTGCCAAAGCGGTTGCCGGTGAGGCCGGTGTTCCGTTTTTCTCCATCTCCGGCTCCGACTTTGTGGAGATGTTTGTCGGCGTCGGTGCATCGCGCGTGCGTTCGCTCTTCGACGATGCAAAGAAGAATGCACCGTGCATCATCTTCATCGATGAAATTGATGCTGTCGGCCGCCACCGCGGCGCCGGCCTGGGCGGCGGACACGACGAGCGCGAACAGACACTGAACCAGCTGCTCGTTGAAATGGATGGCTTCGGTCCGAACGAGGGCGTCATTATTATGGCGGCTACGAATCGTCCCGACATACTTGATCCGGCGCTTCTTCGACCCGGCCGTTTCGATCGCCGTGTCACCGTCATGCGGCCAGACCAGACTGGACGAGAAGCCATTCTCAAGGTCCATGCCCGAAACAAGCCGCTGGCAGATGACGTCGCGCTCGGTGAAATCGCGAAAATCACGCCGGGCTTCACCGGTGCGGATCTGGCAAACCTGCTGAATGAAGCGGCGCTGCTCGCAGCCCGCAAAAATGCAAAGCTGATTACCTACAGTGATATTTCAGAGGCTGTCTTCAAGGTGACATTCGGACCGGAGAAGAAGAGCCGCATAATCAGCCAGAAAGAACGCGAGCTGACCGCCTACCATGAGTCGGGACACGCCATCGTGATTCGCGCGATGTCCGAAACGGACAAGATCGAACGCGTAACGATTATACCGGCCGGCGGTGCCGGCGGCTACACGGCATTCAAGCCGCAGGAAGACATGTATTTCCAGACGCGCGGCCAGCTGGTGCACATGATCATGGCGGCACTCGGCGGACGAGCAGCCGAAAGCATCGTCTTTGACGACATTTCGACCGGTGCCGGGCAGGATTTGAAACAGATCAACCAGATTGCCCGCGACATGGTGACCAAGTACGGCATGAGCGAGCGCGTCGGCAACATGGTCGCCGATGAGGGCACCGAGGTGTTCCTCGGCAAGGACTACAGTCATACGCGTACATTCAGCGAGCGCCTTTCCGCCGTGATCGACGAGGAAGTGAAAGCGATCATCGACAGTGCTTATGCGGACACAGTGGCCGTGCTGGAGCAAAACCGCGAGCTTTTGGATGAGCTGGCGAAACGGCTGCTTGAGAAAGAAAAGATTGAAAGCGCTGAGTTCGAAGCGATCTATGCGGAATTCGCGGTCAATTTCAAACCGGCTCCGGGCGGCAGTGAAAAACCGGTGGAGAACGTCGTTGAAGTTGCACCGCCGGCTGAAGCGCTCCCTGCGGACGAGGAAACGCCCCCCCAGGTGACACCGGACGGGCAGTAAATCAAATAGCCAAAGAGACAAGAATCCCCTTGACGCAGCGATGCTGACGGGGGATTTTTCAGTTATTGAGTGACGGCGTCGAGATGACTTTTTCTGGTTGTCAGATCGTCTGCAATCTGTCTCAGGTCGACGCCCATGACGAGAAAAACATCGCCCGGCTGAAGCAGAGGACGGACGTGTTCGCGCAGGGCTTCATTCGTTTTGAAAAAATAGGCTTCACCGCCGCTGCGGTTAATTTCATCGCAGATGTCCTGTGAGGAGATGGTCGTATCGCGCTCGCGGTCGTCGTAGATTTCTGACATGTAGAGCGGACGAACATCTTTCAGAGCGTCCACGAATTCAGCGAAGAAACCGCGAACGCGGCTGTGCGTGAGCGGCTGAAAACAAATATGGAGTGTTTTGGCCGGAATATTTCTGGCGGCCTGGACGGTGACCTTCACGGCAGACGGGTGATGGGCATAATCGGCATAAATTTTCGCGCCGTTGTAGGTACCGGTATAGGTGAATCGCCCCTCGGCACCGCGGAAGGCGGCCAGGACTTTTTTGGCGGCTTTTCGTTCGCCGCCGTTCAGATGGGCGACGGCCAGCGCACCCATGGCATTTTCGACGTTGAATTCGCCCGGCACGCTCAGTGCGAATTCTTCATACGGCTCACCGTTCAGGGTGACAGAGAAGCGCGGCAGCCCGTTCTCGTAGCGCAGATTCGCATAGGCGAGCTGAGGCGGCATGCCGCAGAAGTCTGTGCCTGCCTTGCCGTAGATGAAAAGGTTGATTGAACGTGACAGGGATTCGTATTCAGTCTGGAAACGCCGCCACATTTCTTCAACGGCCAGATCGCCGCTCGGCAAGCACAGTGTGCCGCCCGGCAGCGTGTTTGCCGCAAAGATGACAAAGGCATCGATCATGTCGTCCAGCGTTTCATAGCAGTCGATATGGTCGTGGACAATGTTCAGGATGATCGCGGTATTGGACCGGTAATGGTAAAAGCCGCGTCCGAATTCACACGCTTCAGAGACAAATCGTTCGCGTCCTCCCACATGGACCGTCGTCTTGAATTCGATCAGTTCAGCGCCGAGATGCACAGTCGGATCCGCGCCGGATTCCATCAGGATGAGAGAGGCCAGAGCCGTCGTGGTCGATTTGCCGTTCGTCCCGGCAATATTGACGACTTGCGGATAGCCAAGTGACAGGGCGCCCAGAAATACTGCGCGCTCGACGAGTGTCAGGCCGAGTTCGGCCGCGCGCAGACGTTCCGGGTTATCGGCGAAAATGGCGCGTGTCATGACCACGAGGTCGGGGCGAAAATGGTCGATATTGGCGGCGTCATGGCCGGTGTGCACTTCGATGCCGAGCGATTCAAGATAGGTGCAGCGTTCGTTCGGACGTGCGTCCGAGCCGGCGCAGACCATGCCTTCGGCATGTGCCAGCTCGGCAAGACCGCACATGCTGATCCCCCCGATACCGATAAAAAAGATTCTGGCGTTCGGCCGAAGCGCCTCTGCGGTGGCTTGTACCAGTGCCTGTCGCTTCAGCTGTGCGTTTTTCGTCATGTCGTCTGTCTGTTGAGTCATGTGTTCATTATACCCCGATTGATTTGCCTGCAGCGGCAATTGTTCAGGAGGCCTCCTTCGATTGTGCTTCAAACATCTCGCGGTAAATGCCGCGGCTCGCAATCAGTTCATCGTGTGTTCCGGATTCGCGGATTTGTCCCTGCTCGAGGACATAGATCATATCGGCATGCCGGATGGTCGAAAGCCGATGCGCGATGATCAGCGTGGTGCGGCCGATTTCCAGACGCCGGATTCCGGCTGAAATAGCCTGTTCCGTTTCCGAGTCGATGCTGGCTGTCGCTTCATCCAGTACCAGTATTTTCGGATTCCGGAGCAGAGCGCGCGCAAACGAAACGAGCTGGCGCTCGCCCTGTGAAAATTCGCTGCCCTTTTCTCTTACCGGTGTGTCGATTCCGTCCTTCAGGCGGTTCAGAAATGGACGTCCGCCGACATCAAGCAGCGCCTGTACCGCATCTTCTTTCGAAAACCGCGTGTCGCCCAGAGTCACATTCGTGTACAGCGTTCCGGCAAACAGAAACGGATCCTGCAAGACGATGGCCATCTGGTTTCGGATGTCATCTTGTCCCAGTTCGCTGAGCGGCCGGTTGTCGAAGTATATGGTGCCAGCCTGCGCCTCATAGAAATCGAAAATGAGATTCATGATCGTGCTTTTCCCGGATCCCGTATGACCGACAAATGCTACGGTCTGACCGGGAGCCGCTGCGAACGACACGTCTTTCAGAACGGGTTCGTCCAGATAGGCAAAGGTGATGTGGTCGAAGCGAACGCCGCCCTGCAATGTCAGGCCCGTGTTCGGCCGCAGTGCTGCCTCGGGTTCGCGCATCAGTTCGAACATGTGGTCAGCGGCGCCGAGTGCACGCTCCAATTCACCGATACGGGTCATGCCATGCGAAACCTGCCCGTAAAACCGGTTCATGTAATCCAGAAAGATATAGATATTTCCGATCGGGACAAGCCAGGCACCGGCCAGATGACCATAGCCGAAATAGAGCATGACGAGTGCAAGCAGCACATACTGCAGGGTGGTCGTTGCATTGAAGACGGAGTAGGCGAATAGTTTCGTCATTTTGAAGCCGTGCTCGAACACGTCCTTGTTGATTGCGCTGAAACGTTCAAATGTTTCCGTTTCCTTCCGCGTCGCCTGAATGATATCCATGCCCTGAATATTTTCGTTCAGGTTGCCGTTCAGTTCGGAGAGTGCTTTGCGGTAATCGCGGTTATAGACGGCCGACTTCTTGCGAAAGTCATAGACGAGCCAGCCGATGATCGGCAGCGGCGCAGCCATCAGCCAGAATAAGGTGGCATCGAGAATCAGGAGCATGATGTAGATGCCGAGCATATAAATAAGGGCTGTCGCCAGCTGGACCAGGACGACCTGAAACAGGACGCGCACGGCCTTGGCGTCATTCGTGATGCGTGAAACGACTTTGCCGGCCGGCAACTGGTCGAAGAATGCGATCGGCAGCTTCTGCACATGGTTGAACACATCGCGCTGCATATCGACTGTGAGCCGGTTTGCAGCCTTGTGAAAAAAGAGCGCAGACAAGTAGCGCATGGCGGCCGCAATCAAAACGGAGAGGAAGAACACGCCTGCCATCTGCACGAGGATGGTGAGATTCGTCTGCCCGACCCGGATATGGCCGTCGATCAGCCTTCCGATGATGTAGGTGCCGAGCAAATCAGCCGCAACGGCCACGGCCGTGAGCACAAAGCCCATGAGCAAGGCCTGCTTCGATTTGAGCGCGTACTGGATCAGGCGGGCAGTGCGGAAGCGCTTGTGGCTTCGTTCAGAATCAGGCACGGGCATGTACCGCCTCCTGTTCCAGCTGCTGGCGCAGGAATTGCGCCTTGTACCAGTTGTCGTATGCCATCAGCTCATGGTGCGTGCCGTGTTCCGCAATGCATCCGTCGTCGAGAACGAGAATCAGGTCGGCATGCATCACGGCCGACAGGCGGTGTGCCGAGATCAGGGTCGTTTTGCCGCGGCGGGTGCGCCGCAGCGCGGCCAGCAGTTTCTCCTGTGTCTGGGCATCGACGGCCGAGAGGCTGTCGTCCAGAATCAGAATCTCCGGCTCGGCGATCAGGGCGCGGGCGATCTGGATGCGCTGCTTTTGACCGCCGGAAAGCGCGACGCCCTTTTCTCCTGCGAGCGTGTTCAATCCAGCCGGGAGCTGCGGCAGATCTTTTGCAAAATCAGCCAGCTCCACGGCCTCGTCGAGTGACAGACCGCTGCCGCACTGTTCGCCCATGCGGATGTTCTCCGCGATCGTTCTGGAAAAGAGGACATGCTGCTGCGGCACGTAGCCGACGGCCGCGCGCACGCTGTCAATCGAATAATCCTCGAGCGGGCGTCCGCCGAGCAGGACGCGCCCGCGCTCGAGCGGATAAAACCGCAAAAGTTGCTTCAGCAAAGTCGTTTTGCCGCTGCCGACGGGACCGACCAGACCGAGTGTCTGTCCGGACCGGAGTGTGAACCGGATGTCCTTCAAAACATCTGTGCCGGTATCGGGATAACAAAAGTCCAGACCGTCAAAGACAATGTCGCCGCCTCCCGCATATGGCACGGCACCGGGACGGTCACTGACATCTTCCTTATAGAAGGTCAGCTCCTCAATGCGGTCCAGTGACGCCGATCCCTGCTCCAGTATGTTGATGAACTCGCCCAGCGCCAGCATCGGCCACGCCAGCATATTGAGGAAAATGACGAAGGAGACAAGTTCGCCGGACGTCATCTCGCCAATGCCGACGTAGTGCGCCCCCAGCACAATGGCGACGACATAGGACAGTGCGGGCACGACTCTCGACAGTGCCGGGAACAGCGCTTCAAGACGCGCCACCGCCATATGCTTTTCGTAGAGATGTTCGGCCGATCCGGAAAAACCGGCTTCTTCTGCCGCTTGCTGGCCAAATGCGCGCAAGACGCGCACGCCGGCGATATTTTCCAGTACGCGCTCGTTCATTTCGTCGAACGCCTGCTGGGCTTCGTCATAGCGCCGGTTGTAGACGGCGCCAAGCTTTGTCGAGAGGAAGATGAGCAGCGGCAGGGGCACGATCGAAAACAGCGTCAGTTTCCAGGACAGGGTGGTCGCCATAATGACGAGCAGACTGAACGGGTAAATCGTTGCGTCAATCAGCGACATGACACCGAAACCGGCCAGCGTCTCGAGCGAGCTGACGTCATTCGTCGCTTTGCCCATCAGGCTTCCGGTAGAATTGCGCTGAAAAAACGGCGGACTTTGTGCAAGGTATTTTCTGACGAGGCGCTTTCTTGTCTCAAACGCAATGACATCGGATGCTTTGAACGTGTATAGCTGCCAGAAATACGTAACGACGTAAAGCAGCACGGTCAGCCCCAGCATCATGACCACCAGCCGGACCAGTTCCGGAATCATCATGGTGCCTGCCACGATACGGTCCGACATATAGCCGACCAGGCGGAGCGGGATTAAAGATGCCGCATAGCTCGCGAGAATGAGCAGGATCGCCAGCACGTATTGCCGTCGGTATAATTGGAGAAACCACTTCAGCTGTTGATATGTTTTTCGCATAGGCCTCCGCGGGAGCTGGGAGCGGCAAAAGTCACGTATCGGACTGCTTAAGCAGGATATTACAGTGATCTCAAAAAAACAAGAACAAAGGGGTCTGCGGGAACAGTCGCAAAAAATCGAGAATTTGACTTTTTTGGCCTGCCGTGCGATACTGCTTCGGCGACCGCTTCGGGGAGGCTTCTAAACGGGTGACCTGCCGGCTCCGGGCGAGACTTGAAAAAAATGAGGTTACGCAATGTACGCAATTATCAAGACAGGCGGCAAACAGTACCGCGTTGAAGAAGGCGACACACTGTATGTGGAGAAGCTCGCCGGTGAAGAAGGCGACAAGCTGGAGCTTAGCGATGTGCTGGCGATAGGCGGGGATGACGGACTGAAGTTCGGAACGCCGCTTCTGGAAGGTGCGAAAGTGTCGGCCACCATTGTGAAGCAGGGCAGAGGCAAGAAGATCATCATCTTCAAGTACAAAGCCAAGAAAGGGTATCGTCGCAAGCAGGGACACCGTCAGCCTTACACGAAACTCGAAATCGGCAGCATTCAGGCATAGCACTGACCTTCAGGAGGATTTATATATGGCACATAAGAAAGGCATGGGTAGTACCCGAAACGGACGCGATTCGCAATCGAAACGACTTGGCGCGAAATTGGGCGACGGTCAGTTCTGTCAGGCGGGAAGCATTATTTTCCGTCAGCGCGGCACGAAAATCCATCCCGGCGATAACGTCGGCATCGGCAAGGACGACACATTGTTTTCGCTGATCGACGGCATTGTCCGCTACGAGCACATCGACCGCAAGCGCACAAAGGCCAGCGTCTATCCGCTGGTTTAAGCGGACGTCATGCGTGTATTTGCCTGAAGCCCTGCTTCAGGCTTTTTTTTATTTGAACTGAATCGGAGTTATCCATGTTTTACGATCATGTGAATATTGAAGTTCGATCGGGCGACGGCGGCAACGGAGCCGTTTCGTTTCGGCGAGAGAAGTATATACCGAACGGCGGACCGGACGGCGGCAACGGCGGCCGGGGCGGTTCTGTTCTTATACGGGCCGATGACAAAAAGAACACGCTGCTTGATTTTCGCTACAAGCGAAAATTCTGGGCTGACCACGGTGAAGGGGGCGGCAAGCGCAACCGGAACGGCAAGTCGGCTGAACCGGTTGTCATTCTCGTTCCGCCCGGAACGGTTATCCGAGATCTCGAAACGAACCGCCTTGTCGCCGATCTCGTGTCAGCCGGTGATGAGGTCGTCGTCGCAGAAGGCGGCACAGGCGGCATGGGCAACGCGTTCTTTAAAAATTCTGTGCGGCAGGCTCCGCAATTCGCCAAAGCGGGACGAAGCGGTGTGGAACGGCGGCTGTCCCTTGAACTGAAATTGCTGGCGGATGTGGCGCTGGCCGGATTTCCGAATGCCGGCAAATCGACGCTGCTTTCGGTGCTGACGGCCGCGACGCCAAAGATTGCCGCCTATCCGTTTACCACGCTGGAACCGCAGCTTGGCGTGCTGCAGTACGATCATCAGACGCTGGTGCTTGCCGATGTCCCGGGACTCGTTGAAGGTGCGGCCGAAGGCGCCGGCATGGGGATCGGGTTTTTGCGGCACATCGAACGCTCGCGCCTCATTTTGCATGTCATCGATGCAGCGGCCATGGACGGCCGCGATCCGTTTGAGGATTATCGAGTGATCCGGCGAGAACTCGCCTCCTACAGCAGCGCGTTGTCCGAGCGGGAACAATGGATTGTGCTGACAAAATCCGATGCCGTGGATCCCTCTCGCATTCTTGAACTGAAATCACAGTTTGGCGATACGGCGCTGCTGTTTGTTGTCTCCGCTGTGACGCATGACGGCATTGACTCACTGAAGCAGGCACTGGTAAACGCGGTGCCGCAAATGCCGAAACCAGCGCTCTATGACGAAAGTGAACTGAAGAAAGTTTTCCGCTTCGAGGAAGCACCGCGTTACGAAATTAGAGAAGACGACGGGCACCTGGTCGTGACAGGCAACTGGATTCGCGAGCTCGTTCAGTCGACCAACTTCACGGATCGCGAGTCGCTGCGCTTCTTTGAACGGCAGATTCGCCATCACGGACTCTATGACGAACTGGTTCAGCTCGGCATAAAGGAAGGGGATACCGTGTATCTGGCGGGCAGCGAATTTGAGTGGGTGTTTTAGCCGCAGGGTCTCGTCAAAGATTAAGACGTGAAGATAACGGAAGTATTGCATTCAGGTTTAATTGAGTGGATGAGGATGACACCCCCTTTCATAAGGTAGACAATGGAGCCGATCTCCATACCGACCCTGTTTGGGA
>LSQX01223825.1_pt1 | contig 24092 bp, 20 predicted proteins | sample 654561 | NCBI WGS metagenome assembly LSQX01 (sample SAMN04489861, study PRJNA283612) | anaerobic digester metagenome | isolation source: 4 biogas reactors fed with cattle manure at either 37C or 55C with and... | place: Denmark: Kongens Lyngby | collected 2014
ACACTCTGCTGTCCCCGATTTGCATGGGGGGGTTATTTTAGGTTGGTGAAGATGAGGTTGATGTTGTATTCGAGGTATTCTAGATAGGTGTTGATTTTGCCGTCTTTTTCGCCGATTTCATCAGAGTAGATGGGTTCGGGGGCGATAGGAATTCCGCTTTCCTTAGAGACTGTTTCCATGGGCCGAGTATCAACGTTAGATTCCACAAATAAAACCTTAACATCGTTTTCTTCAATGAAGCCCAGCAAAGACTTAATCTGATCCGGCGATCCATTTTCTTCTGTATCGATCGCCCAAATATAGCCTTCTTTTAAGCCATAGCGTTTAGCCATATACTGAAAGGCCCTCTCGCTTGTAACAAGTATGCGGTTTTCTTCCGCTATTTCTTCAATCTTTTCTCTGTATTCATTGTCTATAGCTTTGAGCTTATCGATATATTCATTAGCCTTTTCTTCATAGAAATCCTTATTATCAGAGTCGACTTCCATGAGGATATCCCGAATATCTTCGGCCATGTGAATGCCCACAACCGGGTCAGCGAAGGAATGAGGGTTGACCTCTTGTTCCTTGCCATCATCGCCGCTGATATACATGGGCTCTACTCTTTCCGTCAGCTTGTAAATATTCTCCTTGCTTTGCCCAACGGAGTCGATCATTCTAAAGAACCAGCCATCTTCCCCGCCTTCAAGGTTTAAACCGTTGTAGAAGAAGATATCGGCGTCACTGGCCTTTTTAACATCTTGGGGCAGTGGCTCATATTCGTGAGGGTCGGTTCCGTTTGGCACTAGGTTATGGATATCGACTTTATCCCCAGCTATTTCCCTAGTCATATCTTCAATAATAGTAAAACTGGTGATGACTTTTAATTTTCCGTCGTCTGTAGAACCTGCGCCTGGGTCGTCGGTTGGTCCACAACCGCTAAGCAGCGCCAGAACCATAAAAGCTACTAATATAAAACTTAATTTTCTTTTCATTTATCTTGTCTCTCCTTCCAATCCTTTCCTTTGCCTTCTGTTAATCATAGGCCAAAGAACGCCTTGTTTCGGCGAAAAAACCAAGGCCAACACAAAGATTATTGCTGCCGCTAAGGCGATAGCCGGGCCGGTTGGTAAATCGTTTACATAGCTAAAATATATTCCAATAATTGCTGAGATCGCGCCAAAGAAGGACGACAAAACTATCATAAAGGATAGTCTATTTGTCAGCAAATAGGCCGTAGATGCTGGGGTTATCAGCATGGAAACTACCAAAATAACACCAACAGTTTGCAAGGATGCAACTGTTACCAAGGTTAAAAGAACCATGATGCCGTAATGTATAAGCTTCGTGTTAAGGCCATAGACTTGAGCCATTGTTTCGTCAAAACTGGAAAGAAGCAGCTCTTTATAGAAGAGGCTCACGACTAAGATTACAATCACACCGATGCCAAGGGTTAGCCTCATATCAGAAGTGCGAACATGGAGCACGTTTCCAAACAAAATCTGGGTCAGGTCGGTGGTCGACTGAGCCTTGCTGATGAGAATAATTCCCAGGGCAAAGGCTGCCGAAAAGACAATTCCAATGGCCGAGTCAGTCTTTATTCGACTGTTGTCACTAATCGCGCCAATGCCAATGGAAGTCAGGACACCTGCAATTATGGCACCGTAAAAATAATTGATTCCCAGCATATAGGAAATAGCGATTCCCGGCAAAACGGCGTGGGAGATAGCGTCGCCCATTAGAGACATGCCCCGCAGAACGATAAAAGAGCCAACAATACCGGAAATAATTCCGACAGCAATAGATGTTACCAGGGCTTTTTGCAAGAAACCATAGGTCAGTAAGTCGTTGATAAAGTTAATCATGATTTCACCTCCCAATTATAGAAAACAGACAAGGAGGATCCAAAAGCTTCTTCCATAATTTCTTTCTTGAAAATATCTTCGACGGGTCCGGCACCGTATAATTTTTTATTGATTAGAATAATATCATCGAAATAACTTGTGACTTTGGTCAGGTCATGGTGGACTAAATAGATAGTCTTGCCCAAGTCCCGCAATTCCTTTAAATTATTGATGATTATTTCTTCACTAGATGCGTCGATTCCAACAAAGGGCTCGTCTAAGAAAAAACATTCTGCCTCCTGAGCTAGGGCTCTGGCAAGAAAAACTCTTTGGCGCTGCCCACCCGACATTTCACTGATCTGTCTTTGGGCGAAGTCGGCCATACCTACTTTGCCCAGGCACTTCATGGCCAAATCTCTTTCCCTTTTCCCTGGTCTTTTAAACAAGCCCAGCTTCGGATAAGTTCCTAAAAGCACGGTATCGATTACCGTAATGGGAAAATCCCAGTCGATTTCCGAGCTTTGAGGCTTATAGGCTACTCTTTTTCTGACTTTACTCAAGGGCTCATGACAAAACTTGACCTCTCCCGTATCCAAGGGAATTAGCCCAAGAATTCCTTTTAAAAGAGTAGATTTACCGGAGCCATTGGGCCCGATAATACCAACAAGACGGCCAGCCTTCATGGAAAAACTGATGTTTTCCAGAACCTGAGTTTCTCCATAGGAAGCACTTAAATTTTCAACATCTAATGACTTATGCAAACTAATTTCCTCCTAATATATTGTCTGTTTAAAATCTAAATAGTAATATACTCGTATATATCCATCAATTTATATAGCAAATTTACTGCCCTCTTATAGCGAATTTCCATCCTCAGCTTCTAGGGCTAGGTTTATATACTTCTATTCCAGCATACATGATAGCAGTTTTTGAATTATTTTGCCAGTCTAAACAAAAAAATGCAAAACCGGGACAGTCCCCGATTCGCAAAGCTTCTATAGAAGTAATGCGAAAGGGGGACTGTCCCGGTGTTGGATTTTTATTTTAATTTTTGGCAACGTAATCCATCGCTTTCTCATTTAACTTTCTAGCAGTTAAATCTTCAAATAAATTCTCTTGCCATTTTGTATAATCAAACGATTCTTTTATAATTAAGGATATGGATCTTTCAGCATCGACTTTTCCCATTTTTTTCAATTAGGGCTTCCATGCCTTCTTGTCTCACAACCGCATCCGTCTTAATATTTATATCTCCATATCGTTGATAAATTCTATAGGGCTATAAATTTTAACCGTGTGAAGAATTTAAGACATAATTAACCCGTTCTTTACGCTAAAAACAAGCCAATAACACTACAGTGCAAAATTTCTTAATGAATCAAAAACTCATATTTCTTCTAGTTTAAAGACAGGGCTCACCTAGTAACATAAAGATAGAACTCAAGGTTGATTCTTCATTATCTTAATAATATAGTAATCAAAAAAATCTAATCTTTAGGTTTGAAAGACTAATGATACTTATTACAGAGCTGAAAAAATACATGCATATCTTATTTCACGAACAGTTGTAATACTTAACTGACCTAACTATTATAAATCAAATTTTATATTTTCGTTTAGCTTCTCATAAATATCTATTTTTTGTTCAATATCTATTTGATTAACCAACCATCCATTTAAATAACAACTTCTCACAAACTCATCAATTCTATTAATACCATTAATCTCTTTTAATGTAACAACAACTCCAAAACGTACACCCACACCATCTTTAGGGTCTAATCGATTATTAGTTTTAATTTCCATACCCCAGTTTTTATTGTCATATGATTTTTTGGGCTGATTTCTATTTTTAGGCCTTTCAGCAATATATTTCACATTATCCCATTTTCTAAACTTGAGTCTTGCCTCACCTTCTAAAAGATAGTGCTTCTCGCTAAACAAATCATCGTCTTGATTCTGTTTATCATCATTTATTTGATACATCTTACCATCATTTTTTATCCTACCAAAATGGAGATTTAATTCTGTGTTAGTGTAATCTACGCCTTGTGCTCTATTACAAAGTGGAAAATAACACATAGTGGCTCTTGCGATATACGGATACCTATCATTTTTAAGTGGAACTGGAAAATCATACGAGTATGTGTTCCATTTTTCACTTACATCAGAAACCAAAAACTTTATTTCGTCATCTTTTGTTTGAACAATCTCCTCTATTCGAATAGGTACTATGCCATGACCGTAAAGTGCAACCTCTTCCGGAGTTGGCTTTTCATTCCAACCCCTTGCAGCATCTATAATTAAAGCTTTTGCAACTTCCCTACTCAACCCTAAAATATCAATTAAGTATGAAAGTTTGCGGGCAATCCACGGAGCAGCAAATGAAGTCCCGGCAACATGTGCTTCACCTAAAGGCTCACACACTCGAATGTATTGTTCCTCACTTCCACCATAGTAGCTGACATCAGGCTTTGCATAAAAAGATAATGCAAGACCTTTTCTCGAATACTTTGTCGACAATCCATTTTTAGTCACAGAATTAACTACAACGCTGTTAATAGAATCAGCTGGAGAACCGATTTTAACGATGTTTTCGCTTGGCTTATTGGTTCCTGCTATAACAAAAATAATATCATTTTCGTATTGTATTTGATCTAAAACAGCAGCTTCTGCTGAAATGAAATTATCGTTTATCTCTTGATCACTTCCAAATGAAATATTCCAGACCCTTATATCTTTATTCTTACTTATAATAGCTTTTATCTGTTTTATAATCGTGAAAGATGAGAAAGTCGAACCAATAGCAACTCCAAAATGACGAACTCTAAACCTACCACAGCCATCGTCCAACCATGAGTTTAACCTAGCACCATCCACAATTATTGAGGAAACTGCTGTGCCATGCCGATAATCTTTTGGAATTTTAGGAATATTTTTATCCACCATATCGTGATATTCTACCCATTCACTAAAATAGACTTGTTCATCAAACAAAGTATCTATAACACCAATAGTAGGCTCAATACTCGGAGAAGGAATTGTCAATAAACTTTCGTCATGTTTTTCTATAAAATCTGTGGGAGATAATTCCGATAAATCCTCAGTTGCTGTTGAAACCAGGTAAGGGGCTTTTTCAAACAGTATCTTCAATTGATTTTCATCTAAAAAAACTGTTTGATTATCTAATATCCTGCTTGCTAAAACATCTATTCCCAAATTCTCGAATAGTATTTTTGTATCAGTTCTCGTGTTATACAAGGAAATTATACTTTGATTTAATGGTAAGCTTGCTATATCAACCTCGAAACGATCAATGTAGGAGATGTCCGCTATTACTTGTTTAAAAGCTGTTTTACTCATAGAATATTTACCAAATGAAATTCTATCAATTATATTATTATCATCGAAAATCACTTTGCTTATTTTCCCTTGAAACTGATTCTTGAGAATAACACCCGCCTTTAAAAGCAAATCTAAACTTTTATTTAAATCACCAATATCTAAGAAATAGGTAATTATATGCTTGTTTTTTTCATTATTAAATCTAGCACCGACAATCGCCGAATTTGATTTAATCCCTTTAAACAAACCTTTTATCCGATTACTTTTAGCTGCAATTTTATTGTAATAAACACTAATTAAGATACCCTCAAAAGGTCTTTCCTCTTTTCTCCAGAATTTCTCGATCTGTATTAATTGTTCACTTAATCTTTCCAGTTTTTCAAGTGAAACACAAACTCTGCCATTCATATAAATACTGCCCCCGCCTTGAGCCCGAGAAGCTTGAACAAAGCGTTTACCTTTCAATTCTAATACATTGTTCACTTTAATCCCCCTCCTTGCTCAATTTCCTAGCGATACTACTTTTAGATTCTCCTTTTAATTTTTCTATTTCACGCACGGTAAAACCGTTTAAATGTAATTGGTGAATCTCAGTTTGTTCAAGATTCCCGATTATATTGTTATAAAGCCTTCTCAAATAATCGAATTCAAAATCTGTATCACTAAAAGCTAAGGATGATTTTATAATATTTTTTAGTTCACCCGGATATGGCAGTTTTTCTGCTGATCTAAGTATTTTTTTAAACAGCCTTGTATCTTTTGAGATACCCCGAAAATTCTTTATAAAGGAAGAAAAATAGTATTCAGCAACTTCGATTAGATCTTCTTGACTATAACGATTGAAATTAATTATTGCATCAAACCGCCTAGAGAATGCTTTATCAAAAAACGGGTACAAATTTGTTGTTGCAATTATAACAATATCTTTATTCAAATCAGTTAATCTATCAAGTTCCCGAAAAATCATAGAAGTCGCCCTACCCATTTCGCGTACGTCATTTGTATTTATTCTATCTAATGCAATAACATCTATCTCGTCAAACAAAACAACCACCTTATTTGAATAAGGAAGCCTATTTATTTCAGTAAAAACTTCTGAAATGTTTTTATTAGTCTGACCTAACCTACTATCAATTATATTTTCAAAATCAACATAGAATAATGTTCTATTAAGTAAGCGTGCGACATGTTTGGCCGCTTCCGTTTTCCCACTTCCCGGTAAGCCTTCAAAGAGAAATTTGTTAATTCCTACATTGTGATTTACAGCATTAATAATCCCTTTTAGATCTTTTGAAATTTCTAAAGGTAAGTTTAAGGGTTCTGGGTTTTTAATATCTAATTGCTTTAAAAATTCACTTTCAAAATCACTACTTTGTGGAGTATATAAGTTTGATTCAGAAATCATACTCATAATGTATTCAGCTAACTGTTCATCGCCAACACTATCAAAATACCTTGCTATACTTATAGCTTCGTTCCTAAAAGCGTTTTCGTTTCTTTCAACATGGTACTTAATTAAGTTAATAACATTTTGTTTTTTCACAACAGTTCACCTCCTATAATCATATTTATTATATCACACTCCGGGACAGATGTCTATCTTTTGGGACAAATTTGCTTTGTTTAGCCCACTAATATGCTTGCAAATTTAGTAATCACTTATTAAAGTATTTCTCTACTAAAAACACCCTACTGCTAGGGCTTTTTATAGAAATCTTTTCTTTGTCTTTTTCCAATTATCAATGTCTTTATTTCAGTATCATCTATTTTGACAATTACTCTATAATTGCCAACCCTTTGTTTCCAATAATCTTCGAGATTACCCTTTAAAAGCTTATCCGATAATCAAGGATCTTGGCTATTTACTAAATTTCTATCTGTCCAATTTGCAATAATCCGTTGTTGAGTTAAATCCAATTTTTCTAATTCTTTAGCTACATTCTTATCTAAAAAACTCTTTACTTTTAATCAAATTTCAAGCCTTTTCTTTATTTCTTCGAAGCTAATATATTCGGGCTCTTTGTTCTTAAATCTTTCTTCATAGGTTAATATCTCTCTTAAATCAATTTCATTTTCCATCTTTTCTTTTAGCGCTTCTTTCATCAAAATTGGAAAGGAACATTTTTAAATCTAGCATATTCTTGGAAGATCTCTTTTTCCTCATTATTCAACGTTACTCTAAACATACTCATAGCAATACCTTTTTTCCCAAATTCATTACAAGAAATTGAAAAAAAATGCAAAACCGGGACTGTCCCCGATTTGCAAAGCTTCTATAGAAGGTATGCAAAAGGGGGACTGTCCCGGTTTTGCACGGCGGTCTCATTGTAGCCTAGTCCTTGATTCTTATTCGTATTTTTGCTTTTTCTCGCGGAGGTATTGGGGGATTTTTTCGTTGAGCAGATACATGGTGTGGGCCAGTTGATTTCCGGCTTCTTGGTTTTCTGCTTTGCTAAAGTCTATGCTTTCTTGGATCTCGTCTACATAGGGTATAACATTTCGCCTATTGGGGTCGTATTGTTCCAATGCTTTCGCCAACACTCTGACATCTAAGCCCCAGTTTTGAGCAAATTCGTTTAATCCTTTGTAAATCTTGGCCTGTTTCCAGTTTTCAAAGTCCTGGTCAAACTCCAATTCATCGCTGATTCGCCCAGTCAAGAGCTCTGTATCAACAAACTCTTTGACCAATTTCGCTTGCTCTGCCTGACCCAGATCCCTGAGCTCTTGTATTTCTTCATAAATCAGCCTGAGGGTTTCAGCGTCTACAGTTTTGATTCCCTTTTCCCTTTTTATTTTCGAGCCAATCAAGCTTAAGATATGTTTATCGTCAATAAACTGAGTCGCTGCCAGTTTTGTCTGCCCTCTTAAGGGAATAGCGGGAATTTCTATTTGCTCTACCTCAGCATAGGTCAAATTCTTATAAGCACCGACATATCTTTTCCAAGTGTGCTCATCTATATGGAAACGCTCATCGTCCCAAGCATACTCATAATACTGCATAACTATCCCCAACTGGTTGGCTGCTTCAGTAAAAGTACTAATGAAAGATGTCTCTGCTTCTGTATCTGTTTTTAAAGTCTCCCAAGCGGTAGGTTCGGGCAGTGTATTTATCATTTCGCCTATCAAATTTGCCAGTTTTGCCACGGCAGTTGGGTAATTATCCACTATAACTCTCGAACTCGTGCCGCCGCTACCATAGAGTTTTAAGGCTATGTCCACTTGTTCCTCAGTGATTTTAGGATACATGAAATTGACAATAGAGCCAAACTCCTTATCCCGATTATGAATTCTATTGGTCCTTGAATAAGCCTGAATCAAACCATGGAGTGCCAGCCCTCTATCCACATAAAGTGTATTCAAGTATTTGGCATCGTAGCCGGTCAAAAGCTGGTCGGCCACTATAATCAGGTCAATATTTTTAGAATTTCGGCCACTACCCCCTCTGGTTCCTCGAGCCGCTAAATCTTCAAAATAGGCATCTTCGCCTCTTCTGGCATCGCCCCAAGCAAACTCTATACCGGTAAACTCAGCATAGTCCTTGAACATCATCTCTATTATTTCTAAGGGAACAATCTCTTTCTCGCCATCTAAGCCAAAGCTAAAGGTCAAAGCAATATTGATTTGGTCTTCGACGCCCTTTAACTGCTTCTTAAACTCCTTATAATAGGCTATGGCTCGTTTCTTCAAAGCAACTGTTAAAATACCATTGAAAACTCTGCCTTTTGATTGCACATCCCAATTTTCTAAAATGCGCTCGACAACCCTAGGAATATGGGTTTCGTCGTGATAGACCAGCAGCCCTCTTTTAACTGCTTCTTTTTCCACTTCCAGCTCCGACCAACCATAGACCAAACGTTCTAGTTCCTGCTTAGCCAGGTCAGGCTTTTCCAATTCTATTTCCTGGTATATTTTCTCCCGCAATTCGTCGTAACTAACAAACTCGCCGGTGTTTAAATAATCTACATTGAAACCCAGCACATTGCCATCGGCAATAGCTTGGTCAATCGTGTATTTATGCAATTCCGGCCCGAATAGTTTTTCCGTAGTGTCGATCAATTCACTCTTCTGATTGACCATGCCCCTAGCTGGGTTTTCGTCGAACAAAGGTGTGCCCGTATAGCCATAGAAAAGTCCGTTTTTCTTAAAATAAGTCTTTATGTTGACCATCATGCTGCCCATGGTTGTGCGGTGAGCTTCGTCAATAATGAAGACTATTTTTTTGTCTGCAAGCCCGTTATCTTCAGCCTCCATCAGTTCTTTGACCAGAATATTCAGTTTAAAGGTGGTGGTTACCACTATGCCCCGCTTACTGGAAAAGAGCTGTCGCTTCAGCTGAGAAGTATGGGCAGTATCGTCAACAGAAACCGCTTCATAAGCCGCATAAGCTTTAAAACTCTCGCTAGTTTTACTGTCCAGCTCTCGCCTATCCACCAGAAAAATCACTTTGTCAAAACCGCCACGTGTCGATAAAAACAAGGCTGTTTTAAAACTGGTGATGGTTTTACCCGAACCAGTGGTATGCCAAACATAGCCACCATGGGGGATTCTATCTTCGTTATCCAAGCCAAAAGCCGCTAATTCCACCGCTTGCAAGGCGTAAACTTGATAGGGGCGCATAATCATATGCCTGCGGTTTTCTTCGTCAGCCGCTTCATCGATGATCAGATAATCGCCAACCAGCTGATGGGCCATAGGTATTTTCAAAAGAGTAGCAACTATTTCCCGCCAATCGTTGATTGGTTTATTGTCTTTATCTGCCCAGCCAAAAACAAATTTCAAATTAAAATCGCCAATAGTCTTGGGTGTAGCAAAGTATCTTGTTGCCACTTCCGAGGTTATGACCATCATTTGGGAAAAGGCCATGAAATTATTGGTGTATTCTCCAGCAAAATAATATCTTTTAAACTGATTGAATGCTTCTGTTAGGCTTTTATCCGCTCGTTTTTGCTCGATATTGATTAAAGGCAAGCCGTTGATCAGCATAATAATATCGAAGCGATTGCCATTAGCTGTGCTGACTTCACGAGCAATGGTATAGCTCGAGTCACCGCCGCTAACCTGAGCCTTTTTAAAAATGGTCAGGGTTATTTGTTGGCGGCTGACTTGTGGGTTGTCATCTCGGTAAATGCCATCTATTTTGCCAATGGAACCTTCCATAGCCAGCACCTTAGCAGCTTCGAAGCTGTTAGCTATTTGGTTGACCTTAACCATGACTTGCCCGAACTCTGTATCTGTTAAAGGAACACCTTCTAGCATGTCGCTGTTGATTCGGTTTAGCTCGTGTCGCCAGTTGTTGATTAAATCATCTACGGTGACTCTTTGGATGTTGCCGTTTAATTCGTCCGGTGCCACCCAGCGATATTTTTCTAATTCGCGAACGAATCTCTCTTGGAAATTTCGTTCAGACACATTTTTATTGCTGTTAGACATATATACGCCTCCTTTCCTATGGAATTTAAACGAACATCTCTGCTAAATAAGCTTGCTTTAGAGCTTTTAATTTTTCTAATTTGTTTTGTTGAGCGGATATCAGTGAATCGAGATTGGAGAAGAAATTACCGATTTTTCTGATTTCCTTATAATTGATTTTCTCTTTGCCATTAATTGTAGGGACCATTATATCTAGTTCTAAAACCACAGGGCCGCTAAATTTCACTGACCAATCAAATCCTGAAGTTAGTCTTCTTAATATTTCCAAGAAAAATAAATAATCATAGCTGTTTAGAGAGGGATTATTTAATACTCTCATTATATTTGATGCAAAAAAAGATTTTTCTTGTAAAAAAATAGCTTCAGGATTATCAATAGAAAAAGTTATACTTGGTACTTTAAATAGTTTCATTTCGTTACCATGGTAATCCAATGTTTCTTTATCTATTTCCATTAAAACTCCATTGTTCTCAACAGTTGCTATAACATATGGAATTTCACCCTTTTCTACTAAAACCTTTGGGAGCCTATTTCCACTTTGAATTACTGGGAAAATATCTTTCATTTTTTTCTCCTCCCACGGTTCTGTAAAACCTGGAAATCTGCGTTTCGGGTAAAGCTCACCTTCACGAGGAAACATTTCTGACAAGTAGGCTGACTTTGTAGCTTTCAATTTGTCCAACTTTTGTTGGTTGAGGCTAATTAGGTTGTCTAAATTGGAAAAGAAATTACCGATTTTTATTTGTTCTTCTAAATTTGGGACAAGTATTTCATAACCCAATAGTTCCGCTATTGTAATGTTTGCTTGATTTGCGTTGCCTCTTTCTATTGTTCCAATAAATTCGGAATACTTTTTTCTTAGTAAATTGTGATAAACAAAATAGCTATTGCTATCTCTATTAGTTGAAATTTTTACTAAGTTTTGATTAAGCAATCCTATGTTATCATCATTAACAAATATAGCTCTACCAACAGCTGAATCCTTCATCTCTGATTTGGATCCTACAGTTGTAACAATTATTTCTCCTTTATTCAATTTGTAGTCCTTGAAATTTTCTAGTAATTGCTCATCTATGTATATATTGTTACTATTTACTTCAATATCACTAGCCAACAAATCTGAGGATCTGATAATACGCACTCCCTCATCCCTATAATCCTGAGACTTAAAAGCAAATCCTTTTAAATAACTAGTTACTTCCCCTAACTTTCTCTCTTCCCACTCACCACTAAACCCCGCAAATCTCCTTTTTGGCACTAATGTTCTCATTCCCTCACCACCAGTTCAGCTAACATACTTTCAAACTCTGCTTCCAGCTCTTTATACTCTTTATCCAAATCTTCAAGGGTAGTGCCATAGCGCTCATCTAGCAGTTTTAGTATATCAAGCTCAGCTTCTAATGGTTTTTTGATTAGTCTAACCATGTCATCTAACAAAGCACCAAACCATTTTTCATAGACTAACAAATCTATTTGTTCTTCGGTCAAATTGGGTATTATGTTTTCAACTTGTTCCGTTAGTGCTTTTTCGGCTTCTCTTATTTCTTTGGCATATTTTGATTTATCATCTAAAAGTCTTTCCACTTTTTTAATCAGTTCAAATTCAGCCGTGGCTTTTTTAACTTTTTTAAGCTCATCTTTTACTTGTTTAGCTGTAAAGGAATTGCCGGGTTCATCATCTTTATTTTTTGCTATGCACTCAAACAAAACATCGTATTCTTCCGAGTCTTCAATTTTAGCTGCTTCGACTAGTTCGCTTAGCTCTGAATCTGTTTCGGCAAGATCTTGCTTGAGCTGCTCGATTTTTTGGGCTTCACTTGCGAATATATGTTTAATTATGAGCTCGTTAGGGATCAGGCTGCTTAACCAACCTTCTTGGACTTCACGCCTATTTGCACCGGAACCTCTTGTTATAAATTTGGGCATTTTAGTTCGAGCCACAGTGTAAAATTCACTTTGGCTGATCAGTTCTATATCTTCCAGCAAAAAGTTTTGCCAAATTTCTGCAATTACCTGGTAGCCGTCATATTCACTGACGAAATCGAAGCCAGACAAAAGCTCTTTGATGCTGACTAGCATTTCGTCCATCAATTCTCTTATATTAGTTTTAGAGTTTGCCTCGACGATTATAGGCCAGTATTGCTTGATATAATTTTCTGTTGCTTCTGTGACTTGGTTGGCCAATGAAGTAATTTTGTTGCTGGCGAGAATTTCTTCTTTCAATGCTTCAATGTCTTTGGTCAGTTCTAAATAGTTAGGCCTTTTTGTTTTTAAATTAGCATTGAGAATATCCTTAGCCATTTTATTTAGTATTGTAAGTTCTTCAATGTTTTTGCTGGGGATACCGCCTAAAAGATGGGCGTCAACATCGTGTTCGATATTTTCTGACTTGGGCATAACGTATCTGGGGATGTTTAGATTATATTCGTTGGCTAAAATTTCTTCCCTGGTTGCTAAGGCGCTATAACCTGCCTGGGCTTTTTTCTCTAAGTAAGTATCTACTATTCTGGCAATGTGTTTTTCTTGTAGCACATTTTGCTTGCCTTCTTTTTTAAACTCGTTGGATGCATCTATAATCAGAACAGGCTCATTCATTTGCCTGTCCTTTTTTAAGATTAAAACTGTAACAGGAATGCCTGTATTGGTGAAAAGGTTGCTGGGTAAGCCTAGCACCGCGTCGATATGGTTGCGGTCAATCAGTCTTTTGCGGATCTCCCCTTCGGCTCCGCCTCTAAACAAGACCCCGTGGGGTAAGACGATGGCCATGGTGCCGCCTTTTCTTAAGTGGTAGAGCCCGTGCAAAAGGAAAGCGAAATCGCCTTTAGAATCGGGGGGCAGTATGCCTGCTATTTCAAAGCGGGGGTCACTGACTTTGAGCTCGCTTCTGTTCCAGTTTTTCAATGAATATGGGGGGTTCATGACCACCGAGTCAAATAATACGCCTTCGTTTGGCCGTTCTGGGTCTTCCGGCCAGTCGTGAGCTAGGGTGTCGGCGTTGCGCATGGTCATTTTCTCTGGCCTAATGCCATGAAGTAGCAAATTCATGCGAGCTAGGTTATAGGTTGCGGTATTCTTCTCTTGACCGTAGTAGTGGAGGGTCTTTTGGTCATCACCGTCTAAATGTTTGCCCACAGTTAAGAGGAGTGAACCGGAGCCCACTGTTGGGTCGTAGATTTGGGTTATTTTAGATGATTTGGCGACTATCTGGGCCATAACTTCGCTGACTTGATGAGGGGTATAGAACTCCCCGGCTTTTTTCCCTGATTCCATAGCAAATTGACCTATGAGATATTCATAGGCGTCACCGAGTATATCGCTCTTTTGCAAAGCCACCATGTTCAAGTCGGCAAAGAGCATAATAAGCGCTTGAATATTGCGGCTGCGTTCGTTTAAATTGCTGCCTAGGGCTGTGTCTGTCAAATCGATCGTGGAGCTGGCAAAGAGGCCTTTGAAGTCGCTGGTGCCCTCTTCAACTGAGATTGAACGTTCGAATTCGTGGAGGCTGTCGGTAACTTTTTGCACTTCAAAATTACCAGAGTTGATATCCTCTATCCAAACTTGATAGAGATACTTTGGCTTTACATAATAGCCCAAAACGGTTTGGATTGATTGAACTAAGCTAGCACCATACTCTTGATGGGCTTCTTTGTAGGCTAAGAGCAAATCTTTTTCGTTGTTTTGGTTTAAGCGGGCAAGGGCTCGAAAGGTCTCGAGGGTTTTATCGCTCAAAAACTTATAGAACATGAGCCCCAGCATATAGTCTTTGTATCTGCTGGCGTCCATCGAGCCTCTTAGCTCGTTAGCACCATCCCACAAACGCTTTTTAATGCTTTCAGAAGTTATCATAATGGCCTCCGTCTTTGAATATATTTTACAAGATTTAAATTAGGATCGAATGTTTTATATTTCAGTGGTGTTTTTGTTACAATACACCTTATTTGATTATTACCACATAAGTTGTTGTTTTTCCTTTAAAATAAGACAAAAAACAAGAGGTTAGTTAGTGGATGGAGCACACTGGGGGTAGGAGATAGGAAGCGTTGTGGATAGAGAGCGGAAAATAATTAAACGGCATCGAACGCGTGATACGTTCAATGCCGTTTAAGTTTGATGCAAAACCGGGACAGTCCCCGATTTGCATCGGTAGTTGCACTCGCTGTGTGTTATCAATATTTTTGTTTTTTCTCTACATAGTCCATGGCTTTTTCACTTAACTCTCTAACTGTTAAACCTTCAAATAAGCTCTCATGCCATTTTGTATAATCAAAAGGTTCTTTTATAATTAAGGATATAAATCTTTCGGCATCGACTTTTCCTAATTTTTCAATTAAGGCTTCCATGCCTTCCTGTCTCACAACCGCATCCATTTTCATATTTATCCCTCCGTATCATTTATAAATTTTATAGGGCTACAAATCTTTATATCATCGAGTTTTAAATTTAATAATTTTTTGTCTGTTGTAATAAAATACTCACTTTTACCATAAACTGCGCTTGCTATATGAAGTGCATCCTTTGCCTTTACACCTATTTTATTTAAGCCCTCAGCATATTCAACAATTTCTTGGTTTGACTGAATTTTAATAGTGGCTAAATCTCTCCACTTTAAGACAGTGTGTCGTCTAATTTCATATGGATTTTTGGAATTTTCAAACTCGAGAATAAATGACCATACCAAATCATATTTTTTTAATGTTATCTGCTTTTGTATAAATAATTTAGCCTGAGATTCAAGGTTAATTTTTAGTTGAGTTTGATCATCAAATGGTCTATTAAAACTACAGTTATCTAAATATATATTCATTCAATAGTTCAATCCTTTTTTTAAGACTTTTCATTATACCTACTTTTAGGTGATTTTAGGGCATTTTATAAACATCTTTTCTGTGTCCTATTCCGATTATCAGAATCTTTATTTCCGCATCATTAATCTCAGCAATTATTCTATAATTGCCTACCCTATATCTCCAATATTCTTTGAGATTGCCCTTTAAAGGTCTGCCCAACAAACGAGGATCTTCACTCCTAACTAGGTTTTTATCTATCCAATTGACAATAATTCTTTGCTGAGTGTTATCCAATTTTCTTAAATCTTTATCCGCGTTCTTTTCAAAGAAAACATTATATTTCATTTAAACTTCTAGCCTTTTCTTTATTTCTTCAAAACTAATATATTCGACCTCTTTGTTCTCAAGTCTTTCTTCATAGGCTAAAATTGCTTTTAAATCAATTTCATTTTCTATCTTCTCTTCTAAGGCTTCTTTCATCAAAGTTGATAGAGGGCTATTTTTAAATCTTGCATATTCTTGAAAAATCTTCTTTTCCTCATTGTTTAACCTAACAGTTATAGTGCTCATAAAAATACCTCCTTTCTCAAATTGATTGTAACACATTGTATCACATTGCGCAAGCCTTATCTCGAAGTCGCATTGCAGCCGTTTTAATATGGGTAAGGCGAGCTGATACGTGGGGACAGACTTGACGAATGCATAGCATTCGCTACATCACCACTAAAGCAAGAATGATGGTTCAGTCCTTGGAGATTGCAAGCAATCTCTACATTCCATCTCGCCTATGCAAAAGAGAGACTGTCTATAAGGAACTTAGGCACAACGTGCCGGTTCCGCAACTCCGGCTTGTGCCAAAGGCACCAAGCTGGAGCATATATAGTCAGCTCGATGCAAATCGGGGACTGTCCCCGATTTGCACGCCGATGTGATGAATGCCTAACATTCGGTGAAGTCATACCATGTTATAGCCCTGCCTCCATACTATTTTGGCGAGAAAATTTAACAGCCAATGACAGCAAAAGTAATGAAAAAAAGAGCCGGAACACATCCCGCTCTTTTAGTAATTTAAGTTTTATGGAATACTTCTATAGAAGCAATGCAAAAGAGGGACTGTCCCCGATTTGCACGGGAGCTGCAAAGTGTCTCCCCTAGGCGTTTTTGCCGGCGAAGTAGCCGCTTGTAATTGCTTCTAAAACCTTGCCTGGCTTTTTGCTGTCACCTATTACTATAAAGTTATCTACCTTGAGGGCACGTAGTTTATCTACTTCTTCTTGTTTGGTTTTCATGCCAACTGCTAAAACTACGGTGTCGGCAGGTAAGAAATGTTCTTCGCCTTCTTGATCGAGATAATATACCCCTTCTTCTGTAATTTTAGTTACAGTCGAATTCGTATAAGTATGCAAATTGTCCGGATATTTGGCAAATTCAAGCATTAAAGCTTTCAAGTGAAGAACTGGTGTGTCTTTAGCTATTTCGTCTCTAATTTCAATTATACTGACGTCTTTTCCTTGAGTTGCTAAAACTAAGCCATCCTCTGCTCCGGCAATTCCTCCCCCAACCACGACAACTTTTTCTCCTACGACTACACCTTCTTCGTAAAGTGAAGCTACCTGGATGACATGGGGTAGGTCTACGCCTGGAATAGAAGGAACAATTGAGCTTCCGCCAATAGCACAAATTAAAGTGTCAGGCTTTAACTCAGCAACTAATTCTGCATTGACTTCAGTATTTAAGCGAAGATCGATTTTTTCTTTGTGAACTGATCTGATTAAATAATCTAAGAAACGGCGCAAGTCCGATTTAAATTCAATATCCCCCAAGACTCTTCCTAGTAGGCCACCTAGATGGTCGCTTTTTTCGCAAAGAATTACTTCATGACCTTGCTCGGCTGCTTTTAAAGCTGCTTGCATGCCACCGGGCCCGCCACCAGCGATTAAAACTTTTTTAGGCAGGGGTTTTGGCACATATAACGATTCTCTTAGCTCACGGCCATAGACTGGGTTGACAGCGCATTCGGAAATACCTGCCGGGAAGGGCACGTACGGAACAAAGTCTAAACTGATACAATGATTGCAGCGGATACAAGGGCGAACTTCATCATAGCGGCCTTGTTTTATTTTGTTGGGGAAATAGGGGTCAGCTGTTAGCTGTCTGGCCATGTAAATAACATCCGCTTCCCCATTAGCAATAATTGCTTCCATTTTGGCAGGGTCTGACATGGCTCCGACTGTTGCCACCGGGCTTTTGACTGCTTTTTTAATGGCTGCTGCTAAATAAGCGTTAACTCCATGGGGCAAGAAAGCCGATGGGAACATGCGAGTGCCTGAATTTATGTCTTTAAATGAAGTGGCAGAAACATGAATTAAATCTACATGGTCATCAATGATGCGGGCAAATTCGATGCCATCGTCAAGACCATAGCCACCTTCCATAAATTCATCGCCGCTCATGCGAACTTCGATTGGAAAGTCAGGGCCAACTCTTTTTCTCATTCTATCGATAACCATCATTGGAAAACGAGCGCGGTTCTCGATGCTACCGCCATATTTATCTTTACGGCGATTATAGACCGGGGAAAGGAATTGACTGAGCAGCCAACCATGGCCTGCGTGAAGCATAACCATGTCAAAACCTGCATATTGAACAACAGCCGCTGCATTAGCAAAGGCATCTGCGACTTCTTCCATCATGTCTTCGGTCATTTCTAAAACCGGAACACCATAAACTCCAACTGCTTCATAGCTGGGCCCCCAGATTTCACCGTTGGTATATTGAGGATGAGCTCTGGCCCCACTATGAACAATTTCAATATTGGCTAAAGCATTATGTTGATGCATAATGTCAGCAAATTGCAAATGAGTAGCCATAAAAGTAGTGTCTGCCAAATTACAAAGATTACCATGGGCACTGTCAGTTCTGTGGCCAATTAAAGTTTCACCACGAGTTACTACTGCTGCGCCGCCTTTAGCCCGGATTTCGTAGTAGGCAAAGTTTTCTTCAGTGTAGAAGCCAGAGGTTTGAGGAGCCGGACCGGCAGGAGCTGAACCAATACGATTTTTCCAAGTTACATTGCCAATTTTAATTGGGCTGAACAAATGTGGATAATGAGCCATCTTTATCCTCCTTTTTTGATCAAGGTATAACATAAAATATTTAAACCATCCTTATCTATTTCGCTCATTTACCCTTTCTTCCTGCCATAATCTATTTATTTACTTTATTGTTGACTATCGACGCATATTGTTTACTATCGACGCATATTGTTTACTGTCGACGCATTGCTTAGCTAGGCAAAGACGGATAAAATCTATTAAAAAACTTCCTTCGTCAGATAGCCGCTCTTATCTGCCCTATATATAGTTTTTAAAACTTAACAACTCTTGATTCAGTAACAAAAGAAGAAAACGTAGTAATAACCTCTTTTAAGTATAAAATTTATTAGTTGCCATCATCAACTTCCATAGGGGAAGCTTCAAATTATCCAAGATGTTTCTATACAAGAAATATTTTTTCGCTGATAAGAAGGTAAAGAAGATGTTTTCAAGAATATGTATAATGGGTAAAAAACAATATAAAGGAGAGTTTTTATGGCTAAAAGATTGACTCGTCAAGAAGTTCCAGAGCATCTTACTTGGAATTTAACTGACATATTTCCAAATGACCAAGCTTGGGAAAAAGCTCTAGAAGAAGTGTTAGAGAAACTACCTTCTGTTACACAATATGAAGGTCGCTTAGACGAAAGTGCAGAAACCTTATTCAACTTCTTGGAAGCGATGGAAGATTTTCAAGTCCATCTTTCCCAAGTTAGAAGTTATGCTTCCTTAAAACTGTCTGTCGACGCAACTAATACCGAAAGCCAAATGGCTATGGGTAGAACTGCAGCTATTATGGCACAAGTCAGCGCAAGCATGTCTTTCTTCCGCTCGGAAGTCTTAGACTTGCCCGAAGGAACGCTGGAAAGGTACTTAGAAGAAGAACCACGTTTAAAAGAATTTGAAAGAATGTTAACGCAAATGCTTAGAGATAAGCCCTATTTGCTCCACCCTGAAACGGAAAAAGCTTTAGCATCTTTAAGTGAAGTCCTAGGCTCGTTCTCAACCATTTACGACCGAGGCAAATTGATTGACATGTCCTTTGAACCGATTCTTGATAGCCAAGGCAATACCCACGCCATGTCTTTCTCCCAATATGAAGAAAGCTATGAAAAATCAGCGGATCCGGTTTTAAGAAGAAATGCATTTGCTTCCTTTACTAAAGGCTTAAAAGCTTACCAAAACACTTTTGGTGCTACCTGGGGAACCGAAGTTAAAAAGCAAGTTACTTTAGCTAAACTGCGTGGACACAAATCTGCCACCCATATGATTTTACACGCTCAAGAAGTTGATTTAGAAGTTTACCATAACTTGCACGACATTATTCTGACAGAACTGGCCCCTCATATGCGCCGTTATGCCGAGTTACGTAAAAAAGTCTTAGGTTTAGACAAATTACTTTACTGCGACATTGAAGCTCCGTTAGATCCAGAATTTAACCCTCCGGCAGATTTCGAATCAGTCAAAGAAATTATTTTAAATGGAATTTCTGTTCTAGGAGAAGAGTATACCGCGATTATTGAAGAAGGCCTAAACAACCGCTGGATTGACCTAGCAGATAATATTGGTAAATCAACAGGTGCCTTCTGCGGTGGCGCTCCTGGAGTTCACCCCTATATCCTGGTTACTTGGCATGACCACATGCGGTCTGCTTTACTCTTAAGCCACGAATTAGGGCATGCAGGACACAGTGTCATGACTGAAAGAAACCAAAGATTGAGCAACAGACGGGGCTCTATGTTCTTTGTTGAAGCACCTTCTACCATCAATGAACTGTTAGTAGGTAATTACATCAAATCTCAAAGCACCGACAGCCGCATGGATCGCTGGCTGGCTATGCAACTCTTGATGACTTACCATCATAACTTTGTTCGCCACTTAATCGAAGGTGAATTGCAACGCCGCACTTACGTCTTAGCAGAACAAGGCCAACCGATTACAGCCGGAACTTTAAGCAGAGTTCAAGGTGAAATTTTAGAAGAGTTCTGGGGAGACACAGTAGAAATTGACGAAGGTGCTCGTTTAACTTGGATGCGCCAACCTCATTACTACATGGGCCTATATCCTTATAGCTATTCTGCAGGTTTGACTGTTGGCACCGCCGTTGCCCAAGACATTTTAGATGAAGGACAACCTGCCGTTGACCGTTGGTTAGAAGTATTAAAAGCTGGCGGAACAAAATCACCTATGGAATTAGCAAAAATGGCTAACGTAGATATGAGCAAACCAGAAGCAATTCGCAAAGCTGTCGACTATGTAGGCTCATTAGTAGACTTAGTAGTAAAAAGCTTCGAAGAAGAATAAACGAGAATAGAAGCGTAAAAAAGAAGCAATGCAAAACGGGGACTGTTATAAGGAACTTAGGCGCACTCATGCGCCGGTTCCGCAACTCCGGCAGGTGCCGTAGGCATCATGCTGGAGCATCTCCCCATCGTTTTGCATTGCTTCTTTGTACCAGATTATTTACTCTACATATGAACTGCTTGAATTGATCATGACATTTTTGGTAGCTGGGTCCCACTCGACTCCAAAGTCGAAGCTTGCACCTAAATCACGGAGTTTAAAATAGTTATTTCCTTTAATATTGTAAGCGGTTAATTCTACTTCTTTACCGTCTTTAAATATAGTCGAAGTGTTCAAAAGAGCTGTCTTATCCTTGCCATCACCAAGAGCCAATTCGCCGCCAACCGGTGTGTAAGCTTTGTTCGATTCTAGGTTAATCACTTTGTTTGTATCGTCCCAACCCACTTGGAATTGTTTGGGGCTTCCACTCAATACCGCTGCTAAATCTCTTAATTTAAAATAATTGTTGTCATTGATTAAATAGGCGTCGAAAGATATTTCAGCACCGTCAACTAAAATTTTCGATTTAGTCGGCATCGCTTTATATTGTTTGGGCTTGGGCGCTTCAAGCAGAGGGTTTTTCAAGATTCCATATTTAAAATCTTTTTCTACTATAGCTAAGCCTTCTTCGAACCAAAAAGCAAAATCAAACTGAGGATCTACAATGGTATTTCCGCTTTCATCGATGAAACCCCAGTAACCCTTGTAGCTTACAGCGGCTAAGCCTTCACTAAACTCTACACTTGCGTAATCATAAATTAAGGGAACAACTTCATTTCCATATTTATCGACATAACCGTAGTCCAGACCAGGATACTCTTCTCCTTTTCCTACCAAGGCTAAACCATCAATAAATCCATTGGCTAAATCGTATTCAAAGGGAATTACTTCATTTCCAGATAAATCCAGAAAACCCCATTTATCCTGATAGATGGCCGAGGCATAATCCTCTAGATAAGGGTAGATATAATCGTATTTTATGGGGGTGACGTGTCGACCTTCTTTGTTGATCAAGCCCCAACGACCTTCCGATTCAGCCGAACTAAGTCCTTGCTGGAAATCGTTAATCCAATCATAAACGGGCAAAACTACTTCGTTGCCTTCTGTATCGATAACACCATATTTTCTGTCGTCTCCCTGATCGACACCGACTACCGCTAAACCCTCATGAAAAGAATGAGCATATTGGTATTTGGCGGGGAAAAGTTCCTTGCCGTTTTTATCTACAAAAGTAAAATAGTCAGTGCCTTCCCTTTCATAGGCAACAGCTGCGTAACCATTATAGAAACATTCAGCCCAATCGTATTTAAAGGGAACGACCAAATTGCCTTCTGTATCAATGTAGCCCCACTTTTCATTCATCTCTACTGCTGCCCGACCTTCTAAGAAGGGCCAAGCAAGGTCATAGACGGGGTCGATTACCACTTCGCCTTTTTTATTGACGAATCCGGTTTTCACCTTGTCATCTTCTTTAATTTCAATTGCGGCTAAACCTTCCCTGAAATAGCCTACCCAATCATAAATCAAAGGGACCACTTCGTTGCCTTCCTGATCAATATAACCATACTTATATTGAAAATCATCGCCCTTAGCCACTAAAGCCAGACCATCATCAAAAGAATTGGCCCAATTATATTCCAGAGGAATTACTTCTTGGCCTTTTGTGTCGATATAGCCCCATTTATCGTCTTTGATAACAATAGCCAGGCCTTCACTAAAAGTATCGATTGAATCATAATCTTTGTCTAACCATAAAATATTCGGCTCAGTACTTGCAAAACTATGCTGATAGGGAAGAATGATTGCCAAAAGTAACGACAGGAACAAGAGTCTCGTAAACTTGTTTCTCATGTTTGTTATCCCCCTTTAATTTTAATAGTGCAAATCGGGGACTGTCCCCGATTTGCATAGATGTGCTGAAAACGGCTTTGCAGATGAGGTTTGTTTGCTCCAGCTTGACGCCTCTGGCACAAGCCGGAGTTGCGGAACCGGCAAACTTTGTTTGCCTAAGTTCCTTATAACTGTCCCGGTTTTGCACGGTTTTGCATCTAATCCCCGAATCTCATCGGCCTTGTTAGTCGCGGCGGCGGTTGTTGCGCAGGGCGATGAGGCGGACGAGTTGCATGAGGGACATGAACATAGCTGCCACGTAGGTGAGGGCTGCGGCGTCTAAAACGCTTTTGACCCCTTTTTCTTCTTGGGCAGTTACATAGCCTCCGCTGACCAGCATTTTCCGGGCCCTGTTGGAAGCATCTAGTTCCACGGGCAAGGTCACCACTTGAAAGATTACTGCTGCAACGAAAAGCAGAATACCAACGTTTAAGAGCATATCAAATTGGAACATCAAACCAACGAAAAATATTGGCCAAGCCAATTGTGAGCCTATATTGGCTACAGGGAAAAAGGCAGTGCGGAAGTTCAAAAAGGAATAGCCTTGCTGATGTTGCACCGCATGCCCTGTTTCGTGAGCTGCCACGCTCACAGAAGCTACACTACTTCCGTTGTAAACATCTGGCGAGAGGCGCACAACTCGGGCGGTCGGGTCATAATGGTCGCCTAATTCTGTCTGCACTTGCTCGATGCCCACATCATACAGACCGTTTTGGTCTAAGAGCTGTCTGGCAATTTGCAAACCGGTCAAACCCGACTGAGCCTGCACAGTTTTAAAATTGGCAAAAGCTGAACTGACCTTCATCTGGGCAAAGGCTGCCAAAAGCATCGCCGGAATCAAAAGTAAATAAGTGCTGTCTAAATACATTTATATCACCTCAAAATAGTTAAAATCTAGATCATTCCATATTATAACATATCAGGGCTTGAAATTTAAGTGCTATCTGTGCTATTTTAAATAGAGCAAGTAAAATTTAAAGGAGTCCTATCTATGATACCAACAGGAACCATCACAAGGTTAGAGGGAGAATATGCTTGTGTGCTTTTAGTCAGGCAGTCGGCTTGCCAAAGCTGTAGGGCTTGTTCTTTAGGCCAAAGTGAAAATAAACAGCTGGAAGTTCGAGCATTAAACAAGGTCAATGCTACTTTAGGCGATATAGTAGAATTAGATTTAGAGGGCAATAGCGGCTTAAAAGCGGCTTTACTTACCTATGCCGTGCCTTTACCCACTTTGTTTTTAGGATATTTGCTTTTGGAACGGATCTTCATGTTCTTAGGTCCGGAAATGGCTCAAGGAATAGGGGCTTTTGGCAGTATTATTTTGAGCTTTTTATCCTTTGGGCTACTAAGGCTCTTGGAACCGAGATTCAAAACTTCTG
>LSQX01381775.1_pt1 | contig 24091 bp, 18 predicted proteins | sample 654561 | NCBI WGS metagenome assembly LSQX01 (sample SAMN04489861, study PRJNA283612) | anaerobic digester metagenome | isolation source: 4 biogas reactors fed with cattle manure at either 37C or 55C with and... | place: Denmark: Kongens Lyngby | collected 2014
CTTTCCGTGAGTATGTTCGTCAAACCAGCTTGCGCGCCTTCCCTCATAAAATTGATGTTGAGTCAGACCTTACTCAGGAAGAGGGTGTAAGTTTAGGGCGCTCATGGTTAAAACATCATGGTTATAAATTCAAAGAAAAAGTTGATGGTGATACTGTTTTATTAGCCGCTAAAAAAGGTAGTAGCAATAGATTAGGTTTTATCTTTGCGCATATGGCTATTGTTGTGATCTGTATTGGTGGTCTGCTAGATAGTGAGTTGCCGAATCGTTTGCAGATTTGGACCGGTTATAAAAACTCGATCCCCGAAGAGGCTCGTTTTGTCTCTGAGGTTGACTCTAAGTCTCGCTATGGCACAAACAACCCTAGTTTCCGTGGCAATATGCTGATTTCTGAGGGTCAAGCGACCGACTACGCGCTCTTAAGCATGGGTGGCGACTACTTTATGCAGGAGCTGCCATTTCAAGTCAAACTTAATAAGTTTATTATTGAGTATTATGAGACTAATGGTCAGCCTAAGCGTTTTGCTAGTGATGTTGATATTACAGATTATAAAACCGGCGAAACTGAAAATCATATTATTGAGGTAAATCATCCATACCAGATTAATGGTGTGACGCTATATCAATCGAGTTTTGATGATGGTGGCTCCAGGCTATATATGACCGCTATGCCTATGAATGGCAATAGCCTAGCGCCTTTTGAGGTGTTTGGTGAGGTGGGTTCGGCTAATCCTACTCAGCTTAAGTTCTCTGAAAATGGCGAAAATTATAGATTAACGTTAACTGAATTTTCACCGATCAACGTTGAGGATTTATCTAAGCCAGGTGAAACGCATCGCACCTTGCAAGAGCAGGTGGTAGCGGTTACCGGTAGTGCAGCTAGCAAAAACAACGAAAAAATTCATAATGTTGGCCCAAGTTTTGCCTATACTCTAACCAATGAGTCAAATCAGCCTATGGAGTTTAAAAACTACATGCTGCCCATTCCTCTGGAAGAGGGTTTAGTGTATTTATTTGGTATAGGTGATCAGGAAAATGGCGGTTTCCGCTATATCTATTTACCTGCTGATGATAAAGGCGCTTTGGATGAGTTCATGGGTATACGTGCTGCGATTAATGATCAATCAATCCGTACACGCATTGCACTTGAGTATTCCAAAATGATGGAAAATCCGGAGGTGCCTACTGCTGCTATTATTACGATGGCAGATACAGCCTTAAATATTTTTGCTGATGGTGGCTTTCATGGTCTTGACCGCTATATCAGTGGTGAGGAATTGCCCGAGGCTGAGCGCGTACCCGAAAGCTTGCGCGAACCATTGCAGCGCATGATGCGAGATTACATTGTTTTCAGTACAATGAAAGCTAGGGAGTTTGTGCGTGCAGATCTTGGTTATCCTGAGCTCACATTTGATGATTTTGAAGAGGTTGAGCGTAATGCCGATTGGCTCAATCTCGCCATCCGGGGACTGTCAGATATGCCTCATTATCCGCTACCTATGACATTGCAACTCAAGACATTTGAGCATGTGCAAGCTAGTGTGTTACAAGCTACGCGCTCACCCGGTAAGTGGATTGTGTATTTAGGTACATTTTTCTTAATGATCGGTGTCTTTATGATGCTTTATGTGCGTGATCGCCGCATTTGGTTCTGGGTTAACAAGCAGGATGATGGTGGTAGCGCAATTAGAGCGGCGATGACTTCACACAAACGTACCTTAGATTTCCGCAAGGAATTTAACAAGTTTAAGGATGATTTCTCCGACGTAGCTAGAAGTTAGGGGTGTTATAAAATGAGTGATACTTTAATAGATTCAAAAGCGGCTGCAGTAGCAGCCAAGTGGGAAAAGGGTTCGGAGAGTGTTAATACCGAGAGTTTAAGAGGGCGTTTTAACTGGACCGATATAGTCTATTTCATTGCCTTGATGGCTGCAGCTATCTACTTCTTGGTAGAATGGCCGGACTCCATGGATATCTATGAAAAAGTTATTTTGCTCTGTTCGCCCTTTGCCATTGTTTGGGTAGGTTGGCTGTGGCGCCCTTTGCGTACCTATATGGTTACTACCTTTGTCTTATCGGCATTTGCAGTGCTGATTTACAGTGGGGACTTATCGAGAGGTGATACTAACTTTTTCTTAAAGTATTTCGTATCGTCACAGTCTGCTGTTTTATGGATGTGTGCCCTATACTTTATGTCAACCATTACTTATTGGTTAGGTTTTGCTAACAAGAATTTGGGGTGGATGGGTCCGGCTTTTGCGTGGTCAGGTACTGTACTGGGTTCTGTTGGCCTGTTAGTGCGTTGGCGTGAAAGTCACTTAATCGCTTTCGATATGGGGCACATCCCGGTTAGTAATTTATATGAAGTATTTGTACTCTTCTGTCTTATTACTGTACTGTTTTATCTCTACTATGAGCGTCGTTACAATACGCGTGCTCTTGGTGGTTTTGTGATGATTGTGGTAGCTTCTGCAGTCACTTTCTTATTGTGGTATACCTTCTTGCGTGATGCGGCGACCATCCAGCCACTCAATAACGCTTTAAATAGTTGGTGGATGAAGCTTCATGTGCCAGCTAACTTCGTTGGTTATGGCACCTTCGCTTTAGCGGCAATGGTTGGCTTCGCCTACCTGGTTAAGCTGCATGGTAATACTACTTCTTGGCGACCGATGATTCCGCTTTTGCTGATTGGTGGAGCCTTAGTTGCAGAGCCATTGATGTTCAGTTCGCGTGGTGATTATGCCTTGTGGTTTGTTTATTTTGGTTTAAGTGTCATAGTGGTGGGTGTGATTTTAGTTTTCCGTAAACCGATTGCAGCGGGCTTGCCAAGCTTCGAGGTGCTTGATGATATTATGTATCGTGCCATCTCTATCGGTTTTGCCTTCTTTACGGTAGCGACTGTTTTAGGCGCATTCTGGGCTGCTGATGCTTGGGGTACGTACTGGCAATGGGACCCTAAAGAAACTTGGGCCTTTATTGTGTGGTTAAACTATGCTGCTTGGTTGCATTTGCGTTTGATGAAGGGTATGCGCGGTCAGGTGATGGCTTATTGGGCTTTAGCAGGTTTAGTGGTTACAACCTTTGCTTTTTTGGGTGTGAATATCTTCTTGTCTGGTCTGCATTCATACGGTGAGCTATAGAAGTTATTTCTTGGTAACGAGTTAATCGTGAGTTGATCAACAATGGCGTCGATATTAATTTATCGGCGCCATTGTTATTTGCGTTTAGGCCAAAGTTTAATTTGTGATCTGTTGCTTTTGCAATAATTGTATTTCTGCTGCGCTAAATCCTAACTCTGCTAAAACTTCAGTGGTATGAGTGCCTGCCGGATGGACTTCACCTGCTTTGGCAGGAGTGCGACTTAAGATAGGTCCGGGAGCGGGATAAGAAGTACCATCTATCGTTTGGAAGGAATTTCTTGCTTGGTGGTGATCGTAGTTTATTGCTTCATCAAAGTCTAGTACAGGGGAAAAGCAGGCATCAGTGCCCTCAAGCATTTCACACCATTGCGCCTGAGTTTTACTCTGAAAAAGCGCTGTCCACGCTTCTTTTTGTGCAGGCCATAAATCCCGATTCATTTGTTCTTGAAAGATAGTTTCATTTGCGACACCACATAGCTCCAGTAAAAGCTTGTAGAACTGAGGTTCAATAGCACCTATAGCAATAAATTTGCCGTCTTGACAGCGATAACACCCATAAAAAGGAGCGCCGCCATCTAATAAATTGGCTCCACGGTCAAGGTTCCAACGACCTTGCTGCATTAATGCATAGTACATGCTGCTGATAAGGGAGGCGCCGCTAGTAATTGCAGCGTCCACTACTTGACCCTGTTGGGAGCGCTGGCTCTCAAATAAAGCGCAGACAATACCGTAAGCAAGCATCATCGCACCACCGCCCATATCGCCTACTAAGTGCAGTGGCGGAGTAGGTGGAGAGTCAGAACCACCCATTGCGTGCAACGCACCGCTGACCGCAATGTAATTAATATCATGGCCCGCAGTTTTTGCTAAAGGACCTTCTTGACCCCAACCGGTCATACGACCATAAACTAATTTAGGATTGATCACAAAGCAATCGTCGGGGCCTAAACCAAGTCTTTCCATCACGCCGGGACGGAAGCCCTCAATCAAAATGTCCGCTGTGGCAACTAGTTTTTTAACAATGTCTTTAGCATCTTCCTGTTTGAGGTCTAAGACAATGTTGCGCCTGCCACGTTCAATCACTGTACCACCGCCACCTAAAAAAGTGTCGCTGTGTCGATCTATGCGGATGATTTCAGCGCCCATATCGGCTAACATCATGGTGCAGAAAGGGGCAGGACCGATGCCTGCCATTTCAATTACTCGAATACCGCTTAGAGGCCTATTCATTCTATTTGTCTCCATTGTTTTTAATATCTTTGTTTTTAAATATTGTTTGGTATTACTTCGTGCTCAAATAGCTCGTCAATGGTCTCTCGACGGCGAATGACATGGTTTTGTGTGCCATCTACTAATATCTCCGCGGCACGAGGGCGCGAGTTATACTGACCACTCATCACAAAGCCATAAGCTCCGGTAGACTCTATAGCAATCAGATCGCCTGTTTTAAGGGCAAAGTCACGATCTTTGGCTAACCAGTCACCGCTCTCACACACCGGACCGACGATATCATAGGTTTGAGTGTCGCCTGCTCTGACTTCTACGGCAAGAGCGCCATGATAGGCATCATATAAAGTAGGACGAATCAAATCATTCATTGCTGCGTCAACAATGGCGAAGTTTTTAGTTTCTCCATCTTTTAGAAAAAGTACCTCAGTGACTAAAATTCCGCTATTACCCACTAAAGAACGCCCCGGTTCAAGGGTCAGTTGCAAATCACCATAACCGCGCTCCCTAAGCGCTTTAAGCGTTGGGCTGATGAGTTCGCGAGGATGAGGAAGTTCTTCATTTTGGTAGCGAATGCCTAGACCGCCACCTATATCCAAGTGTTCTAACTCAATGCCCTTATCGCGAAGTTGGTCCATGAGCTTCAGTAAACGTTCTAAGGCGTCGTAGTAAGGCTCGATCTGAGTGATTTGCGAGCCGATATGACAGTCTAAACCGACAATTTTAATGTGCGATAAAGTCGTGGCATGCTCATAAGTGGCGAGTGCATCCTCCATGGCAATACCGAATTTATTGCCTTTTAAACCAGTTGATATATAAGGGTGCGTCTTGGCGTCTACGTCAGGATTGACGCGCAAGGAAATAGCTGCTTTTTTGTCTAGTGCAGATGCCACTTCTTGGATTAGAGAAAGCTCAGGAATGGATTCGACGTTAAAGCACTTAATATTAGCTTCAAGCGCAGCTTTTATTTCCCAAGCCTGTTTGCCCACACCGGAGAAAATAATCTTCTGTGGTTCAGCACCGGCCTTGAGGGCGCGAGCTAATTCGCCGCCAGAAACAATATCAAAACCTGCTCCCCATCGGGCGAACAAATTTAAAATGGCTAAATTTGAATTGGCCTTCATGGCATAGCAAATCAACACGTCGCGACCATCGATTGCCTCTTGATAGCGATCCCAAGCAGCTTTGAGTGCCGCTTTGGAGTAGATAAATAGGGGGGTACCGTGCTCTTTAGCTAGCTCTTGAACTGATAGTTGCTCTACAAATAGAGCGTGATCTTGGTAGTGGAAGTGAGGTTGACCGACAGGGGTCACGTTATTTGTAGTTGCTGAGAGATTAGTCATAGTTTTAAAAATGAAATTTTGCCAAGACTCTTGGTCTTTATATTTAATTTTGAGGGGAGTTGTTTTCTAAAGCTTCTTGAGACTTGCGGTACTCTTCTGCTCGCTGACGGCCGTATTCAAGACGTGCTTGACGGGCGGCTTTTTGTTCTGCGGTTTCATTTCTAAGGGCATCTTTGCGTGCTTTGATGCGAGCGTCTCGCTCATCAAGTTCTTGCTGTTGGGCCGCTGAAGGTAAGTAAACTGGGGTTTTTTGACCACATGCAGAGAACAAAAAAGCCAAGCTTAGAACTAATAGTAATTTTTTTTGAGTAGCCACACCAACCTCAAGGACGTTCTTGGTTCGATTAAATAATTTTATTAACATAAATTCTAAGTAATCAGTAAATGATTAGGTGCTTTGTTATAGTATCTTAAAAGATTTACCTGTTTAAACCAATTGATTTAGAAGATATATTATTATGACAGAATCTGAATTCCTTGCCTTGGCAGACGCTATTTTGGCAGAAGTAGAAGATCAAGCAGAGAGCTGGTTTGAAGATTTAGACTTAGATTTGGATACCACAGTTGATGGCCAAGTTTTGACTATAGTCTTTAACCGTACCGACCATTTAGTTTTAAATAGCCAATCGCCTCTACAGGAGATGTGGTTAGCCGCGCCTAGCGGAGCATGGCACTATGCCTACCAAGATGGTAAGTGGGTAGATACGCGTGGTGGCATTAATTTAGATGAGCGTTTGACAGAGCTCTGTACGAATTTAGCAGGTCAAGAGCTTAAGGTAACTATCCCTTAAGCCATTGTTCATTTAGTCTAAATGATAAGAGCCGCTCTGTATATAGAGCGGCTCTTCTTGTTTAGCTTGTTGAAGCTGGGCGCTTTTTAAAAGAAGGTCTCACCTTTGACAGCCATATCACGCAGGATTTGCGGAGCTTCGTAGGCTTTGCCTAAGTGAGCGTAGCAATCGCAGAGTGCGACATACTCATTAAGGCCTGTTTGGTCAATATGACGTAGGGCACCGCCACGGAATCTTGGGAAGCCAAGTCCCATAATCAGGGCCATATCTGCTTCATCAGGACTAGAGACGACTTTTTCATCAATACAACGAGCTACTTCATTGCACATTGTAAGCATGAGGCGATCTCTGATCTCGTCAGCCGAGAAGTCAACAGAACCTGGACCGTCAGCAGCATCAACGTGATCTGCTAGCAATTCTTTAATCTCGGGATCAAAGGTTTTGCGTTTACGGCCTGACTCATCAGCTTCGTATTTGTAGAAGCCCTTGCCATTTTTCTGACCTAAGCGATTAGCTTCAAATAGAACCTTGGTGGCACCCTTGAAGCTAGGCTTCATACGATCAGGGAAGCCATCAGCTAAAACATCAGAGGCATGCACGCAAGTATCTAAACCAATCACGTCAGATAAGTAAGCAGGGCCCATAGGCCAGCCGAAGTATTCCATGACCTGGTCGATTTTCTGAATGCACGCTCCTTCTTTGAGTAGTAAATCAAAGGCATCGAAATAAGGGAAAAGTACTCGGTTAACCAGGAAGCCTGGGCAATCTTCAACCACTATAGGTGATTTACCCATCTTCAGCGCTAAGGCAACTGCTGTTGAAACGGCAGCGGCTGAGCTTTCTTTGCCGCGTATAACTTCTACTAAAGGCATCACAGGGACTGGGTTAAAGAAGTGCATGCCGACAAAGTTAGATGGGCGCTGAAGCGATTTAGCGAGTTCAGTGATAGAAATAGTGGAGGTATTGGAAGCTAAAATTGCATCTTCACGGACCTCTTTTTCTGCTTCTGTAAGGACAATTTCTTTGACCTTAATATTTTCAGTAACCGCTTCGATTACGATGTCGACTGCGTTGAAACCTTCGTAATTAAGCTGAGGCTCGATCATGGCCAAGGTGGCGGCTTTTTTATCTTCGCTAATACGGCCCTTTTGGAGTTGGCGATTCAGTTGCTTTTCAGCTTCAGCTGTACCTAAATCGAGCTGCTCTTGACCAATGTCTTTCATGATGATTGGTGTGCCTTTAGTGGCTGCTTGATAAGCAATACCGCCGCCCATGATGCCGGCGCCAAGTACAGCTGCCTTGTTAACCTCAAGCGCATCAGTGGAGTTTTTCTTGGCAATACGCTTAATGACTTGATCAGAAAGGAATAAACCAATTAAGGCATCCGCTTGTGGGGAGACACATAAATTAGCAAAATGATTAGCCTCAACTTCAACGGCTTGGTCGCGTTGCATCTCTGCTGACTCTTCAATAACATCTAAAAATGCTTTGCTGGCAGGATACTGTTCAGGATTGGTTTTCTTGGTGAGTTCAGCACGGGTGCTATCAAAAAAAGCCTTAGAGTCGCTCTCAGGCATTTTAATAGCCTGTAACTTGATGGCACGTTTGGCTTGCCAATCAATTTCACCGACAATGGCTTTTTTAAGTGCAGTTAAGGCGGTGACTCTAAGCTCTTCGTGCGGAGCAATTTCATCGACTACACCATCAGCAAGCGCTTCTTGGGCTTTGCGAGGGCGAGATGTGCTAATCCACTCGATACCTTTGGCTGCACCGGCTACGCGGGCAATACGTACCGTGCCGCCAAAGCCGGGGATAAGACCTAGGTTTAATTCCGGTAGACCGATTTGCGCCTTATCGCTCATCACACGATAGTCGTTAACCAAACACATTTCTAAGCCACCCCCTAGAGCAAAGCCATTAATTGCCACGACTTTAGGGATATTCAAGTCTTCGAAAGAGTTGAAGGTGCGATGAATATCCATGACCCAATTCTTAATGTAATCGCGCCCATGCGAAAAAACATCACCAAATTCAGTAATGTCAGCACCTACAATAAAAAAGTTTTTGGCCGAAGTGACTAGTAGACCTTTGATTTGAGGGTCTGCTTTGACTGCTTGAACAGCAGCGGCGAAGTCATCTAAGGTGACACGGTTAAATTTGTTAACTGACTCGTTTTTTAAGTCAAACTTAAACTCTGCAATACCATCTTCTAGCATTTGTACGGTAATTGCCGGTCCGGAATAAATCATTGCCTGCTCCTAAAAATTATTATTGAATTAACATAATAGACTATAAAAGCTTTTGCTAAGTGTTGCAATGCAATAATTATCATGGGCTTTTATATTTATGATAAAAATCGTGTTTAACCAAAAATCAAAAAAATCGGCTGGTAATTTAGATAATACCAGCCGATTATAACTACTCTTTTAGTCAAATCTATGTCAAGTTAATGACGATCTAGAAGCGGATAGGAGCGCCTCCAGTCGGGTTGAATGATTCGATCGTGCGTTGTAGCGGATCTTGGCGTGGCTGAATTGGCGTAAAGCGCTGTCCACCACTACCTGTGAAGCTGCCGTCAGTGGCTGAGCCTTGCTTCGTACCGAGGTTGGTAAAGGCCTTGCCTCTAGGGAATTCAGCGTAGTAAAAGTTGCCATCTGCGCTAACTAATCCATCAGGTAGTGCACCAGCCGGCTTCTCTGGGGCGCCTTTAAGAGCAGTTTGCATATACTCAATCCAGATAGGCATAGCTAATTGGCCGCCGGTGGCATTGCTGCCCAGAGAACGTGGCTGATCGTAACCCATCCACGCAATGCCTACTAAGTCAGGCGTATATCCTGCATACCATGCATCAAAGGATTGGTTGGTAGTCCCGGTTTTGCCGTGCAGGTCCTTGCGACCTAAGGTGTTGGTTGTACGAGCAGCAGTACCAGAGGTGGCAACGCCATGCAGTAAATTATTCATCAAGTAGGCGGTCCGCTCGTCTAGTACACGATTAGCTTGGTCGCCGGCTTTTTGTGGCTGAGTGCGCATGATTTCATTGCCCTCAGGGTCTAAGACATAATCAATGATGTATGGATTAACTCGATAGCCACCATTAGCAAATACGGCATAAGCTCCTGCCATTTGTAATGGTGTCACACTGCCGGCACCTAGTGCCATGGTCAAATAAGCACTTTTTTGTGGTTGACGACGGATATCAAAACCGAAGCGAGTGATGTAATCCCTGGCAAAATCTGCGCCTACAGCTTCTAACACGCGAATAGAAATCATATTGCGTGATTGATATAAACCGCGACGCATGGTTTGACTTTCGGTGTATCGACCACCGTAGTTTTTAGGGTGCCAAGGAGCTGAACCTGTTTGCTTTGCCGTAAGAACAAAAGGTTGGTCTGAAATATGTGTTTCAGGGGTAATACCGCGCTCCAAGCCTGCTGCGTAGATGAAAGGCTTAAAGGTTGAACCCGGCTGACGCCATGCTTGAGTCACACGGTTGAAGTCACCTCGATTGAAGTTAAAGCCACCAATCATTGAGCGGATAGCACCGTTATTGGCATCTAAGGCAACAAAGGCACCCTCAACTGCCGGTTCGTTAACGATTGACCAGCCTTTCTCTCCAAAACGCTGAATATAAACAATGGAGCCGCGTAAAATCGGTTTTGCATTGTTAGGTTTAGGGGGCAGTGCGCGACGAGCGTTATTTAATTCATCGCCGGTCAGTTCAATGATCTCGCCGACACGACGCATTAAAGTAACCTTGTCAGCAGAGGAAGAAAGGACGACACCGACTAATAAATCGTCGTCATTTGGGTGCTCTTTACGGATGTCGTAGAGAATTCTTTCCATTGCTTCATCATCTTGCTCGATACCTGCCTCTAACTCAATTTGAGCTTCTGGACCCGGGTAGGGGCGATTACGCGTAAATTGCATGATGTTTTTGCGTAGCGCGCGATAGGCTGTTGCCTGATCTTTGGAATCCACCGTAGTGTATACGTTTAAACCACGGCCGTAGACATTATCCTTGTATGTCAAGTACATCAATTGACGGGCTAATTCTGCTACATACTGACCTTGGCGTTGGACTTGAGTGATACGTGTAGCTTCTTCGCTTTCGACCTCGTGAAGAGAGCGCGTAGTGATTTTTTCTGCTTTAGCTGCATCATACTCTTCTTGGGTGATAAAGCCCAAGCTCAACATACGCCCCAAGACATAGTGTTGGCGATCCAGGGCACCTTTGAGGTTGGTTCGTGGATTATTAACCGATGGTGCTTTGGGGATACCGGCTAAGACAGCCGCTTCACCTAAGCTAACTTCAGATAAAGGTTTAGCAAAATAGGTGCGAGCGGCAACCGAGAAACCATAAGAGCGATGACCTAAATAAATCTGGTTCATATAGAGCTCTAAAATTTGGTCTTTGCTAAGATTGTCTTCAATCTTGTAAGTTAATAAAAGTTCATAAAACTTGCGTAAGTAGGACTTTTCTGAACTTAGATAGAAGTTACGTGCTACCTGCATCGTAATGGTACTGGCACCTTGGGCTCGACCACCGGAGGAAATATTTGCTAAGGCGGCTCGCACTACACCACGCCAGTCTACCCCGGAATGATCGTAGAAATTGTCATCTTCAGCCGCTAAAATAGCTAACTTCATATGATCCGGGAATTCATCAATGCGAAGTACATTGCGCCTCTCCTCACCGTATTCGGCGATGAGAATCTTGTCAGCAGTAAAAATACGTAAAGGGACGCGAGGGCGATAATCCGTCATTGCGGTCAGATTGGGTAAGTTTGGCCAGACGGAACTGACGACTAGAGTACCGAAAATCAGGCCACAGACCGCCAAACCCAAACCAAAAAATAGGGTTTTGAGTATAAAACGACTAATAAATGAACCGATTCCGGAAGTTTTAGGTGATTGCTTTTTTTGACTCATGAGTAATAATGCGCTTAAAAGCGAAGGTGAGAAGCTATGTACAATGCTGCTAATTTAAGCTTAGCCCCTAGTTTAGCGTTAAAATAACGACAAAGACAGCGGGAAATGTGTAAAATTTGCCTAAAGTGTAAATGTTTGCTAATTATAAATTATATTAAATTATTGAAAATACAATGAATATCACTGTAGCACCCCATGAGTTACCTAAAAAGAACATCATAATCCTAATCGGTATGATGGGTGCCGGTAAAACAACGGTTGGTCGTGCTCTGGCCAAAAAATTAGGGCGTAAGTTTGTTGATTTAGACCATGCCATTGTTGAGCGCTGCGGTGTGGATATTCCCACCATCTTTGACATCGAAGGCGAGGAAGGGTTCCGTAGGCGCGAAAATGAAGTTCTAGTCGATGTTGTATTGGACCAAGATATTGTTCTGGCAACTGGTGGTGGCGCGATATTACGACCTGAAAATCGAGAGTTGCTGAAGCAACATGGGTACGTTTTTTATCTCCGGGTAGAGATCGATGAATTATATCGACGTGTGGCACGGGACAAAAATCGTCCTTTATTAGCAACACCCAAGCCTAAAGTACGTTTAACTGAGCTGCTTGCAGAGCGCAGTGCTATCTATGAAGCAGCCGCAGATTATATTATTGATTCAACAGGAGACTCACAGAGTGTCGTTGTTGAGCAGATTATTAACTTGTTAGCCGAAAGAGACGATAAATAAATGAGTATTGTTAGAGTAAATGTGCCTGGCGGCAGTTATCCAATTCAGATTGGTAAAAATATTCTTCAACAGCTTGGCACCTCCATTCCTCCGGAAGCGAGTGCCATTGTTGTGTTGAGCAACCCGACAGTGCGTGCACTACATGGTGAAACAGCGCTTAAAGCACTAAAAGTAACCGGTAAGCAAATTTATAATGTGGATATACCGGATGGCGAGCAGTACAAAAACTTAGACACACTTAATTCAGTTTTTACCTTTATGCTGGAAAATAAACTGGATCGCAAGTCCGTGCTTGTCGCATTGGGCGGCGGTGTTGTTGGTGATTTAGGTGGTTTTGCTGCAGCCTCTTTTATGCGTGGCATTCGATTTATACAAGTGCCGACTACGTTATTGGCGCAAGTCGATTCATCGGTTGGCGGTAAAACAGCAGTTAACCATCCCTTGGGTAAAAACTTGATTGGTGCTTTTTACCAACCTGTTGCTGTAGATATTGATATTAATGTCTTAAAAACCTTGCCTCAGCGTGAGATTGCTGCTGGTCTGGCAGAGGTTATTAAGTATGGCCTGATTATGGACAGTGAGTTCTTCGATTGGTGTGAGGAATTTGCTGATGACTTAAAGGCCTTAGAGCCAGAGGCTATCACCTATGCAATTCATCGTTCGTGTGAGCTTAAAGCTCAGGTCGTTGAAGAGGATGAAAAAGAATCGAATCGACGCATGATTTTAAACTTTGGACACACTTTTGCTCACGCCATTGAAAATGGCCTTGGCTATGGCGAATGGTTACATGGTGAAGCAGTTGGTTGCGGTATGGTACAGGCAGCTGAGCTCTCTGCTTTAGTGACTAAGTTCCCTAAAGAAGATGTTGAACGAGTGCGTGCCTTGGTTGAAAAAATCGGATGTCCTACTGTGGCACCTACCTTAGGTAGCAGGGACAAATGGTTTGAAACCATGAAGTTAGACAAAAAGGCGACTGCCGGTAAGATCAAATTTGTTGTGTTGGATAAGATCGGCGAAGCCAAGGTTCAGGGTGCCCCTCAAGAGTTGGTTGCTCTCGTGTTAAAAAACACGACTTCTCCTGATGTGGTAGCGCGTACTACAAGTGAGGCTACTGTTGATGCCCCTAAAGTAGCTAAGGCTAAGACGCCGGAAACTGCTGAGAGTACAGTTGTTGATAGCGCTGATGCCGCTGCTGAAATGGCACGCCGCGCGCAGGTTGCAAGAGATGCCGGAGCAGGTACGGGTCGCACGGGTGGTATTTACGGTGTTGATGGTGTAAGGCCAGATTCTGATGACTGATTCTATTGTTTGCATTGCCAATCTGGCCTCTTATGCCAGCCATCCTGAGGCTTCGCGCGGACGGAAGCATACTGAAGAGGGCGATCCTAAGCGTAATCCTTTTCAGCGCGATAGGGACCGCATCATTCATTGCAATTCCTTTAGACGTTTAGAGTACAAGACCCAGGTCTTCGTAAACCATGAGGGTGATTTATTTAGAACCCGTTTAACTCACAGTCTCGAAGTTGCGCAGATTGGCCGTGCTTTGGCTCGAAACTTGTTGATCAATGAGGATCTGGTTGAGGCGATTTGTTTGGCTCATGATCTGGGGCACACACCTTTCGGTCATGCCGGTCAAGACGCTTTAAATGACTATATGCGTGAGCACCTGCCCAAAGAAGTGGGTGGTTTTGAGCATAACTTGCAAAGTCTGCGTATGGTTGATGAATTAGAAGAGCGTTATGCAGACTTCAACGGTCTTAATCTGACTTTCGAAACTCGTAGCGGTATTTTGAAGCATTGTTCTTTAAAAAATGCGCGTAATTTGGGTGATGTTGGACAACGCTTCCTAGCTCGTACGCAACCATCACTTGAAGCTCAATTAGCCAATCTTGCCGATGAAATAGCTTATAACAATCATGATATTGATGATGGTTTGCGCTCTGGTTTAATTTCAATTGAACAGTTAGGGAAGGTAGAGATTTTTGCTCAACATCATGCAGAGGTGAAGCAAAAGTATCCAGAGCTTGGTGGTAAGCGTTTAATATCTGAGATTATTAGACGTATGATTAATGCCTTAATCACCGATGTGACTGAGTATACACTAAGTCAAATTAGTGAGCATAAAGTTAAAACACCTGAAGATGTTGCTCTAGCGCCAGTGTTGGTGGCGTTTTCGCCGGAGATGCGGGAGTTGCAAGATGAGCTTAAAAAGTTTCTCTTGAAAAATCTCTATAGACATTACAAGGTCATGCGTATGGCGGTAAAGTCACGCCGTGTGATTCATGAGTTATTTGCAGCCTTTTTAGATGAGCCGCGATTGTTACCTCCTGATCATCGCTTTAAAGATGCGAATCGCCAAGCTCGTGGCATTGCCGATTACATTGCCGGTATGACTGATCGTTATGCGATTAGAGAGCATCGACGGATTTATAAGATTTAAGAAGTGATGTTCTATCAATAAAAAATCCAGAGAGTGCATTCGTACTCTCTGGATTTATCTTAAATTACTACTCGTTAATTAAGCAGAAATGTGCTTATCTAATAAACCGTTTTCAATCGCTTCAGCGAGTTCTTGGCGAACTTCTTCACGGCTTTTACCGATGCTGCTGTCTTGTGCATAGTTAGAAGAGAAGACTTCATTAGCACGCTGACCGCTTTCGCTCACAAAGACATTGCCGCTAGCAATGGCCTCAGCTAATTCAGCACGAACCTGAGCGCGAGTTAATGACTCAACTTGGGGTGCTGGGTAGTTGCTTGAGAAAACGTCTTTAGCCAAAAGACCACTTTCTGTAACTACTGTATAGCCACTATTTACAGCTTGAGTTAATTCTGCTTTAACTTGAGCGCGGGTAAGAGGTGCATTGTCAGCAGCCATTGCTTGACCAGCAAAAAGAGTAGAAAAAGCAATAGCGATAGCAGAAATTTGAGTGCGTTTCATAATATTTATCCTTTAAATAATTTAATGTATTTTTCGTTTGGGAAAGGAAGGCCTTATTAAGTTGCTTCCTTTGTCCCGGTCGATGTATATACTTTAACAAAGTCATTTAAATGAATAAATGGTTAAAAAACTAATATCCTATTCCTAAAACAGGAATAATGATAATGTCATGAATTTTTTATGAATTTTTTATGACTTTAGGTAGGGGGCCAAATATTTACCCGTATAGCTATCGGGATGCTTGGCAATTTCTTCCGGGGTACCTTCAGCAACGATTTGACCACCGCCGCTACCGCCTTCGGGGCCGATGTCGATAATCCAATCGGCAGTTTTGATGAGATCAAGGTTATGCTCAATAATCACCATCGAGTTACCTGCATCGACCAGACGGTTTAATACGTCCAGTAACAGCTCAATATCAGCAAAGTGTAAACCGGTCGTTGGTTCATCCAAGACATAAAGCGTTTTGCCGGTGCTGCGTTTGGAAAGCTCTAAAGACAGCTTAATGCGTTGTGCTTCACCACCTGAAAGGGTGGTAGCACTTTGACCTAGGCGAACATAGCCCAAACCAACTTCATGGAGAGTTTGGAGGCGCCGTTGAATAGCAGGTACCGCTGAGAAGTAGTATAGAGCTTGCTCAACAGTGAGCTCTAAGACCTCGTAAATATTTAAGCCGCGATAACGAATTTCTAAGGTTTCACGGTTATAACGTTTGCCATGACAGACATCACAAGGTACGTAAACATCCGGTAGGAAATGCATTTCTACCTTAATCACGCCATCACCCTGACAGTGTTCGCAGCGACCGCCTTTGACATTAAAGGAAAAGCGTCCCGCATCGTAGCCGCGTGTGCGAGCTTCGGGCGTGCCGGCAAAGAGTTCGCGGATCGGTGTGAATAAACCGGTATAAGTCGCTGGATTACTGCGTGGTGTGCGACCAATAGGGCTCTGATCGACAGTAATTATTTTGTCAAGATGCTCTAGACCGCTAATCGATTTATAGGGAGCAGACTCGCTCTGGGCGCGGTTTAATTTACGTGCCAAAACAGTGGCTAAGGTATCGTTAATCAGTGTCGATTTGCCCGAGCCGGAAACGCCAGTTACACAGACAAAGCGTTGCAGCGGTAGATGTAAGTTGACACTCTTTAAGTTGTTGCCAGTGGCGCCATTGAGATGCAGCCAAGGTGATGGACCTAGCGGATTAACCGGGCGACGGCTTGGTAAAGCAATTTTTTTAGCGCCACTCAGATATTGACCTGTTAAAGAGTTTGGATCTTTTTGTAACTCAGCTGGTGTTTCGCTAGCCATAATTTGACCACCATGCTCACCGGCACCTGGACCTATATCGACTACCCAGTCTGAGGCGCGGATCATATCCTCATCGTGCTCAACCACAATCACCGTATTGCCCAGATCGCGTAGGTGGATAAGGGTATTGATAAGGCGGTCGTTATCGCGCTGATGAAGGCCGATTGAGGGTTCATCCAGTACGTACAAAACTCCGCTCAAGCCGGAACCTATTTGACTAGCCAAGCGAATGCGCTGTGCTTCACCGCCAGAGATAGTGTTGGCTTTACGATCTAAAGAGAGATAATTTAAACCGACATCATTTAGAAAGCGTAGGCGAGATTGTATTGCTAAAACGATGGGTCGAGCAATATCTGACTTTGCGCCGTCTAGCGTCAATTCTTCAAACCAGGATTGAGCGCGTCTTAAGGATAAATGGCTAATTTCACCGATGGTGTAACCAGGTAGTTGTTCGGTTTCTATAGAGTCAGTCTCACTCTCAATTTCCTCACCAACTCTAACGTAGCGAACATCTTCACGTAAACGTGAACCCTTACAAGATGGACAGAGCGTCGTTGAGCGTAGCTGGTTTAGCTCCTCTCGTACTGCATTAGAGTCAGTTTCTTCCCAACGGCGCTGCAGATTAGGTAATACACCTTCAAAACTATGACGTTTTACAGTGCTTTTGCCTTTGTCATTAAAGTATATAAAGTCAATTTCGGTGTCAGCGGAGCCATAGAGAATTATTTGTTGAATTTCTTTGGGTAATTCATTCCATGGTTGCTCTAAGTCAAAGTCATAATGAGTAGCAAGGCTATTAAGTAATGCCATACTAAAGAGGTTACGGCGATCCCAGCCTTTAATAGCACCATTTAACAAACTTAGATCGTCACTGATAATAACTTTTTCTGGATCAAAAACCTGCACCGAGCCCATACCGTCACAGCTCGGACAAGCACCTTCGGGGCTATTGAAGCTGAACATTTTAGGTTCTAAAGTCGGTATTTGATAATCGCAATGGGCACAAGCGTAGCGTCTGGAAAAAGCGTGTTCTTGTCCTTGATCTATATCGACGATAAGGACTCGCTCATTGGCTGTTTCAAGTGCTGTTTCAATACTGTCGGCAAGACGTTGCTTTTGCTCTTCTCGTACACGTAAGCGGTCAATCACTAATTCAATTTGTTTAACATCGGCTGACAAATCACTAGGTAATTGGTCCAGTTCATAGAGTTCTCCAGCAATGCGTATGCGGATAAAGCCCTGGGCTTGTAGGCTTTGGACTAGGCTCGCTAGAGTTTGATTAGGGGCTGGTGCAATAGGTGCTAGCACCATGATGCGCGATTCTGCAGGTAGTTGCAATGTAAAGTCGACAATTTGTGAAACTGAAAAAGCTTGCAAAGGCTCTTTATGGGTAGGGCAGTAGGGTGTGCCGATACGCGCAAATAATAGACGTAAATAGTCACTAATCTCGGTGATCGTACCAACCGTTGAGCGAGGATTGTGACTGACCGATTTTTGCTCAATCGCAATGGCAGGAGAGAGTCCTTCGATTAAATCGACATCCGGTTTGTCCATCAATTGTAAGAATTGACGAGCATAGGTCGACAAGCTCTCTACGTAGCGTCTTTGACCCTCTGCGTACAAGGTGTCAAAAGCTAGTGAGGACTTGCCTGAACCTGACAGTCCAGTAAGAATCACTAACTTATTTCTGGGTAAATCTAAATTGATATTTTTTAAATTATGTGTACGCGCTCCGCGAATGCGTATGACGTTATTTGATTTACCTAGATAATGCTGATCGTCTGAGGGGAATTGATTACTCATTTATTTTGCTAACGAGGATTAATGTGAACCCTTAACTATAACCCAGACTGTTAAGCCATGAGGACTAAGAGCTGTACTTGTTAAATGACATCGCTAAAATAATCAAGCTCGGTGATATAATAAAGAACCATGAAATTTTATCCTAGCCCCTTTATGCTCAGCCCTCAGCGCTCAGCTTTTTTTGAAAGAGCCTAAATGAGTACTCAAACAAGCCACAAAACAAAACTTAAACTGACTCCATTAGAACGTAAAGCCAGTATCAGCTTGGCACTGCTTTTTGCTGTCCGTATGCTGGGGCTGTTTTTACTGACCCCGGTTTTTGCGGATGCCGCTAAAACTTTGGTACAAGGCGACAATCCTTTGATGATTGGTATTGCCATTGGTGCTTATGGTTTAACCCAGTCGGTGATGCAGATTCCGATGGGGATTTTATCCGATCGTTTTGGACGCCGTACGGTGGTTATTTCTGGAATGCTACTTTTTGTTATCGGTGGCATTATCTGTGCCTTGGCGCCTAGTGTTACCTGGGTGGCCATTGGTCGTGGAGTACAGGGTTTCGGTGCAGTTTCAGCGGCGATTACGGCGTGGGTTTCTGATGCGACTCGTCCAGAGGTGCGATCACGTGCTATGGCTATGGTAGGAGCCTCTATTGGGCTAAGCTTTGCGATATCGATGGTGATGGCGCCTTTGTTAGTAGAGTGGTTTGAGCTTCCCGGTTTATTTTGGGCCATCAGCATTTTAGGTTTTTTATGCTTATTGTTAGCAGTTTGGGTCGTACCGGTAGTGCCTCAGGAGTATCAGGCAATTAATTGCTCATTAACCATGTTTGATGTTTTTCGCTCCAAAGACTTATGGTTGTTAAACCTGTCCGTGTTTAGCTTACACTTTGTTTTAATGGCTATTTTTGTTGTGATCCCGCCAGTATTAATTCGATTAGGTGAGATGAGCATTGGCGATTTATGGCGAGTTTATCTGCCAGTGATTGTGGTGTCACTGATTTTCATGATTCCAGCCGTGATGATGACCGAGAAAAAGCGCAAACACAAGGAAGCTATCGGCCTCACTTTATTAGGTATCATCATGTCACTTGGCATAATGATCTCCGGGATGTATAGTTTGGTGATGTTGGTCTTTGCTTTATTGCTATACTTTATCCCCTTTAATATATTAGAAGCGCTTTTACCGTCAGCCGTATCCCGTACGTGTCCGCCTGCACAAAAGGGTTTGGCCTTGGGTGTCTTTAATATGACTCAAGCCTTGGGTGTAGCAACAGGTGGTTTTTTGGGCGGGTTAATGGCCGCTAACTACGGCAATATCAGTGTCTTTATTATGGCAATGATTTTATGTGCTATTGCGTACCTGGCCACTCGTCGAGTACAAATCAATTTTGTACAATAGCACAATAAAAAGAGTTAAAGAAGGCGATTACTGAGCAGTAAGTAGTAATCGGTAATATTAAGCGATGGGTGCGCTGGAGCACTGATTATCGTATTAATTAGAAAATATTTTAAGGATTTGAGAACATGTCAGTTAATAAAGTAATTCTTGTCGGCCGTTTGGGATCAGACCCTGAACTACGTGCAGCACCAAGTGGTTTGCAAGTGAGTAATTTGAGTGTTGCTACTAACCATGTTGCTTATGATCGAGATGGTAATAAAAACGAGAGTACGGAGTGGCATCGAGTCGTGTTCTTTGGTCGCCAGGCAGAAGTGGCAGGGCAGTATTTAAAGAAAGGCTCTCAAATCTATGTTGAAGGCCGTTTACGCACTAACAAGTACACAGATAAAGACGGTATTGTACGTTACACCACTGATGTTATCGGTGAGAAATTTCAGATGTTGGGTGGTCGTGACGAGGGCGGTAGTACTGGTCGTGATGACGGAGGTTGGGGTGCTCGTGACTCTGGTCGTCCTATGATTGACGATGGTGGAGGCTTTGGCAGTGGCGGTGGCTTTGAGGATAATAGCCGCCCAATGCCAGGCTCCGGTGGTGGTCAGCGTGCTCAAGCACCGGCTCCTCAGAGAAGTGCTCCACAAAAATCAGTGGAATCTTTTGATGATTTGGATGATGATCTGCCATTTTAATTCTGAGTAGTGATTTTTTAAGAGCCGAGATTTTTTTATTAAGTCTCGGCTTTTTAATGTCTTAGTTTTGACTTGCTTATGTTTTTCATGCTCTCGACACTGTCATCATATTTGTTTAATATGATATTTCCTTTTATCAATATCAGAGCGTCCTATGATTATTTCTCCTGAAGCAAAAGAAGTGCTTGATTTTTGGCTTGACGATGAAACGTCGCCTTTTTGGTTTGAAGTATCAGAGGATTTTGACCAAGATTTGAGAGCCCGTTTTGGAGCGACGCTTAAGCAGGCTGCCCAAGGTGAATTGTATTGGTGGCGTCAGTCGGCGCTAGGTCGAGTAGCGGAAATTATTGTACTGGATCAATTCTCTCGTAATATCTATCGTGGTACGCCTAAAGCCTTTCAACAGGATCCGATGGCTTTGGTTTTGGCGCAAACCCTAGTCGATATGCCTGAAGAGTATGGTTCTTTGGATCCACTGATGCAAAAGTGGGCCATCATGCCTTATATGCACTCTGAATCAGCGCTTATCCACGAAGAGGCGCTTCGCCTATTTACTGAGTTGGGTGAGCCGGTGTCATTAGACTTTGAAATTCAGCACAAAGACATCGTTGATCGCTTTGGACGCTATCCGCATCGCAATGCGATTTTAGGTCGTCAATCATCAGAAGAAGAGTTGGCCTTTTTAGAAGAACCAAACTCTTCTTTCTAGGCTCTAGTAAGTCATACTGCCGAGGTAGTCTTTGATAGCTACCTCGGTATCTAAGCCATTTTCTAATACCACCCAGAGTAATAAACGGGCTTTTTTGGGACTTAAAAAACCTGCCATCATCGCACCATGCTTTTGTAAATCGATTTCTCCTCCAGGGTAGCCATAGGTAGAAAAAGCTGTGGAGCCGGAGCCAGTTGCAGTGCACACAAGTATTGTTTTTAATTTAGCCCATTTGGCAATCCATTGGGCCGTAACTGTGCTGACATGGCCGGCGCCAACGCCTGCAAATACAATGCCATCAAACTTTTCACCTAATGGGTCTAAGGTGTCTTGCTGGCTCAATAGATCACTATGTTCGTCTAAATGATTGAGCCAAAGCAAGACGGTTTTAGTCACCTTTGTAGGTTTGGCATAAGTTACGCGCTTTGGGGGCGCTGAGAAAAATATAGGCTTAGATTCAACAATAGTTCCTGCAGCACCGATGTCTGAAGCAAAAGCGGCAAGGCTTAGACTATGCTTTTTCTGGACCCAGCGAGCGTAATGAATTTGTTCATTCATTACGACCAAAACACCGCGATTTCGACTATTCGCGCTTACGGCGACTTGAATAGAGTTTAGTAAATTAGCTGGACCGTCAGCACCAACCGCAGCAGCGCCACGCATCGCCCCCATCAAAATAAGGGGCTCCTCATGTCGCCATAATAAATCCAGTAAAAAAGCACTTTCTTCTAAGGTGTCAGTGCCTTGGGTCAAAATAACACCTACCGCACCTTCAGCAACTTGTTGTTCTGCCCAATCTAGAGCAGTCAATAAGTCGTTAGGCTTTAGATGGATACTAGCGACTTGATTTAGGGCTGCTGCACGCACATTAGCGATAGCACTCACTCCGGGCATAACAGTAATTAAATCAGTAGCTGAGAGCGTTGGCACAATGCCACCCTGAGCTTTATCCGGTGTCATACTGATAGTACCACCTAAAGAACCGACTGCGACCTTTGGTAAATTGCTAGTTGACATGCTTCTTCCTTAATTTAATTGAACGCGTCACCCCAATATTAGTAAGTAGTTTAGCAACTTTGTCACAGATCAACTGTGGTACTTTTAATAATAGGCACAATATTCAAAGGGTTTATACTAAAATAGTAAAAACTTTCTATATAAAGAGTGCTAATCAGTTAAGCTGATGGCTAATTATTTACAAGGAGTGGTATACAAAGAATCATCTTTTTTATTAAAAGTTTAAAGTAATTTAACTTTACACTTCAATTCATTTTATTTTTAATCATAAGTACTCAATTTATTCTTGAGGAGGAAATTGATATGATGTTTAAGCCAAGGGAGATGGCTAAAGCATTGTTACTTATGACTGGTGCACTGGCAGTTTCAACTGTAGCCAGTGCAGAAGTCGATCTTGCCGTGTTAGAGCGTGGCAAGGAAGTATCTGCGCTTTGTATAGCCTGTCATATGGAGTCCGGTTCGGGCTCGAGTATCGAGGGTTTTGAATATAGACCCCGACTCACAGGGATGGACCCTGCCTATATGGTTCATCAAATCCAATCATTTAAAAATGGCACTCGCATCAATCACAGCATGAAGCCTTTTGCTGATTTATTGACTGATGAGCAAATGCATGATGTCAGTCATTATTACGCTTCATTACCCGCAGTTAAAGCTGAGGATTATGAGGTTAAGGCCAGCGAGGATGTCTTGGTCCGTGGTAAAGACTTGATTTATAACGGTGACTGGAACCGTTATATACCGGCTTGTGTTGCCTGCCATGGTGTTGATGCCTACGGTATTGGCACTAGTTTCCCCAATCTTAACGGTCAAAATCCGGCCTACGTTAAAAAAGCAATTAACGACTGGAAGGAAGAGACTCGTACTAACGATCCTCTGGAGTTAATGGCGCGCGTCGCCAAGCGTTTAACCGAAGAAGATATAGATGCAGTAGCCGCCTACTTAGCGTCTCAACCTGCTGTTAAAGAGGAATAGGGAGACCAAAATGAAGAAATTATTTATCGCATTAAGTGTAGGCCTAGGGTTAACTTTAGCTGGTCCTGCGACTGCTCAATTTACTAAAATGGGTGCTGATCTGACAGAAGAAGATCGTCAGATGCTTAGAGAGCTATTACCCGGTTTCCCGGAGCCAAAAGACGGTGAGTTAGTCCATATTCCTCCAACCATGGAGGATTTGAACAATGCCAAGATGAATGACAATCTCAAGGAGGTAATTCGTTACGGTCATGATCTCTTTGTCGATACGCAGCAGTTACGTGGCAAAAATGTCTTTAACGACATGAATTGCTCAAGCTGTCACGTGGGAGCAGGGGCTCGACCTTTTGCAGGACCGGTTTGGACTGCGCTAGTTACCTTACCGGACTTTCGTGGTAAAAATGGTCATGTAAATAACTTTGAAGAACGTATTGCCGGCTGCTTTACCTATTCTATGAATGGTAAGCCACCCGCCTATGGTAGTGATGAAATGGTCGCCTTAACAGCTTATCATCAATGGTTAGCTAAGGGGGTGCCGGTTTATCCAGATGTGCCAATCTATGGCCGTGGGTATCCAAGACCTGATCCTTTACCTGAGGGTAGAGAGCCTGATCGGATTCGTGGCAAGGAGCTTTATGCTCAAAACTGCGCAATTTGTCACGGTCAAGATGGTCAGGGACAATTTACCGCTGACAAAGCAGTGTTCCCGCCAGTTTGGGGTGATGGTTCTTATAACTGGGGAGCAGGTATTTCTCGCGTGTTTACGCTAGCCGGTTTTATTAAGTACAACATGCCTTTAGGTGCAGCACCGCTTATCAGTGATGAAGATGCTTGGGATATTGCGGCCTTTGTAGATAGTCAGGAGCGTCCACAGGATCCTAGGTATACCGGTGATGTAGCAGAGACTTTGACGCTTTACTCTGATACCTTCCATAAGCATACCTACTATGGACAAGAAATCGATGGTAAGGTCATGGCTGACCACGATAATGTTGGCTATAAGGACTTCTTAAAGCCTGACGCATTAAAACCTCGTTATTTCGGTAAAAATCCTGCAGAGGGAAAAGCTGAATAAGTCTCTCTAATAAGAAACTTATAA
>LSQX01013310.1_pt1 | contig 24089 bp, 22 predicted proteins | sample 654561 | NCBI WGS metagenome assembly LSQX01 (sample SAMN04489861, study PRJNA283612) | anaerobic digester metagenome | isolation source: 4 biogas reactors fed with cattle manure at either 37C or 55C with and... | place: Denmark: Kongens Lyngby | collected 2014
CTCTGATAATCGTGGCCATAGCATCTTTTGCCATGATAATAAGGCCCTTCCGGGAAGTGCATTTCTCAGCTCTGTTCGGTCTGATGACGGCAGCGATAGTTTACATATATCTGGGCAGCGTGACCGGAGATTTCGAGATCCTGGCCACGGGCTATCCCAGAATAATACTGGCCTTTATCTCGGGTGCCTTCGTGTTCATGCTGCTGAATTTCCTGGAACAGCTTGTGCAGTTCTTCGGCAAACTCCTAAACGCATGGCCGATACTGCTTATACTGGGTCTTATCTGCATAGCCGAGGCCGTTGCCGTGCTCTTGGGATACGGGTCCATCATCAATCTGCTGTCAGACCTTTACGCTGAGGCCAATATGACCAACTCTTGGGTAAACCTTTAAATGGCATGAGGCAATCGGAGAGGCGCGTGGGCCCGTGGCTTAGCCAGGATATAGCGCTGGCCTTCTAAGCCAGACGCCTCGGGTTCGAAAGTTCCGGAATATGGAGCCGAAAGTCCCGACGGGCCCGCCATAGGGTGTGTCGGTAGCGCGCTATCAAAGAAAAGGAGAAATGTAAAGTTGAAGAGAAGCTCACGTGCCTGGAAGAAACGCGGTAACCAGCGTTGGAAATGGCGCAAGAAGAAGATGAGGAGAAGAAAGAGAGCACAGAAGATGCGCAAGAAGTGATCTGAAACTCCATTCAGTTTACAAGGGGGTATAGGCTAACCTGGTAGACTGGCGGGCTCCAGTTATAGAGCGTGATTAGAAATGGGTTTGCTGACAGTTGATGAGTAACTGGAGCGATGACTCATAATTTCACGGAGGGTAGCTCCCTCTGTGGTGGAAACCCGCTGACGGGAGTTCAAATCTCCCTGCCCCCACCTCTTGCGCAAACTTCTTCCCTCGAACCCTTTACCTGACGTGCGGGTCTTATCCCGGTGTGAGTTCTTTCAGACAATGAAGAGTGAGATATCACTGCATCATGCGGGAATCTCAGTTCTTGAAGCTGTGTATGGGAGCAGGAATCCTTCCGCCCCGGTTGACGAAGCCGCCGCAGCTGAACCTGTTGACCGGCATGATAGGGGATGCGCCCAAGAGACCTCCGAATTCGGCCCTGTCCCCGATATCCTTCCCTATGACCGGTATGATCCTGACCGCGGTGGTCTTCTGATTGATCATCCCTATGGCCATCTCATCGGCTATTATCCCGGCCAGGGTCTCCGGCGCCGTATTCCCGGGAACGGCTATCATATCGAGACCGACAGAGCATACACAGGTCATGGCTTCCAGTTTCTCAAGGGTAAGGGCTCCTGCGGTCACGGCCTCTGCCATGCTGCTGTCCTCGCTGACGGGTATGAATGCGCCGCTGAGGCCTCCCACATAGGATGAGGCCATTATGCCGCCCTTCTTCACCTGGTCGTTGAGTATGGCCAATGCCGCGGTGGTCCCCGGCGCCCCCACCATCTCCAGACCCATCTCCTGAAGTATCTCTGCGATGCTGTCTCCCACTGCCGGAGTGGGTGCCAGGGACAGATCAACTATCCCGAAGGGCACACCGAGCCTCCTGGAAGCCTCCTTGGCGACCAATTGGCCCACTCTTGTAACTTTGAATGATGTTTTCTTTATGGTTTCGCACAAGGTCTCGAAATCCCCGTCCCTGACCCGGGACACTGCGGTCTTGACCACACCGGGCCCGCTGACGCCGACGTTTATAACGGCATCCGTTTCGGTCACACCGTGGAATGCTCCCGCCATGAACGGATTGTCGTCAGGGGGATTGCAGAATACAACGAGCTTCGTGCATCCGATGGAATCCCTGTCCGCGGTCCTCTGTGCCGTCTTCTTTATAATATCGCCCATCAGCCTGACCGCATCCATATTTATGCCGATCTTAGTGGTGGCGACACCCACGGACGCGCAGACCCTCTCGGTACTCCCCAGGGCCTCGGGAATGGAGTCGATCAGCATCCTGTCCGAGCGGGTCATCCCCTTCGCTACAAGCGCGGAGTATCCCCCTATGAAATTGATGCCTATCTTCTGCGCCGCTTTTTCCAAAGTGTGCGCTATCGTAACGAAATCCTCCGGTGACCTGCACGCGGAGGCGCCGACGATGCCGATAGGGGTGATCGAGACCCTTTTGTTGACTATCGGGATCCCGTACTCGAGGCTGATCTCCTCGGCTACCGGAATGAGGTTCCGGGCGGTGCTCACGATCTTATCATAGATCTTCATGTTGAGTGCATCCAGGTCCGGATCGCAGCAGTCCATGAGGCTTATGCCCATGGTGACCGTCCTCACATCCAGATTCTCCCGCTCGATCATATTGTTGGTCTCGAGGACCTCGTACGGATCTATCATGCCCATTCGGATCAGACTCTGTGCATCATATTGAATATCTCTTCATGCTGCGCTTTTATGGTGCAGCAGATCTTATCGCCGATCTTGTCCAGTTCTTCCGTCATCTGAGAGAAGCTCTTGTCCGTCTTCGAAGTGTCGACTATCATCATCATGTTGATGAAATCCTGTACGGTCGTCTGGGCGATGTCCAGGATATTGATGTTGTTCTCTGCGAAGTAGGTGCACACCTTGGCTATTATGCCCACCATGTCCTTGCCCACGAGCGTGACTATAGTTCTGTTCATTGTGATCCCTTTTTACCGGCCTCATTCCTGAATATGGCGAACTCTATCGAGTCAGAGAGTGCGATGAGAGAGGCCTCTATAACGTTGTCGGACACGCCTATGGTGGTCCAGTTGTCCTTTCCGTCAGAGGACGTTATCAGAACCCTTACCGGAGCGGCGGTGGCCGCCTTCTCATCAAGGACCCTCACCTTATAATCAACCAGCTTTATGCCGCTCAGGAACGGATAGAATTTGGTCAGTGCCTTCCTCAGTGCGCTGTCAAGGGCGTCCACGGGACCGTTCCCGTCGGATGCCGTGTGCTCTATGTTTCCGAAACGGTCGACCACCTTGATGCTGGCCTCAGAGGTGAGCTTCTTGTCCCCCACCTCATCTATGAACAGTCTGAATCCCGCCAGGTCGAATGGGTCATCGAAGTCCCCGGAGCTCTTGCGGACCATCAGCTCGAAGCTGGCATCGGCCCCGTCGAACTGGTAGCCCTGGGACTCCATGTCCTTCACCGTGCTGAGTATGGAATCTATGTTCTTGTCCGTGGCGGGTATGCCGAGGATCTTCATCTTCTCCTCTATGCTCGCCCTTCCGGACACCTCGGATACGAGGACCCTGCGTATGTTGCCCACGGTCTCCGGGGCTATATGCTCATAGGTCCTGGGGTTCTTGCGCAGGGCGCTCACGTGCATGCCGCCCTTGTGGGCGAATGCCTTGTCGCCCACGTAAGGCAGATGGGGTATGTTCCTGGTGTTCGCCACCTCGGAGATCTTCTTGCTGAGGTGCGTCAGCCCGTCAAGGCCGACTCCGGTCTCGTATCCCATCTTGAGCATGAGGCTGGGTATTATGGAGCAGAGATTCGCATTGCCGCATCTCTCCCCCAGGCCGTTGACGGTCCCCTGGACCATGTTCGCCCCGCTCTTTACGGCGGCCAGGCTGCATGCCACGGCCAGATCCGAATCGTTATGGCAATGTATGCCGACAGCGGCGTCGATGCTCCCGACGACCTCGGCAGTGATCTCCGAGACCGCTTCCACCAATGTTCCTCCGTTGGTGTCACAGAGCACGACCCATGCGGCTCCCGCGTCAGAAGCAGTCTTGGCGACCTCCATGGTGTACTCGGGATTATCCGCGTAACCGTCGAAGAAGTGCTCTGCATCGAATATGACCTCTTTGCCCCTCGATATGAGGAACCTTATGCTGTCATCTATCATCCTGAGATTCTCCTCAAGAGTGGTGTTCAGGGCATCTGTCACATGGAAGTCCCAGGCCTTTCCGAATATGCATACGGTATCGGCGGAGCTCTCTGCCAGGACATTCAGCTGAGGGTCATCCTCCGCTCTGATCCCGGGTCGGCGGGTGCTGCCGAAAGCGACCACCTTCGCACCGGTCGTACTCTCCCTGAGTGATTCGAAGAGCTCGGCGTCCTTTGGGTTGGAGGCGGGCATGCCGCATTCGACGAAATCCGCACCGAATTCATCCAGGGAGTCCAGTATCTCCTGCTTATCCTTCAGAGAGAAAGATATGCCCTCAGTCTGGGCACCGTCTCTGAGCGTCGTGTCATAAATGTATACTCTGGGCATTTCCTACGCATTCCGTCTGTCCATTATCCATATGAGGTCACTGAGTATGGCCGATCCCGTCTCGCTCTTGCCGGCTCCGCGGCCGGACACGGTTATCGGTCCTGCCATGTCCGTTATGACCTGGGCTTTATTAAGGGAGCCCGACACACTCAGGGGATGATTCTTCGGTATGAGCCTGGGGGCGACCTCCAGCTTATCATTTGAGATCTCGCCGATGTGCCTTATGACCATCCCCTTCTCCGCAGCCATTCTGACCGCCTCTCCGGTAACCGTGTCTATGCCGGTGACGGAAACATCTGAGAAGGTCACATTCCTGTTGAATACGGAATTAGCCAGTATGGAGACCTTTGATGCCGCATCTATGCCTTTTATGTCGTAGGTGGGATCGCTCTCGGCATAGCCCAGCTGCTGCGCTTCCCTGAGGGCCTGCTCGAAGGGTATGCCGCTGTCCATCCTGCTGAGTATCAGATTGCAGGTGCCGTTGAATATCCCCTGTATGGAGATTATCCTCTGTCCGACCAGTGCTTCGTTGCACAGGTTGATTATGGGCATGCCGCCTCCGACGGAACCTTCGAAACGAAGGTGGCAGCCGTTCTTCTCGGCCAGGGCGCTGAGCTCGGAATATGCAAGTGCCAGTGGTCCTTTGTTCACGGTTATGACGTCCTTCCCTTTCCTGAGGGCGTGCCTTATGTTCTCCAGCCCCTCCCCTCCGTCGGTTATGTTCGTGGGCCCCGCCTCTATAAGCAGGTCGAAGTCCACCATATCCATTATCTCCCTGCAGGACAGACTGTTCCTGTCCTTGTGCAGCCTTCCCGTGGTCTTCTTGCTGCCTATGGTGCAGAATCCGCAGATCTTGTACTCATCATCATTATACTCGTAGCTTTTGGAATCGACCACTCCGACCACGGTCACAGGGTCGTCCTTGTACCTGTTCTTCAGAAAGGTCTCTCTGATCAGCAGGGTTTCGAAGAACCCGAGGCCTATGTTCCCGAATCCGGATATGAAGATCCTCATGCAGTCAGTCCCCTTATGCAGGTGAGCTTCTTCTTTGCGCAGGATTCTATCATGAACGCGTCCAATTTCTTCGCATCCTCCTTCGTTTCCAGCTTCGCGGATATCCTCACAGTCCTGCCTTCGCCGTCCGTATAAGAGGAAGTATTCACCTCGTAAGAGGAGAAGGCGATCGACTCGGCAGCCTCCTTCATGAGCTTCTCGGTGAAATTGCTGTTCGCATCGCCGATCAGTATGTAATCCATGGGCACAGCGCCTGTAACGGAGCCCATCTGGGCTATGACGACATCCCTGCTCTTCCACATGGTCTTGAGCGCTTCCAGCTTCTCGGCTTCCACATTGAATGTCAGGTTCACGCTTATCATTCCGTCTATGACCTGCTCACGATTGTGGACAACACCCACTATGTTGCCGTCCACTGCAGATATGGGCTCCAATGATCTGACAAGGCTTCCGGGGATGTCCTTTACATAAATGTCTGCGTTTACTAGCATTTGCCTGCCTCTCGCCACTTTATTAGGTGCGCGCTTATATAAGGTATTCCTGCGGGCCGCCTATTCTGTGTAGAACGTATTCACCATGGATTCTCCCAGGGGAGTGATCCTGTATGTTCTGCCATCCTTCTCCACCCAGCCTTCATCCTCCCATTGCTTGAGATAATGCCTGCCGAAGTACATCTTCTCCTTATGCCGGTCATCCGTCTTGCCTCTCCCGGCCTCAGGGACGAAGTTCCAGAGGCCCTGCTTCTTCAATTCATTGATGCATACGGTCCTCGGCGGCATGCTCTTCTTCGATATCTCAAGAACGCCTCTCAGGCACCTGACGAGATCTTCGTCAGGTATGTCCACTTTATACGTCCCGATGGGTCTGAGATCGAAGGTCTCCGCCGTGAGTCCCAAAGGCCTCCCGTCCCTGTAGTAGAGGCTCCTTATGTCCTTTTCAGAGGTGGTATATGCCTTTGTGCCGACGGTGAACGGTACGGTGCCGGGCACCATCATTGCCGCTATGGCGGATGCGGCGGAATATTCCGGAGTCCCGGAGGATACATTGACCCAGACATCCGATTCCCTTCCGCGTTCTGACAGAAGTATGTTCAGGACGGTTTTCATCATCTCCTGGTAGTCATAGACCTTCGCCTTATGCTCGACTATTTCTGTATCGGGGGATGAGGAACGTACAAGCCTGCACACCTCGTCGTAGAATTCCTGATATACCATGAATGAAGGATTATTCGGGTCCTTGACGAAATGTATCAGATGCAGCCTGTCCGGACGCTCTTTCAGGATAGGGTCCACGACCATAACGGTCTCAAAGGTCACACATGCAACCATGACCTTGTCATGTTTCTCTGCCGACATCGGGTCCGGACTCCCCTTGAGGGTATATGATTATGCCGAAAAATCGGTCGATAACCGCGTTTGTAGCGCTAAATCGAAACAGGAAGGCGCCGAGAGGGAGATTCGAACTCCCGAGGAGAAGTCTCCACGAGCTTTCCAGGCTCGCGCCTTACCGGGCTGGGCTATCTCGGCTCTCTGTCGACAAACTGGTACTTGCATTAAAATGTTTTGTGAAAAGACGGAGCATGCAGCACCCGGAACAGGGGCGTCAAACCTCTGCGATCGGCGGATCCGAGCATCATGTTTTTAGTCCCTCTCGGCAATGCACTCCATGAAAAACATGGCTGTCAAGATTCCCCCGATAACTAAAGATGATGTCGATGAGGCCATAGGCTTCATCAGGAGCTCCGTGGAGAAGGTAGGATGCGACGGTCTGGTCATAGGCCTCAGCGGAGGACTTGACTCCGCTGTGGCGACCAAGCTCTGCGTCGAGGCCATCGGGGCGGACAGGATACTGAATGTGTTCATGCCCTCAAGGGGCACGCCTGCAGAGGACTACAAGGTGACACATGCCCTCTGCAAGGATTGGGGCACTGAGTACAGGGTGATAGACATCCAGCCTGCCGTGGATGCACTGACCGCGGTCCTCCTTTCGGATACGGAGGCGCCCATGGAGAGAGGCAACATCTCTGCCCGCTGCAGGATGATAGTCATGTACAATCTGGCCAAGAAGCGCAACTATATCGTGGTGGGAACGTCCAATCAGAGCGAGATAATGATGGGGTATTTCACCAAGTTCGGCGACGGAGCATGCGACATAACGCCTTTGGCGAACATGTACAAGACTGAGGTAAGGCAGATGGCAGCATTCCTGGACATACCTCAGCCCATATTGGACAGACCTCCTTCGGCCGGGTTCTGGCCTGGTCAGACCGATGAAGACGAAATGGGAATCGTCTATGAGAAGCTGGATGTGTTGCTCTATGGGTTGGAACAGGGCCGGTCAGACAAGGTGATTTCCGCGGAAACCGAAGTCTCCCTGGAGAAGGTAAAAGAGATCAGGGAAGAGGTCCGCAGGATGGAGCACAAGAGGTTATTGCCCATGAGGCCGTCCATACAGGGATGAGCGCCCTTTAGGCACGGCAAATAGCCAGCCGTTCAACGCATCGGCGGCGCTTCTTCAAAAAACTATATTAACGGCTTCGCAATCTCCTGCTTACCTCAGCTCCCGTAGTGTAGCGGCCAATCATGGAGCCCTCTCGAGGCTTCGACTCGGGTTCAAATCCCGACGGGAGCACTTTATTATAATCAAGTCCGATAAATCCCTGATTCGAAGGCTGTTCTGAGAGAATATCGGCCGATGCCCCGGTTCAGACGCACATCTTTCTGTGACGATTTATGATAACGGAGGCTATTATCGTTATCGTAATCACGCTGAGTATGAACGTCAGTGAGAACAGGATCGGTATGGGATAGGTTCCGGAGAGGATCATCTTCACACCTACGAAGATCAGTATGACCCCTATCCCGTATTTGAAGTATGAGAACTTGGAGATGACTCCTTCCAGAGCGAAATACAGAGACCTGAGACCAAGTATCGCGAATATATTGGATGTGTATGCTATGAACGGGTCCGGGGTCACTGCGAGTACTGCGGGCACAGAGTCTATCGCGAACATGAGGTCTGTCATCTCCAGTGCCAATATGGTGAGGAAGATCGGAGTTACGAAGAGGGCTCCGTTCTTTCTCACGAATATCCTGCCGCCTTCCATGCCGTCCGTCGTTCTCATGTGCTTGGTGGCGAATTTCATTATGAAATTATCCTTGGGATCCTTGATGGCATCCTTTTTCACCATGGTCTTAACGGCGAGGAATATCAGGAGCGCTCCGAAGAGGTACATCATGAAGTCGAAGCGGTGAAGCAGTTCCGTACCGGCGAATATGAACAGAAGACGGAAAACCATGGCCCCTATTATTCCGTAGAACAGGGCCTCGTGCTGATACTCTTCCGGTACGGCGAAGGACTGGAAAATGAGCAGGAAGACGAACATGTTGTCAACGCTCAGAATCTCTTCGATCACGTAGGCGGTATAGTATTCCGTTGCCGCATTGGCTCCCATTTCAAAGTAGATCAATGCCCCGAAGATCAGAGCCAGGAAGATCCAGAATGCGGTGAGGAGCAAGGCCTTCTTCAAGGGAACAGCTTCTTTCCTCCTGTTGAAGACGAAAAGATCCAGAGAGAGAAGGGCCAGGATGAGCAAGAAAAAGAGCACCCAGTCCGTAAAGCTCTCTACCATGCTCTGAGATTAGCAGAACTGATATAAATCTTATCGACAGAGGAATATGTTTTTTCGTTCGCAGGTCCCGGTGAACGATTGTTTTTCTATCAAGACCTTCATCGGATTCAGCATATGGTCGTTGTAAGTGTTTCCCTGGATGAGGGGAGCATCATCTCCCTTGAGAACATAATGGAATGCCTGAAAATGAAGAGTCGCAGCGAGGCGGTGCGCTTCGCCATAGGCGCTGCTGAGGACACATTGAAGGAAATGGAGGAGATCTCGGGCAGTGTGGAAGGGGTTCTCATAATAGTTCACCCGGACCATTATGATTCATGGCTGAGCATAATCCAGCACAGATATGACCAATGCATCAAAACCCAACTTCATTCCCACCTTCATAACAGGAGATGCCTGGACGTGATGATAATCTCTGCCGATGCTGGCTCATTCAAATCAATGATGCAGGACATATATTCTGCAGGCAAATCGAACTATATTCAGTTCGTGCACAGCTGATCATGTATACGTGACATTTATTAACGATGAATGCGTGAATAGTCACGGATGGGATAGCATGGGTTCTACGAACCAAAACATGAGCTGTAGCTCCGGCTCTAGAATCTGGAAGGAGCTTAAGCGGGAAGTGGGATGTGCCATAGATGACATCTTGTCACTTTCTCGCGATTTCAAATACGGCGTTCTGAAGGTGAAGCCCTACGTCTCTGAATCTGAGGCAACGGACTGCGAGACATCTGATGAGACAGTGCCTGAGGGCGTTATGTTCGGCCCTCATGCATCTGCGGATGCTCTGCCCCTTGCGAACGGCGACCTGAGTCCGTTTATGGTGACATGGTCGACAGAAGAGGACTCCGTACTCTCTGAAGCGATGCCGGCAGAGGGTCTGAATTATCCGCCGGAGGAGGTCGCAGAGGAGATCACGATACTGAGTTCCGGGGCAGAGCCTGCCAGAACCACGTCCGTGCCGATAGGTTATGAGAGCCCTTATATCAGGGCGCTGATGGCAGAAACATCGCTTGCAGCATCAAGGTCCGACGGCTATGTATTCGATTTCGATCATATTTGGGATGAGGAGGATGACGAGGTCCCGAAGACCTTTGCCGAACCGGAGCCTGCAGTATGTGATCCTGTGAATTCCGACATCTCCGAGCCTGCTGAGGCACAGGAACCGAACTTCGTTGTCTTCGATCTTACGGAGGCGGCGGAAGAGGAGATACCGATTCCAAATTTCATCTTGGTATATCCCGAAGGGTCTCCGAAGGAGATCCTGGATGAAACAAAGGATCTGATGGAGATGACGATCCCGGGGCTGGTATCAGATGCAGAAGAGACAGAGGATGCGTATTCGGATGAGCCGTTCTTAGATGATGATGCGAATCTGGCACCAATGCTCATCGAAGAGTGTCAGGTCGACCGTGCATCAGAGCAGAACCCTGTTCCGGCCGTACCGGCGGAGCAGTCTCTCAGCGAAGGGGCGGAGATCTGTTTCGGATTCCTCTCAGGCGCATTCGGGAACCCGGGGGAATCCGGCATCGATTTCATGTTCGGAAAGGACGAAGATGACAGCAGTCATCCGGAGCATACGTATGAGGTGCAGACGGAGCAGAGCGTTGTCAGAGCGTCCCCTGTGCAGACTCAGAAGATGTACCTCTGAGTTTTTGCGGATACGGAGAAAACCATTTCTCACCTTTTTTCACTCTTTGAGACGAACGTTATCAAAGCATTCTGGCTCATATTTTTGATATCCGGTGAACGACAGATTATGCATGAAAAATGTTTTAAGTGAGTGAAGGTCTAACCCCTTGTGGACCTCGGCATCGTTTTTCTGACTATTGTATTGATTCTAGCTCTTGCGAAGATCAGTTCCGTCATCTTCGAAAAGTTCGGCATACCCGGGCTCGTCGGAGAGATACTAATCGGGATAGTCATAGCCAATCTGGCCTTGGGAAACTGGTCCCTGATGGGTGCCCTCGATCTAGTGGATGATACGTCCGCCAACTCTGTATTCTTCAATGTATTTGCGGAGATCGGTGTAATATTCCTTCTCTTCTCAGTAGGTCTGGAGATGAAGGTCTCCGATCTTATGAAGGTAGGGAAGACCGCGATGCTCGTTGCGGTGCTGGGTGTAGCACTCCCGTTCATATTCGGTTTCGTTCTCATGATGGCCTGGGACGGCGAGATGTATCACGCTCTGTTCCTGGGAGCCGCCATGGTCGCCACGAGCGTGGGGATCACGGCCAAGGTGATAAAGGACCTGAGAGTCATGAACACAAAAGAATCCCAGATAATCATCGGTGCTGCGGTCATCGACGATATAATCGGGATGATCGTATTGGCAGTCGTTGTCGGCATGGCACAGTCCGGTTCCCTCGATGTGATGAACATAGTCGGGATTGTGACGAAGGCGGTGATCTTCGTGATCGCCATACTGTTCGCCTGTGCTTATCTCGTTCCCAGGTTTGATAAGTGGTGGAGATCCAGGCATACTCCGAAACCATGCGATATAAACTACACTATGCTGACGGTCGCAGTAATCGTTTGCTTCGGGTGCGCATATGTTGCCGATCTGATTGATCTGGCACCTATAATCGGGGCCTTCCTGGCAGGTATGTTGTTCGCTGACAGGGCCAAGGAGTGGGGGATGTACAAGGGGATCGAGTCCATAACCACATTCTTCCTCCCGTTCTTCTTCGTGCATGTCGGAATGAATGTGAGCCTGGGCGCGGTCACGGCTGATGTCCTGCTGCTGTTCTCGATAGTTCTCATTCTGGCGGTGATAGGCAAGCACATCGGCGGTGCCCTGGGTGCCAAGATCGGGGACAGGAGCCTCGGCAAGGATTCCCTCAATATAATCGGCATAGGGATGGTGCCCAGAGGCGAAGTGGGGATAATCGTGGCGGCGATGGGCCTGAACATAACCCTTGCCGGCGGAGGGAATGCCGTGTCCCCGGAGATGTACGTAGTGGTCATTCTCATGTCCGTGGTCACAACAATAATAGCGCCCCCGATCCTGTCCAGGATGTTCAAGAAGAAGTATCCTGTGGAGATGGACAACGGTTGCGAGACCGGAAGCTGCGAGATATGAGGTCCTGAGATCACATAGGGAAGAACGCGTTAAGGACCAGGATGATAATGGACATTCCCAGCGCCAGACCTATGACGGTTTTTGGACCTATCTTGGGTGCCTTATCATTCTTGGTATCGAAGTACCTGACAAGACCTGCCTGTGATTGGAATCCCCCGTCCTTCTTTTTGGCCATGGGATGAGTGAGTACCGATTCTTTATAAAAAGGTTATCTGGCGCACCCTTCTCGTAATCCCTTTATAGAGGATAGCCAATCGAGCACTGATACGATGCACTGGGCAGACGTTATAGCTAAGGATATCCTGGAAAAGGACAAGCACCCGATAATAGCCACGGGCATAAGTCCTACCGGAGTGATACATGTCGGAAGTCTCAGAGAGGCCATAACAGGTGAGGCCGTCCGCAGCGCTATCAAAGACCTCGGAGGAGACGTCAGACTGATCTACCTGATAGATTCCGTCGACCCTCTGAGGAAGAGATATCCTTTCCTGCCGGAGGAGTACGAGGATTATGTGGGAATGCCCATATTCCGGATCCCCTGCCCGTGCGGGAAGCATGACAATTACGCCCATCATTTCGTGCAGCCGTTCCTGGATGCACTGGACTCATTGAAAGTGAACTGCGAGATAATCTGGACCCACGATCTCTATGCACAGGGGAAATTCGCCCCCATGATAGATCTGGCACTTCGCAAGAGATCTCAGGTGATAGAGATCCTGAAGGAGGTCACAGGCAGAGACCTGAAGGATGATTTCGCCCCTTACAATCCTCTGTGCGAGAACTGCGGGAGATTCGCGCAGCCTCTGCACGAATCCTACGAGTATCCGCATATAGGCTACCACTGCACATGCGGTCATACCGGCACAGCCGACATAACGAAGATGGAAGGCAAGCTGGTGTGGAGACTGGAATGGCCCGCCAAATGGAAGATGTTCGGTACGTCCGTCGAGCCCTTCGGCAAAGACCATGCGGCCGCAGGCGGTTCCTATGACTCAGGCAAGAGGATAGTTGAGGAGATATTCGACGGCAAGGCCCCGTATCCGGTACCATATGAGTTCGTACAGCTCAAGGGGATAGGTCAGATGCATAAATCCACCGGTTCCCCGGTGACAGGCCTGGATGCCATAAAAATGACGCCTCCCGAGGTCCTGAACTATCTTTTCCTCAGAGTCAATCCCCAGAGGGCTATCGATTATGATTCCGGAATGGGCATTCTTGATCTGGCAGATGAATACGACAGGATGGAGCGTCTCCATTTCGAAGGGGAGTGCACCGAGTGCGAAGAGAACTCTGTCAGAGCGTACTGCATAGCCCAGCATAACGCCCTGTCGGAAGAAGTGCCTCAGCAGGTCCCTTACAGGCATCTGGTCAATGTTGTGCAGATGACTGACTGCTTCGAAGGCGTGATGGAGATCCTCGGCAGGACAGAGAACCTGGAGGACCTGACGAAGGAAGAGACCCTGAAGCTCAGGAAGAGAGTGGAGTGCGTCAAGTATTGGCTGGACAGATTCGCTCCGGAGCAGGTTAAATTCTCAGTGTCTGACGGAGTCGGCCCCGAGAGTCTGAGCAGCGAGGAGAAGAAGTATCTGGCACTTGTATCCGATGCTCTGGATTCCGTTGAATGGGAATCAGATTCCATAAGCAATGTTGTGGTGGAGACGGCCAAAGAGGCAGGCATAAGCACGAAGAAAGGGTTCCAGACCATCTACAAGGCGCTTATCGGACGCACCTCGGGCCCCAGGCTCGGGACGTTCCTGGCGGATATGGATCGGGAGAATGTGCTCGAGAAATTCAGATCCGTTTCTCCCTGATCACAGGATGCCCATATTGGTGAGCTTCTCCGGAAGATAGGTGTCGGTGACGAAGTCAAGGCCGTATTTCGCAAGGGCCTGCTGTTCAGACTTCTTCTTCATGTTGAGCATGGCCTGTATCTCCGATATCCAGAACTCATCCCGGAACCGGGGATCGCTGAGCTCAGAATTCAAAGCGCTCACATCCTTGTCAGAAAGGGAATCCGTCGGCAGATCGTAATTGAGTATGTCCGATGCTGTTATACCTACGAATTGCGCAGTGGGCGTCGCCAGATAGTCTGATATGTGTGCTGTTTTGATCGCACCGTAAGCTACGGAGGCATAGATTCTGAATGACCACGGGTCACCGTCGGTGAAGACCACAATAGGCATGCTCATCTCCTCGTTCAGTCTTTTGATGAAGCGCCTGGTGCTCCTCGCAGGCTGCCCCTTCAAATGTACCAGCAGAGCATTCTGCTCCTCGCAGAATCCGTTCTCCACGAGACGGTCGAACATACCTCCCGTCTCTACAGCCACTACGAATTTTGCATTACCGCCGTGGAATTGGACGTTGTCCTTCTCGACGTTGTACGGCACTCCGTATCCGGATTCGCCCACGTCATCGAGGCAGTTGATCTTCTTACGCTCCCCCTTCTTCGTCATCTCAGAGAGTGTGAAATCGCCCATCACTCTGGCACCATCCTCCTCGGGACGAAGTTTGAAATCCTCTCTCATGCAGCCGGACATGATCTCCAGGTCCTCTGCCAGCAGATTACTCTCATCCTGGGAGCTGAATTTGCCGTGCCCCCATCCTTCTGAGATATAGTACATCTCCCTCAGTGTGGAGGATTTGTTCGTTTTGACCATGCCCTCTATGAATTGAACTGTGCAGGCGGTTCTGAGCATCATCGTGGCTCCGGTAACGGTCTTTGCCGTACGCTGGGTCTTCATATCCCCGTAGACCCACACGCTCTTCTTGGGGTCGAATTCTATGTTCTTCTTGGATCTTGTGGAAAGCTCCATGACGGGTATCTCGCCCGCGCTCATCTGGTTGTAGACGGAGTCCACAAGCTTCCTGAGATTCTTAACGGCATCTTCGTGGCGGTCAGTCATCTTCCAGCACCTCCTGTATCTCTTCTTCCTCTTCTTCTTCCTCTATCAGATCTTCTTCGGACTCTATCTCGGTGACCTCGATCCCCTTTATGCCCCAATCGCCGGGCAGCGGATCAGCACCCATTACTATGACCGGGTTGATCCCTGATATGTACACATCATCAGGGGAGAAGACATCCGCCATATCCCCCGTCAGCTCGAAGGATATCGTGGTGCTGGCGGCAGGCGGCAGGTCCTTGATGTCCCAGGCGGCCTTGCCGTCCTCGGTCATCTCCACGAAATGAGCCTCACTGAACAGTGTCAGGTTAACGGCCTCCTTCGGAAGCTGCGCGTGCATCCTGAAAGAGCGTTCGTTTCTTGTGTAGTTGAATACAGTATAGGTTATCTTCCTGAATTTCTTCTTCTTGGAGTCGACGCTCGGCTCGATCCAGATCACATTCATTATCTTGGATATTGTCAGATCCAGATTCGGGACGGGCTTGTTCAGGAAATCAGCGGACCTCTTGGCCAGCTCCGGCAGGATTATCTGCACGATCTCGAACTTGGCGCGGGTGTGTTCCCTTCTCTCCCTCTTACGTAAATGGCTCTTAAGATTCCTTCCGCAGAGCCTGAGTGCCAGACCTATCTCCTCGGTTATCTCCGACAGGTCGGCTATGGCCTCTTTGCCCTCTGATGTGAAGAACACCTTCGTGGATGCGACATGAACCAGGATTATCGCGGGGCCGAAGGGAATGCCTTTGCCTCCCCTCTGCTCTAATCCGTACCTCCTCCAGTCCACGTCGGATATGGCTTTCGTTATCGCGCATGCCCCTGCCTGATACAGCAGCGGTACGCGGTTGGCGAACCTGAGCACGGTGACCTGACCCTCCGAGGGGATATCCCCGCCGTACACTATGCCCACCTCAACGGTGAACGGGTTGCCGTTGACGGCCTTCGGTGCCCTGGTCACAGGGGGAGCATAATACTCCGGCCGCATCCCGTCCAGAACGTGCATAAGCCCCTTCTTGATCAGCGTATCCCCGATGGGGGAAAGGCAGTCTGTCTGAGGGGCCATTATCTTGACATCGGCTATCGCATTCACGATGTCCTTGCATTCATCCCGGGTCAGGTTCGAAGGCTTCTTCTCAGGCTTTATGCCGGTGATCTTGAATATCTCGTCCGCTATTCTCGCCGTGACTCGTGAGAAATCATTGATCAGGAACGCTCTCACACTCTTCTGATGCGTAGCCTGGGACATCTTCTGCAAATCTCCGATCTCAAGGCCTTCAGGATGAGGTTTTATCTCCTTGGATTTCACGGGCAGGGTGTCCGTTGCCCTTTCGAATACGAAGGTCTTGCCGTCCGGATCAACGAAGGTGATCTTCGCATGCGGATTCACTATGGCGGTGTTCTTGAGGTACTCGAATATCGATTGTTTCCCGGAGATGTATCTCCCCCTGGTGAAATACTCGATGCGTGTCCCGCTGTCCTTGTTCTCCCAGGTGAAGGCCGCTTCATTGGAGACGATCGGACGGTTGCTCTTGGTGTCTATGACGATATCCATGCCCCAGGCGACTGAATCCTCGCCCTCGATCTTGGACTGAACATGGGCGGGTTTGCCCGTCGATATGTTGCCGAACATGATGGTGGCCGATATGCCTATGCCCTGCTGTCCCCGGGATTGTCTGAGAGCGTGGAATCTTGATCCGTACAGCAATCTGCCGAAGACGTTCGGCATCATCTTCCTGACGATGCCGGGACCGTTGTCCTCGATGATCATCCTGTACTCCTCATCCTCCAGTTTCTCCACCTTTACGAAGATGTCCGGGAGTATGTCAGCTTCCTCGCATGCATCAAGGGCATTGTCCACTGCTTCCTTGACGCCCATCAGCAGGGATTTGGATTTGGAATCGAATCCGAGAATCTGCTTATTCTTCTCGAAGAATTCTGTTATCGATATCTCTTTCTGTTTGGAAGCGAGGATATTGGCGGTCGGTACGCTTCCGGACGGTTTCTTCTCGTTGGGGTGCATCCGCTCGGAAGAGGAGGTATGAATTAAATAAATGTTTCAGACCGATCAGGAGTCATCGTCCGATTCGAATTTCTCCCCGCAGTTAGGGCATTCCGTCGCATCCGCACTGACCACGGCGCCGCACTCCGAGCATTCCATCAACTCATCGGAAGAGGCGGACGTGCCGGTTCCGTCGTCCGAATCAAAGCTCGCTCCGCATCTGGGACATTCCGTCGCATCCGCACGGACCGGAGCACCGCACTCCGAGCATTCCATATCCTCTTCGGCCGGAGCGGATGTGATGATGTCCGGTACTTCGATGAACGCACCGCATTTCCTGCAGCACGTTTCCCCGGGCAGTACGAGGGAACCGCACTCTTTGCAGCGTCCGTATCCCTGAGGATACAGTCTGCCCTCCCTCTCCATCCTCTCCCTGGTGTTGTCAAGGCTTTTTCTCGAAATGTACGAGAATATGATGACCAGGAAGTACACGAACATGAGGTTGACCCCGACGAAGTAGAGGTTGCCCTCGAGTGCAAAGATCTTCAGGTCGCTGTCGCTCATGGTGCCTGTGTGGAATACATCGTTAGTGCTGTTCACCACATCACTGCCGTTCATGGCCTTGAAGCGGAAATATCTCAGTTCACTGTCTCCGAGATTCACGTTCTGGGCGGTATAGATCCCGCTGATCTCAGACATAGCGATCTTCTTGGCGGATGCGGTCCCTGCTTCGTAGAAATAGAGGATTGAGACGTCCCCATAATAGAAGTTCACCTCGGTTCCCGTGCCGGTGTATTCTACCTCTACGTCATAGAATCCGCCGCCCAGGGAGGTTATGCTTGCATTTGAGAAATCGTCCTGATCAATCAATCCGATGTCGCTGTTGGCATCAACCAAAGCAGGGCTCACTATCAGTCCGCCGACGCAGGAGATGGCGACAAGATAGACCACACCGGCAGCCAGAAGTACTTTCGTGTTCTTCACACCGAGAACTTTCGGTATGACGTACATGGCTATCCCTATCAGCATGGGAAGGCAGAACATCTCGTATAGCCCGGTCAGCATGAACATTATTCCGAGGAACAGTGCCAGAATAATACCGAGCACCTGTGCCAGCGGTGTTCCTATGAATCTGTCCTGTCCTTTCCTGTCCGGGAGCGCTTCCATGTATTGGGGCAGACCTCAACAGATATAAAAAAGCCTGCGACAGAATAAATACAACCCTAATCATCCATCAGAGACGGAGAAGGACATTGGCAACGATAGAGGAACAGATCAAGGAGTTGGAAGAGCAGATATCCAACACTAAATACAACAAATCGACAGAAGGCCACATAGGCAAGCTCAAAGCCAGGATAGCCAAGCTTCAGGAAGAGGAAGAGAAGCGCAGATCCTCCAAGGGTCCGACGAAAGGATTCTATGTGAAGAAGGCCGGGAATGCAACTGTGGCACTTGTAGGATTCCCGAGCGTGGGAAAGTCGACCCTCCTCAATCAGCTGACCGGGGCCAAATCCGAGATAGGCGCATATCACTTCACGACGCTGGACGTCGTTCCCGGGGTGATGGAGTACAACCATGCCAAGATCCAGATACTTGATATGCCCGGTCTCATCAAGGACGCATCCAGAGGCAAGGGCAGAGGCAGGGAGGTCATAGCCGCCGCCAGGGCAGCCGATGTGATTTTGCTGGTGGTGGATGTTTACAATCCTGACATCTCTGTATTGTTCAATGAGCTTTGGAACGCCGGCATAAGGCTGAATCAGTCCAAGCCGGATGTTACAGTGTCAGGAGCATCTCAGGGCGGTCTTCTCATAAAGCCGACTCTGAAGCTCACGAAGATAGATGTGGAGACCATCAAAGACATGGCCGCGGCCTACGGTCTCGTGAATGCGACCATAGTCGTGAGAGAGGACATCGATGTGGAGCAGATGCTGGATGTTCTCGCCGGGAACAGGGTCTACATAAAAGCAGTGATGGCGATCAACAAGGTGGACCTGGCTAAGCCCGGGGAGCTGGAGAAAGCGTACGCGCGGAACCCTGAGTACCGTAAGTTCCCTGTATCCGCGGCCACGGGCCAGGGGATGGATGAGCTCAAGCAGGGGATGTATGACACGATAGACATGATCCGCATATTCCTCAAGCCGCAGGGACAGGAGGCGGACATGGAAGTGCCTATGATCGTGAAGCGCGGGAACTCCGTGGGGGACGTCTGCGAGCTCATACACAGGGATTTCAGGAATAATTTCAGATATGCGATGGTCTGGGGGGAGAGTGCGAAATTCCCCGGTCAGACGGTCGGCATGGACCACATCCTGAAGGATAAGGACATACTCAGCATAATCGTCAGAAGGTAGGCTTTCGGCGACACGTTTTATATCCCTCCGCTTATCGGAGTCTTATGATTCAGAAGCCCCGTGGCACGAGGGATTTCCTTCCGGACGAGATGGAGAGACGCAGGCATTACGAAGGCGTTCTGAGGCATGTGGCGGAGACCTTCGGATTCAGGGAGATCGCAACCCCCATATTCGAAGAGGCGGAGCTCTTCATCCTGAGGTCCGGATCGAACATACTGAACGAGCTCTATGCGTTCAGGGACAAAGGCGACAGGGAGATCGCGCTGCGCCCGGAGATGACGGCGCCGGCCATACGCATGTTCGTGAACAGCATGAGCAATGAGCCGAAGCCCATCAAGATGTTCTACTTCGGCCAATGCTTCCGTTATGAGAGGCCGCAGAGCGGCAGGTACCGTGAATTCTATCAGTTCGGTGCAGAGCTCATAGGCAACAAGAACCCGGAGTCGGATGCGGAGATCATAGCTCTGGCGGCGTCGATGATAAAAGCACTGGGTCTTCGCGATTACAGGATAAGGATAGGTCATATAGGCGTTCTGAGGCAGAAGCTTGCGGACGCCGGCGTTCCCAAGGAGAAGACAGCCGAGATCCTTCAGAAACTGGATAAGAAGCTGTATGATGAGGCGGAGCCCATCCTCATAGATCTGGGCGTATCCGACCTTGCGAGGCAGGAGATCTTCGATCTCACGGGAACGGTGGGGGGCATGGAAGTGCTCTCAAATGTGCCGGGAGAGGCAGGGGATTACCTGAGGTCCGTGGCGGAGATCTTGGGGAGGATGGGTGTCCGGGACGTAGACATCGACTTAGGCGTCGTCAGAGGGTTGGATTACTATACGGGAATGGTGTTCGAGGCCGAGGCCCCTGCGCTGGGTGCGGAGAAGCAGATCTGCGGCGGAGGCTCATACACTCTGTCGGAGCTGTTCGGCGGAGAGCAGGTATTCTCAACCGGATTCGCGATAGGCTTCGACAGGATACTGCTGGCAATGGAGAAGGAGGGCATTGAGTATGGGCTCAGGGGCATCGATGCATATGTGGTGCCTGCCTCTGATGCAGTAAGAGGGGAGGCATACGGGATCGTCTCCATGCTCAGGGATTCCGGCATATCATCGGATATGGATCTGATGGGAAGGAAGATGGCGAAGGCCATGAAGCACGCATCCTCTGTCGGAGCCGGGAAAGTGATCATCGTCGGGGAGAAGGAACTCTCGGAGAGATCCGTAACGGTAAGGGACATGTCCTCCGGGGATCAGACACTGATCAGGATCTCGGAGCTTGTCCGTTACCTGTCCTGATATCGAGTTCGATATTCAGGAGCGCATCCGCTCTGGATATCATAGGGTTCTCCCGTCTCACATGAACTATGGACGGATTCTTTATTTGGGACATGAGGGACACGGCATCGCCGTGAAGGGAACGCAGGCTCTCTGACTTGACTTTGTATTCCCCGGTCATCTGCTTCACCACAAGCTCGGAATCCATTATGAACTCAACATAATCGTCACCGATCCCGATGGCCTCCCTAACGGCCATGATCAGACCGCGGTACTCGGCATAATTGTTGGTGCCTTCCCCGAGGAATTCCGAGACCTCGCGTATTATCGTTCCGTCCCGCGTTACTATGACAGCGCAGGCGGCCGGCCCCGGATTCCCCCTGGCGCCTCCGTCGGAGTATATGCGCAGCATCTCATCCTCTTACAGGTCTGTTCTTCCCGTCGACCCTGACCACGTTCGTGTCGATGATCCCGTCGGCGAGCTCGAATCCCATTATGATCACCAGATCCCCCGTTTTACAAAGATGGGCCGCAGCGCCGTTGATGCAGATGACGCCGGAACCGGCCGGCCCGGCTATGGTATAGGTCTCGAAGCGGTTGCCGTTGCTGACGTCGGCTATCAGCACCTTCTCCCCGGGAAGGATCCCGGCCATGTCCAGTAATACCGAGTCCACGGTTATGCTGCCCTCGTAATCCAGGCAAGTCTCCGTAACGGTCGCCCTGTGTATTTTGCTCCGGAGCATCCAACGCATAACAGGTCTATTATGGACCTACGTAATCAAGTTTTCTTCTCTGACGAAAAGGCGGAGTATGCGTTCATTTTACGAATATTCATATGGAGTAACACCATTTTTATAAAAAATATGATTACAAATAAATATCACATTATCCCTCATCAAATTTGCTATGACTACAGTTAGAAAAAAACAGTTGATGGCTTTTGCAGTTGTTGCTGTGTTTGCAATGACGTGTCTGTCTGCTGCACTCATAACATCAGATGAGACAGATGCAGACACATCGTTTACAATCACAGACTATGTGAAAGGAGAAAGAACATTCTCTGAGCCGGCGCAGAACGTTGTGACTATAGGAAAGGCCTTTACAATAACCACGATTTCCTTAGGACAGATAGAAAAACTGTCCGCAGTTGATACCAGTTCTAAAGATGATGTTCAAGAACTGTCTGGTAAATCCATATTGTCATACGATACGTCAATGGATGGGTTCATCAATCTCAGACAGGGACTGGATATACTGGTTGCTCAGGGGAAATGGATTAAGGAAAAAGACATGATTATAACATACGGGTATGGATTTTACGAGCCCAGAGTTAGTTTATTAACTGAAGGTGGATACACTGTAGTGCAGTTCTATCCGAATGACTATGACAGTACGGTCGCAGCCATCGCAGATATAGAAAAAATTTTGGGCGTTCCGGATTCCATGAAACGTTCTCAGAATATGATCGATGTGAAAGAGAGTGTAACCAATAAGATTGAGGGGCTCTCTGGTGAAAAGGTCTCTGCAATATATGCCGGGTTTTCAAGCACCAGCCTAACAATAGCCAATACCGGTATAACCGATAATTTGATAACTACTGCCGGAGGGACGAATGCAGGACGCGATGCAGGTGTGACAGCAGCATCATATGCGCCCGGTGACGGTTTCTTCGAACTCAAGAAGGCAGAAGGGGCCACCGTAATATTCCTGGACGGCAACTATAACGGTTCAGCGGAAGACTTCAAGGATAACTACAACGTCCCAGACGGATACAGGATATTGAAGATAGACCAGTCTTGGAATTCATACACCCCTGCTTTGGCGGACGGACTTGTGGCCTTGTATGAGTTTATGTATGAATCAGATACATCTCCTACAGAAGGTTCAGATAACTCAAATATGCTCTATGCTGCATTGGGAGTTATAGCAGTAATAGCCGTATTGGCCGCGATTGTCATTTTCAGAAGGCAATGACAAAACTTCTTATCCTAAACATCTTTAGAGGAGAGGTTGCGAATTGACTGAACGTAGAAAACGACCTATAATCACGCTGTCCGCGGTAGCCCTCCTCTTTCTGATTTTTCTTTATTTGGATCTTGCAGTAGCACAAATATACATGTCCCCCCTGGATGTTCTTGACGGAATTTTTGGAACTGGCGAATCAATTTATACAATAATAGTCAGAAATTATACGGCACCCCGGGTGGTCATGGCATGCTTTGTGGGCGCAGGACTGGCAATCTCTGGGGCAGTCATGCAGGCCTTATTTAGAAACCCTATGGCATCACCATATATCCTTGGCCTTTCATCCGGCGCTTCATTGGGGGCAGCGATTGGAATGCTGTTCCCGATAGCGTTCTTACCAGTTTTCATCACAACTCCGTTGCTCGCATTCATATTCTGTTTGGGAACCATGCTGTTGGTTTACTCGCTCTCGTATGTGGGCGGCAAAGTACCTACTGAAACTCTTCTTTTATCCGGTATCGCCGTTGGAGCACTGATATCGGCCATCGTTTCAGCGCTTACATATTTCTCTGATGAAAGGCTGTCGGACATCGTCTTTTGGAGCATGGGGAGCCTTTCACAATACGGATGGGAAAACGTCCTCATAGCGGCGCCCCTGGTTGTTATCGGCGTGGTATTCATGATCTCCCGGTCTCGGGAACTTAATGCCATGATGATAAGTGATGCGAACGCAAAGAATCTGGGTGTAAATGTCAAATCTGTAAGATTAGAGCTTTTGGTGATGGCATCTCTTGTCACGGCGGCCAGTGTTGCCTTTGTAGGTGTGATAGGCTTCGTTGGTCTGGTAGTTCCTCATGTAATGAGGATACTCCTCGGACCAGACAATCGTTTGCTGCTTCCGTCCACCATTCTTGCCGGGGCCATGTTCTTGGTGGCATGTGATTACATATCCCGGATAATACTTCCGTCTCAGGTTTTGCCTGTCGGTATAATCACATCTCTCATCGGTGCGCCTTATTTCATATACCTGTTGCGCAGAAGGAAGAATGAGGTGGGCTGGAATTGATGGAAATAGACGATCTTCATTACTATTACAAGGACAAAATAGTGCTGGACGGAGTAACGCTTGATATAAGAAAGGGGGAGATCCTGGGGATATTAGGTCCGAATGGGTGTGGTAAAACCACATTATTGGGTAATTTAAATAAGAATCTAAGTCCAAAGCTGGGGAAGGTACTCCTCAACGGCAAGGATTTGGAAGATATTTCTAAGAAGAATATAGCAAAAGTGATATCGGTGGTCCCTCAAACTAATGAGGTGAAGTTCGCATTCACTGTTCGGGACATAGTCTCTATGGCAAGGATGCCATTTTTGGATCAATTTTCGGGGGAAAGCGATGACGACATCAAGATCGTAGATGATGCGTTAGAGAAGACGGGTCTGACTGATTTTGCGGACCGTTTGATCAATACGATGTCGGGTGGAGAACGACAACGTGTTGTGATTGCCAGAGCAATAGCTCAGACTCCTGACATAATTCTGCTAGATGAACCTACGCTGCATCTTGACATAAATGCGCAATTCGATGTTCTGGATCTTGTGTATTCCTATTCAAAGGAACAGGGGAAAACGGTTGTTGTCGTATCTCATGATCTGCAGATGATGGCCAGATATTGTGA
>LSQX01131144.1_pt4 | contig 24074 bp, 20 predicted proteins | sample 654561 | NCBI WGS metagenome assembly LSQX01 (sample SAMN04489861, study PRJNA283612) | anaerobic digester metagenome | isolation source: 4 biogas reactors fed with cattle manure at either 37C or 55C with and... | place: Denmark: Kongens Lyngby | collected 2014
ATGGCCGACATGACATCCTTGTACGGGATCTGGTTGTTACCGGCCCTGGCCTTGGTCACCAGGTCGCTGAGTAAACCGTGCTTCTTCTCTGCTGCCATTTGATTTGATTCCTCCTAGACTAGAATGGTGTGGTGTGCTCGTATGCAGGTCTTTCAGGACTGCCAGTCCGGCTTTTGCTTGAGTTCGGTCAGCCGGCGCGTCAGGGCCAGGATGTCCTGTTTGAGCCGGCTGCGGCCGGCTTCGTCGGTCTGTTCCTGGTATTGGCGCTGGAGCGTCTCCAGTTGCTGGCGCAGCCGCTGCTTGCGCAGCCGCCAAAGCTGTTCTGCGGCGCCCTGGCGCAGATTCTGGCCGAAGAGCTCGTCCAGACGCATGCTGACCCGGGCGACCAGGTCGTGCAGCGGATAATCGCGCACCGTCAGGTCGGCGCACAGTTCGATCAGGACAGACAAGTCGAGCGTTCCGTCGCGGGCGCGCGGCAGGGCGCTTTCCGCCAGCGTGCGGACGGGGCCCGGCGAAAAATCCTCAGCCGTGATCCTGGCTTCCTCGGCCAGGGATGGCTCCGCGGCCAGCAGGGTCAGCACGTAGAGCTCTTCGCGGGACAGGGATTCGCGGGAGGTGGATTCGGGCAGCTCCTGGTCCGTGCCGGGCCGGTCGAGGTGGGTTCGCGCAGCGGGCCGGGCGCTTTCGCCGGATGACGCGCCCAGCCGCCGTTCGATCTCCTGCAGCACCGATTCGGTCGATGCGTGGATTTCCTCGGCCAGACGGGTGGCGTACAGTTCGCGCACGATGGCGTTTTCTTCCCGGGCCAGGATCTGGCAGGCCTCGTCCTGGTAGGCCAGCGGATCCACCGCGCCCTGGCTGATGCTGTTGCGGCGCGCGACCGCCAGCTTGTAGTCCAGGAGCGGCAGCGACTTGTCGATCAGGGCGTGGAAACGCTCCGGGCCGTGCAGGCGGATGAACTCGTCCGGATCCTTGGCGTCAGGCACCTGGAGCACGGTCACTTTGAGGCCGCGCTGGGAGAGCGTCTCCAGGCTGCGCAGCGTGGCAGCCTGGCCGGCGGCGTCGGCGTCGTAGGCGATGACGACCTGCTCGGTGTACTTGCGCAGCAGCTGGGCCTGGTTCTCCGTCAGGGCCGTGCCCAGCGAGGCGACGGCGTTGTCGACACCGGCCTGGTGCAGGGCGATGGCGTCCATGTAGCCTTCGACGATCACCATCTGGTCCTTCTTGCTGCTCTTGGCCACGTTGAGGGCGTAGAGATGCCGACCCTTGGTGTAGAGGGGCGTCTCGGGCGAGTTGATATACTTGGGCTGGCTGTCGTCCAGGACGCGCCCGCCAAAGGCGATAATCCGGCCCATCGCGTCAAAGATGGGAAACATCAGGCGGTGGCGGAACAGGTCATAGAGGCCGCCGCTCTTGCCGCGCCGGAACAGGCCGGACTGCAGCAGCAGTTCCTCGTCGGTGAAGCCGAGCTGGTTCAGGTGGCGCAGCAGGCCGTTCCATTCCTCCAGGGCATAGCCGAGGCCGAACTTGCGGCAGACAGACGAGGCCAGGGCACGGCGCTGGATGTACTGACGGGCCGGCTGCCCGGCCGCGGCCATCAGGTTGCGGTAAAACTGGCGGGCCGCTTCCAGGCAGATGTTCTGCAGCGCCTTCTGTTTTTCGTGACGCTGGCGCCAGGCTTCGTCGTCCGGTTCGGGGATGGCGACGCCGGCGCGTTCGGCCAGCAGCCGGATCGCCTGCGGGTACGAGCATTTCTCGATGTCCATGATGAAATGGATGACATCGCCGCCCTTGTGGCAGCCGAAGCAGTAATAGATCTGCTTGGGCGGTGACACGCTGAACGACGGCGTCTTCTCACCGTGAAACGGGCAGAGGCCGAAATAGTTGCTGCCGCTTTTCCGGTCCAGGTGAACGTATTGCTCGACGACTGAAACGAGCTCGTTGCGCGCTTTCACTTCCTCAATGACAGATTCGGGAATTAAATTGCTGATCGGACCGACCTCTTTCCTCATGCTGCAGATGCGTCCGGAAGGTTCTCCTATATGTTATATACGTTCCCCGTCCGTCAAATCCTCTTCACAGGCGCAAACAGCGCTTACAAAAGCCGTGTCTGGTTGATCACGAGGGCAAAATCGAGCTTGAGGTAGCTGGCGGCGTTGCGGCACATCTTCATGCGCATCAGGAAGATCTCGAAATAATCCATCAGGGCGCTGATCCGGGTGTCGATTTCCAGCTCCAGCGTGACCTGGCGCTGGTCGGCATCGATCGTCAGGGTGGAGCGCGTGACGGCGTAGTTGACCCGGTCGTGGATGTCGAAGCTGGCCCGGTCGCGGTTGGTGACCCGCGAGCGGTGCACATCGGCCTTGTCCGACAGGATCAGGGCCGCCGCGATCGCATTGACAGGCACGCCGACGTCCTCGTCGTGGTTGGCGACCGCCATCATGATCATGATCGCCTCGTCGCAGGCCATGCCCTGGCGGAGCAGGAAATCGTATGCCAGGACGGCGCCGGTCTGCTCGTGGTTCCGGCGGTTGACGGCGTTGCCGATGTCGTGCAGGTAACCGGCGATGCGGGCCAGTTCGGCGGTGCGTTCCGGGTAGCCCAGCGAGCTCAGAAGCTCACCGCACTTGTTGCTGACCAGACGGCAGTGGCGGAACGAGTGTTCCGTGTAGCCGAGCGTCTTCATCTGGTCGGCTGACGCCTGCAGCAGCAGGCGGATTTCCTGGTTTTTCAAGATGTCCTTACTCGTGATCAGGTCCATAGCTGTCTCCTCAGTCCGCCTGGCGGAGTTTGCGCCGGGCTTCGAGCCAGAGCGCGCCTTCCAGGCGCTTGCGTTCCATGCGGCAGCCGGTCTCGTAAAGGCCGTCGACGCGTCCGGTTGCGAACCAGGCGTTGGCTGCGCAGCCGCCGCTGCAGAAATAACGGGCCCAGCAATCGTTGCAGGCCGGCTTGTCCGGCACCAGCAAGTGGGCAAACTGCGCCTGGACCGCCGGGTCCAGACGAACCGGCTGCTCGTGGACGCTGCCCATCTTGAACGACTCGATGCCGACAAACTGGTGGCAGGGATAGATATCGCCTTCCGGGGTGACCGCGCAGTACTCCGTGCCGACGCCGCAGCCCTTGAGCCGTTTGAAAAAGCAGGGGCCTTCGGAGAGGTCGATCATGTAGTGGAAAAAGTTGAAGCCTTCGCCGCGTTCCTCGGCGTCCAGCATCGCCGCGGCCAGCCGCTCGTAGGCGGCCTCGATGGCCGGCAGGTCCTCAGGCCGGATTTCATAGCCGCTGCCGGCCGGCGCGACCACCGGTTCGACGGAGACCTGGCTGCCCAGGCCGGCCAGGTGCAGGACATCCTGGTCGAAATCGAGGTTGTGACGCGTGAACGTCGCCCGCAGGTAATATTCGCGGTCGCCGCGCGCGGCGACAAACGAGCGGATGTGGCGGGCGACCCGGTCATAGGTGCCGTGTCCGCCCGCGTCCGGGCGCATCCGGTCGTGCACCTCGGGCCGTCCGTCGATGCTGAGGACGCAGTTCTTGAAATGTTCGTTGATGAACGCGATCTTCTCGTCGTCGAGCAGGGTTGCGTTGGTCGTGATCGTCAGGCGGAGCGATTTGCCCGTTTCCCGGCTGCGCTGCTCGCAGTAGCGGGTCAGGGCAACGACCACCGGCCAGTTCAAGAGCGGCTCGCCGCCGAAAAAGTCGATATCGAGGTTATGCCGGTCGCCGGAGGCTTCCAGCAGGAACTCGATCGCCTTGCGGCCGGTTGATTCGTCGAGCATGGTGCGGTGCCCGGTGCCGAAATCGCCGGTGCCGGCAAAACAGTATGTGCAGCGCATGTTGCAGTCGTGGCACAGATGCAGGCACATCGACTTGATCCGGGCGCCGTCCGGGTAAAGCTGGGCCAATGTGGCCTGCTCGGGCGGGGCAAACAGGTCGCCGTCCTGGATCAGCTGGTCGATCTCGGCGGCGCATTCGGCCGCTTCCGGGCCGTGGCGCCGGGCCAGGCGGTCCAGTCCGGCCGCATCCGGCCGGTGCCCGCCGTTTTCCTGGTACGCGGCCAGGACGGACCAGGCGATTTCATCGAGGAGATGAAGCGCCTGGCTTTCGCTGTCATAGGCCAGGAAATCGCCTTGAAATTGAAAAAGGTGTATCATGTCGCATCCATTCCGAAAAAAATAGCGAAAAGCAGCTGCCTTCCACTATTTGAAGTGCCTGCAGCCGGATGGCGGCAGGCGTCGTGAGCCTGAACGAACAAACGGGCCTGCCTGCTCAGCGGGCGCGGTTTTCGCACTTCTGGTTGGCCACCGTGCAGCTGGTCTTGCAGGCCGACTGGCAGGACGTCTGGCACTCGCCGCAGGCGTGGCCGGACAGGGGCTTCAGGTTGCAGGCCTTCTGAACCGTCTTGATGTGTTTCATGGTCTCTCCTCCTCTTGCGGATCAGTCAGACAACGGTTTGACAACCGTGTTGATCGAGCTCTTCTTAAAAGTGATCAACGTGTTGGCCACGCTGGTGGAAATCGTGACTTCGTCGTCTTTCAGGTTGACGATGCGCCCGACGATGCCGCCGATCGTGACAACGGAGTCGCCGACGACCATGGCGTTGATCTGCTCACGCAGTTTCTTTTCCTTCTTTTTCTGCGGACGGATCAGCAGCAGGTACATCAGGCCAAACATCAGGGCAAGCGGCAAAACAAGGCCTAGGATCGATTCGATCCCGCCAACCTGTCCTGCATCAGTCAGCACTAAAGGGTATAACATTCTGGTATTCCTCCCGGGTTCTGGTTGCTGTCTAGGATAGACAGTACACCGTATCATAGCATTATTGGCGCCAGTCCTGCAAGATCTACCCGCAAGCGCGGCAGAATTGTTGCGTTTTGTTCACAAACCAGCCATCTGCCGCCTCAGGATTTGCCGCGTGTGTAGCCGTACGCGTCGAAAAATTCAGCCCGGAAATCGGCCAGGCGGTCGGCGAGAATCGCTGCCCGGACCTGTTCCATCAGGTGGACCAGGAAGTGCAGGTTGTGCCAGGAAGTCAGGCGCAGGCCGAGGATTTCCCTGGCCTTGATCAGGTGGCGAATGTAGGCGCGGCTGAACGTCTGGCAGACCGGACAGCTGCAGGCCTTGTCGAGCGGCGCGAAATCGCGGGCATAGCGTGCGTCGCGTACGATCAGGCGCCCTTCCGAAGTCAGGACCGTGCCGTTGCGGCCCATCCGGGTCGGCAGCACGCAGTCGAACAAATCGATACCGCGCAGAGCGCCGTCAACCAGGTAATCCGGCGAGCCGACGCCCATCAGGTAGCGCGGCCGGTTGTCCGGCAGCAGGGGGACGGTCTCTTCCAGCATGGCCTGCATCTCGGGCCCCGGCTCACCGACGCTCAGACCCCCGATCGCGTAGCCGGGCAGGTCGAAAGCGGTGACCGCCCGGGCGCTCTGGCGGCGCAAGTCGGCATAGGTGCTGCCCTGGACGATCCCGAACAGGGCCTGGTCGCCGGGACGCTGGTGTGCTTCAAGGCAGCGTTCCAGCCAGCGCGTCGTCCGTTCCAGGGAACGTTGGGCATAGTCTTTTTCGGCCGGCCAGGGCGTGCATTCGTCGAAGGCCATGATGATGTCGGCGCCCAGATCGTTTTGCACCTGGATCGATTTTTCCGGCGTCAGGATGTGGCGCGAGCCATCGATGTGCGAGGTGAAGCCGACGCCTTCTTCCGTGATCCGTTTCGGGTCGCTCAGGCTGAACACCTGGAATCCGCCGGAGTCGGTCAGGATCGCGCGGTCCCAGCTCATGAAGCGGTGCAGGCCGCCGGCTTCCCGGACCAGGTCCGAGCCGGGCCGCATCCAAAGGTGATAGGTGTTGGCCAGGATGATGCCTGCGCCCAGCTGCTTCAGCTCGTCGGGCGACATCGCCTTGACCGTTGCCTGGGTGCCGACCGGCATGAAGGCCGGCGTCAGGATCGTGCCGTGCGGGGTCTCCATCCGGCCGGCGCGGGCGCCGCTCTGGCGGCAGACGTGTTCGAGCGTGAAGCGAACCGGGAAAGGTGCTGTCATGTCAGGGCTCCTTGCGGCTGATCAGCATGGCGTCGCCGAAGCTGAAGAAACGGTAGCGCTGGCGGATGGCTTCTTCGTAGGCGGCCAGGACATGCTCGCGCCCGGCAAAGGCGGATACCAGCATGATCAGGGTGGATTCAGGCAAATGGAAATTGGTGATCAGCAGATCGACCACCTGAAAGCGAAAACCGGGGTAGATGAAAATGTCCGTCCAGCCGGATCGGGCCGACAGCGAGCCAGACCGGGCGACCGACTCCAGGACGCGGCAGCTGGTCGTGCCGACCGCCACGACCCGGCCGCCCGCCTGGCGGGTCTCCTGGATCTGGCGGACCGCCTCTTCGGGCAATTCGAAGTACTCGGCGTGCATCAGGTGGTCGCGGATGTCGTCGCTCTGGACCGGCCGGAAGGTGCCCAGGCCGACATGCAAGGTCAGTTCGGCGATGCGGATGCCGCGCCGGCGCAGCGTGTCCAGCAGCCCGGACGTGAAATGCAAACCGGCGGTCGGGGCGGCGGCGGAGCCGTCGCGGCTGGCGTAGACGGTCTGGTAGCGCTCCGGGTCGTCCAGCTGTTCATGGATGTAGGGCGGCAAGGGCATCTGGCCGGCTTCGTCAAGCACCGTTTCCCAGAGTCCGTCGTAGCGAAAGGAGACGATTCGGTTGCCGTTGTCCAGCACCTCGTCCACCTGCGCGTCCAGGCGGCCGGGGATGAAGACCAGCTCGTGGCCGGCGCGGACTTTGCGGCCCGGCCGGACAATGGTTTCCCAGCGCGACGGGCCGAGCCGGCGCAGCAGCAGGACCTCGACGGCGGCGCCGCTGTCCTTGCGGGCGCCGAGCAGGCGGGCCGGAATGACGCGCGAATTGTTGACGACCAGGCAGTCGCCGGGTTCCAGCAGCTCGGGCAGCCGGGAAAAAACGTCGTGGCGGACAGCGCCGCTCGGTCCGTCCAAAACCAGCAGGCGCGAGGCGTCGCGCTGTTCGGCCGGGTGCTGGGCGATCAGGTTCTCGGGAAGGTGATAGAAAAAATCGTGCCGCTTGATCATCATCACCGGATTATAGCGAGAATTGACGAAAAAGTACAGCTAATGCTATGATATTTTTGTCTGTTGTCCGGGCCGGACGACGCGAAGCCGTATCCGGCCATGACGGCTTTCAGCGAAATCCGACCTGGAGGATATCCATGATGAAAACACCTATTTTTCGCGGTTCTGCAGTGGCCATCGTCACCCCATTTACCGACGACGGCGTCAACTTCAAAAAACTGGCGGAGCTGTGCGACTGGCACATCAGCCAGCACACCGACTGTATCGTGGTCGCGGGCACGACCGGCGAGGCCTCGACCATGCCGGACGCGGAGCATCTGGCCGCCGTCCGCCATGTCGTCGAGGTGGTCAACCGCCGCGTTCCGGTCATGGCCGGCGCCGGCAGCAACGACACCCGCCACGCCATCGAACTGAGCGAGAAAGCCGCCCGCCTGGGCGTCGACGGCCTGCTCAGCGTCACCCCCTATTACAACAAGACCACCCAGCAGGGCCTGTACCTGCATTTCAAGGCGATCGCCGAAGCGGTCGATCTGCCGATCATCCTGTACAACGTTCCCAGCCGCACCAATTTGAACATCAACCCCGAAACGCTGGCACGCCTGGCGGAGCTGCCCGCGATCAACGGCGTCAAGGAATGCAACATCGAGCAGGCCGGCGAAGTCGCCCATCTGTGCGGCGACCGGCTCAATCTCTATTCCGGCGAGGACGGCCTGGTCCTTCCCCTGCTTTCCTACGGCGGGCTGGGCGTCATCTCGGTGATCGCCAACATCGTGCCCAGCCTGACCCATGCGATGGTTGAGGCCTGGCAGCGCGGCGATCCGGCTGAGGCGACCCGGCGCCAGCTTGACCTGGTTCCGCTGGTCAAGGCGATGTTCTGTGAAGTCAACCCGATTCCGGTCAAGGCGGCCATGAATCTGATGGGCATGCAGGTCGGGCCATGCCGCATGCCGCTTTGCGAACCGTCGCCGGCCAGCCTGGCCCTGATTGAAAAGACGCTGCGCCGGTATAGCCTGATCGCTTAAGCGAAAAGAAAGGACAGAGCACATGACATGCCATCTTTTCCTGAACGGCTGCAACGGCCGCATGGGTCGGACCATCCGGGAAATCGCCGCTGAGCGCGACGATATCCGGATCGTGGCCGGCTCGGACCTGAGCGCCGATCCGTCCGCCCCCTTCCCTGTCTACACGGATCCGGCCGCCTGCCGAGATCCCTTTGATGTCCTGGTCGATTTTTCCAGCCCGGCCGCCTTGCCGCGCCTGTTCGACCTGATCGAGCAGCGCCGCTGCCCGGCCGTCATCTGCACGACCGGACTCGACGATGCGCTTCGGGAGCGGTTGCAGCAATTGGCAACGGCCGCGCCGATTTTCGTGTCGGCCAACATGTCGCTGGGCGTCAACCTGCTGATCGATCTGGCGCGCCAGGCCGCCAAACTGCTTTATCCCGGCTTTGACATCGAGATCATCGAAGCCCACCACAACCAGAAAGTCGACGCGCCGTCCGGTACCGCCCTGATGATCGCCGACCAGCTGAACCAGGCGCTCGATGGCACGCTGCACCCGGTGACCGACCGCAGCCAAGTCCGCCAGAAGCGCCAGGCCGGCGAAATGGGCATCCACGCCGTTCGGGGCGGCACGATCGTCGGTGAGCACACGGTCTTGTTTGCCGGACCCGAGGAAACGATCGAGATCCGCCACAGCGCCCAGTCGCGCGCCATCTTCGCGCGCGGTGCCCTGGCAGCGGCTTTGTTTATGGCCGGCAAACCGGCTGGCATGTACTCCATGGCCGATATCGTGGCGGACCAGCGACGTTAGGACCGCCGGACCGGCGCGGCCTGATCGGCTGGAAAGCAAAAAACACGAGACAATGATCGGGCCTGCACTGACAAAAAACGAAGAAAACACAAACACGAAGAACAACAACAAAGCGCCGCTGCCAAAGCAGCGGCGCTCGTTATTTAGCGGTTCACCGGGTGAGGGCTGGTTTAATGGGCGCCAGACGGCGACCGGACCAGCCCCTTGTCGTCTTCTGTCTCCGGCTCTTCCTCGTCGGACTCGTCCTCGTTGGTTTTCTCCTCATCCGCCGCTTCCGCCTCTTCGTCCGCATCTTCCTCGTTGAGCGACTCAGATGCCCGCAGGCGCGAGAGCATGTGCTTGTCGATCGCACGATAGGCGAAGAAGGTCGTCATGAAGACATTGAAGCCGATGGCGAAGAAAAAATACCAGAGGAACGCCGCCAGAACGGAGATGCCGTAGCCCAGGAAGAGCAGCACGCCGGGGATCGCGAACAGGACGATGAAGCTGACCAGCAAAACAAGCAGGTTGAGCGGCAGGCGCAAAATCGAGAACAGCAGGCAGTTGCGCAGCAGCGGCTTGAGCTTCAGGTCGAAGGTGACCATCATCGGATAGAGGTAGATCTGGATCATGCACCAGAGCAGGAAGAGGATCACGATGATCGTCTGCAGGATCACGCGCAGGATGTCGCTGCCCAGCACCAGGTTGGTGTTGTAGAAGGCGTAGTTGATCACGAACAGCACCGTGAACAGCAGGCTGATCCCGGATGCGATCAAGGACTGGCGCATATTCTTGCGGGCATGCTCCTTGAAATCCATCCAGACGAAGGCGTGCTCTTCGCGCGAGTAGTTGCGCAGGATGTAGACGATGCCGGCGTGCACCGGGCCGACGATCAAAAGATGCAGCCCGACCAGCAGCATGGCGACCAGGATGTAGAGCTGCAGGATCTGGACGTTGGCGAAATCGATAAAGGAAATGCCTTCCTGCAGCGGCAGGCCCGATTTCTCAAACAGCTCGGCCAGCAATTCCGGCGTCAGGGCCGGAAAAAAGGCCTGGACGACGAACGAGGCGCCGAAAAAGGCGACCAGGAATGCCGGCAGGCTGAACAGGATGTACATCAGGTTGATCGTCACGATCTTCCAGAATTTGCGGCCCAGAATGGAAAAGAACAGGGCGAACGCCCCCTTGGGCGGTTCGTCCGGGTAGACGCCCGGCCCTTCCTTGGTGTAGTCAAATAATCCGAAAAAACCTGCCATGAATGGTCCTCCCCGCCCGGCCGCGTCTCATGGACCTTGCGGTCCAGCGCTGGGGCGATTTTTATTATACGTTATTTTTCGCGTCCGGATGCATCGAAATCCCGACGGATTTGTGAACGAAACGTAAACGGACGTCGTCGGCGGCCGCCAACTGGTCGATTCTGGCCAGAGACCGCTCGATCAGCTGGCGCAGCCGGGCCTCTTTTTTCAGCCGGCCCGTCCCCTCCAGCGCGGCGACCAGGCCAAAATTGGCGTTCATCGGCTGGAAGTGGCGGACGCGCTCGTCTGAAATGTAGTCGCCGAGCGACCCGATGACCGTCTCCCGTCCGGGCAGCCGAGCCTGGCGCTCCGCCCGGTCCAGGCCGTCGGCCTGTAAAGCGGCCTGCCAGCCGGCGACCAAACCGGACGCGGCTGATTCGACATAACCCTCGACGCCGGTGATCTGGCCGGCAAAGTACAGCCCCGGCCGTTTGCGTACGCTGTAGTCGGCGTCCAGCACCTGGGGCGACGGCACGTAAGTGTTGCGGTGCATGACGCCGTAGCGCACGAACACCGCTTGCCCGAGGCCGGGGATCAGGCGGAAAACGCGCTGCTGCTCGGGAAAGGCCAGCCGGGTCTGGAAGCCGACCAGGTTGTACAGGCTGGCGGCATGGTTGTCCTGACGCAGCTGGACGCAGGCGTACGGTTCGCGTCCGGTGCGTGGGTCGGTCAGGCCGACCGGCTTGAGCGGGCCAAAGCGGATGGTGTCACGGCCGCGCGCGGCCATGATCTCGATCGGCATGCAGCCCTCGAAAATCTGGCGGCGGTCGAAATCGTGCACATCGGCGGTCCGGGCCGAGACCAGGGCCTGCCAGAAGGCCTCGTATTCGGCCTCATCCATCGGGCAGTTGATGTAGTCGTCCCCGCCCCGTCCGTAACGCGACTGATAAAACGCGACCGTCCTATCGATCGAGTCGGCTTCGACGATCGGCGCGGCGGCGTCGAAAAAGTGCAGCGGGGCCGTGTCCAGGGTGCTGTTGATCGCGTCGAAAAGGGCGCTGTCGGTCAGCGGGCCGGTGGCGATGATCACCAGGTCGTCGTCGGGAACCGCATCGACGCGGACGCTGACGCGGCGGATCAGGGGATGCTCGTCGATGTGCTGCGTGACCAGGCGGGAGAACTGGTCGCGGTCGACGGCCAGGGCGCCGCCGGCCGGCAGGGCCGTCTGGTCGGCACAGGCGATGATCAGCGAACCGAGCCGGCGCATCTCCTCCTTGAGCAGCCCGACCGCGTTTTCCAGCCGCGCCGCCCGCAGCGAATTGCTGCAGACCAGCTCGGATAGCGTCGGCAGATGGTGGGCCGGGCTCATCTGGCCCGGCTTCATCTCAGACAGCGTGACCGGGATGCCCCGGCAGGCAAGCTGCCAGGCCGCTTCGCAGCCCGCCAGTCCGGCGCCGACGACCTGGACCCGGCCATGTGTCATGCGTCGCTGGCCTTCTTGCGCGTGGTTTTTTTGGCGGCTGCCGGTTTGGTTTTGGCGGCGGCCTTTTTGGTGCTCGCACGTGCGGTTTTCGTGGTTGTCTTCTTGACGCGCGGGCTGGTGGCTTTTGCTGCCGGCGCGTCTTGATCCGGCTCGGCGTTTTCGTTTTCAGCCGGCTTTTCCTTTTTGGCGTTGCTCGGGCACTCCCGGCTGCCGCAGCGCGGATATGTGCGGCCCCGGTAGCGCTTCCAGACCATGTAGGAGCCGCAGACCTCGCAGGTGCGGCCTTCGATCGGGATGTCCCAGCTGATAAAGCCGCATTCCGGATCGGAACCCTGGCGGTCGCAGGTATAGAACTGGCTGCCCTTGTATTTGCGCGAGACGCGGCTGACCAGACCGGAGCCGCACAGCGGGCACTTGCCCTTGACGGCGTTCTCGATGTTGCGCGTGTAGCGGCAGTCCGGGTAGCGCGAGCAGGCGATGAACTTGCCGAAACGGCCTTCTTTGATCACCAGGTCGCCTTCCTGGCATTCCGGGCATTTTTCCCCGGTCGGCTTGTCGGCGATCTTGACCCGGTCGATGGTGGACGCCTGTTCGATCAGCTTGTGGAAATCCGGATAAAAGGCGTCCAGGATGCCGACCCAGTCTTCCGCGCCGGACTCGACCGTATCGAGCGTGGCTTCCATGCGGGCTGTGAAGGTGATGTCGACGATGTTGGCGAAGTGCTCTTCAAGCAAGCCGGTCACGGTTTTGCCCAGTTCGGTCGGCAGCAGGTGTTTGCCGTCCTTTTCGACATAAAACCGGTCGAGGATGGTCGAGACCGTCGGTGCGAAGGTGGACGGTCGGCCGATGCCTTTTTCTTCCAGCGCCTTGATCAGGGTCGCTTCGGTGTAGCGGGGCGGCGGCTGGGTGAATTTTTGCTCCGGCACGACCTTGTCCGCCAGCAGCGTCTCCCCTTCCAGCAGCTCGGGCAGTTTCTCCTTGCCGTTGGCTTCGTCATCGGCCGGCTTTTCGGCTTCCTGGTCGACCAGCTGGACGCCGTACTGGGCCAGGTAGCCCGGGAAGCGGATCGTTTCGCCCTGCGCCCGGAAGACGTGGCTGCCGGCGGCGATGTCGGCGGTTACGGTGTCGACGACAGCCGCCGCCATCTGCGAGGCGATGAACTTGTCCCAGATCAGGCGATAGAGTCGGAACTGGTCGTAGGAGAGCTGGTCCTTGAGGCTGTCCGGCTCCAGGTCGAAATGGGCTGGCCGGATCGCCTCGTGGGCGTCCTGGGCGGAGTTCTTGTTCTTGAAGCGGCGGGTGGTGCGGGGCAGGTATTCATCGCCGAATTTACTCAGGATGTGCTTGCGCGCTTCCTGGCCGGCCTCGTCGGACACGCGCACCGAGTCGGTGCGGATATAGGTGACTAAAGCGACAGAGCCGCTGTCCGGCAGCTCGACACCCTCGTAGAGCTGCTGGGCGACGCTCATCGTCCGCCGGGCCGTGAAGCCGAGAAAGCGGGCGGCCTCCTGCTGCAGCGTGCTGGTGGTGAAAGGCGCCGCCGGCTGGCGCTGGCGGGTGTTCTTTTTCAGCTGCCAGACAGAAAAGTCGCGCCCGTCGAGATCGCGGATGACCGCTTCGGTTTCGGCCTGGCTGGACAGCTTTTCCTTCTTGAGGCTGTTCTCGCGGATCTCGCCGTGATAGCGCGCCCGGAAAAGCGGATCCGACGCGGCCTGGTGCAGCCACGCCGTCAGCAGCCAGTATTCTTCCGGCTTGAAGGCGTCTATTTCACGCTCCCGCTCCACGACGAGGCGGGTGGCCACCGACTGGACGCGGCCGGCGGACAGGCCTTTCTTGACCTTCTTCCAGAGCAGCGGGCTGAGTTCATAACCGACCAGGCGGTCGAGGATGCGCCGCGCCTGCTGGGCGTTGACCAGGTTCATGTCGATCGGCCGCGGCCGGCTGACCGCGTTCTGGACGGCCGGTTCGGTGATCTCGTTGAAGCTGATCCGGCAGGAACTGGCAACGTCGATCTTGAGCAGTTCGGCCAGGTGCCAGGCGATCGCCTCCCCTTCGCGGTCAGGGTCGGTGGCGATCAGGACACGGTCGGCGCTCTCGGCCATCTCCTTGAGTTCGCGGATGACCTTCTCCTTGCCTTTCATGCCGACGTAGTGCGGCTTGTAGCGTTTGGTGACATCGACACCCAGTTCGGATGCCGGTAAATCGCGGACGTGGCCGACGGAGGCCGCGATCCGGTACTGATTGCCCAGATAGCGTCCGATCGTCCTGGCCTTGGCCGGTGATTCGACAATAACGAGGTTTTTGCTCATATGCGGTGTCTTTCCCCCAATTTTCAGGCATTACCCCACATTATATACAGAAACCAAGGCCATCTGTCAAAACAGATCGGATTCTTTGACGACAGCCTATGCCAAGCTTGATGCGATTTTGTTTCGGATCGTGAGCCTAAGGCTTGGACAGGACCTGGTGCGCTTCCTTCAGAAGCATGGGGATGTCGAGACGATATTCACACCAGGGCATGCATTCGCCGCATGCCACGCAATCGTCGCCGTTCGGAACGAGCAGGCGATACTGCCTGGCCAGATCCGCGGTATCCTTCCCCTGCCGGGTCATGAACCGGTAGCGCGCGTAAAGCGACAGGATGCGGGGAAAGTCGATCTGGTGCGGACAGCTGAACTTTTCCTGGCAATGCATGCATTCGCGGCAGACATTTTTCATCAGGCCGGCGATCTTGTCCGCTTCGGCCTTGAGCGCCTCGCGTTCGGCGGCCGGCAGCGGTTCTGCCTGCGCAGCCTGGCGGTCGAGGTCGAACTCGGCCGGAACGCGCACCCCGGCATCGACCGTGGCTATGGCGGGGTTGGACAGGCAGAAGCGCAGCATGGCGGGATAGTCAATCGGGATGTGCTCGCGCATGACCTGGTAGATCGGCACCATGCCGTTGCCGTTGAAGGCCTTCATGTTGATCAGGCCGATGTCCTGCCGATGCGCGTAAGCCAACAGGTCCAGCGGCCCGTCTTCGCCCAGGCTGCGGTTGAAGATGTTGTAGGGCAGTTCGGCGACATCGAACACGCCGCTGTCGATTGCCTCCTTGATCTGGGCCGCGAAAGGATAATGGCTGGAAAAACCGATGTGGCTGATCACGCCGTCGCGCTTCAGTTCCTGCAGGCGGTCGAGCACCCCGGACGCTTTGACCGTCGCCCAGCGCTCCTGGCTGATCCCGTGCACCAGGTAGATCAGGCGGACTTCCTGGGGGCCGAGTTTCAGCGTGCCCCTGCCGGAGATGCCCAGGGTCTTGAGGCTTTCGGCCAGATCCTGCTCCAGGGCCGGGATGGTGTAGGCATGTCCCTTGGTCACCAGGACCAGCGGCTCGTCCAGGCAGGGCCGGCTGCGCACGACCTCGCCGACGACCTGCTCGCTTTCGAGGATAACGCCGGTGGCGATCTCGCCTTTGTAGGCCCTGGCCGTGTCGATCAGGTTGACGCCCTGGTCGAGGACGTGGTTGACAATCGTCCTGGCTTCGTCGAAGGATTTGAGCAGGCGCAGATTCATCGCGCCGAAGCTCAGCTCGGTCACCATGAGTTCTGTGCGGCCAAGTCTGCGTCGTTTGATCTTCCCGTCCATCGTCTTCACCTCACCGGCTTTGGTCTTTCTATCATAGCATAGGATCGCCTGCGAGGTCAGGTCTGCCGGCGCAGCGCGAGAATATCCGCGGCCGACTCGATCAGGCCGGCTCCTTCGCGCAGCAGCAGGTGGCAGCCGCCGCTGTCGCCCCCGAGGATGCTGCCGGGGACAGCCAGAACCTCGCGCCCCTGGTCGGCCGCGAAACCGGCGGTGATCAAGGTTCCGCTTTTCGGCCTGGCTTCCATGACGGCCACGACATCGGCAAGACCGCTCAGCAGGCGGTTGCGCGCCGGGAAATGGGGCCGCCTAGGTTGGGTGCCGGGCGGGTGCTCGCTGAGCACGACCCCCTGCCTGGCGATGCGCGCCGTCAAGCCGGCGTGTTCCGGCGGGTAGACCAGGTCCGGCCCCTGGGCGACGACGGCGATGGTCAGGCCGCCGTTGTCCAGGGCTACCTGGTGGGCCAGGCCGTCGATGCCGCGGGCCAGGCCGCTGATCACCAGCGTATCGCGCGCGGCCAGTTCGGCCACGATGCGCCGGGTCACCGCCTGGCCGTAGGCGCTGGGGCTGCGGCTGCCGATCACCGTGACGGCGAAAGGGTGGTTCCAGCGCGTCACGGCGTCCTGGCCGCGGTAATAGAGGACAAGCGGACAGCTGTTTGCCTGGGCCAGCCGGACCGGATAGTCCTGGTCGCCGATGCAGACGGCCTGGATCCCCGCTTGGCGGGCCCGGGCGGCCCGCCGGATCCGCTCGGTCCGGCCCAGAGGGCAAAACGGCGCCAGCAGGCTATCGTCGTAGGGCCGGTCCATGACCTGCGCGCGCAGCCAGCGCCGGTCCAGGCGCCGTTCAGACTGGCAGGCGGATACGAGCAAACAATAGGCCAGCTTATCCTTGGTTTCCAATCGGTTCACCTCAGGACCAGCTTAGCAAGGCCGCCCCCTCCCTGCCCGGCCATCGTCCGACAAGACCGGTCAAGGCGGTTTGCACCTGGCCGGCGAATCTGCGATAATAACGCTGGCTGTAAGGATACTATTTGCGGAGGAACTGCTATGCGCCTGGGAATCGTGGGTCTGCCGAATGTCGGCAAGAGCACCCTGTTTAACGCCATCACCCGTGCCGGAGCGGACGTGGCCAACTACCCGTTCTGCACGATCGAGCCCAATGTCGGGGCCGTGCCCGTGCCGGATGCCCGGCTGGACAAGCTGGCGGAGATGTTCCATCCGGTCAAGATCACGCCGGCCGTGATCGAGTTTGTCGACATCGCCGGACTGGTCCGGGGCGCCAGCAAGGGCGAAGGCCTGGGCAACAAATTCCTGGCCAACATCCGCGAGGTTGACGCGATCATCCACGTCGTGCGCTGTTTCGAGGATGCCAACGTGGTGCATGTCGACGGGCGCACCGACCCGCTCCGGGACATCGAGACGGTCAACCTGGAACTGGGCTTGTCCGACCTGGAATACATGGAGCGCCGGATCGACAAGACCCGCAAGATGACCAAAGGCGGCGACAAGCGCTATGCCGCGCCGCTGGCCGTGTACGAAGCCATCTACGCGCACCTGGCCGACGGCAAGCCGGCCAGGACGGCGCCGCTGCCGCCGGACGCGGCCGAATATCTGCCGGATCTGGCGTTGCTGACCCTAAAACCCATCCTCTATGTCGCCAATGTGGCCGAAGACGAGCTGGGCGGGTCCGATTCCGAATATGTCAAACGGGTCCGGGCGGTTGCTGAAGCCGAACAGGCCGAAGTGGTCGTGATCAGCGCCCGGATCGAGGAAGAGATCGCCATGCTCGAGCCGGAGGAGCGCCGTCTCTTCCTGCAGGATCTGGGGCTGGAGGAATCCGGCCTGGACAAGATCGTCAAGGCCGGCTACCACCTGCTGGGTCAGATTTCCTTTTTGACGGCCGGTGCGCCGGAGGTCCGGGCCTGGACGATCCGGCGCGGCACCCGCGCGCCGCAGGCCGCCGGCAAGATCCACTCCGATTTCGAGCGCGGCTTTATCCGCGCCGAGGTGGTCGCCTATACGGATCTGGTCGCCTGCGGCAGCCACGCGGCCGCCCGCGAAAAGGGCCTGATCCGGTCCGAAGGCAAGGAATATGTCATGCAGGACGGGGATGTCGTCTTGTTTCGCTTCAACGTCTGACGCGTCTAGTCAGGCTGCTCCGCTTCGGGGATCCTGATCCGGATGCCCCGCTCTTTCAACTCCTGGACCAGGAGCTCGTGCACTTTGGCCTTCAGGTCATCCAGGCTGCCGTCGTTCTCGATCACCTGGTCGGCGATGGCGACATACTCGTCGCGGCTCATCTGCATCGCCATCCGGCGCCTGGCTTCCGTTTCGTCCATGCCGCGCTGACGCAAGCGCTGCATGCGGGTGTCGTCATCTGCCCAGACCACCCAGACCTGGCTGCACAGGTCGAGAAAGCCGTGCTTGACAGGGATCGGCACATCCAGCACGACGGCACGCTGGCGGCGTTCTTCCATGCGGGTGACCATCTGGCGGATCGCGTCCAGGACAAACGTGTGCACGATGGCGCTCAGCGCGTCGAGCGCGCGGCGGTCCTGGAAAACGAGCCGGGCCATGCGGGCCCGGTCAAGCGCACCGCTGGCGTCGACGATGGACGCGCCGAAGCGTTCGACCAACTCAGGCAGGGCGGCGCCGCCGGCGGCGGTGACCTGGCGCGACAGCTCGTCGGCGTCGATCACCGGCAGCCCGGCGTCGCGGCACAAGGCCGCCACCGTGCTCTTGCCGCAGCCAATCCCGCCCGTGATGCCTAAAACAAACATGCTGTGGTCATTCCTTTCGCGGCTCGGCGTCCGGGTCCGGAACGGGTTCGGCTTCATCACCGGCCTTGCAGGCCGCCCAGCTCGCGCCGCTCGAGACCTCCGCGACCAGCGGTACGGACAGCGCCATGGCTGACTCCATGGCGGTTTTAAGCAAGTCCGCCGCCTGCGCGGCTTCGTCTTGCGGCGCTTCGATGATCAGCTCGTCATGGACCTGCAGGACCAGGCGGGCCTTGAGATGGGCCTGGCGCAGCGCCTGGTCGACACGAACCATGGCGATCTTGATCAGGTCGGCGGCGGTACCCTGGATCGGCGCGTTCATCGCCGCCCGTTCGCCGAACTGGCGCACGCTGCGGCTGGCCGCCTTGAGCTCGGGCAGGTTGCGGCGCCGCCCGAACATCGTTTCGACGTAGCCGTTCTGGACGGCCTGGGCGACCAGGCTGTCCAAATAAGATCGGATGTTCGGGTAGCGGGCTTCGTATTCCGCAATCAGCTTGTGCGCTTCGCGGACGCTGACCCCCAGATCGCGGGCCAGGCCGAAGTCGCTGATGCCGTACACGATGCTGAAGTTCATCGTCTTGGCGACAGAACGCATCTCGCCGGTCACTTGGCTGGCCGGAATGCCGAACAAGCGGCTGGCGGTGCCGGTGTGGATGTCCTCGCGGCGGACAAACGCGCCGACCATCTCGGGGTCGCCGGACAAGTGGGCCAACAGGCGCAGTTCGATCTGGGAGTAGTCGGCGTCGATCAGAAGATGCCCTGGCGCGGCGACAAAGGCCGCGCGGATCTGGCGACCCTCAGCCGTACGGATCGGGATGTTCTGCAGGTTGGGTTCGGAGCTGCTCAGCCGGCCGGTGCTGGTCAGGGTCTGGTTGAAGGTCGTGTGGACACGACCGTCTGCCGGGTCGATCGCCTTGAGCAGGCCTTCGACAAAGGTGGCCCGCAGCTTGGCGGTCTGGCGGTAGTCGAGGATCAGCGCAATGGCCGGATGGTCTGCCGAGAGGCGTTCCAGCTCTTCGGCGTCGGTCGACCAGGTGCCGCCGCTGCGCTTCTTGCCGGGCTTGAGGCCGAGCTGTTCAAACAGCACCTCACTGAGCTGTTTGGGCGAATTGAGGTTGAATGACTGGCCGCACAGGCGGTAGATCTCCGCCTGGAGCTTGTCCAGGCGCTCCGCCATCTGGCTGTTCAGCCCGTTGAGCACCGCCTCGTCGACGGCAAACCCGAGGGCCTCCATGTCTGCCAGCAGCGCGGTCAGCACAAATTCGACTTGATCGGCGATGAAAGACAGTCCGCGCTCGTCCAGGCTGGCGCGTTGGCTTTTGCCGATCGCTGCCAGGGCGCGGATCTCGGCGGCCTGCTGCTCCGGCTCCGCGGCGTTTTCGGTCGCGAAGAACAGGTCCAATTGCTGCGGTTCGGGCTTGCCCAGGCGCGGCATGACATTTCCGGTCACGCGCTGGTAGAGCCGTTCCAGGTCGGGCTTGCCGTCCAGCTGGTTGAGCAGGTAGCCGGCCACCAGAACGTCGTGGACGCGGGCCGGGCGCAACGGCTCGGGCTGGCTGCGCAGGTAGGTTTTGTAGTCGTAGACCCAAAAGACCGGTTCGGCGCCGGCCAGAATCGGCCGGGCTTTCGCGATGTCCGTTTCACGCAGGCAGCGCACCTGGTCCTGACGGTCCAGCCAGCACAGCGGCTGGCCGGCCAGCAGCAGCAGTGCGACAGGCCCGGCTCGCTGCGCCAGGTCGTCAGCCAGGTCGGCGGCGCTCGCGGCGCTGACCGCGGCCTGGCGATCGGTCAGCTGCCGGCCCGGCGCTTCTTCCAGGCTGAGCCGGCTGAGCAAGGTGCGGAAACCGAGCCGGGTCAGTTTTTCCTTCAGGTTCTGCTGGTTGTGCGGGCTAAGGCGGAGCTGCTCAACGGACAGGCCAAGCGGCACGGTGCGGCAGATCGTGGCCAGTTCGCGCGACAGCCAGGCGGCATCTTTCCCTTCGCGCAGCTTGGCGGCGACCGTCGGGCGCAGCGCATCGAGCGCGTCATAGACGTTTTCCAGCGTGCCATAGCGGCTGAGCAGGTCGGCGGCCGTCTTCTCCCCGATGCCGCGCACCCCGGGGATGTTGTCCGAGGGGTCGCCCATCAGGGCCTTGAGATCGACGAACTGCTCCGGGCCGATGCTGAAGCGCTCGCGGATGGCTGCGGCGTCGTAGCGCTCGGTTTCCGTCTTGCCGCCTCGTGTGACCGGCTGCAGGATGACGACCTGGCCGCCGGCCAGCTGGAAGCTGTCCTTGTCGCCGCTGACGATCGTCACGGGCATCTGCCCGCCATGCTGTTCGGCCAGTGTTCCGAGCAGGTCGTCCGCCTCGTAGCCGGCCAGCTCGACACAGGCGACGCCGAAATCGGCGAGCAGGTCTTTGAGCAGCGGAATCTGGACTGCCAGTTCTTCCGGCATCGGTTTGCGCGTCCCTTTGTAGGCGTCGTACATCCCGTGCCGGAACGTGGGCTCTTTGCGGTCAAAGGCGGCTGCGACATGGGTCGGACGGACATCCTCGAGCAGTTTCAAATACATGTTGAAAAACGCAAACAGCGCCCCGGTCGGTGTTCCGTCGGGCGCTGTCAGGTTTTGCCGGCCGTAAAGGCCGTAAAATGCGCGGTTGATCAGGCTGTTGCCATCCAGCAGTAGCAGGTTTTCAGAAGACAATCCATCACGCCCCCACCAGGATCAAAATCCAGGATAATCCTGCATCCGGACGGTCGGGAAAGGCCGCCGTGTACAGGTCGTCTTGCAGTCCCTCCAGGCGGACAGACAGCTCGACGGCTTTGATTATCTCAATTCTGATCGGTGTTTGGCAAGTCTTGAACGAATCGAGCAGGAATTTGGCGTGATCGGCGGCCGCATCCGGTTGGAAAGCGGCCAGGATCAGGGTCTCACGCTGCGCCGCGCTGTACAGAACGCGCAGATCGTCGGCCTGGCGGATCACGGCGAGCAGCAGCTGGCCCTCGTCGCTGAGCGGCCGGCTGGATGGCTTCAGGTAATTGGCGATCCGTTCATCCCGGCTGTTATCGGAGGCTTGGGTTTCGACCTGTGACTGGGTCGATTGGGTCGTCGCCTGGGTTTCGGCCGATTCCTGGCCGTAAAAGCAGTGCATGGCCGGAACATCGGCCAGCGACCCCTGGACGACCTCCCAGGATCCGTCCGACGGGCTTTGCACGGCGACACCGCCGGCGGTCTTGAAGGTGGCCCCGGTCGTGCTGCGGTCGACCGCGTCGAGGTCATTCAGGAAAGCCGCTTCGGTGCTGCCGGCCGGCTGTTGCCAGAACTGACCGATCAGGGGCAGTGTCAGGACGAGAACGACCAGGGCCGCGAGGGCTCCGGCCGACTGCAGCCAGAAAGACGGACGGCGCCAGATCCGGACCGGGTTCGGGGCTTCCGACCGGGGCGCGGCGTCTTTTTCCGCTTCGATCTGCGCCATGATGCGCCGGTTCAGCTGGTTCAGGGTCTGATCATCAACGATCCGGGCAGGATCTGCCGTGAGACGGCTTTTTGCCATCAGGTCCAGCCAGGTCTTTTGCTCGGCAAGTCGATGACGGCAGGTTTCACAGCGAGCCAAATGCTGTTCCAGCACCTTGCGTTCGGCTTCTGGCAGCGTCTCGTCCAGGTAATCGATGAGCAAGGCGTCATCGATCGGGCATTTCTTGGCTAGCATGGCAAAACCTCCTTTCCGGGTTGATCGTTTTCAGCTGTTAGACGAGCAGTGCGCGCAGATTGTTCCGGATTGATTTTTCCTTTTTGCTGATCCGGCGCATCAACTGCTGCCGGGCGCGGGCCAGGCGCGACTTGACGGTGCCTTCCGAGAGGTCGAGCAGTTCGGCAAGCTCGCGGTAGCTCAGCCCCTCGAGATCGCGCAGCACCAGGATCTGGCGCATCATCGGCGGCAGGGCGGCGATTTCGCTCCGGATCAGGCGGCGCAGCTCGTTGCTCTCGGCCAGTTCGTCGGGCAGCGGCGCGTGATCGGCGACTTGAAAGACGACCTGGCCGTCATCGGTTTCGATGGTCTCGTCCAGCGACAGCGTGGGCTGGCGGGCGCTCTTGCGCCGGAAATCCAGGCAGGTGTTGACGGCGATGCGGTAGATCCAGGTGTAGAAGGAAGACAGAAAACCATAGTCTTTCAGAGCCCGGTAGGCCTTGATGAAGGCATCCTGGGCACAGTCCTCGGCATCCTGGCGGTTGCCGAGAAAACTGAAGCAGGCGGCAAAAATGCGTCCGGAATATTGTTCGACCAGCCAGGCGAACGCGTCGGCGTCACCGTCCTGCGCCTGTTCGACGAAGAGGCGCTCCTGGTCTTCCATAGATCCTTCCAGCCGATCGGTCACGATAAGCCCCCGGAACGGATGGTGCTGTGCTGCGTGAAAACCGTCATGGCCAGTCAGACCTTGATGCGACGGGCAAACGGAACGATAGCCAGCCCTGTCGCGATGCCGGCCAGGCCCTGTAAGGTGTTGAAGATCAGCGTGCCGACGGCGGCGGCGACGCCATAGAGCAGGATTTCGGCGACAAAATAACCGCCGACCATGATGATTTCACACGTTGTGAAAAGCAGCAGCTGACCGGGCCAGGCCAGCGCTTTTCTCCGGCTCAGGACGACGCCGGCTAAAAGGCCCATCAGGCCTTTGACAACCAGGGTCGGCAGCATGTACTGGGGGAATCCGGCCAGCAGGTCAGCAAACACCGAGCCGATCGCCGCGCAGATGGCCGCGAACGGACCGAGCACGACGGCCGCGGCAAAGATGGCGCCGTCGCCGAAATTGATATACCCGTATCCGCCCGGAATCGGAAACTTGATGACCCAGGTCGCCAGCAGGATAACCGCTGACAGAATACCGCCGTATGTAGTCGCCCTTATTTTGTCGCTCACGCCTGGTGCTCCTTTGTATGACGGGATTTTTCCCTGTGGTTGCCCCCATTATAATACAAAACCTTGCGGCTGAACAGGGAAACGCCGCCGAACCGGCACGCCGGTCACATCGCGGCGCCGATTGCCACGCATGCCAAATCATCGTATAGTGGAGGACATGGACGCGCACAGGCGGCCGGCGCGGGAACATCTTGCATCCTGCGGCGTCTGATGTATAATCAGCCTGTGTGCGTGCCGACGGCCGTACCGGTTGTTCCAGAACGCAAAAGGAGTCGCATTTCAGCATGGTTTTTTCGAGTTTGATCTTCCTGTATGCTTTTCTGCCCGCCTGTTTGCTTTGCTACATGGCGGCCGGCAGTATGCGCAGCAAAAACCTGATCCTGCTGCTCTTCTCGCTGTTTTTCTATGCCTGGGGCGAACCGGTCTGGGTGATCCTGATGATCCTGACGGGGCTTTTCATCCACTGGGCCGGCCTGCAGATCGACCGTACGCGCGGCACGCCCCGATCCAAGCGCTATCTGGTGCTGGCGGTGATCGCCGCCCTGTCCTCGCTGGCGGTCTTCAAGTACCTGGGCTTTGTCGTGGAAAACATCAACAGCCTGACCGGCCTGGAGCTGGCCGTGCCGAAGTTCAACCTGCCCATCGGGATCTCGTTTTACACCTTCCAGACGCTGACCTATGCCATCGACCTGTACCGCGGCAACACCCGGGTGCAGAAATCGCGCATCAATTTCCTGCTCTATGAGGCCCTGTTCCCGCAGCTGATCGCCGGCCCGATCGTGCGCTATGCCGACATCGCGCAGCAGATCGACAAGCGGAAAATGACCTGGAGCGGCTTTTCCAGCGGCCTGACCCGCTTTTTGATCGGCCTGGGCAAAAAGGTCCTGATCGCCAACTACGCCGGCCAGCTGGTCAGCAAGACACTGGGCACCGGCCTGGCCGGTTTGAGTGTCATCGAAGCCTGGACCGGCATTTTCGCCTTCGCCCTGCAGATCTATTTCGATTTTTCCGGCTACTCCGACATGGCGATCGGCCTGGGCCGCCTGTTCGGCTTCGACTTCAAGGAGAATTGCAACTACCCCAATATCTCGCCGTCGATCACCGAGTTCTGGCGGCACTGGCATATCTCGCTGAGCACGTATTTCCGCGACTACGTGTACATCCCGCTGGGCGGCAACCGGCGAAAGCAAGTG
>LSQX01050765.1_pt1 | contig 24068 bp, 23 predicted proteins | sample 654561 | NCBI WGS metagenome assembly LSQX01 (sample SAMN04489861, study PRJNA283612) | anaerobic digester metagenome | isolation source: 4 biogas reactors fed with cattle manure at either 37C or 55C with and... | place: Denmark: Kongens Lyngby | collected 2014
AGATTGCTCGACCAGGCCATCTTTGTACTCAAAGTTGACGCCCTCTTCACCGTAGCAGATCATGTCGCGCAGTTTCGTGTCGGTGTTGACCAACTCCAGGAATTTCATGACCAGTTCGGGGTTTTTGGCACCCGCATAGACGCCGTTCATTGAACCCATGATGGAGCCAGCGCTGGCGATGGGGCCGATGAAGGGCTGGGTCAGCCCGGTGTAGGTACGGGATTCCTTGGTGGCTTCATCTTCCTTGGTATAGGTCCAGGCACCAGCCCAGCCCTGGGCTACATAGAAGGGCAGATTGCTGCCGGCTTCTGCCAGGGTGGCGGCATCGGCGTTGATGATGCCGTCGTTGTACCAGGTGTGCAACTGTTCCAGGTTCTTCATGATTTCTTCGGTTTCAAACACAGAGACAACCTTGCGCCCTTCGTCGTCATAACGCACGCCCATGACTGGCACGCCGACACCGGCGCCATCATACACGTCCAGCATGTGATAGGCGCCGCCCTTGTTAAGTTTAAAGGGGGATTCAATGGGGGCAACCTTATCGTTGCCTTCCTTCATTTTACGGAAGATGGGGTCAAGGTCTGCCAGAGTTTTTACCCCGGAGATATCCAGCTCCAGGCCTTCAATGACTTCAGGGTCAAACACAAAGAAGTGGGCCAGGGCGGAGTCCTTCAGGGTGGGCACGGCATAGATTTTGCCGTCGATGGTGATGGCATCCCAGAAGCTGGCGGGAACGACGTCACGCAGCGCGGGCACGTTGTCAAGCAGGGGCTTGATGTCCAGCAGCACGCCCTTGGCGATGTCGGCCGCGTAGCTGCCGCCGTCGGTGAAGATGATGTCAAAATACTCACCGCCGTTGATGATGGCGTTGCGGCGGTCGCCGTAGGCGCCCCAGGACAGGATGTCGGCAGTCAGCGTGGCGCCGATTTTCTCGGTCAGGTACGCGTCAACCTTGGCTTTCCAGCTCTCATAGTTCTCGGGCATGCCGCCGCCCAGGGAGACCCAGGTGACATTCTCGGCAGACTCGGCCAAGGCCAGAGGCGCCAGGGACAGCAGCATCAGCGCCGCCAGGAGCAGGGACAGGGTCTTTCTCATAAGACAGGGGTTCCTCCTTGAAAAATAATGGGAATCTATGTCCACCCCTTGGGGGTTGGATCCGAAGGTTTCAGCCCTTCACCGCGCCGATGGTCAGTCCGGAAATGAAGTATTTCTGGAAGAAGGGATAGGCCAGGGCGATGGGCAGCACGATGATGACAGCGATGGCCATGCGGACGGACTCGCGCGGCATGGAGTCGATGTAGCCTTGCAGGCTTGAACCGATGCCGGGGTTTTTGGCCAGGAACTCCACGTTGAGCACAATCTGCTGCAAGAGGTACTGCAGGGTGTACAGCTTGTTGTCGGTGATGTACAAAAGCGACAGGAACCAGTCATTCCAGTAACCAAAGCTTAAAAACAACGCCATGGTAGCCAACACAGGCTTTGAAATGGGCAGCACGATGTTGAAGTAGATGCGCAGCTGGCCCGCGCCGTCAATCTTGGCGGATTCAACGATGGAATCGGGGATGGTGGTGCGGAAAAAGGTCTTGCAGATGACCACGTTGAAGCTGCCCACCATCAGGGGCAGAATCAGGGCGTGCAGGCCATTGCGGAACTGCAGTAGCTGGACGTTGATGACATAGCTGGCCACCATGCCGCCGTTGAAAATCATGGGGATGAAGACCATCCAGGTCAAAAAGCCCTTGAGCCTGTAGCCTGGCCGGCTCATGACATAGCCCAGCACCGAGGTCAGCAGCACGCCCAGCACCGTGCCGATGCTGGTGGTAATCAGCGACATCAGCAGGGCGTTGAGGATCTGCGCGCGCTCCTTCCACAAAAAGAGGTAGGCCTGGCCGGAAAAGGCCTGGGGGATGAGCTGGTAGCCATAGCGCGAGATACTGGCTTCCTCCGTGATGGAGACCAGGAGCACCACGATGAAGGGCAGGAAGCAGGCCAGCGCGAAGAACAGCAGGATGCTGTTGAACAGCAGGTTGGTGGGATGCTTGATCTGGTTTAGGCGGTTGACTGTTTTTTCGTTTTGATATTGCTTGTCCATCTGCCCCTCCTAAATCAACGCGTTGTCCGGGTCGATGCGCCGGATCAGGGCATTGGCCAGCAGGATGGTCACGCAGCAGGCCACCGACTGGATGAAGGTGGGTGCGGCGATCATGCCATAGGGCATGGAGGAGCGCAGGCTCTGGTAGACAAAGGTGTCAATGGTGGCGGACACGTTGTAGATGGAGCGCGGGATGCCCTGGGTGACCTGGTAGAACAGACCAAAGTCGGAATAGAAGATGCGGCCGACGCTTAAGATGAACATCATGATCATCATGGGTTTCAGGCTAGGCAGGGTGATGTAGCGCACCTGCTGGGGCTTGGTCGCGCCGTCGATGACCGCGGCTTCGTACAGGCTGCCGTCAATGCCGGTGATGGCGGCCAGGTAGACCACCATGCCGTTGCCCACACCCTTCCACAGGTTGAGCAGGGGGAAGGCGAAAATCCAGAAATTGGGCTCGCGGTAGAAGTTGGACGTGGCCACACCGGCGGCCTTCTGCATGCTGACGACGATGCCATTTTGGGCGTTGAGGAAGGCGTACACAAAGTAGCTGACCACGACCCAGCTTAGAAAGTGCGGGAAGAACATCATGGTCTGGTAGGCCTTGGCCCCGCGCTGGTTGCGCAGCATGGAGATGATGATGGCCAGGGTCACCGGCACCACAATGCCCAGGATGATGAAGACGATGTTGTAACCGATGGTGTTGCGCAGCAGGATCCAGATCTGGCCGCCCCTGAACAGGTAGGCGAAGTTTTTGAGGCCCACAAACTCACTGCGCAGGATGCTGCCAAAGAACCCCGCTCCCGGCACAATCTTGAAGCTGAGGAAGGGCAGCACCACGCCAAACATGGGCAGGTAGCAGAAGATTAGGTACCACAAACTGGTAGGCGCTGCCAATAGAGTCAGTTCCGTGTCGTCCCTGGTCCACTTTTTTTTGCGCACATGCATATTGTTTGTTGGACCAATTTCTTGTTTGAACGACATTAAGCAACCCCTTTCATCATGAGTGTTTACCTTGGATGTATTGAATATGTTTAGAATTTATCATAAGCGGGGGCGCGTCAAGTTCTTTGCTCGCTCAAACTGTACACAATTCAGAAAAATTGTTCAACAAATGGCTGAAAACGATACCGCGAATTGTAAAAATTCATAAAAACGAAAAACCGTTCGCGTTTAAGGCGAACAGAGACGGCAGAAGGGCTGGTATGCGCTGTGCTGACTTATGTTTTGAGGACCAGGTCGCTCGACGCCTTGATTTGGTATTCCGTAAAATAATTTTGTTCAAGCAGAATCCAGGTGTCGATGAACTTTTGCAGCATGTCCGGGCTGACGCGCTGTTTCAAGCGCTCCACTTGTTTTTCCGGGTCGATGTCCAGGTAGACCCGCAGGTCATAATGTTGGACAATATCCGGGTGGTGGGAATAGGATCCTTCAATAATACACAGTTTTCTCGCCGGTAAATCCTGCGTAGACATCATTTCGGTCTGGCAGTCATAGCGCTCATACTGCATATTCTTCTGTTCCCGCAGTTTGCTAAGCACCTGGTCCGCCAAACGCTCACGGTCCACGTTTCCTCCGGGCGCTGACAAGCGCTGCGCGCTGCGCTGGTGTGGCCGCAAAAAGAAGTCATCCACGTGCACGACGGCGCTGTCTTCATATATTTCTGACAGGGTCTTCGCCAGCGTGGTCTTGCCGGAACCACAGGGTCCGTCAATCGCGATGACCACCGGGGTCTTCGTCTTCAAAAGGTCGTTGATTTTCTCAATCAGCCGCTGCATTCATCGCTCCTCGCGGAAGTAGTTGATGCCGCAGGAGGCGGGCTGCTGGTTTTCACGCTTCATGCGGATGGAGGAGATCACCAGCACCAGGCTGGTCACCACAAAGGGCAGCATGGAGAAGAAGGCGGAGGGGATGTCGATGAGGTCCTTGGGGATGTACAGCCGCAGCACGGAGAGTGCGCCAAACACCAGGCTGCCCAGGATGGCGCGCAGCGGTTTCCAGGAGGCGAAAATTACCAGCGCGATGGCAATCCAGCCCTGGCCGGAGATGATGTTGGGCTGCCAGTTGCCTGAAGCCGTCACCATGCTGATGTACACGCCGCCCAGGCCCGACAGCGCGCCGGACACCAGAATGTGGACGTACTTGTACAGGTTCACCGGGATGCCCATGGCGTCCGCCGCCGCGGGGTTTTCGCCCACCGCGCGCAGGTTCATGCCCAGGTGGCTGCGCTTTAAGTACAAGGACATCCCAATGCCGCACAGGATGGCCAGGTAGGTCAGGATGCTGTGGTGAAACAGCAGGGGGCCGATGAAGGGCAGGTCGCTTAAACCCGCTACGCGGATGGGGGACAGCAGGGCCTTTAACTCATTGCTTAAAAACACCGTGCCCATCGGCGCGTTCAGTTTGGCCTGCTCACCCAGAAAATTAGCGATGCCCGTGCCAAAGATGGTCAGCGTCAGGCCGGTGACGTTCTGGTTGGCTTTCAGGGCGACCGTGAGCAGGGCGTATATGGCCGCGCCAAAGGCGCCTGCCGCCATGCCCAGAAGCAAAGTCAGCACCAGTGAATTTGTGTGGTAGCCTGCCAGGAAGCCTGCAACCGCGCCCAAGTACATCATGCCTTCCACGCCCAGGTTGAGGTTGCCCGCCTTTTGGGAGAGGATTTCGCCCAGGGTGCCGTACAGCAGGGGCACGCTGGCCAGGATGGCGGCATAAAGGAAGGCGGTCAGCTGATCCATGAACCCGTTCACGCGGCCACCTCCTTGCGCTTTAAGATCCTGTATTGCAGGAAGAACTCCGCCCCCAGCACGCAAAACAGGATGATGCCCTGCAGGATGTCAGACATCGAGGCCGGGATGCGGTACTCCGTCTGCATCATGGAACTGCCCTTTTGCAGGATGGCAAACAGGAAGGCTACCGCCACCGAGCCAAAGGGGGACAGCCTGGCCAGCCACACTATGCTGATGGCGGTAAAGCCGCGCCCGCCGCCCACAGAGTCGGTCAGTTGCCGGTCCGGGCCGGAGACTTGCAGCATGCCCACCAGGCCCGCGATGCCGGCGGACAAAAACATCGTGCGCAGGATGATGCGCTTCACCGGCATGCCTGCATAGCGCGCCGTGCGCTCGTTCTCGCCCACCACGGTGATTTCATAGCCCTGTTTGGTGTAGCGCAGGTAGATGAACACCAGCACCATCATCACCAACAGCACCACCCAGCCCAGGTGGAGGTTGCCCACAAAGGGGAAAGGGATTTCCGGCAGCCGGGCCTGCTTGGGAAAGCGCGGCATGGCCGCGAAGCCGCCGACGGACTCCCGCCAGGGGCCTTCGCGCAGGTAGGTGATGAAGTAGTAGATGATGTAGTTGAGCATCAGGGTGAACAGCGTCTCGTTGGTGCCAAAGCGGGTTTTGAACCAAGCGGGGATCAGGCCCCAAAAGCCGCCGGCCACAAAGCCCGCCGCCGCCATCGTCAGCAGCAGCACCGTTTTGGGCAGGTCGGCGTGAAAATAGGCAAAATAACTTGCGGCGATGGCGCCGGCAGCGATCTGCCCCTCCGCGCCGATGTTCCAGAACTTCATCTTGAACGCCAGCAGGATGCCAAGGGCGGTCAGGGCCAGGGGGATGGTCAGCTTCAGGGTCTCCTTTTGCATCCCAGCGCTGCCCAGGGCGCCGCGCAGCATGGTGGCGTACACATCAAAGGGGTTGTAACCCAGGATCAACAGAAACAGGCCGCCCATGGACAGGGCAAACAGCACGGCCAGCAGGCGGTAGCCCCAGGCATTGAGGGGCTTGATGTCGCTGCGCTGCACAATGTGCATTTGGGGCAGTGTTCTACGCATACTCGTCCTCTTTGTCTGTCTTAAGGCCTGTCATCTTCATGCCCAGCAGCGCCTTGGTGGCAAACTGGCTTTCGACAATGGCGCTGACCTTGCCCGCGCACAGCACCAGAATGCGGTCGCACAGGCTGATGAGGACATCCAGGTCCTCGCCTACAAACAGGATGCCTACGCCCTTGCGCTTTTGCTCGTTGAGCATGTCATAAATCGTCATGGACGCGCCGATGTCAAGGCCGCGCACCGGGTAGGCGGTGATCAGCACCTTGGGGCTTAGGTTGATTTCGCGCCCCAACAGCACCTTTTGCACATTGCCGCCGGACAGCTTGCGGATTTTAACGTTCAGCCCGGGGGTGACGATTTTCAGCTTCCTGATCATCTCCTCGCCCTCCAGGCGCGCCGGCTTACGCTTTAAAAAGAAGCCCTTCTGGTCGCGGTAGGTTTTCAACAGCAAATTGTCCGGGATGTTCAGGCCACCCACCAGGCCCATGCCCAGGCGGTCCTCCGGGATGAAGGCCATGGAGATGCCGCGCTTGATGATTTCCCTGGGGCTTAAGCCATTGATGGGCTGTTTGTCCAGGGTGATGGTGCCGCCGGACGGATTTTCAAGGCCCGCGATGATTTCGCACAGGGCTTTCTGCCCGGAGCCCGCCACCCCGGCGACGCCCAGGATTTCGCCCTGGTTCAAGGTAAAACTGATGTCCTTCAGCAGCGTCCTGCCGCTGTCGTCCTCGGCGCTCACCTTGTCAAGCCTCAGCAACGGCTGGCCGGGCGGGGTTTCAACCCTTTTAACGTCCAGGTCAATCGCCTGGCCCACCATCATCTCCGTCAGGCTGAAGCGGTCGGTCTGCCCGGTGCCCACCGTGCCCACGTTGACGCCCTTGCGCAGCACCGTCACCCGGTCGGACACCGCCATCACCTCTTCCAGTTTGTGGGTGATGATGATGATGGCCTTGCCTTCCTTCCGCATGGCGTGGAGGGTATCAAACAGGCTCTGAATTTCCTGGGGGGTGAGCACCGCGGTGGGCTCATCCAGAATCAGCTTGTCAGCCCCCCGGCACAATACTTTGAGGATTTCCACCGTCTGCTTTTCGCTGACGGACATGTCATACACTTTTTTGTTCAGGCCCACCTTTAAGCCAAAGGCTTTCACCGCGTCCTCCGGGTTGGTTTTGATGAGGCTTTGCTGGCCCAATAAGATGTTTTCCCTGGCCGTCATCACCTCCACCAGCTTGAAATGCTGGTGAATCATACCGATGCCCTGGCGGATGGCATCCCTGGGGGAGCGGATGATGACCGGTTTCCCGTCCAGCAGGATCTGCCCGGCGTCCGGCTGATAAATGCCCGAGAGCATGTTGGTCAGCGTCGTCTTCCCCGAGCCGTTCTCGCCCAGCAACGCCAGGATCTCGCCCCGGCGCACGTCCAGGTCAATGCAGTCACAGGCTGTGACGCTGTCAAAGCACTTGGTCAGGCGGATGAGCTGGATGGCTGGCGTGAACTGCATGCGGTCTCCTTGATGGTGAAGTTACAGTATTTATAGCATAAATAATGCTGCAAGAACAGGCAAGCGGGGCTGTCAATCTCAATCGGCAGCCCCGCTTGCATACAACAATCCGGGGTTTACTTGACGCTGACGCCCTTCACGAGCAGGTTGGTCATCAGGCCTGAGGTGATGTCCGCGTCAGACAGCACTTCGCCTTCCTTGACGACCAGTTCATCGGTGTTGCTGTAGATGGGGCCGCTGAAGACATCCCATTCGCCCGACAGCATTTTGGCGCGCGCTTCCTCAATTTTCTCAGCGGTGCCTTCAGCCACGTTGGCGCTCAAGGGGGAGATGTCCACCAGGCCTTCCTTGATGCCCCAGAAGTAGTTCTCCGCCGTCCAGGTGCCATCGATCACCTTCTGCACCTGGTCGATGTAGATGCTGCCCCAGTTCCAGATGGGGGCGGTCAGGTGAGCCTTGGGGGCGTTGACGGTCATGTCGGCATTGTAGCCCACGCCGAACTTGCCGGCTTCCTCAGCGGCGATCTGGGGCATGGCGGTGTCAACGTGCTGGGCGATGACATCGCAGTCCAGCGCCAGCAGGGCCACAGCGGCCTGCTTTTCCAGGGTGGGGTCATACCAGGAGGAAATGAACTTCACATAGACTTCAGCCTCGGGCTTCACAGACTGCACGCCCAGGGCAAAGGCGTTGATGCCGCCGTTGACTTCGGCGTTGTCCGCCCAGGCGGCCACGTAGCCGATTTTATTCGTGGTGGTTTTCAGCCCCGCCGCGATACCGGACAGGTAGCGGCCCTGGTAGATGCGGCCGAAATAGTTGTTGAAGTTGGCGCCGTTGTTCTTGTATCCGGAGCAGTGTGAGAAGATGACCTCGGGGTATTCCTCGGCCAGATCTTCCATGGAGTTCATGTAGCCCCAGGAGTTGCCAAACACGATCTGGCAGCCCACATCCACCAGCTCGCGCATGGCGGATTCGGTGGCGGCGGGGTCGCTGTCGTTGACTTCGAACTTGTACAGCACCTGGTCATCGTTCAGACCCAGCTGCTGCTTCATTTCTTCCATGCCGCGGTAGTGCGCGCCGGAGAAGCCGTCATCACGGGAGCCGATGAGCACCAGGCCCACCTTCAGGTCTTCCTTGCTGACCGGGGGAAAGGCAGACTCGGCATAGGCCGGGATCAAACTGGCGGACAGAAGCGTGAGGAACATGGCCAGGATGAGAATCCTGGTCGCCAGGGTGGACTGTTTGCTGTAAATCATGGTGCCCTCCTTCAATCTCTATTGCTCAATCGTCCAGCAGCTGGATGTGGCCATCCTTGATTGCCGTGACGATGGACAAACTGGCAAGTTTGACGCCTTGTTCGCGCAGGTTCCTGCCGCCGGGCTGAAAGCCTTTTTCAATCGCGATGGCGACGCCTGCGAGCGTGGCCCCGGCCTGCTTCACCAGGTCCATCATGCCGCGCACCGCTTCGCCGTCAGCCAGGAAGTCATCCACAATCAACACGTGGTCGTTGGGCTTCATCAGGGCCTTGGCGCAGCGCATCGTGTAGGCGGTGCCGTGGGTGTAGGACTTGACCTGAGTGGTGAGCATGGCTTCGTTCAAGGTCTTGGCCGGTGTTTTCTTGGCGAACAGCACAGGGATGTCCTTCATGCAGTGCGCCGTGGCCAGGGCCAGGGCGATGCCGGAGGCTTCCACCGTCAGGATGAGGCTGGGCTGATCCTCAGCGAAAGCCTTCGCGATGTGCTCGCCCATTTGAAACATCAGCCCGGTGTCCAGGCGATGGTTCAAAAAAGACCCAACCTCCACGATGTCCGTGCCGATTCCCTTGCCCTGTTCTTGAATCGCCTTGCGCAGTGCCTGCATCCTTCCTCCAAAAACACGAACGAAAAAATAAAATATGCCAGAATCGTACACCTTTTCTGGCGGTTTGGCAAGGGGCGGATGCGGTTATTTTTTGGTCAGATTGTGTGAGTCAAAAGCGGATGTTCACGTCAAACTGGTTTTTGCACACCGGGCAGGTGACGTGGTTGATTCCTGTTTTTTTCTTCAGGCGCAGCGTTTGCTTGCAGGAGGGGCAGGCGCGGTAGCGGTGGGTGTTGCGGTCCCGGACGCGGTTTTTGATCTGCATCAGCTTCTTTTCAAGTTTGTTCCTGAACGCCAGGTATTTCTGGTTTTCAGCGCCGCGCTTGGCGTGCTGCTTGGAAAAAGCGCGGTAGAAGGATACCACGGCAAACGCCAGGGAGAGGAAGTAAAAAATGGGTGAGGGCAGGATGATGTTCAGCACCAGAAACACGAAGGTCAGCACCATGGTGGCGCGGTAGAGCGCGTCCATGCCATAGCGGCCGCGCATGAAATTGATGAGCCTGTACTTGAGGTTGTTGATCATTTCTTCAGCTCCTTGTTAAATGCAGCGGCAGCACAGCCTGGCCAGGCACAAGCCCATGCACAGGGTGTTGAGGGAGGAGATGTTGGGCATGCCAAACATCTGGCTGCGCTGGGAATATTGCTGGGTATTGCCCTGGATCTGCGCCCTGGTCCTGGCGTACTCAAAGTTGTTGGGGTCCAGCCGCACCGCTTCATCAATGTGGTGCAGAGCGGTGACGCGGTTGCCGGAGTTAAAGTTGGCGACGGCGCTTAGGAAGTACCATTCCGCCGTGCGGTTGTGGATCTGGCTCAGGGCGTACAGCGCCTCCTGGTAGCGCATGGCCTGGATGTACTGCCGCACCGGGTCAAAGCCATCCATCTGGCTGCTTCTTTGCTGGGTTCGCTGGGCAGAGCGCGCGAATTCCTCAAAGGGGTTGAAGCCGCCAAAGCCGCCACCGCCAAAGGGGTTATAGCCGCCCGGGCGCTGACCGCCGCTTTGCGGCCTGGAATAATCCTGGTAGCGCGCCCTGCCGGACTTGATTTCCTCATAGGCCACGTTGACTTCAGCCATCTTTTTCTGAGCGTTGGGGTCACCTGGGTTTAGGTCCGGGTGGTACTGCTTGGCCAGCTTCCGGTAGGCTGTGGTGACCTCCTGCTCGCTGGCTGTCCGGGGCAGCCCCAGCACTTCATACGGGTCTCTCATGAACTTTGCTCTCCTTCACGGCGAACGGGGTATCGCGACCACACGCCGGAGTACAGGATGTTTTCCATCAGCGCTTTGTCCTGGTGGATGGGCAGGGTTTCAAAGGTCTGCGCGCAGTCGGCCATCAGCAGCTGTAGGATATCATAATGCCGCTGGGTGGGGATGCTCACCAGGGGGTTGTACTTCTCCTGCTGGATGTCCTTCTTCAAATCCACCGCCGCGTCCATCAGGTAGATGAAGCGGCCCAGTTTCTCCCCAAAATCATACAGCTGGTCGGAAAGCGCGTGGCCATCCGGCGTAAAAATGGCGCCCAGCAAACGGCCAAAGGCCGCGGCCGGCAAGTCAGGCATGGGTTCGCCCGCTTGCTCCATCTCATGCAGCAAGGCCAATTCGTCGGTGATGGCCTGCGCCTGGCGGGGGTAGCGCTCCTTCAATTGTTCGATGTGTTTGCCCAGGCTGTGCGCCTGCAGCAGCGCGCTGCGCTTGCCCTCGTCCTCCCAGTCGTCCATGCGCTGGTAATAGGCCAGCATCACGTTCATGTCCGCGGCGTACTGCGTGTGCCGGTTGGTGAAGGCCTCGCGCTTTTGCAGCGGGTGCATCGGGCAGCGGAAGGATTTCAAGGTGGAAATCTCCGTCTTGTCCAGTGCGCTCAACAGCAAAATCAGAAAGGTCATGTCATAGGTCAGCGTCAGGCGGCCCAGCTGCCCATGCTGGCGCCTGAGCGCGTGGCACAGCCCGCAATACACGCTGCGGTAACGCTCTTTGGCTTGTTCATCCAGTTTATCAACATTGGCCACGACATACCCAAACATGACGAAACCCCTTTCTGTACGCTTTCCCTGCCATTGTGCCAACATTGTGTGAAGGAATCATGAAGGACACATTAAAAACGCCTCAATGCTAACACAGATGAAAAGAGGGGACAAGAATCTTTTGTTTACAAGGCTTTTCCCGCGCCCAATCGGGTGACAAAAACCGCTCCGCTATGCTATAATCGCTGCGAAAGGGGAGTAAATGCCTTATGGATCCTGAGCCTTCCGGCTTGTTGATTGTTCTGCAATTGGTTTTTATTCTGATATATGCCCTGCTGTCAGCGGCTGAATCCGCCGCCCAGCAAATCAACCTGTCCCACCGCCGTGTGGGAGACAATGATGACGGGGAACAAAACAAGGTGGAGGATCAGGCAGCCGGCTTGCTGGCCCTGCCCTCCGGCCTTCGCATTTGCATGCTGCTACTGGCCATGCTCATCGCGGGCATCACCATGTGGAATGTGATTCTGCCGCTGTCCCTCCATGCCCGCGCGCAATGGGGCTGGGCTTTCCTAAGCCAGTCCGGGACGCACCTGCTGTTCACTGCAATCTGCCTGGTGGTGCTGACGTTTTTGATGCAGCTGTTCGCCGTGGTGCTGCCGCGGCGCCTGGCCACCTACAAGCCACGGAAGGTCGCCAAACTGCTCTTTGGTTTCGCGGGCGCTGTCAACCGCTTGTTTTTTCCCATGTCCAAGGCGCTTGATAAGTTATCCTGCTGGATTTTAAAGCTGTTCCGGGTGGATTTCATGCAGCCCACCCAATCCATCACCGAGGATGAAATCCGCATGCTGGTGGATGTGGGCGAGGAAAAAGGCACCATCGAGGAAGCCGAGCGCGAGATGATCAAGAACGTGTTCGAGTTTAACAACATGACGGCCGCTGAATGCATGACCCACCGCACCGATGTCTACGCCATCTGGGTGGATGACACGGTAGAGGAAATCGTGGAGCTGATTGACCAGACCGGTCTTTCCCGCTTCCCGGTGTATGAAGAGGACCTGGACCACATCCTGGGCACGGTCAGCACCAGGGAATTCCTGCTCAACCTGCAGCGCGCGGAGCCTTTGCCCCTGCGCAGCATCCTGCGCGACGCCCACTTTGTGCCCGAAACTGTGCGCACCGACCTGCTCTTCCGGGACATGCAGCACAACAAATTCCACATGGCCATCGTGGTGGATGAGTACGGCGGCACCAGCGGCCTGATCACCATGGAAGACTTGCTGGAGGAAATCGTCGGCAACATCTATGATGAGTACGACCCCCAGGACCAGCAGGATTTTGAGCAGCTGGGAGAGAAACGCTGGCGGGTATCCGGCACCCTGGATGTGGAGAGCTTCAACGAGCAAAGCGGGCTGGAACTACCCGTCAATGACGAGTATGACACCATCGGCGGTTTGATTCTAAGCCAGATGAGCAGCATTCCCGATGATGGCAGCCAGCCGGAGATTGAGTATGACGGCGTGCTGTTCAAGGTGGAAAGCGTGCAGGGCCGCCGGATTGAATGGGTGGAGGTAAGCATCCCTGATGGAATATGATGTAGCGATCATCGGTGCGGGCGCCGCGGGCTGTTCGGCTGCCATCACGGCGCGCCAGCGCAACATGAGCACCCTGGTGCTGTATGCGGGTGACGGTGCTTTGGGAAAAACCAAGGTGATTGACAATTACCCGGGCTTCCCGGACATCACAGGACCCGACCTTCTTTACAAACTGCGGGACCATGCCCAGTACATGGGCGCGGAGCTGGTGCGCGGCCTGGTGCGCCGCGTGATGCCCTTGGGCGACGCCTTTTCCATCCTGGCAGGCAACGACCTGTACACCGCCAAGACCATCATCCTGGCCATGGGCACGGCGCGGGTGCGCTTGCTGGACGGCGAAGAAGCGCTGGTCGGCCAGGGCGTCAGCTACTGCGCCACCTGTGACGGTATGTTTTACAAGGGCGGCACGGTGCTGGTGGTGGCGTCAGACCACGAAGCGGTGGAGGAAGCCATCTACCTGTCCACTTTAGCCAAAGTGTTGTACGTCAAGGAAAAACCGCATGACACGGGGGACCTGCCCGCGGAAATCACCGTCCTGCCTGGCAAGCCGTTGTCATTCTCATTAAAGGGTGAGCAGATTGTCCTCATGACCGACCAGGGCGAGGTGGTGGCGGACGGGGCCTTCGTGCTGCGCCCGGCGGTGGCCATGACCCAGCTGATCCCCGAGGTCGCCACTGAAAACGGAAAAATCGTGCTGGATAAAGATTTGCAGACCAGCATCCCGGGCGTCTTCGCCGCGGGGGACATCGCTAGCGCGCCGCTGCAGGCTGCCAAAGCGGTGGGTGATGGCAACGTGGCCATCCTGTCCGCGGCCAAGCACCTGATTCTGAACAAAGCCAAGAGCAAAGGAGAAGTACAATGAAATGCAAGCTTGCCATTCTAATGGCGCTTTTCTTGATGGTGGCTATTTCCGCGTCCGCCGCGCCCACCCGCGACCTGACCGAGCAAGCCTTGCTGCATCAGGACATCGCGGCGCGCGTCCAGCCTCTGGTGGATGCCGTGGCGGCCGTGGCGATTGATTTGAATCTCACTGTGTTTCGCAATGAAACCCAGCCCGAACCGGCCCTTGTCCAGGGGCTTTTATATCAGTCCCTGTACAACCGCCTGCAGGTGGTGGAAACCATCGACGGTAAGGCCTTCCTGCGCTTTGAGGATGCCAATGCCTTGGCAGGCCAACTCTTCTTGGCGGAAACCCCGGCTCTTGATCCCCAGACAGTAACCCCGGGTGTCCTTGCGATGGCGGATGGCCTGCAGTTTGACCTGGAGCTGTCCCGCGACTTCATCGGTGCGGCCATCTACGATGTACAGCTCTCCGAGGACGAGTTGGTAGTCAAGGCGGACATCTACACTTTGGAAGGCATCGTGGCCAGCGCCGAGGAAGCCCCGGAGGACGCGCTTACCTGGCTGGGCCACCTGGGCGTGCGCCTGGTGCCGGACACCATCTCCCCGGTTGGCTTTTCCCTGGCCAGTTTTTCTGTGCCGGAGCGGTACCAGCCTGCCGCCATGGTGCAATTTGTGCAGGAGAACCTGTTTGAACTGCAGTACCCGGACATCTTCAGCGTTCAGACCGACCTGGAGAACACCTATTTGAGCCTCAGCACCCAGGATGGCAGCGCCACCCTGACTGTGCGAAGCGTGCCCGGTACACTGGAAAGCCTCAAAGCGGTCTGGCTGAAGGACCACGAGGGCAAGGAGCCCGTGACCGCCCTGGAGGAAGACATGCGCCTGCTTTTGACAAAGGACGGCGTGGTGCGACTGGCTTACTACAACCCGCTTGAGGGGGAGGACAGCTGCCTGGTGCTGGAAATGACCTATCCCACCCTCAAAGTGCATGAATATGAACTGTACCAGACCTTTTTGGACAATTCCTTTGTCGTGTACAGCCACTCGGTTGGCTGAACAAATAATGCCTTAGCGAATGATTGGAGGACAGTCTGATGATGATGGATGCTCTGGTCAGGCAAACCGCGGCCCCCGGATTGACCATGACGCAGGTGCCCCGCCCCCAGCCCCAGCCGGATGAGGTGCTCATCAAAATCCACAAGACAGCCATCTGTGGCACCGACCTGCACATCTACAACTGGGACGCCTGGAGCCAGGAACACATCAAGCCCCCGCAGGTGATCGGCCATGAATACGTGGGCGAAATCGCCGCGATGGGCAGCCAGGTCAAGCATTTTGAGATCGGGCAGCGGGTTTCCGGCGAAGGCCACCTGGTGTGCGGCCAGTGCCGCAATTGCCGGGCGGGGCGCGCGCAGTGGTGCAAGTACACCCAGGGCGTGGGCGTCAACCGGGACGGCGCCTTTGCCGAATACCTGGTCATCCCCGCCAGCAACTGCATCCCCATCAGCGACGACCTGGACGAGGAAGTCGTCTCCTTCTTTGACGCCTTTGGCAACGCCACCCACACCGCCTTGATGTTTGACGTGGTGGGGGAGGACGTGCTGATTACCGGTGCCGGCCCCATCGGTGTGATGGCGGCCGCCATCTGCGCCCACAATGGCGCGCGTAACGTGGTCATCACAGATGTCAAGGATTACCGCCTGGACCTGGCCCGCAAGCTGGGCGCCACCCACGCCATCAACGTGGCCAAGGAGGACCTGGCTGCCATGCTGCCAAAGCTGAACATGGTGGAAGGCTTTGACGTGGGCTTGGAAATGTCCGGCGCCGAGCCGGCGTTTAAGCAGATGCTGTCCCTGATGCGCAACGGCGGCCAGATCGCCCTGCTGGGCCTGTTTGGCAAGAAACCGCAGTTTGACATTGACAGCTTCATCTTCAAAGGCCTGACCCTGCAAGGGATCTATGGCCGCAAGATGTATGAGACCTGGTACAAGATGGCCGCCATGGTGCAGTCCGGGCTGGACCTGCGCCCCCTGATCACCCACCGCTTCCCCTACACGCGCTTTGATGAGGCCTTCCAGATCATGAACACCGGGGAAAGCGGCAAAATCATCCTGGAATGGGCCTGAGGACTATGGAGGAGAAGAGAAAATGAGCACGAGCAAAAAAGCCCTGGCTTTTTATGAGCAGCAGCTGGATGAAATCCGACAGGCCGGTACCTGGCGTGAGGAGCGCGTCATCACCACACCGCAAAAGAACGTGATTGACACCACCAAGACCCGCCAGGTTCTGAACCTCTGCGCCAACAACTACCTGGGACTGTCCAATGACGCCCGCATCATCAAGGCCGCGCGCAGCGCCTACGACTCCTGGGGCTTCGGCCTGTCCAGCGTGCGCTTCATCTGCGGCACCCAGCTGATTCATAAGCAATTGGAACAGCGCCTGGCCACCTTCCTGCAGATGGATGATGTCGTGCTGTACTCCTCCTGCTTTGACGCTAACGGCGGTCTGTTTGAAACCCTGCTCAAGGAAGAGGACGCGGTGATTTCCGATGAACTCAACCACGCCTCCATCATCGACGGCGTTAGGCTTTGCAAGGCCCGCCGCCTGCGCTACAAGAACAGCGACATGGCGGAATTGGAGCAGCACCTGAAAGACACCCAGGATTGCCGCATCCGCCTGATTGCCACCGACGGCGTCTTCAGCATGGACGGCTACCTGGCCAAGCTTGAACAGATTTGTGACCTGGCGGAAAAATATGATGCCCTGGTCATGGTGGATGACAGCCACGCCACCGGCTTCATGGGCCAGACCGGCCGCGGCACCCACGAGGCCTGCGGCGTGATGGGCCGGGTGGACATCATCACCTCCACCTTTGGCAAGGCCCTGGGCGGGGCCTCCGGCGGCTTCACCGCCGCCCGCCAGCCCATTGCGGACCTGCTGCGCCAGCGTTCCCGCCCCTACCTGTTCTCCAACTCCGTCGCCCCCTCCATCTGTGCGGCGACCTTGAAGACGCTGGACCTGCTGGAGGCCTCCACCGGCCTGCGCGACCGCGTCCATGAAAACGCCAACTATTTCCGTGAGAAGATGACCGAAGCCGGCTTTGAACTTCTGCCGGGCAACCATCCCATCGTGCCGGTGATGCTGTATGACGCGCACAAAGCGCAGGAGATGGCCACCAGGATGCTACAGCACGACGTGTACGTCATCGCCTTCAGCTATCCCGTGGTGCCCATGGGCAAGGCCCGCATCCGCACACAGATTTCCGCCGTCCACAGCCATGAGGACTTGGACAAGGCGGTGGCCGCCTTCAAAGCTGTCCGGGACGAGATGGCAACCTGATTAAACGAACCCCAAAGAGGACAATATGAGCGAAACAATCAAAAAGCCGGTTCTGTTTTCCGGCATCCAGCCTACAGGCAACATCACCATCGGCAATTACATCGGTGCGATGAGCAATTTCGTCAAGCTGGAAAACGATTATGACTGCCTGTTTTCCATCGTGGACCTGCACGCACTGACCGTGCGGCAGGACCCGGCAAGCCTGCGCCGCAAGAGCCTGGAGCTGGCGGCGCTGTATATCGCGGCCGGGCTCAACCCTGAAGAAAGCATCATTTATTGCCAAAGCCACGTGCCCCAGCACGCGGAGCTGGCATGGATCTTGAACTGTTTTACCTACATGGGGGAGCTGTCCCGCATGACGCAGTTCAAGGACAAGTCCCAAAAGCACGCGGACAACATCAACGCGGGCCTGTTTACTTATCCCGTGCTGATGGCGGCGGACATCCTGCTCTACCAGACCGATTTGGTGCCCGTGGGCGCTGACCAGAAGCAGCACCTGGAGATCACCCGGGACATCGCCGAGCGCATGAACGGCATCCATCCGGGTTTGTTCAAGGTGCCTAAGCCCCACATCCCCAAGGAAACCGCCAAGATCATGAGCCTGACAGAGCCTGAAAAAAAGATGTCCAAGTCTGACCCCGATGACAGCATCATCACCCTGGTGGACAAGCCCGACGCCATCCTTCGCAAATTCAAGCGCGCGGTGACCGACTCGGAAACCGAAATCCGCTTCGATCCGGAGAACAAGCCCGGGGTGTCAAACCTGCTGTCCATCATGTCCAACATGTCCGGGGAGAGCATCGAGTCCATCGTTTCCCGCCTGAATGGGCAGGGCTATGGCGCGCTCAAGCAGCAGACGGCGGAGGCCACCATCGAGCGCTTGAAGCCCATTCAATTGAAGCAGGAAGAGCTGCTCAAGGACAAGGAATACATGGCCAAGGTTCTCAAAACCAATGCCGAGCGCGCCCAAACGCTGGCGCTGCGCACCCTGCGCAAGGTCTACAAAAAGCTGGGCCTGTACCAGCCCTGACTTGCTGATGATGAAATTAATCGACTTCCCCGCCCACAGCCCCTACCCGCGCCAGCTGCGCCTGTGGCAGCCGGAGGGGGAGGTGCGCGCGATTGTCCTGCTGTCCCATGGCATGGCAGAGCACATTGACCGCTATGACCGCCTGGCGCAGCGCTTAAACAAGGAAGGCTACCTGGTCGCCGGCTACAACCACCTGGGCCACGGCGATGAAGCGCCGCTGAAGGGCTACTTTGGCGAGAAAGACGGTTGGGGCCTGGTGGTGGGGAACCTGCACGCAGTCATGGCATGGCTGCTTCAACAGAATCCAGGCAAGAAACGGGTGCTGCTGGGCCACAGCATGGGCAGCTTTCTGGCCCGTGAATATGCCCTGCGCTACCCCAAGGACCTAGACATCCTGGTGCTGTCGGGCACCGGCTGGCACCCAGCATCCCTGTGTCGTTTTGGGCAAGGCCTGGCAGGCTTGATTTGCGCCATGGGCGGCGCCAGGAAGCGCTCACCGCTGCTGGACCGCATCTCCTTTTCCAAAAACAACAAACCCTTCCGCGCCAAGGATGGCACGCCCTATGACTGGCTCAGCCGGGACAGGAAGGAAGTGCAATCCTACCTTGATGACCCCAACTGCGGTTTTGTGTTTTGCGGCCTGGGCTTCAAGGACCTGTTTGGCGGCTTGCTGGCCTTGTCAAACCTTGACCGGCTGAAAGCATTAAACCCACTGATGCCCGTGTATATCCTGTCCGGCAAGGCCGACCCAGTCGGCGCGATGGGTGCGGGGGTAACGACCATCAAACAACAATACGATTCTGCCGGGCTTACGGACGTCACCATGGCGCTGTATGAGGATGCCCGGCATGAAGTGTTCAACGAAATCAACAGGGACGAGATCACATTAGCGTTGATTGCCTGGCTGAACGCCCGGACAGCGCTTTGAAAGGAGCACACATGCAGCCTTATTCCGGTGATATTTGCAAAGTACATGGCATCCGCGTCGGTCAGATGCAAAATGAGACCGCCCGCACAGGGGTGACCGTGGTCCTGGGGCCCCGTGAAGGGGCCATGGCCGGGGTTTCCGTGCGCGGCGCCGCGCCCGGCACCCGGGAAACCGATGTATTAAAGCCCGGCAACCTGGTGGAGGTCGCCCACGCCATCGTGCTCTCCGGCGGCAGCGCTTTTGGCCTGGCCGCGGCGGACGGCGTGATGCGCACGCTGGCGCAAACGGGCATTGGCATAGACATGGGCATCGCCCGGGTGCCCATAGTGCCCGCGGCTGTCCTCTTTGACCTGGGCGTTGGCGACCCCAATGCCGCGCCGGACGCCGCCATGGGCCGCGCCGCGGTGACCACGGCGGGCAAAGAGCTGCTGCAGGGCTCCTACGGCGCGGGCTGCGGCTGCACCATCGGCAAGCTGGTCCAAAACGCCGTGCCCAGCAAGGGCGGCATCGGCTCCGCCTCCATGACCCTGCCGGAAGGGGTTACAGTGGGGGCGATTGTGGCGGTCAACGCGGTGGGGGATGTGTATCACCCGCAAACTGGCCAGTGCATCGCCAGCGCCCGGATGCCCGATGGCAAGCCCATGATGTCAGACGGCCTGCTCTTTGGTTCCTCGCCCATGCCGATGCAAATGCGCATCCCGGCACCGGGCACCAACACCACCATCGGCGTCATCGCGGTGGACTGCAAGCTGACCAAGGACGAGGTCACCCGCTTGGCGGACGTCGCCCATGGCGGCCTGGCGCGCACCATCCGCCCCAGCCACACGCAAATGGACGGGGACACCCTGTTTGCCATGGCGACGGAGCGCGTCATGCGTGAAATCAACTTTGTCAAGCTCTGTGCCGCGGCCCAGGAAGTCACCGCCCGCGCCGTGGCCAACGCCGTGTACTACGCCCAGGCATGATCATCGGCGTCGGCACAGACCTGTGTGAAATCAGCCGCATGGCGGGCCTGCTCCAGGACACCGCCTTCTTAAAGCGGTACTTTGACCCGCGGGAACAGGCCTACATCCTCTCAAAAGGAGTCTTCGCCGCCTCTGCCATGGCGGGCATCTTCGCCGCCAAGGAAGCCTTTGTCAAGGCCCTGCGCAAGGGCTTTGACGGCATCCGCCCGGAGGACATCCTTGTGCTGCACCGCGAAGGCGGCGCGCCGTATTATGAGCTGCAAGGCAGCGCGCAGAGCGAGGCGAAGAAGCAGTTGGTCACAAAAAGCCACTTGAGCATCTCCCATGAGGGCGGGCTGGCGGTGGCTTTTTGTGTGCTGGAAGGAGGCCTTTGATGCAAACCATCCTGATGCCAGCACAGATGCGCCTGCTGGAAGAGCAGGCCTTTTCACTGGGTGTGCCTTCCCTGCTGCTGATGGAGAACGCCGCCCGCGGGGCCTATGCTGAAATCATCCGGACATACGGGGATGTACGAGGAAAACAAATCCTGTTTCTGATCGGCACCGGCAACAACGGCGGGGATGGCCTGGCGCTGGCGCGGCTGTGCAAGCTGGCCGGCGCCCATCCCTTCCTGGTGCTGACCGGGGAAGTCAAAACCCCGGACGCCCAGGCCAACCTGCGCTATGTGAAGGCCTTGGGGATTCCCATGCTGAATTGGACCTCCGCGGTGGCGGAAACCGCCCTGCCCCATGGTGTGGATTTGATTGTGGACGCGGTGTATGGCACCGGTTTTCATGGTGAACTGCCTGCCCAGGCAGGCCGCCTGTTCCGCTGTGTGGCCCAGTTTCAAGCCCCCTGTGTGGCCATCGACGTGCCCAGCGGTATGGACAGCCTGACCGGGCACTTCCATTTGCAGGCCTTGCCCGCAAGCCTGACACTGGCTTTGGGACATTATAAAATCGGCCACCTGCTCACCCGCAGCCCCGAATTACTTGGCACACTTCACTTGATGCCCATCGGCATCCCGGACAAGGCCTATGAGATTCCAGCATTAGACAACCTGATCACCTCCCTTGATGCGGAGGACCTGCAAACACGCCTGCCAAAGCGCCTGCCCAATGCCCACAAGGGGGACAATGGCCGGGTGCTGCTGTACATGGGCTCCATGGGCATGGCGGGCGCCGCCGCGATGGCAGCCCAGGCAGCGGAAGCCTGCCTGCGCTCCGGCGCCGGACTGCTCACCTTCGTGTGCGAGCCGGACTTGATTCCCATTTTCCAGACCCTGGTGCCAAACGCCACCTGTGTGACCCTGGATCAGGCCAGGAAAAACAGACCAAAGTATGATGTCTTTGCGTCGGGCTGCGGCCTTGGCCAGTCGGAAGCCATCTGGGAAAACATTTTGTCCCTTTGGGACAGGGAGAAACCCAGCGTCTGGGACGCGGACGCCTTGAACCTGCTGGCGCGGCACCCGATGAACCTGGGGGGCAAGGCGGTGCTGACGCCCCATCCGGGTGAGGCCGCGCGTTTGCTTGATGCCTCGCCTTCTGACATCGTCTTTGATCCCCTGGCCGCGGCCTTTGAGCTGCAGCGGCGCTATGGCGGCACGGTGGTTTTGAAAGGCGCCAACACCTTCATCCGCGACGCGCGCAGCACCGCCATCAACCGCGTTGGTTCCCCGGCCCTGGCCAAGGGCGGCAGCGGGGATGCGCTGGCGGGCATCATCGCCGCCCTCCTGGCGCAGCAAGGAAAGGAAGCGCCCATTGAGTCCGCCAAAACCGCCTGCCTCTGGCATGGCATGGCCGGCAAAGCGGCGCAAGCGCGTCTGGGCGTTCTCTCGCCCTTGACCGGTGACGTCATCAGCAGCCTGGGGCTGGTCGCGAAAGCAAACGAATAAGGAATCACGCTGGTTGCTTTCATCAATAGAAGCCATAAAAACATAGGAAAATGAATAAGACCGCAACAACGGCCTTTTTGTTGTCACCCGGTTACGATCTAATTCCGGATGGATTAGTTGTTGTGGCTGTAGTAATTGGGCGCTTCCTTGGTGATGAAGATGTCATGCGGGTGGCTCTCGGTCAGCCCCGCGCCGGTGATGCGCACAAACTCGCCGTTCTTGCGCAAATCGTCAATGGTGGCCGTGCCGCAATAGCCCATGGCGCTGCGCAGGCCGCCCATCATCTGAAAGACCGTGTCCGCCAGCGGCCCTTTGTAGGGCACCCGGCCTTCAACGCCCTCGGGCACCATCTTCTTGGCGTCCTCCTGGAAGTAGCGGTCGGCGGAGCCGTGGGCTTGCTCCATCGCGCCTAAAGAACCCATGCCGCGGTAAACCTTGAAGGAGCGGCCCTGGTAAATCTCATTGGCGCCCGGGCTTTCCTCGGTGCCGGCAAACAGGCTGCCCAGCATCACGGCGCTGGCGCCCGCGGCGATGGCCTTGGCGATGTCGCCGGAGTATTTCACACCGCCATCTGCAATCACGGTGATGCCATGCTTGTCCGCCTCGTTGGCGCAGTCGGCGATGGCGGTCATCTGCGGCACGCCGGTGCCTGCCACCACGCGGGTGGTGCAGATGGAACCTGGGCCTATGCCCACTTTGACGCAGTCAGCGCCGGCCAGAATCAGGTCACGGGTGGCCTCGGCGGTGGCGACATTGCCGGCGATCAAGGTGATGTCCGGATAGGCCTTGCGCAGGGTCTCCACCGCGTCCAGCACGCCGCGGCTGTGGCCGTGCGCCGTGTCCAGGGACAGCACGTCCACCTTCTGCTCAATCAGCAGCCTGGCGCGTTCCAGCAATTCCTTGTTGACCCCGATGGCGGCGGCACACAGCAGGCGCCCGTTGGCATCCTTTGCGGAATGGGGATATTTGATGTTCTTTTCAATGTCCTTGATGGTGATCAACCCACGCAGGTGATAGCCCTCATCCACGATGGGCAGCTTCTCAATCCTGTGGGCGGCCAACAGTTTTTTGGCCTCTTCCAGGGTGGTGCCAACCGGCGCTGTCACCAGGTTTTTGCTGGTCATGGCCTCGGAGATGAGCTTGTTGTCGTCCTCTTCAAAGCGCAGGTCGCGGTTGGTGAGGATGCCCACCAGGATGCCCTGCTCATTGGTGATGGGCACGCCGGAGATGCGGTAGCGCGCCATCAGCGCCTTGGCGTCAGAAATCAAATGATGGGGGGAGAGGAAGAAGGGGTCGGTGATGACACCGTGTTCGCTGCGCTTGACCTTGTCCACATGGCTGGCCTGCTCCTGCATCGTCATGTTCTTGTGGATGACGCCCATGCCGCCCTCGCGCGCCAGCGCGATGCCCATGCGCGAGTCGGTCACCGTGTCCATGGCGGCGGACAGCAGGGGGATGTTCAGCCTGACCTTTTTGGTCAGCTGAACGGACAGGTCCACCTCCTTGGGCAGAATCTCGCTCCTGCGCGGCACCAGCAGCACATCGTCAAAGGTCAGTCCTTCTTTCAGCGGTTGAATCAGCATGGTCTCTCCTTCCTTTGTTCAGCGTTCAGGCCTGAAGATCTGTTTCTTCAAACAGCTTCATGCCGTTGTGTTTAAAATAATACAGCAGGCTCAAAATGGCCAGCCCAACGCCCACCCACAGCAGCCACAGGTGTACCGGGTAGCCCCAGGTGTCAAACTCCGCGTGGAAAAAGCAGAGGACAAGGGCGGCCACCGTGACAAACTGAGCCACCTTGCCAAGCGGCAGGGAATACACAACGATGTGTTTCCTCAGCAACAGAAAACCGCCGATAAACATCAGCAATTCTTTCACCAGCAGGATGAGGATGGCCGCCAGGGGTGCGATGCCCTTGATGGCCAGCATCGCCATCACCGACAGCACCATCAGCTTGTCCGCCAGGGGGTCAAACAGCTTGCCAAAGTCGGTGATCAGGTTGTATTTGCGGGCGATCCAGCCATCCAGCAGGTCCGTCAGGCTGGCAAACACAAACACATACAGGGCTTCGCGCATGAGGCCAATGTGCATCAGATAAATAAAGACGGGGATGAGCAACAGACGAAGCATCGTCAGGGCGTTGGGGACATTGAAGTTGCTTGGCTTTTCTTTGCGCATTGCGTCCTCCTGAATATGCCGCATTATACCACGCGAAGTGCCCGCTCACAATTGACCCTCAGGACAAAATCGTCACAAACCGGGCAAG
>LSQX01225127.1_pt2 | contig 24068 bp, 15 predicted proteins | sample 654561 | NCBI WGS metagenome assembly LSQX01 (sample SAMN04489861, study PRJNA283612) | anaerobic digester metagenome | isolation source: 4 biogas reactors fed with cattle manure at either 37C or 55C with and... | place: Denmark: Kongens Lyngby | collected 2014
GCGTTCGTGGGGGCGGAGACCCCCAGACTGCCGACGGTGCGGCGCGTGGTCCTCGTGGGTAACCGCATCTCCCCCGGTAACCCGGTGACCAAAGACGACGGTACGGTGGTGCGCACCCTCTGGGGTGAACTCGCCTGGCAGTTAGGGGGGAGAAAGGCCTACGCGCGCATCGCCGCCGACGACGAGAAGGCCACCAGCCCGGGGGACGTCCTTCGCGAGCTTATCGTGGAATATGGCCCTTGCCTCATCCTCATCGATGAGTGGGTGGCCTATGCCCGCCAACTGCATGACGAGGACGTCCTTGCGGGCGGGAGCTTCGAGACCCAGTTCACCTTCGCCCAGCTTCTCACCGAGTCGGCCAAACTGGCGGGCGATTGCCTGGTAGTGGTCAGCCTTCCCGCTTCTGATACCAGCGGTTCGCCCCATGCCCAGGCCGACGATGTGGAGGTGGGTGGGTCCCGTGGTCGTGAGGCTCTTGATCGCCTGCGGAACGTGATCGGGCGCTTGGAGTCGTCTTGGCGGCCGGCCAGCGCTGAGGAAGGCTTCGAGATCGTGCGACGCAGGCTTTTCGAGCCCATGACCGATCCGGGTCAGTTCAAGGACCGGGATGTGGTCGCCCGCACCTTCGCCGATCTCTACCGGGGCCAACACCAGGAATTCCCACCGGAGTGCCGGGAGTCAGACTATGAAGCCCGCATCAAGGCGGCCTATCCCATCCATCCGGAGGTGTTCGACCGCCTCTACGCCGACTGGTCCACGCTGGTCAAGTTCCAACGCACGCGTGGGGTCTTGCGGCTGATGGCGGCGGTGATCCACAGTCTGTGGGAGAAGGGCGACCGGAGCCCCCTCATCCTGCCGGCCAACCTCTCCATCGATGATCCCCGGGTGCAGTTCGAGCTCACCCGCTACCTCTCCGACAACTGGGTGCCGGTCATCGAGAAGGATGTCGATGGGCCTAACTCCCTGCCCCTCCGCATGGACGGCGAGATCCCCAACTTGGGCAAGTTCGCGGCCTGCCGGCGAGTGGCGCGCACCATCTACCTGGGCTCTGCGCCCACGGCCGGGGCGGCACATCGTGGGGTGGAGGATCGCCGGGTGAAGCTGGGATGCGTCATGCCCGGGGAGTCGCCGGCGGTCTTCGGCGATGCGCTCAGACGACTGGCCGGGGCGGCCACCTACCTCTATCAGGACGGCAACCGCTACTGGTACTCCACCCAGCCCACGGTGACCAAGCTGGCCGAAGACCGGGCCGAACAGCTTATCCGCGAGCCCGACAAGGTGATCCAAGAGATCGAGGTGCGTCTGCGCAAGGACCTGCAGAAGACCGGTGACTTCAGCCGCATCCATCCCCTGCCTAGGACGAGCCAGGACGTGCCCGATGACCGGGACGCCCGCCTGGTGGTGCTGGGTCCTGATCACACCTACAGCAAGGACGGGGGTAGCCCGGCGGAGCTCGCGGCGAAGGCCATCCTCGAGAGCCGGGGCAACTCCCCCCGGCTCTATCGGAACGCCTTGGTGTTCCTGGCTCCGGATAAGACCCGCATGCAGGACCTGGACTTGGCCGTGCGCCGCTATCTTGCCTGGGAGTCCATCGTGGCCGAGACCACGGCTCTAGATCTCTCGCCTCATCAGGTGAAACAGGCCGAGGGTCGACTCGCCGGCGCGGATGCGACGGTCACGGCCCAGCTACCGGAGACGTATCTATGGCTTCTCGTACCCACTCAGGCCACCCCGCAGGCGGCCATCGGATGGCAGGCGTCCCGCCTGAGCGGTCAAGACCATCTTGCCGTGCGGGCGGCTAAGAAGCTGAAGAACGATGAGCTTCTGCTAACCGGCTTCGCGGGCACGCGCCTGCGCATGGAGCTCGATCGGGTGCCCTTGTGGCGCGGAGACCATGTGGACGTTCGACAACTGGCTGAGGACTTCGCCCGCTACATCTATCTGCCGAGACTCCGTGATAGCAGTGTGCTCGTTGAGGCGATCGCCGACGGTCTGAAGCTGCTCACCTGGGAAGCAGATACCTTCGCCTACGCAGACGCTCATGACGAGAGTGCTTCTGCGGCTGATGGTGGCAGCGGCCGCTACGTCGGCCTGCGGGGCGGGCAGATCGTGACCTTCATCGACGTGGACGGACCCGGACTGTTGGTAAGGCCCGAAGTGGCTCGCCGGCAGCTGGACGCTGAGGTCAAGCCGCCCCCAGGAGTGTCGGGGACCCCGTACGCAGACGGGGAGTATCCGGGAGAGCCTGCCGGCCTAGGCGGCGCACTCGCGACCGACACAGGGGGCGCCCCGGCTGAACCTGTAGATGCTGCACCCAGGGCGCCCAAGCGCTTCCATGGCGCAGTGGTCCTTGACACCGACCGAGTGGGCCGGGACGCTTCTCGCATCGCCGACGAGGTGATAGCCCATCTGGCGGGTCTTGTGGGTGCGGAGGTGACGGTGACACTGGAGGTGGAAGCGGAGGTCCCCGCCGGTGTGCCTGAGAACGTGGTGCGCATCGTGACCGAGAACAGCCGGACGCTGAAGTTCACCAGCCAGGGGTTTGAGGAGGAGTGAGCCGGTGGCCTCAGACCCCTCGGGCCACGGCCTGCCAAACTCACAGGCACGGATTGGTGACACTTCGGGAGCCCTTTTCGTTCTGGGCGCTGGAGTGTCACGCAGTTCCGGGATTCCCATAGCCTCCGAGCTTACGACGCGACTGGAACACAGTCTTCGACCTGGAGTGAGAGCCGGCCCCCTATTGCTTGGTCATGGTGTTCTTGTCAACGATTGGCTAGCATCCGTACTTCAGATACGTGTGATTGACATCTAACCGCCATCCCCCTACTGTGCAAGAGGGAGAAACCACATATGACGGGGGTAGTGATGAGGCTATCTAGGTGGGTAGTTCTTGCGGTCTTTGCTTTCTGCCTTTCCTGTCTCTCTCTGCTGGTGTCTTCGCCACCGGTGAAAGCGGGTGACAACGAGACCCTCCCTGTCTCAGGCGTCCCCGTGCAGTGGAAGATCCAGCGAGTCGGCTGTGGCATTCTTGAGGGCCTCTGGGGGCAGTATGTCGTCTCCAGCGGGTGGGCAGATGAAGGCTGGAAGGACTATCCGGCCCGAGACATCCTCCTCTATGTCCCTTGGACAGGTGTCACCAAGCAGCTGACTGATACCCCAGATACTGAGGATTGGGCCTCCATCGGTGGCTCCAAGATCCTTTGGGCACGCGGTCCTAATCCGCACTCAGACGCGGCCGGGCCATGGTCAATCTATATCTACAGCCTCCAGGCCCAAAGCGTCGAGGCTATCGTCACCTATGCAGCCGCAACTGGGGTCTGGGGGACGGCGGTGACGGAAAGTCACGCTGCTTGGCTGATGAGCACCGGGGAAGGCACCGATATCTACCTATGGGACTTCGCTACCGATGATCCCGTCTGCCTCACCAGCGTAGGCTCTCACTTCGTGCGCGATCTCTCTCTTGCGGATGGTCACCTCGCTTGGCAGGACGGCTCAATTCTCTATCTTCTTGACCTTGCGAGTGGTGAGAAGACCACCCTCTCAACAACCGAAGACGAATACTCCTACGGCCTCCAGGTGGCCGAGGGCCGGGTCGGGTGGGTGAGAGATAGGCATTTGCTTCTCTATGATATCGCCTCTCAGGCCATAGAGACCCTCAGCGATGAGGTCGGCGAGTTCCATCTCGGGGCGGGATATGTCGCTTGGACTCAAAGGCTCTGGGATGGGGATTCCTTCAGCGGCGAGGATGTATACCTACGAAGCCTGGCGGGAGACGCTACCCGGAGGTTGACCGACGACTCGAAGACCAAGTCCTCCCTGCAGGTTGACTCTCGCTTCGTGGTGTGGGTTCAAGGCGAGATGGGAGTCGGAGCCTTGATCGCTTATGATCTGGAAACTGGACTAACGAGCATCGTCACACCTGACGGGGCAGGGGGCTGCAAGCTTGAGGGTGACTGGGTAGCTTGGGGCGACTATAGGGGCCGGGGAGATGTCTTTCTTGCCCGCGCGGTCACCTTCACTGACGTCAGCCCGGACGACCTCTTCAATGAAACGGCACGGTATCTTGTCGAACGGAGAGTCATAAGCGGGTTCTCGGACGGCACCTTCCGCCCCGAGGCTCCAGTGACCCGGCAACAGTTCGCCAAGATGCTCGCAAAAGCCACTGACATCCCGGTCGCTGGCGCTGTTTCCTGCCCTTTTCCTGACGTGGCGATCAACCAGGACCCCGGGGATCCTCACTACCCAGCCGGGTACGTGGGAATAGCCGCCGCCGTTGGTCTTATCAAAGGCCACGATGACGGTACCTTTCGGCCGTACGACCACATAACACGCGCGCAGGTGATAACCATGGTTGTTCGCGCAGCCGAGAAGCTTCATCCCCTTCTGCTCCAGACGCCTCTCGCCGCCTATGAATCGACGTGGGGTAGGTTCGATCCAGAGCATGGCCCGAACGCGAGGAGGGCGGAATATAACGGGCTGCTCGACGATCTGTACCTCCCAGAGCTCCCAGAGAGGGACCCTTCCGGCCCCATGCCTCGCGAGGAGGTGGCACAAGTGCTGGCCAGCTACCTGAAGCTTGTCGAGCGGGGCCGCATCCCTGCTGCCGGACCAGATGACATTACCCCCCCGAGCTGATTGCCTCGTTGATCATAACGGAGGGGGTGCTGGATACCACAACATTTGAGATTAGGGATTACCGGACGTTTGGTGATTGGGCCAGAGCCCGCATCTTCAGTAGACGCTCCTCGGGCTTTGGTGTTGCTGTGCTTCAGCGGGTGGGCAATGCTTGGACTCTCGAAGGCGTGGGCGACGAGGTCGAGCGGGCCTGGTTGGAAGAGAGGAACGCTCCATCGGCGCTCATTGACTTCCTCGGTGGACACGTGATCTAGCTCATCGCTTCTTTGAGAGTGGGCGCCCCGCGGGCCTTCGTTGTTGGGTTTTGCCTGGACACTGGCAAGGACGGGATTGGCGCGTTACTGAAGGCGAACCCCGCACAGAGCACCAGCTTCCGCCGACATGAGCGTCTCGGCGAAGCTACGTACCATCTCACGCAGAAGATCCACATCTGCCGTCTCCAGTTGCTTGCGCAGCCAGCTCAAGGGGTCCATCACCTGAGTGTTCCAAAGACCCGTAGAAGTATATTCATGTGGTCGTCATCCAACATAGCAGTGCTTACGCACCCTATTGAATCATGCTACATGGATTACATTCAGACTCCTGCCGGGGCGACCATCTACAGCATGAAGACGTACAAAGAAAGCGGCAGAAAATTAGGGCATCATTTGTCACAGAAGGAAGATCTCTATAGACTTGTGGTTGGTGTGTGCAAATGGAGCGAAACGCTAGAGCACTAGACTTTGAGGAACTGGAGGAGTGCCAATGCGATCATATTTTAAGGTGGTTGTTCTGCGGGAAGGCAAAGAGGACTGGATTCTCAGTGAACTTGAAGAAGGTCGTGTGCACTTCGGATGGGGTTCTCCGGGTACTGACCTTCGCATAATTGAAGACATACCGCGCGCAGAACGAACGGCGGAGCAAACGCTCGCTTGGGAAAAATCAAGGTTCCTCTTGAAAAGACTTACTGTCGGAAATCGCCTGGTCGTACAGTTATCTAGGCCACTACGGCAGTTTCTCATTGCTGAAATTACAGGCGAATACAGTTTTCTTGACCCGCCTGAGGACGATTTCAATCACACATTGCCCTGCGAGCTATTGACCCCACGTTTTGTGGACATCAACGCAAGTTACGTTCCCCTATTCCTCAAGCACGACCTTGGGAAGATAGGCCGTTACTACGAAATATATCCCGAGCGAAGCGTCCGTCAGCTGGACTGGATCGTATCGAACAAACGCTGGGAACGGCCGGATGATCAAGCCGCAGACCCCATTGAGGACGAATTGGACGCCACCTGGACCGAGGTGATAGAGAAGACTCTTGCGGCCATATCTGGCCGCTGGAAAGGAATTGACTTCGAACGGTTTGTTGCTCGTCTCATCGACCGACTACCGGGAGTCAGTGTCAAGCACACCGGGGACTCCCGCAAGGGTTGGGATCTTACCGTCAGCGTGATGGATCCGCTCACAGACGAAGTGCTCTTCGACAACGTTCCGGTTCAATGCAAAGCATACACAGGTCCCGTCAGTGACTTGAGGCCAATCGAGGATCTCGAACGGTGCATCCGTCAGAGCCAAGCCACCTGCGCTTACCTGTTCATCACGGGCGAACTGAGCAAGGACTTTGAGGACAGAGTCAGTTTGCTACAGGAAAAACTCAGTCTGGAGATGCAGAGAGATATTTCCCTCCGGGTGGTCGGTGCGGAACGTATCGCTGAGCTCTACCTCCAGTATATGGGCGAGCAGATTTGCGGAACAGACGGCGACGAGGTTTAAATGACCGGGGCTGAGAGGCCGAGGCTTGATGTGAATTAGCGGCCGCCCAAGATGGCCAAGACGCGCGCTGGGCGACCAGCCAGGGTGTTAAGAAGGATCCTGATGGTGAGAGCCTCGATGAATAGATAGCGGTTCACGGGTCTCCTTGCGCGAAGAAACGGGCGACCTTCTTCAGGATTTCGCGCTCTTCTTCGAGTACGCGTATCCGCTTGCGCAAAAGCCATGATGTCTTCGTGTTCAGTGCCTATTCCGTTTCTCCTCAGCCATCGCACTCTCCCAGGGTACGCATATCACCGGGGTATCTGGCTGCCAGATACCCACCCGGCCTCCGGCCTATGCAGCCCCTGAGGCCCAAGCATCCCGTTATCCGCAGAGCGAACAAGGCGTCCGGATCTCACTTGGCCGACTCGGGGTGCCGTAGAGGCTCAGATGGCCCGGCCGGCAGCCGCACCGGCGGCGATAGCGTCCACCACGAGTCCGGGCTCATGGCTGTCGCCTATGCATCGCACCTCGGGAGCGACGCTCTCGAGCTCCTCGCACAGCTCGGTATTGGGAGAAAGCGGCAGGGCGGTGATTATGGTGTCTGCTTCGAGCAGCCTCTTCTCTCCTTCCTTGGTAGTGATCATCAGACCCTTATCTGTGATCTCGTCAAGCTTCACTTCGGCCAGCATCGGCACGCCCTTATCTTCCAGCCAGTGGAGCAGCTGCGGTCTCACCAAGCGCCACAGCATGCCTTCGCCGATCTCGGTACCGGTCTCCACGATCGTAACCTGCCTGCCACGCTTGACGAGCATCTCCGCCGTCTCGCAGCCCTGGATGGTACCGCCGATTATGACCACCCTTCGGCCTACTGGTAGGTAGAGTTTGACCAGCTTGGTCATCAGTCGGGGCCCCGTGAGCCTCAGGTATGACTTGAGGCGATGGTGAAGCTGCTCGCCGGTCATGACCTTCTTGCCGTCGATACCGGGGATCTTAGGGACGTTGTGCTTTCCTCCGGCCGCGACGACGATGGCATCCGGTCTGAGGGCGGCGACCGTGTCTCCTGTGGCTTCAGTCCCCAGTCGTGCGTCGACGCCCGCTTTTTTCATCTGGAGCGTGAGGTACTCGATGATCGAAGTCATGTCTTCGTGGTCTGTGCCCTTGACCACGGCAGCGAGGTTGAGGCTGCCGCCGAGAAGGTGCTCCTTCTCCAGCAGGATGACCTCGTGTCCCCGGAGTGCGGCTACCCGGGCGGCCTCCATACCGGCGGGGCCGCTGCCGACGACTACTACCTTCTTCTTCGTCTCGGCGGGCTTGAGTTCGTACTCCCGTTCTTTGCCGGCGGAGGCATTGATACGGCATTTGATCTGCTTCTGTGCCTCGACGTTGTTGAAACATGTGAGGCAACCGGTGCACGGGGCGATGTCTTCCAACCGGCCCTCGGTGATCTTGTTGGCGTAGTCGTGGTCGGCGATCATGCGGCGGTTGAGATTGACGAAGTCGATGACACCCTGCTTCACCAACTTCTCGCCGAGGTCGGCGTCAAGGCGCCCGGTGCCGATCACCGGTATCTTGACCGCCTTTTTGATACCGGCCGCATATGGGATCCAGGCTCCTATTCCGTGTCTAGAAGTGTCGGCTTCGCAATGGTGGGCGAAGTCAGACACCTGCGGATAGAAGGCTATGTCGGGGAAGTGGGTGCTGTCGCTGTCATTCGGGGTCCTACGGACGATATACATCTCTACCCGCGCATGGATGGCGTCGGCACCGGCTGCTTCCCAGATCGTCGCCATTTCTCGGCCTTCTTCGGCAGTGATGCCGTCCTTCAGACCGGGTTCGGCGGCATTGGATACGACGATGACGCCGAAGTCCTCACCCGCTTGGGCCTTGATCTCCTTGATTAGTTCGACTACGAACCGGGTCCGGTTCTCCATGGTGGCGTAGCCGTACTCGTCTTCGCGCTTGTTCCAAGCGCGGGAGAGGAAGGTGGCGAAAAGGTGGTTGCAGCCCGCGTTGATCTCGGCCATGTCGAAACCCGCTCGTCGGGCGCGCTCGGCCACTGCTCCGAACTGTTTGACGATCCCCTTGATCTCGTCGACCGGCATCGATCGGGCGTCGGGAAAGTTCTGGACGGTGAGCGGGATCTCATCGATGGAAAGACCTGAAGCGGCCACCGTCAGGGGTGCCGGCATCCAGGGACCCACATGGAACAGCTGAATGTAGCTGGCGGCTCCGTAATCGTGGATTCTCTTGTTCATCTCGAGGACGCGCGGAATCTGCTCTTCGGTGTCCAAAGACCAGCCTACCCCGGGGGCCGGAGAAACCCCACAACCGATAAGGCCCGCGCCTCCTTTGGCAAATGAGATCCAGAGGTCGGAGTAAAAGGACTGGAGAAAACCGTCCTCATATTCCGGAAAGCCGGGGTGCGCCGCCATCCTTACCATGCGGTTCTTGATGTGGGTCTTGCCGATGCAGCCTGGTTGGAGCAGATGCTCGTACTTCTTCTTGCTCATCCTGTCTCCTCTGAATGTAGGTAGAGGTGCCCGAACCGGGCCCTAGTTCTGTGAGTAACGGTATTGAGAGTAGATACCAGATAGTATTGGCGTCGGCAGAAACGGAACGGCATATCGGCACGAACGAGGCGCCCCGGCCCCGTAGTGGCGCACGGCGTCTGACCGGTTATCATCACCGACGTGCCTCCTCCGATGCCCCGCGGAGCCCGAGGGCAAGAAACGCCACCATGAGCATGGGGACGGCCATCACCGCAAGGGCCGCTCGGAATCCGGCACCGGCGGCCAGCGGACCGATGAGGTAGGGAAACATCATGGACCCCACACCGCCTGAGAGCTGGAAGACCGAGTAAGCCACTCCTGCGTACCATCCCGGGAACCGGCTCGAATAGCTCCCGATCAGGGAGAAGCCTGCCGATATACTGAAGCCGGCGACAAAGGCCAAACCGAGGGAAACGGCTTGAGTGGGTGATATCGCTACGGCTCCGATAGACATTGCGTCCGCACCGGCGAAGACCAAAAGAAGGGATGACGCAAGGAACCGTCGGGTCAAAGGGATGGCGGTCAGACGAGCCATGATCTGTCCCACGAAGTAGAAGGTCACCGCCAACCCCGCCCAGGCGGCAGTGGCGCCGAGCGCGGCCGGTAACCAGGGATTGTGGGTGACGACGGCCTTCACGTGTCGGGCGCGCACATTCTCGCGCCCGGGGATATCGGCGAGGGGGAGCTGTGAGATCACCACGGCGATCGTCAGAGTGGTCACGGCTTCGCCCAGATAGTTGAGTGCCCAGGCGGTCCTTTCCCGGACGTGGGCGCTGATCCACATGCAGAAGTACGAGAGGGCGGGCAGACCGCCTTGGGCCAAGGGTATGTGGAGATCGCGAAGGACGGAATCCAGAAGTGGCCCCAAGGTGACCACAACCATCCCGCTCAGGAACTGAGACAGGTAGAGACACTGATGGGGCGGTGAGCCGTCGGGCGATGAGGCCGTCCTTGTAGACTGATCTCCAGGCGGGGGATCCAATCTGGTGCGGAGTGGAGGCCATGCTGCCACTATGGGGAGCCGGAGGGTGAAAAGCAAGCATTCGGTCGCCGTCGATCGATCGTCTGGATGCGGCGGCTCGCACAGCGCCTTGCTCTGGGCCAGGAGCCGGTGAGCGAGGACCGTTAGGCTGAGGCGATCAAAGAGAGGCGACTGACTGCGCGCTCGCCTCGGTGGGAGACTGACTGCCCACATGGGTCCTCCGTGCTCGCTAGGTGATATGTATAGTGGCCTGCGGCGACCGGAATCTAACTAACAGATGGATCTGATTTGTAGTTGGCTTCGATTTCGGAGGTTCTGATGACCCCAGCAACGCCCGAGGGTTGAACCGTGACTGTGTCTGAAGCAGTCATCCGGATCAATGACATCTCTTTGAGCTTCGGTGGGGTCAATGCGCTTTCGAACGTCAGTCTTGACGTGAGGCGCGACGAGATACTGGCCATCATCGGGCCGAATGGTGCCGGCAAGACCGCTGTTCTTCGTCTGCCCCACATGTGGGGCTGGTTCCGCTTCGCGCAAAACCAACCATGAGGACTCCTTCGGCCGAGTTTGTCGAGGAACACTGAAGCGAGTGGCCTTCGGCCATCAATTCGTCACTGATGTGGTGCGAGTCGACTTCCATGAGCCTACGCCGGTCAAGTCCGGTGCCGACGAAGGGTTCGCCTATTCCGTGGCCTATTCACTTCTCGAGGGAGCAGCCGACGCGCTGGAGGTCCCCAACACCGACCTGAGGGTGAGCGGTCAATGTGGTTGCGATGAGCGGTCCAGCTGCTACGGGTGCCTGAGGACGTATCGCAATCAGTTTGCACATAGGGGGTTGAGGCGTGGGCCTGTCAAGGAATACCTGGAAGCGGTACTCCAGGCGTGGGAAGAGGGGGGTTTGAAGAAGCTAAGCGCAGGTCCGTAGACTCGAGCACTCGGTCTCCTTTGCGCCCGCGGCTTGCGATACAGTGAAATGAGACCAGCGGGCTGCCACAAAGGAGATGCAGCAGCTTGTCGCGGGGATCCTGCGCGCAGTGGGCTACAAGACCCGGGTCACTCCCCGAGGCAGAGACCAAGGCCGAGATATCGTCGCTTCGCCCGACGGTCTGGGCCCAGAGGCTTCTCGCATCGTGGTCGAGGTCCAGTATCGACCCAGGGGGTCGATCGGGACGCCGGGGCTGCGTTCTTTCTCGGGAGGCCTGCGCTCCGGCGACCGGGGTTGTCCGTGAGCATCGCTTCCCACGTCGGGCCCGTCTACTCAAAATGGATAGATTGTATGCATTATATAGTCATCTTCATACATATAATTTGATGCGGAGCGCCGGTTGAGAGGACAACCCTGAACATCGACGATAGGCTTGAAGACGGGTGTAGGGAGTGCGCCAAACGGAGGCGTCCCTCCGCCTGCCTCTAGGACGAGTTGTCGCAGCTGTGGGCCTCCCTCCACCTCCGTGCCTGCCTCTGCCCCCGGTTCGGCAGCGTCGGCCTGCCCTTCGTCCCGGGTGACAACACGGCGCCGCAGTGCCCTCAGGTGATGTCCCTATTCCCAGCCGGGCGGCCGGTTGAGGAAGCACTTCACCAGATCGCACTCATCTTCGTTGCCACGCGTGGAGTAGAAGCCGGCCCAGTAGCAGTTCTTGCCCAGGTCGTCGAGTGAACCGGGGTAGGCCCGCGTGGTGAAGCGCCTGGCCCTGGCTTCGTCGCGAGTGCAGCAGGAGAAGGGCGCCAGACTGGTGGTCCAATCCCAGGTGTAGACAACGGTTTCCTCGGCAAGCTCAAACGACAGGCCGTCGGCGGGCGCCGGGAACTTGCCTCCGTGCGAGCAGTGAGCGACGGCACCGGCGGCGGAGTGCCTGTCGAATGCGGTGAAGACGACCCGGCCGGGCTCGACTCTCAGTAGGTCACCGATGAGCGGCGTGCTCTCGGTGATCTTGACCTCGAACATCTTGTAAGTGCCCAGCATACAGGCAGTGGTGATGGGGTTGCCTGCTTGGAGAAAGTTGTTCACGTCGTCCAGTCCGGTGATGGTGCCCCGGTCATCGACATGCGCAAGGAAGAGCCGTTCCCCTATGGGCGGGTAGGGGAAGTAGGCATCGGAGAACTGCAGCTGGTAGGCGCTCTCGACCGCGTCGAACGTGCGCTCGATACCGCGCAGCAACATGCTTACGCGAAAGCCGGTCTGGGAGGCCTTGCTTCGTTCGAAACCGGTGATCAGGCCCACCGGCGCGATTGTCAGCGCGGCGGAGAGATCGACAAGGATGTCGGCGCTCATCTCGGCCTCCCAAGGGCTCCAGGCAACTGTGCGCGAACAGCGGCGCCTTGATTGTACAGGTAACCGTGGCCGGTGGCACGGATGCGGCGGACTTTGCCATGGTGCCTCGGATCCATCCCGGCGGCATCGTGGTGACGAATGACACGGGACTTGCAGCCATGGCTCTCGCTAGAGGTGCCCACGCTGTGAACCCTCGGGGCCGGGTCTATCAGGCAGCGACGATAGACGCTGAACTGGCGGTCCGCCACGCCGAGCAGCAATACCGGCGTGCAGATAGCGGCACGCCGGTTGCGCAGATGCCGACGGCCGCCATCGCGTCAAGGATGCGTGTTATCTGAAGCTGTACTTGAGCTTCAGAGCGGATAGCCTGGTGGAACGACGCCATACCGAAGTGTGGGGTGGGCACATCCTCCTCCGCCTCTTCTTTCTCCTATCGGCCGGTGTGATGTTTCCCGGAAGCCCTGACTTGTATACAATGAAGTCACCATGGGCAAGAAAGCTTGTCGGCACTGATGCAGGAGCGTATACGCGGATCCGGTGGAGGGCGGTCACGCAGCTTCTGGGTGGAAGCAGCGCTCTTCATCGCGCTGGCCTTGGTCGTGATCCTCGTGCTGGAGATCACGGGGACCACTCACATCTTCACCTAGCGAGGAGGAGTGCAGTGCAAAAAGCAAGCGAGATAATCGGCCGGGCTGTGGTGGCACGCGAGGGCGCTGAGGATATCGGCAAGATCAAGGACCTAGTCGTGGAGCCGTCGGGCCGGCAGGTCCTGGGCTTCGTCGTGGGCGTGGGCCTCTTCAGCAGGGCCAGAGTGGCACCGTGGATGGGGGTGCAGGCCATCGGTCCCGACAGCGTGATACTTGCCGCCGCTACGAGTGTTGTGAAGGTCAACGAGGCGCCGGACATCAAAGCTGTTATGGACAAGGAACTGAGCATCCGGGGCCTACGCATCCAGACCACCGAGGGCAAGGATCTGGGCAAGATCGAGGATTTCCTGTTCGATGAGAAGACCGGCGCAGTGCAGGGCTACGAACTCTCGGGCGGTATCTTCGAGCGCAACTCCTTCTTGCCGACTCCGATGACACTCGAACTAGGCAAAGACCTCGCGTTCGTGGGCCCTGAGGCCGAAGCGACCATAGAGAAGAAGTAGTCCAAGCGCACGGCGATCCCGGCGCTCCAGGTCGAAATATCGGTCGATGTGAACGCCGACGGGCCGCGCGTGCGCGCGGCCCGTCGGCGCCGTCCTATCTTTGTCTCGCCGGACTAGAAGAGTCCCCGCAGGCGTTCCGCCACCTCCGGGTAGTCCTGTTCCTGGAAGCAGTACCGCATGGAGAGGAAGCGGCCGCGAAGCCTGCGCACCTCTTCCTTGACCGTGGCGCCCTGCTTGATCACCGCGGCCATGAGGCCGGCCAGCTCGGCGAAGTCGGCCGGGCCCATTCCGAAGCGGGTCATCTCCGATGTGCCCAGACGCAGAGCGCCCGACGCTGTGAAGCCCTCCTCGTCTGGAGAGGCTTGATAGTTGCAGACCACGTTGTTCTCTTCCAAACGGCGGGCCAGTTCCGGGCCCTGCCCGTATCCCACCTCGATGACGATCTGATGGGTCTCGGTGAAGTCGATGGCGGCGTCGCCGGCCACGCGCAGGCCCGCGTCCGAGAGGGCGCGGGCGAAGGCCTTGGCGTTGCTGATGACCGCCTGCTGGTAGGCGTCTTTGAAGTAGTTCATCTCGTAGGTGGCAAGCAGCAGGCCCAACAGCGTCCCCAGATGATGGTTCGAGGTCGCGCCGGGGAAAGCGCGGCGCTGGACGGCCTCCCAGAGGTCGTATCGCTCGTCTTTCTCCGTGGCCGACCCGGCGATCACCCCCCGCTGTGTACCGAAGAAGGTCTTGTGGGTGGACCCGGTGACCAAGTCCGCGCCGTCTGCGAACGGCTGCTGGAAGTACGGACCCACCAGCCCCAGAACATGCGCCATGTCGTACATGATCACGGTGTCGTATCCCCGCTCATCCAGGAAACGGCGGACCTCGCCCACCGGCTCCTTGTGTAACACCATGCTCTTTCCGAAGATGATCAGCTTCGGACGGTGCTCTTCGATCTTCTCGAGAGTCGCGGCCACGTCGATGCAGTACGGATTATCCAGCAGCACCGGGAAGTTGACCACGGCCGGCCGGTCCGTACGCGGATCGATGGCGACGAAGTCCTTGAGTGCGCCCATGGGCTGGGCGCTCAGGTGGCCACCTTTGCCGATGTGGTTGTTCATCACCATGCGGATACGGCGCGGCTCGGCTTTGGGATTGCCGCGGTTGAAATAGTCCACGAGCGCGGAAAACACGACCGCATTCGCCATTTGGCCGCTGATCACCCTGGCCTCCACCTCGGCGGCCCCCAGGAAGCGGCACATTTCGACCTGTAGAAGACGTTCTACCTCTCTGATGAAATCGGTGCCTTGATAATAGAAGACGTCGGCGTCGTAGAAGGCCTCCAGTTTGCGGTGCTCGCCGTATCTGAAGGCGGGATCGGTCATCGACACCATGCGCACCAGGGGCGAGAGCGTCATCTCCGAGGGGATGAGGTTGATGCACTCCTGTTGACGCCACACATGGTTCTCGACGACGCGGTGCAACAGTCTGCCTGCTTTGGCAGGTTCGTCGCCTTCGGCTTCGTGATCTTCGGGAGTCTCGAAGTCGTAGACGATCGGGCGGGCGAAGGGCGGAGCGTTGCTGCGCAGGTGGTACGGAACCACCACCGCCTCGACGGCTTTGCCGCGGATGTCTACCGTCAGCCGGTCGCCTTCGAGGATGTCGCTCTCGATGAAGGCGAGGCATATGGAGCGCAAGTCATGCTCGTCGGTGAAGTGGGACGCAAGGCCTTCGCCCGCGATCTTCCAGTAAGGGACCATGGTCCCACTGGTGATCCGGCCAACGGGTCTGCCGTCCTTGGATACCGTCGAGCCGGCTCGGGCGACTCCACGGCCGGTGATGGCGACCGCACGGGTCATCCGGGGCAGATCGGCCATCAGCGAGTAGTCACGGGCCAGGATGCCGCGGTACGCGGCCTGCTGCTTCAGGAGGGCTTCCCGGCCGATGAAGTCGCCCTTGAGGGACGAGAAGCTGACGGCGAAGGCGGCGAGCGGCGAGGAGAACAAAGGGATCTCGTTACCCTCGGGGTCGATCCCCAGTTCGTGACCGTAGAGAGGTAGGCCGGCCTCCAGACGCAGGGTGTCCCGCGAAGCAAGGCCACAGGGGACGGCTCCTTCTTCTATAAGAAGATCCCAGAGGGCGGCGGCGCGTTCAGATGGGACGAAGAATTCGAAGCACAGCGGTTCACCCGTATAGCCGGAGCGGCTGAGGAGAACCTCTGTCCCCAAGATGGTGACTATTGAGAGCTCGTTGCGTTTTGGCTCCGGCAGCGTGCCGGTCTCTAGTATCCTCTCCACGATGTCGCGAGACAGGGGGCCCTGCAGCGACAGTATGGCCATCCGGCCGGTGTGATCCCTGATCTCCACCTGCTCTGTACGCATGAGGTTGTCGGCGCCATCGACGGGGCCGATGGATTCAGCCCCGAGGTGGTCCGCCAGGTGTTCCCAGTCTCTCTCCCGGTTCGCGGCGTTGACGACGAGCAAGTACTCTCCCTCCACGAAGCGATAGAGGTAGGCGTCATCGACGGCCCCCCCGGTCTCCGTGGTGATGAAGCTGTATTGAGCCTGGCCGACGTCTAGAGCGGCGGCATTGTTGCTGAGGACCCGCTGAAGGGACTTGAGCGCCCCCGGACCGCTCACGAAGAATCGCCCCATGTGCGATACATCGAACAGGCCGGCGCTCCGTCGTGTAGCCAGGTGCTCGTCTACCGTCCCGGCCGGATAGGCCAAAGGCATGTCCCAGCCTGCGAAAGCCACCATTCTAGCGCCGAGGGCTACATGCTGGGCGTGAATCGGTGTACGGCGCAGTCCATCATCGGTTGTCAAGGTCCACTTCTCCTTTGCTGCTGTGCACGGCCGATCGTCCGAATCTAAGGCGCCAGAATATCAGTCCGACCATACCGGCGACCAGAAGACAGTAGAGGAGGGGGTATAGCCAGTGTGGCGTGGAGATCGTCGAAAGACGGACGCGAAGGAAGTGATCACCCAAGCGAAAGAGGGTGAAACCCAAGGCGAAGACCAGGAACGGCACGCCGGCGGGTATCGCGTTTCCACCATCCCGGCCACGGCGTTTCGACGACCATACGGCCAGTCCACAGAACACCACGGCCGCGGTCATCTCGTAAAGCTGCGTGGGGTGCACCGGCTGGGATCTAACGTTCATCTGCAGCAGCGAGATCTCGCCCGTCAGCAGATGGTGGGTCCACGCCGAGCTTCCTGCGGGATAGGTCACTCCCCACGGTAGGGAGGTGATCGTCCCGAAACAGCAGCCGTTGAGGAAGCAGCCGGTCCGCATGAGGACGATGCCGGCCGCAAAAGCCGGGACGGTGCCGTCCGCGAGATCCCAGAGGGGCAGGCGGAAGGCTCGGGCCAGGAGCGCGCCGGCGGTCAGCGACACGATCAGTCCTCCGTAGAGGGCGAAGCCCCGGAAGCCCGTGTCGTAGACGCGGCTGAAGTCCTCAGCGTAGTAGCCCCAGTTCACGGCCATATCGAGCAGCCGGGCTCCGACGACTCCTGCCGACAGAGCCACCACGAACGTCGTCAATGCACGCCACCACGAGAAGCCTCTGCGTCGGGCGACCACTGTGGCGATGGCAACGGCGGCTATCCAGGCCAGCACGTAGAAGGTGCTGTAGGCACGCAGCACTACCTCGGTGCCGGCGATGGTGAAGGTGGCCAGTACTGGGTGCACTATTCGGGTCTCCTGGTTGTTTCGTTCGGCGCCGTCCGAGGGTACTCGATCGGGAGGGACGGACGGCAACGAGCGGGAGCCCTGATAGACTACACTGTCTCGTCCTATCCAGAGGGCGAGTGGTGCCGGAGGCCGGTGTGGAGTCGATGGATATCAGAACCAAGATCGGTGAGGCACTGCACCGTCAAGACGTTCGCCGAACCCGCCGCCGCCGGCCTTGGGTGATCACGACGGCGCTTGTCTTTTTCGTCGCCACTGTCGCGGCGATGTCGTTCGGTTGTTCTGCGCCTGGTCCGGCCGCTGTTGCCCAGGCCGGCGGCGGCGGCGGAGCGCATAAGGTGGCCGTATTCGACGACGTGACCGTCGGCCCCGGCGAGACTTTCGAATACGTGGTGGTGGTGGGGGGCCGCGCCACCGTGCTGGGAACGGTCGAGAAGAGCTTGGTCGTGGTGGGGGGCGACGTGATCATAGGCGGGGAGGCGCGGGTGGGCGGCGGCCGTGGTCCTGACCAGGGCACGGCCGTCGTGGTGGTCTTTGGAGACATCGAGGTAGAGCCGGGAGCGACCGTCGTCGGAGGGGTGCACGACGTAGGGTGGCGCTTCGGCGACTGGTTGGGCGCCGTGAGCTTCAGCCCTGACTTCAACAGATGGGATTCGAGGACGATCGGGGGCTGGGTCTGGCTCACCGCCTTCCTCGCCGTTGTGGCCGTCATCATGGCGGCCATCGCTCCAAGGCAGGTGGTTCATGTCAGTGAGAGGGTGCGCGCCCACGTGTTCTCGTCGCTCGGTTGGGGCGCTTTGGTGGTCTTGGTGGCCGTGCCACTCGTTACGCTCGCCGTGCTGGTGTTGGTCCTCTTCCTTGTCGGGGTCTTTCTGCTCGTACCTTGGCTGGGCATCGTGGTGCCGGTCATGTGGTTGTTCGGCTTCGTCACCGTGGGCGCCACGCTGGGCAGGCTCATCCTCGGCAGACGCGGGGACGAACGCGGCCCGGTGATGCTCGCGGCCGTTCTAGGGGTGGTGATACTGAGCGTCCTTTGGTGGATACCGGTGGCCGGTCTCATCATCTTGTTCTTGGTGAGCCTGATGGGCGTCGGAGCGACGTGTGTGTCGCTGTGGGGCGCGATCAGGCGGAAGGAAGTCGGGCGGAATGCGACCTCGGCTTAATCGAGGAGGATCTCCTACTCCAGGTCGGCCCGGAGTAGACCCAGGAGGTTGTAGAGCATCTGGGCGACTTCGCCACGAGTGGCATTCTCGAGGACGTTCCAATAGGCGAGGCTGCCTCTCAGCGCCGTGATGCCGTCGAGTAGTCCGTTGTACTCCGCTATACGTCTGTTCTCGCCGTGCACCGGGTCGATGTAGCTGAGAGACCCCTGCCAGTTCGCGGGAGGCGTCTCGAGAACGGGTCTTCCGGCCCGGACGATCATAGAGATCACCTGCTGGCGGCTGATGTTGTCGAGCGGGCGGAAGGTGTTGTCTGAATAGCCTCTGGTGAGGCCTGTGAGGGCCGCCTTGGCTACGTAGTGATACGGATAGAGCTCCCCTTCCGACTTGTCCACATTGTCGGCGAAGTTGTATCTGTCGCTGAAAGTGGGCGTGAAGATGGTGGAGTTCCACTTGGCCATGGTGAGTACGATCAATTTGGCGAATTGCTGGCGGGTCACGAGGTCGCCCGGCCCGAATCGCCCGTCCTCATAGCCTTCGATGATGCGGTTCATGCTCATCTCGCCGATGGCCTTCAGGTACGGATGGTCGGCAGGCACGTCGGGGAAGGGGGTGAATTCAGCCGTGCTGAGTCGTACGTAGTATAGACCCTTGCTCCCGATGAAGGCCACGATGTCGCCATCCACATCCGGAGCCTCCACCAGTTCGCCTCCGACTGCGAACTCCTGGGTGACTTCTGTGCTCAGATCGTAGACCACGATGCCGGAGGGCTCGCGTTGCTGCCACACGACGGTGTCGCCATCGATGGAGGGGTCGGAGTTCCCGGTTTTGGTGTCCGTCAAGTCGGTAGTCTCACCGCCGGCGATGTCGTGAAGCTTGATCTGGTAGGTGGACCAGGGGTACCAGCCTGCGACCGGCACGTCGCCCGACGACCAGACCACGCGCCCTTTGTCGATCCGGGGACGTTCGTTGTTCTCCGTGCCGGAGGCGATTGAACGACTCACTTGGGTCTTCAGGTTGTAGAGGATGATCTCCGAGCCTTCCCCACCGGCGACATCCTTGACGCAGACCACGTAGTCTCCTGAGATGTCAGGATCGTGGTAGTCGTCGCCTGCGAGCAGCAGGGCCGGCACCTGCGCGGTCTTGCCGTTGAGGTCGTAGAAGTAGATGCCGGATCGGGCCTGGTTGCCGGGGACATGCTTCTCCCACACGATGCGGCTGTTGTCGACGCGGGGGTTCCAGTCCTCGCCGTCGTCCGGGTCGGCGTTGTTGGTGACCCGCTTGACCAAGCCGTTCCCGGTGTCGTAGGCGTATATGTCGCAATAGGCGCCGGCCCGGCCGCCTTGGTAGACCACCCACGGCCCATCAGACGATGGATTGTAGTAGGGACCGGGGGAGGCCACGGGGATCTTGATATTCGCGAGGGTGGCGATGTCGAAGAGGTACATCGTCGAGTACTGTCCCGGCACCATACCCGTCCAGGCCAGGCGGCCTTGGGCGACGGATAGGAAGGTAGGCACCGCGCCTTCGACGGGTGATGGTATCGCCACTATCTGGATCTCAGTCGTGGTGGTGGTCGACTCTTCCTCCGATGTCGTGGTCGTATCCCCATTCTCGGAGGTGGTCGTCGATTCACCGTTTCCTGTAGTCGTGGTCGTAGTCGTCTCTTGAGCGAGAGCGATGGCCCACATCCCTAACAACAACGCCAGCGCACAAATGGCAACGAGCGAAACAGTCAACAGTCTCTGTCTCACGACCCACCTCCGGGGCTTACATATTCCGGGCATTACTTGATACGAGACGGACAGGGCATTCCCTTGCTGCGGGCGCAGCAAGGGCGCACATCGAAGCTTCTCGTTCTGTCCGGCCGATTATCACTGGCTATCAGTCATCGGCTTGCGCTGAACGTGGCCGTCACGGCAGCCAGTTCTTACCGTCCCACCACCTATGCCAAAGTGCAGTGTCCGTGCCCGCCTCATAGTCGGTCCCGCGCACGAAGACGTCGATGCGATTGTCGGCGCCCCAGGCCGCCGCGTCCGGTGAAGATGCGATACGCGAACCGCCCAGATCTTTCCATGGCAGCCATCTGTGGAAGCCGGAGCATGCATCGAGCATGTAGGTTCTTTGCCAGAGGGTGCCGTTGGGGCCACGGGCAAACACATCCATCCTACCGGGGTGCATGGAGCAAACGCCCGGCCCGGATGTCATGGAACCGCCCAGGTTCTTCCACGCCGTCCAGCCGGTACCGTCGGACCAAGCCAAGTGTAGCAGCCCGCCGTCCTTAGCCCGGGCGAAGACATCGAGATGGCCGCTGTCCATAGCCACTGCGGCGGGTTCCGAAGCCAAGTCGCCGCCCAGATTCTCCCATTCGGACCAGGTGGCCCCGTCGAAGGAGATATGCCAGAGGTGGTCGAACGGACCACGCGCGAACACGTCGAGCCGGCCGGGGGCCCGCGAGGCGACCGTGGGATCCGAAGACAGGAGTCCGCCCAGGTTCTCCCATGCGAACCAGGTCGTGGTGCCCCGTCTGTGTAGGAGAGCGTCGTCGGCGCTACGCACGAACACGTCGGTGTAGCCGCTGTTCCACGCTACGGATGCGGGGCCGGAGCCGGGAGCCGTCGTGACGTTCATCCCCTCTAAGTCTTCCCAAGACTCGTCCCCGAACTTCTCGTCGTCGGCCGGCATGTCCGCCTTCGCTCCTTCCGGCCAGGCTTCGCCGTTCCAGATGACCAGCCACCAGATCTTGTCGCTGCTCAGGCCAAACACATCAAGGCCGCCGGTCGTGAAGGCGTCTACGGCCGGACTGCCCTGCATGCCGGTCACACTTTCGACCACGCGGTATCCTTCCACCGTCTGAACCGTCGTAGTGGTCGATGGCGGGATCCCACGGAGATCGGCCCACGAGGTGGCGGCGTTCGGCACCTTGGTGACCCTTGGGGCCGTAGTGGTCGTGGTGGCGGACGAGACGGCCGTTGTATCCTTGTCTGCGGCGGCCGCCACCAGGGCGGGCATCTCCTCAGATCCGGAGGCGGTATAAGCGCTCCGCGGGTCGGTCTGGGCGCCTGATGATCGTTCGATCGCGGACTCCGCGATACCGGTCACCCCGGTCTCCGTGGTGGGACTGTCCTGGCTCAGCGGGGTCGGCGCGAAATAGAAATCCCCGTCACCCGCTCGATGACGGGTGAAGCCTGCGGAGGAGCCCGATGCGGCGTTTCCCACCCCTGAAGAGTAACCGTTGGGATTCGAGGTGACCGCGGGGTCGTGCGGGACGCCGGACGCGGCATGGGAGTCGCCGGGCTTCAGTGTGAACGTGAGCGATACGGCCAACGCGGTCAGCACAACCACCACGCTGCCGACGCCGACCAACAGTCGGCGTCCGCTCTTTCCCGCGGTCTTGGCGGGGCCGCCAGGCTTGAGCTGCATGATGGTCCTCCTAACAGTCCTTCTGTACGCTCGGCGTGTCTCTATACCTCTCATTATGCCGCTCCGCCGAGGAAGGGGCCAATGCCCCGGCTCTCCGACCAAGGTCCTATCCGCGGTCTACCAGTAAGTGTCGGTCGCTCCTGAGGATTACTTAATACAAGATAGAGGAGTGATTCCCTCGCTTGAGGTCAGGAGCCGTCCGATATGGGGCCGAACTGCATGCCCTTGACGTACTCGGTTTGGAAGTCGGGATCAGTCGCCAACTCTACGTATTCCACCTTGGAGGCGGCCCGCGCGGCCTCCTCTCGCTTGTTGACACTGAGCAGGGCGAAACGTGCTCCGTCGCCGGCCGCGTTGCCGACCGAGGTCACTCTTTCGAGTGGACAGTCGGGGAGCATCCCTATCGCGAGAGCGTGGCCCTTATCGATGTATGTGCCGAATGCACCGGCCAGGATGACGCGGTCGGGGCTCCGGACGCCGTACCTGCGCAGCAGTATCTCGGCTCCTGCACGGAGGGCGCCTTTGGCCAGTTGGATGGCCCGGATATCCTTGAGCGATACGGTGATATCGTGGCCGACGGCCGTCTCCTCGGCCCACGCGATCACGAACTTGCGCGGCCTGCCGTTCTCGAGGACGATGCGATCGTGGCGGAGTTCCTGGTTGAAGTTTCCGTTGGACATGATCACGCCCGCCATCATCATCTCGGCGGCGGCTTCGACGATGCCCGACCCGCAGATACCTCGGGCCCCCACCTGATCGGCGGGATAGTCGGTGTGCCAGCCTTCCAGGCCGATGATCTTGAAGCGCACGTCCAACGTCTCGGGCTCTATGCGTATCCTTTCGATGGCTCCCGGGGCGGCCCGCATGCCGAACTCGAGATGCGCTCCCTCGAGGGCGGGTCCGGTGGCGCACGCCGCCGACAACATCCTGCGCCGGTCTCCGAGGACCAGCTCTCCGTTCGTGCCGATGTCGATCAGCAAGAGCACCTCATCCTGCTCATAGGGTTCTTCGGTGATCATGACGGCTACGTTGTCGGCTCCGACGAAGCCGGCTTCTACAGGTAACACATGGATCCGGCAGCCTCGATGGAACTCGAGCCCCAGAGCCGAGGCGGTCGTGTCGACCGCCCTCTGGATCGCCGGCGCGAAGGGTGCCGAGCCCAAAGCTCGGGCGTCGAGCCCCAGGAACAGATGGTGCATAGCGGTGTTGCCCACCATGACCACATCGAGTATGTCCTCAAGGCGGGTCCCAGTGTGCTCGGCGGCTTTGCGGGCGAGGTTGTTGATCTCGGAGATGACGGTCCTTTGCAGGACGGCCGGTCCCTCCGGGTCATGCATGGCATGGTGCAGGCGCGCGATCACGTCGTCACCGAAGGCCACCTGAGGGTTCATGGCGGACTCGGTGACGAGCACTTCCCCGTCCTCTAGGTCGGTGAGGTAGGCTGCTATCGTCGTCGTTCCGACGTCGACGGCCAGTCCCAGGACTCGGCCGGGATCCGTGGCGGGCCGTACGTCGACGATCTTTCTACCGTGCCACACGATGACGGCCAGGTCCCACTGCGCTTTGCGGGCTATGCCGGGGAAGGCTTGGAGCACTTCGAAGTCGAACTCGAGATCTTTCAGTCCATGCTGCTCCTCGAGGGCCGCCAACAGCCGGTCGGCGTCCGCGGTGGCGTCATGCAGGGTAGGGGCGACCAGGGTTGTGTGATGGCTGCGCACCGCAGGGTCCAGCGGTACCGTACGTTTGCCCGCTTCTTTTCGGACCACCTGGCCCACCCGACGACTCTCCTCCGGCACAAAGACACGCACATCTCCGACGACCCGCGTCTGACACGCCAGTCTCATCCCGGCGGCCAGTGCCTCGGCGTTGAAAGCCTTCATCTCCGCCTCGGTCGGCGGGGAGACGCAGTCCCGGTCCGACTCGATCCGCACCCGGCACTTCTTACAGACCCCCTTGCCGCCGCAGGCGCTCTCGATCTCCACACCGAATCCGCGGGCTACAGAGAGCAGGTCCAGGTCGGGCGCGACAAGACCTCGCCTCCCTGAGGGTTGGAAGATAACGGTGAACCCGCTTTTGCCCGCGGACGAAGGAGACTGTGAAGAGTCGCTCATATCATTCTCCCGAGTTATCGTACTTCGTAGCCGGTCGCCATATTTTGCACGTGCGGACATGTAATATCCACCTCGATGCGCCTGACGGGCCTTGTCGCCGACGGCTTCCGCCCCTCGTTTCTTCGTGGGCGTCGTATCAATCCGGTCTGGGGGGAGTCGTGGGCGAGAGCAGGCCGTGTCTGGACTTGACCTCCAGTATGCGTCGCACGGCTTGATCCAGGCGGGTCTCGGCAAGACGCCCGCTCAATACCGCGCCTTCGATCGCGTCCATGATGGCCAGCTGGCGCTCCAGTGTCCCCGTCGATATCAGCATGTCGCAGCCGGCCTGCAACGCCAACACGGCGAAGTCTTGCAGGTCGGCGGTAGAACCGGCG